>Ga0207421_10009148_pt1 | contig 10078 bp, 7 predicted proteins | sample SodLakKL_010_SED_4_FD_187542 | JGI IMG/M metagenome (GOLD analysis project Ga0207421, IMG submission 187542) | Alkaline sediment microbial communities from Lake Tanatar, Kulunda Steppe, Russia - 8KL_010_SED (SPAdes) (version 2) | ecosystem: Environmental > Aquatic > Non-marine Saline and...
GGGACGCGCGAAGAAGTCCGTGAGGCGTTCGCCACCGACGAAGTCGACGTTGAGTTCCCAGCCACCGCGGTCATTTCCTCGGAGTCGCCTCGCGATTTGGGCGTCGACGCCTACATTCTGAGCGACGCCTCGGGCTTTGTTGGCCATGGCGAAGGGTTTAAAAACGCCATAACACGGGTTAAGAAGTCCCTACCAGCGGATACCGCACTGATTCTCTCAGGGGTCGCCACCCCGCTCAACGTCGCCACGCTGGCGTACGCTGGTGTTGATGGGGTCGACGCTAAATTGGCGAAAGTAAAGGGCAGCCAAGGGAAGTATCTGACCAGTGACGGCGAGGCCTTTCTGGAGGATCTCGACGAGCTACCGTGTGCCTGTCCAGCCTGCCAGAAACCGCGCGAAGAGTTCGGTCAAGCCGAGTGTATCGACCACAACGTCAACGCCCTCCGGGCCGAACTCCGCCGCGTCAGAGAGCGGATTCGGGCCGGTCGACTCCGCGATTACATCGAAGGCCAAGCCCGCCACGACAACTGGCTGACCGCTGCCTTCCGAGAATTTGACGCCCAGTATAGCTACCTCGAAGCACGAACGCCCGTGGTTCGAAACACCGAACTCGCGGCGGCGACAAGCGATTCGATCCGTCGGGTCGAAATTCAGCGGTTTGCTGACCGCGTGACCACCCGGTACCGCAACCGGTTCGACAACCCGCTTGTTCTTGTGCCCTGTTCGGCCCGCAAACCGTACAGCGACTCCCAAAGCCACGGCCAGTTCCACGATATGATCGCCTTCCGTGGTCACACGGTCTCGATGACCTCGCCCATCGGTGTCGTTCCTCAGGAACTCGAACTCACCTACCCCGCACAACACTACGATTCGGTGGTGACCGGTCGGTGGTCAGAAGACGAAAAACAGTTCGTTGCTGCTGTGCTCGAACGCTACCTCCAGCGCAACGACTACCCCCGAGTGATTGCCCATGTCCCCGACCACGGTTACCGTGATATCGTCGAACGCGTCGACGCCGACTCCGAACTCGGCTTCGAGTACACCGTTGAGGGTCATCCAACCTCCACGGCCTCGCTTGGAAACCTCGCGGCCGCCCTCGAAGGAGAGCTCAAATACGCCAAACGCGAACGCGAACACAACACCGTCAAAGCGATTGCGGACTATCAGTTTGGCCCCGATGCTGGCGACCAGCTGTTTGGTGACATCAAGATCCGGACGACGGGACGGTATCCCAAACTCCAGGTCCGCGACAGCGACGGCGAACAGTTGGCCACGATGGTCCCACAGTACGGGATGTTGGCTTTGACACTCCGTGGAGCCGACCGCTGGATAGCGAGTGATGCACCAACCAAGCTCGTCGAGATCGACGGCTTCGTCCCACACGGCAGCGTGCTCGCGCCAGGTGTTGTCGACGCCAGCGAGGAGATCCGACCGGGCGACGAGGTCGTGATTCGTGGCCCCAACGCCTTCGGCATTGGACGGGCCGAAATGAGCGGCCCCGAGATGGCCACCTCAACACGTGGTATCGCCAGCACGGTTCGGCACGTCAGAGAACGATAAGCTACGTACTCGGATTGAGCGACAGACGCGGATGCTTGAAATGATATATAGTTATAATGTAGATAACAGCGTTTCATGTCCATCCGAACGAGATTTGACTATCCGATTGTGGCTGCGATAGCACTCGCCGGGCAGTCCCAACAGACTCATCGGTGACGACCAACTCGTCCACAGAAAGACAACAACGCCGACTACTGCAACCGAATCAACCGACTCACCAGTAGCAAAGTGTGACTCCGAGATTACCCATCGACGGCCGATTGACACCAACGAAGAGAGTCGACAGTGGTTCAGACCACGAACCACCCTGTACCGACTGTCGCCGCATGGTGTGTCCGAGGGTTGATGTGCATCGGCCGGTAACAGTTGAACGACTCAGAACGTATGCGAGGAACAACTAATGTCGACTGAGAAGCCGATTGCCGACAGCGATGAGCATCCGATCTTGCTGTTCGACGGCGTCTGCAACCTCTGTAACAGCTCGATCCAGTTTATTATCCCGCGCGATCCGGACGAGAGGCTTCGTTTCGCACCGCTGCAGTCGGAACTCGGGATAAGAGTCCGAGAGGCGACAGGGCTTTCAACACAGGACCTCGAAACGGTCGTGTTGGTCGACGACGGACAGGCCTACACAAAATCCGACGCGGCGATTCGAGTCGGCGAGCATCTCGGTGGTATCTACCGACTGGCGTCACTTGGTCGGTTGATTCCTCGTGGGATTCGAGACCGACTGTACGACGTGGTTGCGGCCAACCGATACGACTGGTTTGGACAAAAAGACCAGTGTATGATTCCTGACGACGATGTTAGTGACCGCTTTATCGAGTAGTCAGTCACTACTATCCGGCCTTATTCTTTCATAAATAAAACAGAACGTTCAGTAGTGTTGGTGGTTTTAACCCACATATGTCTCGGTCGATTCGGGTGCTCTATGTCGACGACGACCCACAGTCACTCGATGTGATCCCCAGCCGGTGCGAAGCAGTCTCAGAACTCCGATTCGAAACTATTTCACATCCCCGGACGGCGGTCGACGAGCTCCACGATAAGCTGGACTGTTTAATCACCGACTACCGAATGCCGACGATGGACGGGATCGAGTTGCTCATTAAGGTGTCCAAACAGCGGCCCGACCTCCCGATTCTACTGTTGACAGGACATGGTGGCGGTGAGATTGCCTCGGAGGCCCTCCAGAAGGGTGCGACCGAGTATATGGAGAAATCAACCGCTATCGAGCAGCCGGATCTGTTGGCCAACCGGGTGCGGAACGCGGTCGAACAGATGCGACGCGAGCAGACGAATCGTGCGCTGGCAGCCGACGCCAACCGGTTCATTCGGGCGACCTCGCCGACTGCGGTCTACGAGGCGGCTATCGACCTCACCTGTGGGACACTCGGATTCGAGGACGCTGCGGTCGTCGAGAACACACCGGACGGATGGACTGTTGTCGCCCACACTGGTCTCGCGGAGTCGCTCCAGACGACACTGTCGAGTGTCAAAACGCTCGAAGAAGCACGCGCGGCAACAAAGCCCGTTGTCGTCGACGCCGGAGTTATCGAGACACTCGATACCGCAAGCTGTTGGGTCTCTCTGGGCACCGACAGCGTGTTGGTCGGCCGAACTGCCGCCGCCGACACCGCTGTCGACTATCTTCGAGACGCGATTTTGATTCTGGCCCGCAACGCCGAAAGCGCGCTCACCCGGCTTGAACAGGCCGCACTGCTCGATGAGCGAAAACGCGAACTCGAACGTCAGCGAACCGAACTCGTCTCATTGCGCCAGACAAACGAGGTGATCCGGTCAGTTAATCGCGCGATTACCAGTGTCAGCTCACAACAGGAGATCGAACGGCTAGTCTGTGAGCGGCTCGTCGGTACGGATCGCTACGACTACGCTTGGATCGGCGAGTACGACCTCGAAACCGAACGCGTGACGCCACGAGCGAAAGCAGGATTGGGTGCAAACGTCACGGTCGATTCGACGGTGTCGCTGGCCGACCGATTCAGTCCTGAAACCTTAGAGGCCGTTATCGGCCGTCGACAGGTCGCTGTCGAAACACTCGATTCCACAAGCCAAGTAGGACAGCCACTGCAGTATGTGACTGGTCAGGAGTCCGATTCGGATGCTGGAGCAACCGCCCTCGTACCGATTATCCACAATAACGTGTTGTATGACGTACTGGTTGTGTACGCTGCAGCACACACCGAAATCGGCCACCGCGAACGGGACGTTCTGGCCGAACTTGGTGAAACCATCGGCTATGCACTCCGAACAGCCGAACAACGACGCGCACTGGTCGGCGATGCAACCACGGAGATCGTCTTCGAGATCGACTGTCCGACAGCGCCGCTGATCGAGTTGTCAGCGGTTGCTGACTGCACAGTCCGACTTGAGAGCCTGAGTACACGTTCGGACGGTCGACTCCGGCAGTTTATTCTCGTCGAGAATGCCGATCCGGCGGCGTTCAGACAGTACGCTGATTGTGCCCATATCGACCACCCGACAGTGCTCGTCGAACGCGACGACTGTTTCGTTGCCACGTTGACAACAGACGGCAGTCCGGTAATCGACTGCGTTGCCGAACAGGGAGTCTCGCTGTCGGCGTTCAGTGCGACTGAGGGTCAGGCCACGATTTCGATGACAGTCCCGAACGCAACCGACATCCGAACGCTGGCCGAACAGTTCGATACTGCCTTTTCGTGGGCCGAGTTGCGGGCCAAACGACAGCTCAATTCGACAGTCGACACACCGCAAGGCTTCCGGCAGCAACTCGAAGAAACGCTTACCGACCGGCAACACGAAACACTGCAGGCGGCCTATCACGCCGGCTTTTTTGCGTGGCCGCGAGACAACACTGGCGAAACGATTGCGAACAGACTCGGTGTGAGCGGGCCGACGTTCCTCCAACACCTCCGCGCCGGCGAACGTAAGCTCCTCGATGCACTGTTCGAACAGGACCAGACGGTCTACTAAGCGCTGGTAGGCCGAGTAAACAGCGTGTATCTGACGTTGTACCTATGTGGATAGGTAGTATTCTGGAAGAGAACCTAACATCATAGGTACAATCATTAATGACACGGGTGCGTTGTTGATAGATGTGTCAAGTTCGGCGGGCCGTAGCCGGCAGGTTACTGCCGGTGTGGTTCCCGGCGTTCAGTCGACACACGCAATCCCACCACAACCCACACACAGATCACCGACCCACCCACACCAGACTCTATTGGGGCCGTGTTACGCCCGCGGCCGGGTGGATGGTGATTCCTGCGTTGTCGGTTCCCGCTGACGCTTCTGCCCTCCACACCACACTTCAGCCTGCGACTATGTAGGCTGAGAGTGCGATGCGGTTTTACCTGACTGACCTGTAGTGGCTACAATGAGCAAGCCGAGCCCTGAAGTCTATGAGGACGGTCGCGGGATGGATGCACACAACGCTGTGATGCGCGAGATTCGCGGCCTCAAAGAGAAACACTACGACCCCCACGAGCCCACACGCGTATGGGTCGACGAAGACAACACACCGGATGGTGTCTACGAATCGTTGACAATCATTCTCAACACTGGCGGCTGTCGGTGGGCACGGGCGGGTGGCTGTACAATGTGTGGCTATGTCGCCGAAAGCGTCGAAGGCGGCACAGTCGAACACGAGGCGCTGATGGATCAGATACAGGTCTGTCTGGATCACGAAGCCGAACACACCGACGAGCCCGCCGAGCTAATCAAAATCTACACCTCAGGTTCGTTCCTCGACGAACGCGAGGTGCCGGCCGAAACTCGACGGGCCATCGCTGAGACGTTTGGCGACCGCAAGCGAATTGTCCTCGAATCGCTGCCGGATTTCGTCGACAGCGAGAAGATTACGGACTTCACAGCACAGGGACTCGCCGTCGACATCGCAATCGGGCTCGAAACGGCCACAGACAGAATCCGACACGACTGCGTGAACAAGTATTTCGATTTCGCCGATTTTGAATCGGCCTGTGCGACCGCCAAAGAGGCGGGCGCAGGTGTCAAAGCCTACCTACTGATGAAGCCGCCGTTCCTTTCGGAGCGCGAAGCCCGCGACGACATGATCGAGTCGGTGCGACGGTGTGCCGCGGTTGAGGGCTGTCATACCGTCTCGATGAACCCCTGTAACGTCCAGCAGTTTACGATGGTCAACGAGTTGTTCCGCGAGGGTGGCTACCGACCGCCGTGGCTCTGGTCGGTTGCGGACGTCTTAGAACAGACGGCCGATGTCGACGCAATCGTCATCTCCGATCCAGTCGGCCACGGCTCGGATCGCGGCGCGCACAACTGTGGAGAGTGCGACGACAGAGTCCAGAAAGCAATCAAGGATTTCGATCTGCGGCAAGACGAAAACGTGTTCGGTCAAGTGAGCTGTGAGTGCAAACGGACGTGGGAACTCGTCATCGAAGAAGAAACGAGCTATGCAATGCCGTTAGCGCGGTAGGAAGCAACTACTTTTAAACTACGTTGGCCGAAAAACGGCGTGACTACTTAGGCTTGGAAGCCAGCGAGAATGTCTTGGCCATCGGTCCCGCCGATATCCGGCAGCGTCGACCGCTCTGGGTGCGGCATCAACACGGCCACCGAATCCGTCTTGCCGAGAATGCCAGCGACGTTACCCGTCGACCCGTTCGGATTCGCGTCGTCAGTCAGGTTTCCGTCCTCGTCGCAGTACCGAAAGAGGATCTGGTCGTTTGACTCCAGTTCGTCGTATCGCTCGTCGGTGATCTCAAAGCGGCCCTCACCGTGGGCAATCGGAATCTCGATTACGTCGCCCTCTTCAAATTCTTGGGTCCACGGCGTCTCGGCGTTTTCGACCCGCAGATGAACGTGTTCACACTGGAAACGTGCACTTTTGTTTGTCGTAAACGCCCCGCCAGTCAGCCCTGACTCCGAGCCAACTTGCGCGCCGTTGCAGACGCCGAGCACGGGGGTACCCTCCTCGGCGGCCGCACGGACCTCGTCCATTATCGGCGAGCGGGCAGCCATCGCCCCAGCCCGAAGGTAGTCACCGTACGAAAAGCCGCCGGGCAGCATGATACCTGTCGTGTCGCTGGGCAGCCCATCCTCGTGCCAGACGCGTTCGGCATCGATACCGAGGTAGGCCAGCGCACGAACCGCATCCCGGTCACAGTTCGAACCACCGAACTGGATAACGGCGACAGTCATTTCGCGTTCGCTGCCTCCGCGATCTCGACCTCATAGTCGTGGATCGTTGGGTTGGCCAAGAGGCGTTCGGCCATCTCGTCGACTCGCTCGGCGGCCGCCTCAGCGTTCTCCGCATCGAGGTCGAGTTCGTACACGTCAGCCGCTCGGAGTGCCGACAGCTCGAAGCCGAGCCGCTGGAGGGCTCCTTTCGTCGTTTCGGCTTCCGGATCAAGCACACCATGTTTCAGCCGAACAGTTACCGTCGCGGTGTAGGTACTCATAGCCGACTGTCGGCGAGCGTAGTCAAAAGCTCTTTTGAAACCCACGTCAACGGCTGGCAGAACTCTCAACGGGCTGTCGACCATTCGTCGGATGGACACGTTTTTGCTTGCGGGTTGCTATCGGCCGATAATGACCGTACTCGACTGCAGTCTGGAGGTGTCACGATGACGACCGAACTCACCGAGATCACTGTTATCGGGGGCGACAAAACCGGACTCATCGCCCGCGTCACAACGCTGCTGTTCGAGCGCGGAATCAACATCGAAGACCTCGATCAAGCCGTCCGCGACGGGCTGTTCCGGATGTCGATGCGTGTCGACACCGACGAGATGACTACCGAGCGCGACGAGCTCCGCGAGGCACTCTCCGAGCTGGGCCGCGAACTCGGCGTCGAGATCCAAGTTCGGTTTCCCAGTGACCGACAGACCCAGCGCATTGCCGTGTTCGTCACCAAAGAATCACACTGTCTCGAAGCCTTGCTGGATGCCCAAGACTCGAATGAACTGGATGCCGAGATTGCGGCAGTCATCGGCAACCGCGGGGAACTCCGCGAGGTGGCCGAGGCCCATGACGTCCCGTTCTACGATGTCGGCGACGGCAAGGGCTCGCCCGACGAGGACCGGATGCTCGATATTCTGGCCGAACACGACGTCGACCTCATCGTGCTCGCCCGCTACATGCGGATTCTCGGTCCAAAGATCGTCTTCCGCTACGAGGACCGTATTATCAACATCCATCCCTCCTTGCTCCCTGCGTTTCCCGGTGCTGCGGCCTATCGGCAGGCCAAAGAGGAGGGCGTCCGGATCGCGGGCGTCACCGCCCACTACGTAACAACAGATCTCGATCAGGGACCGATCATCACCCAGCGTGCATTTGACATCCCTGATGATGCGCTGATCGATGAGATCAAAGCGCGTGGGCAACCCTTGGAGGCCGAGGCACTTCTTGAAGCGGTCACACTCCATTTAGACGATGCCGTCTCGGTCCATCGCGGTCGAACCAGTCTCCGAGACAGTGCTGAGGTCGGAGCGTATCAACTTGGGCTCTCGGAGACTGCCCAGAACGAAAACCCGACCGAGCCGGTCGACGATCCCATCGAACAGCGCGACGTCCCGAAAGTAGCCGACGACTAACTTATAAGTCGTCGAGCCGGTTGGCAGTGGTCGATGAATCTCTGATAACTAATCGCGTTGGTCGACAGTAGGTGGTGACTAACTTATAACTCGTCGAGACGGTCGACCGCGTCGACGAGTGGCGGAGCCTCGAACCAGTCGTAATCGGTGTAGGCGTTGGCCCCGGCAGTGTACATATCAGCGACGGCGGTGAGAACCTCCTCGGGCAACTGAATCGGCTCGATTTCGCAGAGCGGTCGCCAGTCGGCGACGTCGGCGTTTTCGACCTCGCGTTTGGCCTTGCCAACAGCTTCGACCCACTCGGGTTGTTCACGCTTGTAGTACTGCCGGATGACCTCTTTGGAGAGCTGTCGACCATCCACAGCAAACCGGTTTTCGTCGAACGTGCCGACGACGTCGGCGACCAGCACCATATCGTTGTGATACAGGCACTCTATTTTACCGTCCTCGTGGCTGAACCCGACCGAGTCGGCGTGTTCGGTAATGAGTTCGTTGACTGTCAGTGCGAGCGATTCAAGCGCCTCAATCGAGGCAGCCCCCGCGATAGCGTCGGCTTCCTCGCGCGTGAGATACCGGTCCTGTTCTTCGTACTTCGTCGAGAACTCGACAACTGGCTCTGGCAGGTCGACAACGTCGTCGGGCCATGATTCGACAGCAAGGCCGTAGTCGGCTGGCTCGCCGCGTTTACGAAGGCTCGATCCAACGGGTACGGTGTTTCGGAAAACGACCTCCAAGGGAACAAGAAAGTTCTCGCCGGCCGCCTCGTGATAGGCCTCGTAGTCGTAGCCTAACTCACTGTCATACGGGAGATCAGGCACCTGTGTGAGTTCGATTGCCATCTCGGTTGGTGGAACCTGGCAGTCGACGAGGTCGACGATCTCGTCGCCATCGGGGTCGACGACGCCACGATAGTGCGTCGGCACGCCGTGGGCTTCCAACAGCTCGAAGTTGAACGCGCCCATCGTACAGAGACTCGCGCCTTTCTGCGGGATGGCGTCGGGCATCTGGCCCCAGTCGAACACGGAGTAGGCATCGGTAAAGACGAATCGACCCGCACCGAGGGCACTCGCCGTCGGCTCGCGGTCGACACGAAATTCCTTTACGCTCGTCATGCTCGTATCGGCGGCTGCCGGCCGTATCAATGTTTCAGTTTTCCGTCTCGGTACCCCCGCTGAGCACCGGGACCGACCCCTTTTTACTCGGGACGCTCCTTCGGTCGATAATGACGCGCCGGTCGGCCGCCGAGCTTGCAGCCACGGATTTCGCGTTCGAACACGTCGCTGAGACCGATCAGTCCTTCGAGAACGCGCTGGCAAAGGCCCGAGACGGCAGGCGGCTTTCGGTCGACGATGCGGTCGAACTGCTGACAACCGGCACCGATCACGAAGGGATCGATCCGCGGCGCAAAGAACTGGTGCTCGAACTCGCCGACCGTCGGCGAGCGGAAGTGGTCGGCGAGGACGTGACGTTCGTTGCCAATCTCAACAACAACGTCACCACCGCCTGCAATGTGGGGTGTCTGTTCTGTAACTTCAAGGACTCCGCACACGCGTTCGAGGCCGACAGTGACGCCGAGCACGCCGGCTTTACCAGAACGCCCGCCGAATCCCGACGGATCGTCGACGAGACACTGGATATGGGAATCTCCGAGGTTTGTTCGGTTTCGGGGCTCCACCCCGCGTTCGCCTTGGACGACGAACACCACGAGATTCTGGCGAACTACGACGAGCCGGCTAGCGCGGTCAATTACAAACCTCCTGAACGGTACACGACCGATCCAGGAACCTACGTCGAACAGATGCGCGCGATGTCGGTCGACGGTGTCCATCTCCACTCGGTGACTCCCGAAGAGGCCTACCATGCCCGCCGGGGGACCGACTGGTCCTACAAATCGGTCTATCGGCGACTCCGAGAGGCAGGGCTCGATACTGCCCCGGGGACGGCCGCCG
>Ga0207421_10009149_pt1 | contig 10077 bp, 7 predicted proteins | sample SodLakKL_010_SED_4_FD_187542 | JGI IMG/M metagenome (GOLD analysis project Ga0207421, IMG submission 187542) | Alkaline sediment microbial communities from Lake Tanatar, Kulunda Steppe, Russia - 8KL_010_SED (SPAdes) (version 2) | ecosystem: Environmental > Aquatic > Non-marine Saline and...
GACTCTGTAGCAGGCTGCTCCCCGGGTTGCTCCTCAGGCTGCTCCCCGGGTTGCTCCTCAGGTTGCTCCTCAGGTTGCTCCTCAGGTTGCTCCTCAGGCTGCTCCTCAGACGAGCCGACTCCTTCCTCGGGCGCCGCCTGGCCACCAAGCCGGAACCGTTCCGCAAGCGTCGGACCGTCACGATGAGCCAAGACGCTCAACACCCGCAAGGGTACGTCAAACTCGTCTCCGTCCCGGCCTTCGTAGGCAGCAGACAGGACCACCCCGGTGAACTCATCAGAGCTGACCGGCACAGAGGTGGCAAACTCGGACTCCTCGGGTCCCCGTGCGTGGATTCGATCATCATCATGTCCTAGGCGTAGCAGGAGCACCCCCGCCTTCCCGGGCTGGAGGTCACCTCCGATCTCCGGATCCCGTGCGGTCACTGAGCCGTCGGCCTCCACCCTCAGTAGCGTCTCGGCGGCGTCTTCGTGGCCATCCGCCTCGGAGAACGTAAACACTCCGTCGGTGCGATGTGCGTCCTCAGCCACCTCGATCTCGACAACCAGCTCTTCGTTTTCGAAGAGAAACGCTGGGAAAAACACCTCTTGTCCAGGCTCCAGCACAAGCTCGCCGGAACGAACGGTCACCCGCCCGGTCGTTCGCAACTCCTCGGGAACGAACAACCCTTCGAACCCCTGCGCGTAAGCAAGACGCGAAGCATAACGGCTTTCCATGGCGCGCTCGAACAACTCCGAATCGGTGCCCAACGTATCGCCGTCGCGATAGTAGACCCCAAACTCCGAGAGCACCGCCTCCGGACCGCCGGGGCCTCCCACCCAAGTCGTTCCGTCAGGAATCCGAACACTCTCGTCATCCGTACTGACCCGCGGCACGGTGTCGGCTCCGAACGGCGATGCCGGGAACCCCACATCCGCGGTGGCAGCGCTCACCATGACGCCGTCCAGAAACCACAGGACGACCGTACCGTCCTCACCGGGAGAAACGGAGACACTCATCTCGGTCTCTCGCCCAGCTTCGAGCATGGGGTAGTTACTGGAAACCGTGTCCTTCCGCCCCTGGTAACTTACCTCCGCAAATGGGATCCCATCGCCGTCGGTAGCAACGGTGAGCGAGAACTCTCCTTCTTCAGGCGCTTCTGTTGAGAAGAGCGTCCACCCCGCCGGATCTTCGCGGGGAAACAGATGGAAGCTCAGCGAAAACGGCGTAGGCGTCGAGTCCAAAAACGGGACGAGCGCCCCCGAGAACTCGAGCCCCGTGCTCCCGTCCAGCCCGAGACCGAATACCCCGTCCTCTACCCGATACCGTTCCGTCCCGATTACCGCCGGAGGCTCCGAATCCCCCTGCTCCATCCGCATTCCCACATCTTGGACGCTCCCGCCAAGCCGGACCAGGCTCAAGTAACTCTCCAACGGGCCGAACCGTCCCTCCTCAACGCTTCGCGCTGAGCTTACGTAGACGTCGGTCTCCCGTGAGAGCGCGCTCCGGAACTCAGGGGGCGTATCCTCGGCGCGCGTGAAGGGGAACACTTCGAGTGAGATGGTCGTTATCCCCTCGGATGACGGAGCCGTAAGTTCGATCTCATCCAAGCCCTCAGATAGTTTCCCTTCTTCGATTACTTCGCCGTCCTGACGCCAGCGCATGAACGGGTCCGCCGCATCTGGGATTTCAAGGTGCACCTGCACCAATCCGGCCGCATCCGGAAAGAAGGTAGCAGGATAGCTGGTTAAGCTAACAATCTCGTAGTCGGATTCGGTAAGGAAGAAGTGCGAGTCCTGCCCGGCAATAACCGCGCCGTCCTTGATAAGCTCGAGCTCCACCCGGTAAAGCCCCTCCGGTCCGTCGTCGAAAGCGAGATCTTGCAGACGTTCCAGGTCGGGCATCAGAATATCGCGCTCCCGGTCCGCCCCGATATCGTCTCGGGAGTAGATCACCCGTTCCACGAGCTCAGTTTCCCGGTAGGTACGCACCTCGAGCTCGTCATAATCACGGCCGTCCTGGCCTTCGTCTACGGAAAGCTCAATCCGCACCGCCCCGCCGGGCGATACCACTTGACCGTCGGCAGGCACATTGATAGATGCCGCGGGCTCTGAGTCGGTTTGAGGCATGAAGAGCGCGCTCTCCCCGCACGCAACCAGAAGAGAGAGAAAGAGAGAGGCGATAAGAAGCGGCGTCCAGCGCCTATAACGACGGCGACAATCCCCCATCATGTCAAAATATAACACGATTTTGTCGCTCTGTCTGCCCGCTTGCCGTACTGTCGCTTCAGTTCTCAGATATACGGCGCACCGCCGGTCGGCGCGGCCGGCGGTGGCAACTCCTGATAGCCGGCGCTCGGCGACGAAGACGGAATCGCTTCCGACGCAGCCACCCGGGGAACATTCCCCTCAGGCCTCCACTGCCTTACGGCGCTCCACCTCCTGCTCCGCATCGCGGCGCTCCTCTTCGCTGTAGTCGCCGTGCACAAGGTGACAGGCAACCCTGCGGCCGTCGGGAGCATGCTTGAGCTCGGGAACCTTCTCCCGGCAGACCCGCATTGCATACGGACACCGCGTGTGAAACGGGCACCCCGGCGGAGGATTCGCCGGACTCGGAACGTCCCCCGAGAGGATGATCCGCCTCCGGCGAAGCTTGGGGTTGCTGACCGGGATCGCGGCAAGTAGCGCCTCACTATACGGATGCATCGGATTGTCGTAAAACGCGCGTTTGTCGGCCACTTCTACAAGCTTTCCTAGGTACATAACGCCCACTCGGTCGGCAACGTGCTTCACCACGCTCAGGTCGTGGCTAATGAACAGATACGTCAGTCCGAACTTGTCCTGGAGATCGTCCAGAAGGTTGAGGATCTGGCTCTGAATGCTCACGTCGAGCGCCGAGATAGGCTCATCGGCAACGACAAGCTTCGGCTCAAGCGCTAATGCACGGGCAATCACGACTCGCTGCCGCTGGCCGCCGGAGAACTCGTGGGGATAGCGGTTGGCGTGGTACGGGGCAAGGCCGCACGTCTGCAGTATACGCCCCACCTTGCGCCGAGCCTCCGAGCCCTGCGCTATCCCGTGGACCCGCAAGATCTCCTCGATCGCACGCCCCACGGTCATCCGGGGGTTGAGCGCGCTATACGGATCCTGAAAGACAATCTGCATCTGTTTCCGGAGCTCGCGAAGCCGTTTATCCGAGGCGGCCACCACGTCTTCACCTCGATAGACCACGCTCCCCGCGGTGGGCTCGGTCAGCCGGAGGATCGCTTGGCCGGTCGTGCTCTTTCCGCAACCGCTTTCCCCGACCAGCGCGAAGGTCTCCCCCTCTTCGATATCAAAATCGACCCCGTCCACCGCCAGAACGTAGCCGGTGGTTCGCCCGAACACGCCGCTCTTAATGGGGAAGTGCTTCTTCAAGCCCTTGACCGAAAGCAATGGCCCGTTACTCATGCGGCACCTCCTTCTGTTCCGCGGCCCCCTCAGCAGAAGCTGCTACAGCGTGGCGGTGCCGCTCAACCTCCTCCGGCTCATAGAGCCAGCACCGTACCGTGTGCCCCGCGGCCAACGTCGTCGTCGCCGGGATGCGCTCGCGGCATATGTCCATCGCTTTCGGACAGCGGGGGTGGAACGGGCACCCTTTCGGCTTGTTGAGCGGGTTCGGAACGTTACCCGGGATGAAGCCCAGCCGCGGCTTGTCCTCCTCTACCGTCGGGCGCGACTCGATCAACCCTTGAGTATAGGGGTGCGCCGGGCTGTCGAAGAGCGTCACTACATCCGCATGCTCCGCCACGATCCCCGCGTACATGACCACCACATCGTCCGCCATCTCAGCGATGACGTTGAGATCGTGCGTGATGAACATGATAGCGGTTCCGGTCTGCTCCTGCAGATTGCGCATCAGCTCCAGGATCTGCGCCTGGATCGTTACGTCGAGCGCGGTCGTCGGCTCGTCGGCGATCAGGAGCTTCGGGTTGCAGGAGAGCGCCATGGCGATCATCGCCCGCTGACGCATGCCGCCGGAGTAGCTGTGCGGATAATCATCGAGAACCGTCTCGGCCCGAGGGATCCCCACTTTTCGAAGCATCTCGATGGCCCGCGAGCGCGCTTCGCGGGGCCCCACGCTCTGATGGAGGCGAATGGCCTCCATCAGCTGATCTCCGATCGTGTAGACCGGGTTGAGACTGGTCATCGGCTCCTGAAATATCATCGCGATCTCATTGCCGCGAATCCGCCGGATCTCCTCCGGACGCAGCTCCAACAGGTTGCGCCCGTCGAACTCGATGCTACCGCCGTCGATCTTACCCGGAGGGTCGGGCAGGAGCCGGAGCACGCTCAAGCTCAAAACTGTCTTGCCGCATCCGCTCTCGCCAACGATTCCGACCACGCGCCCGGAATCGAGCGCGAACGACACGCCGTCTACCGCCGGCACCCGGCCTTTCTCGGTGTAGAAGCTTGCGCGGAGATCATGCACGCTGAGGACCGTTGACACCGTTGCTTCTCCTTTCCGCCCCGCTCAGCGGGTCTTCGGATCGAGCGCGTCGCGCAGCCCGTCACCAATCAAATTGAACCCCAAAACCATCAACAGGATCGCCACGCCCGGGAACGTCGTAAGGTGGTGCGCCACCCGCATGTAGCCGCGTCCACGGCTCAGAATTGCGCCCCACTCCGGGGTAGGCGCCTGCGCACCGAGACCGAGGAACCCGAGCCCGGCAGCCCACAGGATGCTCGTGGCGATTTGAAACGTGCTCTGGACGATGATCGGCCCGAGACAGTTGGGGAGGATATGCCGGAAGATGATGCTCGAGTTGCGTATTCCCGCCGCCTTGGCCGCGTGTACGTAGGTCTGCTCTTTGGCTGAGAGAACCGAGCCGCGCACAAGCCGGGCGTAGAGCGGCACCGACGCCAAGCCCGTGGCGATCATGACATTCTCCACCCCTACTCCCAACACCGTCACCACGATGATGGCCAGGAGGATCCCGGGGAACGCGATCATGATGTCAATGAAGCGTTGCGTGAACAGGTCGATCGCGCCGCCGTAGTACCCGGAGATCGCCCCGATGGGCACCCCGATCACCACCCCGATTACCACCGATATCAACCCGATCATCACCGATATCCGGGCGCCAAAGAGAAGCCTGCTGAACAGGTCGCGCCCCAGCTCATCGGTTCCCAACGGGTGATCGAGACTCGGCCCCTGGAGGCTTGATCCAAGCGCAGTATCGGTCGGCCCGTACGGCGTGAGTAACGGCGCGAAGATCGCTCCAAGGAGGAAGATCCCAATGATCACCATACCGACAACCGCGGCACGGTTTTTGAAGAGATGCCGAGCAATAGCTTTGAGCTCAGGCTCGTGCTGCTCGTCGTGCTCACCGCCTTCCACTGCGCCCGTCAGGTCACTCTCAAGCTCAGTACTCATCAGGAAGCTCCGTCGTAGGTGATCCGCGGATCCAGATACGCGTAGATAATGTCCACGATAAGATTGATCAGAACGAACGAGAGGGCCAGCACCAACACGGTAGCCTGCACCACCGGGTAGTCTCGACGAAGAATCGAATCGACAAGAAGCCGCCCGACCCCCGGCCACGCAAAGACAGTCTCCGTAAGCACCGCGCCGCCAAGCAGAATACCGAACTGCAGGCCCATCACTGTGACCACGGGAATCAGGGCGTTCTTGAATGCATGCTTATACACCACGATCTGCTCCACGAGTCCCTTGGCCCGCGCAGTCATGATGTAGTCCTGCCGCAGTACGTCGAGCATGCTTGAGCGGGTGATGCGCGCAATGAGCCCCGCGCTCGCCATGCCGAGCGTTACGCTCGGGAGCACCATGTGCCGCCATGTCCCGATTCCGCTCGACGGCAGCCACCCCAGGTTAACCGCGAACAGGAGCTGCAACATCAACGCCAGCCAGAAGACCGGCGCCGCCACTCCGATCAAGGCCAGGAGCATGCTTATGTTGTCGAATAACGAGTAGCGCTTGGTCGCCGAAACGACCCCTGCGCTCACCCCCACAACCGTTGCAATTGCGAGCGCGGTAACAGCAAGCTGCAGCGTCCGCGGAAAGCGAATTCGCAGCTCCAGCGCCACCGGCCGCCGGGAAAACGTCGACTGGCCGAGGTCTCCCCGGAGAATATCCCGCACAAATATGCCATACTGAACCGGAAGCGGCTCGTCCAGGTAATACCGCGCTCGCGTCTGCTCGATGAACTCAGGACTGGCCTGCATTCCCGCAAGCGCGCGCGCCGGATCACCCGGCAGCAGCCGTATCATAAAGAAAACCAGAAGCGAGACGCCGACCAACACCGGAATAGTCAGCAGCAGCCGTCGGATCACATAGCGGTACAAAGCGTGCGCCTCCTCAAGTATCTCCCGTTGGCGAGTCGCCTCCTATAGCCAAGGGCCGGGCCGGCCCGGCGGCCGGCCCGGCCCGCTTACTTCACGACACTGTCGTGTATACAACCGGCTGAACGCTTATCCAACTGGTCGTCAGACCGTCCTCAGTCGCCGAACCGAGCGTTCCAAACGCTGACGTTCTCCAGGGGGTGGTGAATCACCCCTTCGACGTTTGCCCGCTGCGCGTTGATCTGTCCTTCGTTGTGGAGAAACAGCCACGGGGCGTCTTCCCAGAGGAGCTCGATGGCTTCGTGGTACATGGCCTCTCGCTGGTCCACATCCGGGATCACGCGGGCATCGGCCAACAGCTCATCAACTTCATCGTGCCCGTAGAAGCCGTAGTTGTTTCCAACCGGGGGCGCCTGCGAGCTATGGAGAAGCGCGTAGAGCCCGTAGTCGGCGTCAAGCGTTACGGTCCCCCAACCCAACATGTAGACCTCGTGCTCCGCGTCCTCCAGCGGGGTGTCGAGCATATCGATGTAGCTGCCCCACTCGAGCGTTTGCAGGCTTGCATCCAATCCCACCTGCGCGAGTTGTGCCTGGACAGCCTCCGCGATCGTGGAATCGAGAAGATAACGTCCGGTGGGATGGTAGAGCGTGAAGGAGATCCCGTCCTCATAGCCCGCTTCGGCAAGGAGCTCTCTGGCGCGATCCGGATCGTGCTCATACGGTCCGACGGAAGTATGACCAAAGACAGCGTCCGGAATCGGTGCGTCGGCCACGAATGCGTTGTCCCGCAGGATGTCGGCAACGATCGACTCCTTGTCCACCGCGTAGTTGAACGCGCGACGCACGCGCGGATCGTCGAACGGCTCAGCCTGAGCGTTGAAGCCGATGTAGATCTGCCGCACGCTCGTTTGGTAGACGACGTCGATGTCGGGTTCGGCCGCGAGCCGGTCTGCGTCCACCGGGGGCACACGCATAACAACGTCCGCTTCTCCGGTTTCCAGCGCTACCATTCGGGCCGAGTCTTCCTCGATGAAGTTGAACCGAACCCGGGGGATCTCCGGTATATCGCCCCAGTAGTCCTCGTTCACTTCCACGGTGATGCTGGAGCCGCGGTCCCACTCTACGAACCGGTAGGGCCCCGTACCGATGGGCGCGTCGGTGATGTCGTCCGGATCGTCCAGCTCCGCGATCTGCGCCGGGCTGATCATTGCGACGAACGAGTGCGAGAGATGGGACGCCATCGGCGCAAACGGTGCATCGAGATAGAGCCGGAGGGTATGCTCGTCTACGACCTCCATCTCCTGGATCCGGTTGATCAGGAACGCGTAGGCCGCGCCGACGTCCGGGTCCAGGAAGCGCTCCAGATTAGCCTTTACCGCTTCGGCGTTAAACGGCTCGCCGTCGTGAAAGGTAACCCCTTCGCGCAGCTCCAAGGTCCACTCGTCGCCGTCCTCGTTTGCGTACCAGTCGGTGGCAAGCAACGGCGCGAGCGTTCCGTCCTCCTCCATGTAGATCAACGGCTGGCTCACGTGCTCGCTGACCGTGGCGGCGGGGGCGGACGTCATAGCAACCGGGTCGAGCGCCTCCGGCTCGGCTCCCATTGCAATCACGATCTCGTCCCGCACCACGACTTCCTCTTCCGGCTGCCCGGCGGCTCCCGCGAGAAGCGCGCCTGCCAGCACGAGAACGAGCGACAGTACCGCAACCTTCCTCAGTGTTGTCGTACCCATATATGCTCCTTCCCCAAGTGTGGTGAATATTTATACAAGTTTATGCATGCGGGCCGACGACGTCAAGGCGAATCGCTACTCTTCGGAAAGTCTTCTCAGGAGACGGCGTTCGAGCACGATCACAAGGCATAGCAGAAGCCCGCACATGGCTCCGACGATGGCCAGGGACGCTGTCACGTCCGCGAGAACCGCCCCTTCCGATATGATCCGCCAAAGCGGATCGATGGCCCAGTAGGTTGGAAAGATCCGGGCGACCCACTGGGGCCAATCGGGAAAGAGGTAGAAGACTACCGGCGCGAAAAGAAGCGCCCCGGCCCCTTTGATAACCGCGAAGAGCGCCTGTGAGCTCTTTGCCAATAGGCCGACTACCAGGCCGAGTAGCGCCCAGAACACCGAGGTGATCGCCAAGACGCCCAGCACCGAGAAGTAGTTCGGCCCGAAGGCGCCGTTGAGCACGAGTGTCACGACTGTCATGAGTAAGGTGAGTGCGGCCCCGAACGCACCCTTGGCCACCACCATGTCCCCGAGCGTGGCGGGCGTGCTGAGGACCGCGTGTAAGGTACGCCGCTCGCGCTCCTCGACTAAGCTGGATGCCGGCACGAAGAGGCCGGCCATGATGAATGCGTACATCGCAATCAGCGGCACCAGGCGAACTGAAAGAGGTATGGCGTCACCTGTTCCCAAGTCGACCATATCGACTTGCACGGGCGATGGTCTCCCCTCGACGTCGCGAATGAGATCCACCGCTGTGACCGAGAGAATCAAGCGATCGACCGCGTAGCTCCCCCCGCTCACAAAGAGCTGCAGCGGCGGGCGCTCCCCCGCGCGCACCGCCTCATCAAAGCCCGCCGGAAGCACGAGCCCGCCGTCGAAATCGTTGGCTTCGACACGACGCCGGAGCGTCGGTTCATCCTCCAGAAAGGTAGCGCGAATGCCCTCCACGTCGCCGATTGTCCGGGCCACCTCCGACCGCCCCTCGTCCACCACCGCGAGGCGGGGCTCTCTTTCGATCAGATCCCCAAAGACCAGCTGGATTACGATTGTGATCGCTACCGGGAGTGCAACCGCAAAGAGGACGATCGGTGAGCGCGGGCCCACGGCTATGTCTTTCCGAAGAATACTGCCGACAAGCAAAAGCCTCATAGCCGTGCCACCTTTCGCGCCAGAATCAGAAGCCCCACGGCGAAAATCGCCACCACCCACAGCGCGGCGACGCCGAGAGCCCCGGCGACCTCCGGCCATCCGCCGCCGTACGTCGTCACCTCCATGAGGGCGTGCATCACGCCGTGAGTGGGAAGAACACGGACCCAGGCAGGCGCCGCGCCCGGGAAGAGCGCGGAGAAGGCCGGGACAAGAAGCGGCACAATGCACACCATGCAGAGGAAGAGCGTTCCGATGAAGTCCCGGCCCGCCGATCCAACCGCCATGGCGATGCCCGTGAACATCGCCGCTCCCAGGAACGCGGCAAGCAACAACAGGGGCCAGGCGGAGGCAGTGAGCGCCCCAATAGCGGCGAGGAGAATGACGGCCTGCCCCAAGGCCAGCGCTACCCCATGAATGGACTTGGCTGCAAGCACATCTCCGAGGCGAGCGGGCGTGGCCACCACCGCGGTGACCGTGCGGCTCGAAATCTCGCCGGCGATGAGCGAGGCAAGCGCGAAGGTTTCCATCATGAGCACGAAGAAGGCCAACATCGGGCGTAACCGGTCCCGCATTGACAGCGGCGACGCAAGGCGGTCGGCACCCAGCAGCACCTCTTCCTCCGGCGGGACGGTTACCGGAAGCTCCGCGCCCGTCATGGTAAACGCCATCTCGCGGATCATGCTCCGCATAGCGCTGCGAACCTCCGGGGGCGTTTCGTCGTTCACAAAGAGAGTCACCGCCGGCACGTGCTCTCCGTCACTCAGCGCAAGCGCCGCAAAGAAGCCGTCCGGAAGGGCAATTCCGAGTGCCGGCGAAACCCTTCCCGCATCCACCGGGCGCGGGTCGTCCGCTTCGAGATCCCGTACAATCAGTCGCCCGTCCTC
>Ga0207421_10009151_pt1 | contig 10075 bp, 9 predicted proteins | sample SodLakKL_010_SED_4_FD_187542 | JGI IMG/M metagenome (GOLD analysis project Ga0207421, IMG submission 187542) | Alkaline sediment microbial communities from Lake Tanatar, Kulunda Steppe, Russia - 8KL_010_SED (SPAdes) (version 2) | ecosystem: Environmental > Aquatic > Non-marine Saline and...
CTCCCGCATCTCCTCGAACTTGTTCATATGCTGGGCCGTAGTGACGAGACCAACATCGGGGTCCTCCTCGGGCGTCGTTAGCTGTTCATCGATAGCTTGCTCGACAATGGGAAAGACATCGACGTTCGAAAAGAGGGGGACGTAGATGATTTTATCCGATTCTTTCATCGGAGAGTGACCGAAGTGGACGAACACATCGGTTCGTTTCATCAGGAAGGTATCGAGGTCACAGGCACCGTAACACGGCTGGCCTGAAATCATCACGTCCACATCATCCGGCAATAACTCCCGGAGGTCGTCTGCAACACCAGGGCCGCGCCGTTTCAATCCTTCAGGAAATTGCAGACCAACAGTTCCTGCATTGCGTTCGTCGACGGCTTCGACGATTCGGTCGAGTTCGTAATCCCATTCGCGGTCGTGTTTGAGCGACATCCCGGTGTTTCGGAGGTCGCCATCAGGCCGGTTCGAAGACTGCTGACTCATTTCGAGGCAATAGCTGCTCTGTGCGTATAACGGCGGCGTTTTCCCGACCGCTCGACTGCTTTCCCTGATACGACGTTCCATGTCGTGGCAGCATCGAATGTGATAGCCGACCACTACCATTTTTATCCAAAGCCGCTAATGCCCTGTAATGAGCGTTGATACCGACCAGCAGCCCGCAGATGAGTCAGTCGACGATCTCGCCGAAACGTTGGGAACGACTATCGCTGAACTGCCAGCCTACGAACGATTTATTGAGGCCAAACGCGCCGTCGAACAGGACGAAGCTCTGCAGGACGCCATCGCGGAGTTTGAATCTCATCGGGAGTCCTACCTGGAAAAACGAGAGGCGGGGAATGCCAGCAAAGCGGATTTGCTCGAACTCCAGGAACGGCAAGAAAAACTGCACGACAGACCGGTGATGGCAGAGTATTTGCAGGCACAGAACCATCTCGAACTTCGTCTACAAGCAGTGAATATGGCTATCAGCGACTCGCTGGAGATTGACTTCGGTGAGAAGGCTGGCGGCTGCTGTGCTGAGTGATATGAAATACCGACTGACGGACCTGGAGACGGTCCAACAGGAGGGGTCGTGGCTGTTTACGGTCAAAGATGGCACAGACGAACAGGAGGTTTTCCTCATTCCGTGTGAGCGGGAGGGAGAGCCACCAGTACAGGCGTGGGTCAACCGGTGTACGCACGAAAACCAGCCGCTTCACCGCGAGGACGTCGGCGTGGTGAACCGGGAGGGAGCCATCGTCTGTCCCAAACACGGGTCAGCTTTCGATTCGTGTTCGGGCAGTTGTGATAACGGTCCAGCAGCGGATACAACGCTTCAAAGCGTCGAGATTACGGTCGAAAATGGAGGCGTCTATCTAACAGACAGTGGGCTGCGGTTCGTACACGAAGGCCCAGTAGAGTCTGATACCGATGACGTCCCTGGGTCGACATCACACCTTCGATTTTGAACAGCAGAGCGGTGTTCAGAGATTTCGCATGATGGCAACCGTACCGACTGCGATGAGAACGACTCCGACGAGCAGGGCAATCCAGCTTCCGATAACCTCTCCAAATCCGATTGTCCCTGCGGTCAGTTCCTGAAACAGCCAACTCAAAAACAACAACAATACCGTTCCAACCAGTGCGGTAACTGCAGCGGTACCGTATACGAGATTATTCGGGAGCTCGTCAAGAACCGAGGTCTGCTCCTGAGCAACGAAGATGGTCATAATCAGCGCAATTGTTCCGCCGGTCTCCCACGTTACCACGAGTCCGAGTAGGTCGACTGTTCCAAGAGCGTAATCGAGTATCATCGTCACGCCGAGGGCAACACCGACGAGTGCATACAGCGCAATACCGAATTTGAGTTCGTATTTGGTATCGCTCCGGCTAAAAATATCGCCAATTCCAGGTTCTCGATACTGGTGTTGTGGCGGTGGTTGCTGGTATGATTGTTGTGGTGCTGATTGCTGGGGTGATTGTTCCGGTGTTGATTGGGTCGTCTGCTGGTGTGCCTGTCCGCCCTGTGTCCCTTCTCCTGACATTACGTGCATCGTTGCAGAGCCGTTACAAATAATTAACTGATTACTGAGATATTTTCAGTTATCTCTTGTTCTAAACCAGCGTTTTATTGTAGGTGCCGAACATAGAATTCGTGTATTAATGAGTACGGTCACTGGAATTACGATGGCGTCGATGTCTTCATACGCAATCTTAGGGTGTGGAAGCGTCGGCCATGCCGTCGCTGAGGAACTCGTCGCCTCCGGAAAGGATGTGCTTATCCTCGATTCCGACAGCGGTCGTGTCGAAGCGCTTCGCGACCAGGATTTGACAGCACGTGAGGCGGATATTCGTGATGCCGATGTCGCTGAGGAGATTGCAGACCGTGACGTTCTCCTCATTCTCTCGTCCGACCTCGATGCGAACGCGACTGCAATCGAGAACATCAGAAACCGAGACGCCGAGCAGTTTATTATCGCTCGTGCGTCGGACCCGGTCTCGGTCGACAGGCTGACCGAAGCGGGTGCTGATGTTGTTATCAATCCAGCATCTGTCATTGCTGACTCGGCGTTACGCGCGCTTGAAACTGGTGAGCTGGAATTCAAAGCAAAACAGCTCTCCGATGTCATCGACCGAACTGACGGGCGAATGGCAATCCGTATCCACCGAAGTCCAAACCCGGATTCGATAGCCAGCGCAACTGCGTTACGTGCAATCGCTGCCAGCCGTGATGTTGAGTCAGATATTATCTACGACGGTGAAATTGGCCATCAGGAAAACCGGGCGTTCGTGAACCTGCTCGGCATCGAACTCGTCTCCGCTGACGAGGTCGACATCGACACGTATGACACTGTTGCACTCATCGACCACGCAAAAAGCGGCGACGACAAGCCGGAATCCGGCGTCGATATTGTCATCGACCACTACGAGCACGACCACGAACACGACGTCGCGTTTGCAGATATCCGCCCAAACCTTTCCTCGACATCGACAATCCTGACGAAATATATTCAGGAACTTGATCTCACGCTGGACCAGGAAGTTGCAACGGCCCTTCTTTATGGTATTCGGGCCGAAACGCTGGATTTCAAACGTGATACGACGCCCGCGGACCTGACCGCGGCAGCGTATCTGTATCCATTTGCCGACCACGACACGCTTGAGCAGGTTGAGTCACCATCGATGTCACCGGAGACACTCGACGTCCTCGCAGAAGCAATCCGCAATCGTGAGGTCGAGGGTTCTCACTTGGTCTCGAACGCCGGATTTATTCGTGACAAGGAAGCGCTGTCACAGGCTGCCCAACATCTGCTGAATTTGGAGGGTATCACCACCACAGCGGTCTTTGCCATCTCCGATGATGTCATCTATCTCGCCGCCCGCTCGAAAGATATCCGCCTGGATATCGGCAACGTACTCGAAGATGCCTTTTCGGAGATTGGTGAATCTGCGGGTCACTCGACGGAAGCAAGCGCGGAGATTCCACTTGGTATCTTTACAGGAATCGAAATCAGCGAGGATACGAAGGATACGCTTCTCGAATTGACGGAAGAAGCAGTAAAGACGAAACTGTTCGATGCGCTTGGTGTCGAAAGTTCGGAGAGTTCGAACGGAAACTAATACTACCGGACGTAAGCCTTTAAACAAGCTCGGCACCCCGTGGTGTCGAGTATGTGTACGAAGTTACGTCCGGCAGTATAACTCACGCAGTCGCTTCGGTCTCCTCGTCTGCCTCTTTCTGTCGCTGGATGTGTTCGACGATATCGCTTACAATGATGACATCCCCGACGGACTGAACCCAGCGGTACGGGACAATTACTCCTCGCGCGGAAGCGGCTTCCTTGGCAAAGAGCTCGCGATTGAGTTGATGAAGGGCAAGGCCGGTTACTTGTTGTCTATCGAGTTCAAGCCGGAGGTCTTCAACTTCGCCGAGGAAGACACCGTTGTTCGTGTACACTTCACGGCCAACGAGGCTCGTAATTTCCTGGGGTACGGAGTCACGGTCCATACTCGCAACTGGCGGGGCGGCATCTTAAATTCTTGCGCTCGAAGCGGCTAATTCCTACCGCGGAGACGATGTGTTTAAATGGGGCGAACGGCTCGTATCTACCAGTTCTTAGGTGAGATGGGATGTCCGAACCACAGCAAAATGAGCGGGGAGATGCGTCGGCGTTGCGGACACCAATTGTCGCGGTTCTTGGGCACGTAGACCACGGCAAGACGAGCCTTCTTGATGAGGTTCGTGGCTCTGCAATCAGCGAAGGCGAAGCTGGCGCAATCACCCAGCATATCGGCTCGACTGCCGTCCCACTTGAGGTCATTTCGGAGATTGCGGGCGAACTTGTCAACCCGGACGATTTCGACCTCCCGGGGTTGCTCTTTATCGATACGCCGGGCCACCACTCGTTTTCGACGCTACGCTCGCGCGGTGGCGCGTTAGCTGATATCGCCATCCTCGTCGTTGACGTCAACGACGGGTTTCAGCCACAAACACACGAGGCGGTCGACATCCTCAAGCGAACCTCGACGCCGTTTATCGTCGCAGCAAACAAAATTGATACTGTCCCTGGCTGGAACCCTGAGCAGGACCGCCCATCGAAGGTTGCCATCGAGTCCCAGAGCGACCGTGTCCAATCGGACCTCAATCAGCGAATCTACGAAATTATCGGTCAGCTTTCCGACGAAGGCTTTTCCGCGGATATGTACTGGCGAGTAACGGATTTCCAGGGGAACATCGGTGTTGTCCCGGTCTCAGCGGAAACGGGTGAGGGTATCCCGGACCTACTGACTGTCCTGATGGGGTTGTCACAGCGGTATATGAAAACAGAGATGGAAATCGATGTCGGTGGCCCCGGCGCAGGAACCGTGCTTGAAGTCAAAGATACGCAAGGGTTTGGCGCGACAATTGATGCGGTCATGTATGACGGCACAATCCGTGCCGATGATACCATCGTCGTTGGTGGGCTTTCTGGCTCGATAACCACAGATGTTCGTGCCCTATTACAGCCAAAACCGCTGGCTGAGATTCGCTCGGATGACACTTTCGATAAGGTAGACGAGGTTGTCGCCGCACAGGGTGTGAAGATTGCAGCACCTGACCTTGATAACGCAATGGCGGGCGCACCCGTGCGGGTTATTCGAGACCGCGACCGAGCCGAGGTTATTAGCGAGGTTGAAACCGAACTCGCCGGTATCGAGGTCTCGACACAGGAGGAAGGGTTGACGGTCAAAGCCGACACCCTTGGCAGCCTCGAAGCCCTCGCGAGTACGCTCGAAGAGGCAGAGATTCCAATTATGCATGCCGAAGTTGGTGACATTGCGCCGCGTGATGTACGGCTTGCTGGCACTGCAAACGTCCCACATCACCGTGCAATTCTTGGGTTTAATGTCGACGCCCATGACGACGCCAGCGAACTCGCCAAACAGGAGGATGTCACGCTTTTCCAGCATGACGTCATCTACCGACTTATTGAAGAATACCAAGAACATGTTGCAGAGATACAGCAGGCCCAACAGGAGCAAGTGCTCGAAAATATCACGAGGCCTGCCCGCTTTGAGATACTCCCGGACCACACGTTCAGACAGTCCGACCCTGCGGTCGTGGGCGTCGAGGTTCGGGGTGGCTTGCTCACTCGGAACTCCACCGTCGTTGATTTTGACGGCTCGGAACCAGAGCGCGTGGGTATCCTCAAATCAATCCAGGCTGAAGGAGAGGATGTTGACGAAGCCAGAACCGGCGAACAAGTTGCTGTCTCCATCGACGGCCCGACCGTCGGCCGGCAAATCAAAGAAGGGGACGAGTTATGGGTTGAAATTCCAGAAAAACACGCAAAGATTTTAGAACAGGAGTTGACCGAGGAGATTACCGGTGATGAACGTGAGGTTCTCTCGATGTATCTCGACAAACACCGTAACCGCGACCCGTTCTGGGGCAAGTAACCTCCTCTTTTGGTCCGCTGTTCGTTTACACCGGCCAGTGACTTTACTCCCTGAGTATTCACCGAACAGTGATAATCAATTCATACAACACTATATTTTGTTCTCGAATAAAAAAATATAGTTCGTAATAACAGGGTTTATGTCGCTGGCGAAAGAAGATATACGTGTATGAGTACCCAAAAGACTGTCCTGCAGAAGTTCGGTACCGTCGAGGAAAACAACCTTCGCCTCGACAGCGAGAAGGCCGAACAGGTCATCGACGCGCTGAACACGGACCTTGCAGCTACGTACGTACTGTACCATCAGCTCAAAAAGCACCATTGGAACGTCGAGGGTGCTGAGTTCCTCGAACTCCACGAGTATCTCGGTGAGGCCGCAGGCCGCGCGGAGGAAGCAGCTGATATTATTGCAGAGCGAGCACAGGCCCTCGGCGGAACACCTGTCGCTGGTGGGAAAGCCCTCGAAGAACACGCGCCAATCGAACCGGAGGGTGAGGATGTCTACGATATCCGGACCTCGCTCGAAAACGACCTCGAACTCTACGGCGACATCATCGAGAGTCTCCGCGACCACATCGAACTGACGACGAACTTGGGTGACCACGCAACCGCGGAAGTCCTCCGAGAAATTCTGGTCGAGGTCGAAGAGGATGCCCACCACCTCGAACATTACCTCGCCCACGATACGCTGGTGAGTGAAGCCAGCCTTCGATAAGTGCGATTGTAGACGGTTACGAGTTAACTACGTCTTCGACAGCACAAAGCAGTTCGGTTGCGGTGGTTACGACATTTTGGTCTCCACCATCGACACGAGCCATCCGCGGACCCGCCCCACCAAGGTCAGCATAAATATGGGGTAAGTCGCGTGAATCCAAATATGACTCCGTTGAATCATCTGAATACGACGCTGAGCCGGGACCTCCTGTAACTACTACTATATCGGCATTCTCTGCGAGCGACCGTGCCTCATCTCGGAGCGCTTTGTTCGGCTGGCGAAATGCGGGCGCGGTTACTGAATGAATGTCAAGTTGAGCCGCGAGACTCGCGCTGACATCTCCTGCTGGCACGAGTCCAATTGAGACGTTGTAGCCCGCCTGCCAGAGCGTTCGGATAGCAACTGTTGCACCTGGACCGCCACCGACGACGTGTATCCGCTCAGGCCGGCTTGGCCGGTCATGAAGTGCAGAGACAGTGGGTGTCCCTGTCACTGGGTTTTCCGAACTGGCGGTTTCGATACCGAACGCCTCATCGAGTTCCATGCTTGACAGCACCGCTTCGGGCGACCCCTGTGCACGGATCTTCCCGTCTGCGAGCAAGACAAGCCTATCACAGAAACGGGCCGCAAGGTCGAGGTCATGAATAGCGGCGATAGCTGCCCGGTCCGTGCCGACGACTCTTGTAACCAGTTCGAGCATCTGCACCTGATGGTTAATATCAAGGCTCGCGGTCGGTTCATCAAGCAAGAGAACAGCAGGGTCCTGCGCAAGCGCCCGGGCGAGGAGGACACGCTGGCGCTCACCACCGCTGAGTGAATCAACAGTTCGGTCACGTAAATCAAGCGTCTCGGTTTGGCCCATGGCTTCTTCGACGGGTCCGAGGTCGTCGCTCCAGTCGAGGCGCGATTGGTGTGGCGTCCGTCCCATCTCGACAATCTGTTCGGCGGTAAAGGAAAATCCCACGTGCGTATTCTGTGGGACGGTGGCGACTGTCCGACTGAGTTCTCTGGCAGTACACGCACCGACCTGCTTGCCATCAACCGTCACTGTTCCGCTGTCAACCGGGAGCACGCCGTTCATGCTCCGTAACAGTGTTGTCTTCCCAGCACCGTTCGGACCAACGAGGCCGACAAACTCGCCCGTCTCAACGGAAAGCGAAACCCTGTCGAGCACGGAGAGGTCGCCAAAGGAGACAGAAACGTCTTCGAGCGTAATCATAGCTCATGCACCTCCCGGCGTCGGAGCAAAAAGAGGAAAAAGGGAGCGCCGACGGTCGCGGTGACAATTCCGACAGGAACAACAGCAGGGCCCGACCGGGCAATCGTATCCGCAACGACGAGAAAGATCGCACCGGCCAGCGCGCTTGTGGGGAGCAAAATCCGGTGGTCGGGGCCGACCAGCAGGCGCATCATATGCGGGACAATCAACCCGACAAACCCAATGACGCCCGCAACAGCAACCGCTGCAGCGGTGATGACTGCCGAACCGGCTAGCAGCAACTGTTTGGTCCGCTCGACTTCGATGCCGAGTGCTTGCGCGTCCTCTTCCCCAAGTAACAGGACGTTCATATCGCGGCTGTAGGCCAACAGGATGAGAAAGAGCCCAACAACGAGTGGGAGTGTCGCCTCTACTTCACTCCACTGGCTGTTACGGAGATTCCCCATCAGCCAGAGGACGACCTGTTCGAGACTATCGCCGGCACGAAGCATCATATACGAAATAACTGCACTCAGAAACGCCTGGATTGCAACCCCTGCAAGCAGCAGCGTCGCAACAGGCGTACGCCCGTTCTCGGTGGCGATAAGATAGACAGCGAAGGCTGTAACCAACCCGCCGGCAAAGGCAGCGGTCTGGAGTCCGAACGGTATCGTCAACGGAAAGACGATGGTTGCGACCGCACCGACGGCCGCACCTGAGGAGACGCCGATAATTGAGGGGTCCGCCATGGGGTTCCGGAAAAAGCCCTGCATTACCGTCCCGGCCGTCGCAAGCGCAAATCCAACGAGGGCGGCAAGCGCGATACGCGGAAGTCGAAGGCTGCCAACAATTGCCTGGTCGCTGTTTGCCACCTCGAACGAAAAGATGGAGTGGTAGGTGATGTTCGGAACTGGCACACCGGTGCGAAAACTCCCGACTCCTGCGCTGGTCGATTCGATACTGACGCCAACCGGAACTGCAAGCGTGTTGAGCGTGGCTCGTGCGACTGTGGGAATGTCAATCCGGACGGAGCCGATGGCTGCACTGACCAGTATTGCTACCCAGAGCAGCACGAACAGAGCGAGTGACCACCACAGTGTTCGCAAGACGAGCCGCATTGTATGCAAATCTATTTACTTTAGTTAAATATTTATTGAATCCCCATTGAGGGATGGGTATGCGCACAACAACCCGATTGATTGTCGCCGTTGGATTACTGATGCTGCTGTCAGCAGGGATAGCTGGCGTCAGCGCAGCAGAGACAAGCGTAGCCCAAGAGGAAGAACTCACCTGTGAGTTCCCTGTCGAAATGGAAGATGTCAGCGGTGAGACTGTCACGCTCGATGAAGAACCCGATGAGGTTGTCGTCTTGGCCGCAAGTGGTGCCCAGTATATGTGGTATATGAACGCTGAGCACAAGGTTACGGGCGTTCCGGACTTTCATGCTACCCAATACATTGAGGGACTAGATGAGCGAACGAACGTTGTCGATGAGATGGGCTCACCGATTAACGAAGAGGTTGTTGCACTGGACCCTGACCTCGTCTATGCACCGAGTGTCGTCAGTGATGAGGATGTCGAAGAGCTTCGTGATGCCGGATTGACTGTCTACCACGAGGAGATGAAAGTATCCATTGAAGACACCTATGCTGTGCTAGAGCGACTTGGACAGTTGGTTGGCGAATGTGAGGCTGCAACTGAGACAATCGAAGATATGCAGGGTGCTTTCGATGAGTTTGACCGGGTCTTCGCTGATGAAGAGCCGGTGTCAGTCTTTTATTCCCTTGACCCTGAGACCGGATGGACCGCAGGGGCGGGAACAGTTGAAGACCAGCTGATTACGATTGCTGGTGGGGAAAATATCGCAGCGGATGAGTACGACTCCTACGCGGAGATAAGTGAAGAGGATGTCGTCGATGCCGACCCCGAGTGGCTTGTTATCGGTGAAAACCGAGAGTTACCGCCTGAAGCCGAGGATACAACTGCCGTCCAGGAAGACCAGATTGTACGGGTAAATCCAAACTTCATCAGTCAGCACGGGCCGGTTCTGACCGAGCCAACCGCTGACATGGCTGAACAGTTCCATCCCGAAGCCTACGAGGAACTGGACCAGAACCTGATTAGGCTTATCGACGATGATACCTTTACGACTGAGCCGCTGGAAGATACTGATGATACTACCGACGAAACAGATGATGTTGATGACACAGCGGATGCAGACGACGACGGGGCTGGATTAACTGT
>Ga0207421_10009152_pt1 | contig 10075 bp, 7 predicted proteins | sample SodLakKL_010_SED_4_FD_187542 | JGI IMG/M metagenome (GOLD analysis project Ga0207421, IMG submission 187542) | Alkaline sediment microbial communities from Lake Tanatar, Kulunda Steppe, Russia - 8KL_010_SED (SPAdes) (version 2) | ecosystem: Environmental > Aquatic > Non-marine Saline and...
CTCTGGATCAGTTAGTCGACCCAAGCGTGACCCGCAGGAAAACTATTTCGTTCTCCCCCGGCCCGACGGACGTTCCGGGGCCTTTAGGTAGGCCGGCGGCCCTACGCCCACCGATGTCGGTCTACTCGCGCCTCCGGCCGCTCGCGTTCGCGCTCCCCCCGGAGACCGCCCACGACCTCGGCAAGCGGGCGTTGCGCGCCGCGGGAACGACGGCGCCGACGCGGGCCGCTCTCCGGTACGCGTTCGCACACCGGGACCGCCGGCTCGAGGTCGAGCTGTTCGGGACGCGGTTTCCGAACCCCGTCGGCGTCGCGGCGGGCTTCGACAAGAACGCCGAGGCGACCCACGGGCTGGCCGCGCTGGGCTTCGGCTCCGTCGAGGTCGGCACGGTGACGCCGTACCCCCAGCGGGGCAACCCCCGCCCGCGCCTGTTCAGGCTGCCCGAGGACCGGGCGTTGATAAATCGGATGGGGTTCAACGGCGACGGGATGGACCGCGTGGTCGAACGCCTCGAGAAGGATGGACTCCCCGACGTCCCGGTGGGGATCAACGTCGGGAAGATGAACAGCTCGAACGAGACGGAGGCGATCGAGGACTACCGGCGGGCGTTCGATCGGCTCTCGCCGTACGCCGACTACGTCGTCGTCAACGTCTCCTGTCCGAACACGCCCGACTCGTTCGACGAGTCCTCGCCGGAACACCTGCGGGCGATCTTCGGGACCCTCGAAGACGAGAACGACGCGGACGTCCCCCTGCTCGTGAAAGTCGGCCCCGACTCCCCGACCGACTCGCTGCTCGAGCTCGTCGACATCGTCGAGGCGTTCGGGCTGGACGGCATCGTCGCGACGAACACGACGACCGCCCGGGAGGGGCTCTCCTCGCCGAACCGCGGGGAACGCGGCGGGCTGAGCGGTGCCCCACTCGCCGACCCCTCGACGGCCGTGGTCCGGACGCTCGCGGCACACACCGAGCTCCCGATAATCGGCGTCGGCGGCGTCGACTCCGCGGCGAGCGCGTACGCGAAGATCCGCGCCGGCGCCTCGCTCGTCCAGCTGTACACCGGCTTCGTCTACCGCGGGCCGGCGATCGCCGGGGAGATCAATCGCGGACTCGTCGCCGCACTCGAGCGTGACGGCTTCGAGTCGGTCGAGGAGGCCGTCGGCGTGGGGCTGTGAGGAACGGTCCGTCGGCGTGGGGCTGTGAGGAACGGTCCGTCGGCACGGCCCCCGGGAGCGTGGGTGAAAATGACTGGGTACCGTATATAAGATACTGATATATTGAGGGTAATCTGCTACTAGGTCCTAGACCGTCTTTACTGTCGTGAGCCAACGATGTTAGATCTCGAACGGCGAAACGTCATGAAAGCCGGCGGGTTGGCCGCGCTCACCGCGGCGGTCGGTGGGCGATCGCTCGTCGGCGACGCGAGCGGCGAGAGCGAGGAGGGGGCGGGCGAGCGGGAACTCGTCAAGACGATCTGCTCACACTGTGCGGTCGGCTGTGGCCTGAAGATGGAAGTCGAGAACGACACGGTCGTCGGCCAGGAGGCCTGGACGGATCACCCCATAAACCAGGGGGGGCTCTGTTCGAAAGGTGCCAGCCAGGCGGGGACGGTAAACTCCCCGCGCCGGCTGAAAGAGCCGATGAAGAAAGTCGACGGCGAGTGGGTCCGGATGGAGTGGGAGGAGGCGATGGCGGAGGTCGCCGACGAGCTCGATCGGGTCCGCGAGGAGTACGGCCCCGACAGCACGATGTGGATGGGGTCGGCGAAGGTCTCGAACGAGGAGGCGTACCTGTTCCGGAAGCTCGCGGCCTTCTACGGGACGAACAACGTCGACCACCAGGCCCGGATCTGTCACTCGACGACCGTCGCCGGGCTGGCGAACACCTGGGGGTTCGGCGCGATGACACAGTCGGCAAACGACGTCGCGAACGCGGACGTCAACCTCATCATCGGGCACAACCCGGCCGAGTCACACCCGGTGATGATGCGATACATCCAGGAGGCACGGTCGAACGGCGGCGAGGTGATCGTCGCCGAACCCCGGTTCACGAAGACGGCCGCCCACGCCGACGAGTTCGTCCGGATCCGTCCCGGCACCGACATCGCCTTCATCAACGGGCTGCTCTACCTGATCGTCCACGAGCTCGAGGCCCACGACGAGCGGTTCCTCGAGGAGCGTGTCTACGGCTGGGAGGACGTCAAAGAGCGGATCGCCGACTACGACCCCGAGACGGTCGCCGACATCACCTGGCTCTCCGTCGAGGAGCTAGAGGCGGTCGCCGAGACGCTCGTCGACGCCGACGTGAGCACGGTCGAGTGGTCGATGGGGTCGACCCAGCACACGGTCGGCACCCAGAACATCCGCTCGTACGCCATCCTCAACCTCGCGCTCGGTCACAGCGGACAGCCCGGCGGGGGGAACAACCCGGTCCGTGGCCACGACAACGTCCAGGGGGCGACCGACATGTGCATCCTCTCACACTCGCTGCCGGGCTACTACGGCCTCGACGAGGGGGCCTGGCGCCACTGGACGAACGTCTGGGACGCCACCGAGAGCACGAGCGGCTCGATCGACTACGAGGGGATGGTCGATCGGTTCCACTCGACGGAGCTGATGGAGAAAAACGGCCTCACCGTGAGCCGCTGGTTCGAGGGTGCGTTAGACGACGACGAGCGAAAAGGCGAGCTCTACCAGCCCGAGCAGGTGCGAGCGCTGGTCGTCTGGGGACACTCGCTGAACTCCCTGAGCGAGCTCAAGCGCGTCAAACGGGCGATGGAGAACGTGGAGTTCGTCGTCGGCGTCGACCCGTTCCCGGGGCTCAACGGCACGCTGCCCGAGCGGGAGGACGGCGTCGTCCTGCTGCCGGCGGCGACCCGCCAGGAGGGGAAAGGGAGCGTCACCGCGACGAACCGATCGGTCCAGTGGCGCGACCGGGCGGTCACGCCCCGGCACAACTCCCGGACGGACTTCGAGATGCTGACCCACCTCGCCGAGGAGCTCGGCTACGGCGACCACTTCGACTACGACGACGTCGAGGACGTGACCCGGGAGATCAACCTCGGGACCCGCTCGATCGGGCTGATCGGACAGACTCCCGAGCGGATCAAACGCCACATGGAGGAGAGTCACCTCTTCAGGTCGTCGGACCTCCGGGCCGAGGTGACCGACGACCACGAGCTCGCCGGGGAGTACTTCGGGCTCCCGTGGCCGTGCTGGCACGACGAGCACCCCGGGACGCCGATCCTCTACCGCGACGACGTCCATCCGGCCGAGGGCGGCCACGACTTCCGGGCCCGGTGGGGCGTCGAGGCCCCCGACGGGGAGACGCTGCTCCGTGACCCGTACGAGCCGGCGTTCGCCGACGGCGAGGTCGCGGGCGTCCCCCAGTATCCCGGCTACGCGACGGAGCTACCAGACCCCGCGACTCCCGCGGCGAAGACGACGCCGATCGAGTACGCGCTCAGGGGGGACCGCTCGGTCGCCGACGCCGCCGAGGCCGTAAACGGCGTCGACGCCGAGGAGTTCGCCGAGTACGACGCCGAACAGCCGGATCCGCCGACCGGCCGCGGACGGGCACGGGCGTCGGCGTGGAACCTCCCGGACGAGGTCCCCCGACACCGCGAGCCGGTCGAGACTCCACGTCCGGACCTCGCCGAGGAGTATCCGAACTACGGCAAAGTCGAGGACTTCTACCGGCTCGACCTCGACAACCGGGCCAACCAGGCGGCGTTCGACGGGCTGGCGGACGAGTTTCCCCTGGTGCTCACGACGGGCCGCCAGGTCGAACACCAGGGCGGCGGCTACACCACCCGCAACACGACGGGGACGGCCAACCGCGCACCGATGATGTACGCGGAGATAAACCCCCGGGTGGCCAACGAGCTCGCCCTCGAGGACGGCGACTGGGTGTGGGTGAAAACCGATCCGGGGAAGATGCTCGTCCAGACCCGGACGACCGAGCGGGTCAACGAGGAGGAGGTGTTCCTCCCGTTCCACTGGGGTGGCATCTTCGAGGGCGAGTCGTACGTCGACCGGTATCCCGACGGCACCGAGCCGCTGGTGATCGGCGACTCCTGTAACATCGGCACCTCGGTCGGCTACGACGTCGTAACGAACATGCAAGCGACGAAAGCGACGCTCTGTCGCCTCGAGCCGGCAAGCGAGCAGGAGGTTCCGGAGCTGCCGGAAGAACAACAGGAGTTCCAGCGACAGCGCGGTCTCACGAGGTGAACACGGATGAGCACACAACCACCACGGGTCATCCCGAACGTCGACGCCTGTATCGACTGTGGCGCCTGTAACGTCATCTGCAAGGAAGAGTGGGAGCTGCCGGCCAACAGCGACCGGATCGCGGTCGTCACGGAAAACGAGGGGACGCTCGGCGGCCACCTCGAGGGCGGGGAGACGAGCGTTCCGATGTCGTGTTACCACTGTTCGGAGGCGCCGTGTGAGGAGGTCTGTCCGACCGGCGCGATCGACAGGGACGGAGAGGGGCTGGTCCAGGTCGACGGCGAGAACTGTATCGGCTGTACGTACTGCGTCTGGGCGTGTCCGTTCGGCGCGCCACAGTTTCCCGACGAGACCGACTCCACGGGCGGCGCCGGCGTGATGGACAAGTGTACGGGCTGTGCCCCGCGCGTCGAGGACGGCGAGACGCCCGCCTGCGTCGAGAGCTGTGCGACCGACGCGCTGATATACGGAACGCCCGCAGAGATCTCCGAGCAGCTCCGGGAGGGTCGGGCCGGCGACCTGTTCGCCGGGGACGTCGGGGAGATCGTCTTCGGCGGGGAGCCGTGAGGTGGTGAGCGTGGCCACCGAATCGGCGGGAGCGAGCGACCGCGGCGCGCTCACGGAGCGGCTGCTCCGGTACCGGAGCCACGTCGCCGCCGTCCTGGCGATCGTCGTCGTGGTCGGGCTGTTGGCCGCTCTCGAATCGCTCAGCGTCCCCCTGGAGGCCGGCGAGACCCTCAGGCTCGCGGGCTCGGCGGCGATCGCCGGCGACGAGCCGACTTACACCGCCTACAGCGGCCTCTGGCTCGGTCTGCGGGCGCTCCTGGGCGCGTACATCGTCTTCGTCGTCCTGTTGATCTCCGCGCTCGCGCTCGTCGTCTGGAAGGAGGTGCTCGGCTGATGGCGGCCGAGACCCCTTCGGGCGAGGACGTCGCCGGAGGGAGCACGGACGTTGCCGACACGGGCGGGGACGTCGAAACGGGGACCGGGGGCCGTCTCGAGCGGTTCTCGAGCGTCCAGGTGTTCGTCCACGCCACCCTGGCGGTGAGCATCTTCGTGCTCTACCTGACCGGGCTGCCGATGACGTTCGCCGACCAGCTCGGCTGGCTGTTCTCCGTGTTCACCTACGGCAACATCGTATTGATACACGTCGCCGTCGGCGTCGTGTTCGTCCTCGTGGGCACCTACTACCTGCTGTATCTGGCCGTCGGTATGCTCCTCGAACGGCGGTCGATACCGGCGTTGCCGACGCTCGACGACGTCCGGGAGGCCGTCGCCTACCTCGGCTACCTGCTCGGGCGCAACGAAAAGCCCCCCTCGAAGAAGTACAGCTGGCTCCAGAAAGCGGAGATCTGGGTGCTCGCGGTCGAACTCGTGGTCCTGAGCGCTACGGGACTGCTCCTGTGGTACCGCGGGATCTTCGTCTCCCCGGAGTTCCGGGCGATCCTCGGCGCCGACGCCGCGCTCGCGGACACGCTGTTGTTGTTCGTCCGGGACGTCCACGTCGTCATCGCGCTGACGATGCTGATGGGGATCAGCTTCCACCTCTACATGGTGAACGTCAAAGAGCGGTATCCGTTCAACGAGACGATGTTCTCCGGAGACGTCTCCGCTGGTCGGGCCGCCCACCACTGGGAGGAGTGGGCGGACGCCGAACTCGAGGCCCCACCGGAGACCGACCACACGCCGAGGCCGTCGAAGCGGACGCTCGTCGGCGTCACCCTCGCGTTGCTCGCCTTCTTCGCCGTCGTCCTGACGGCGACGCTTCTCGCCTCCATCCTCTCGCCGCTGCCGTCCCGGGAGTATCTCCTCGCGTTGCCGGCCGATCCGACCGGGGCCGCGAACGTCGTCTTCCTCGTCGGGCTCAACGCCGCCGTGCTCGTGATCCTCGCCGGCGCGGCCGCGATCGTGTACGGGATGTCCGTCCGGCTCCGAGGTGGCTACGATGAGTGACGCCACGACCGATCCGACCGTCGCCTCGCGTGCTCACCTCTACCGGCTGCTCTCGGCCGTTCTCGCGGATCCGCCCGACTCGTCGGCGGTCGCGGAGCTCGTCGACGGCGGCCTCGTCGACGACGCCGATCCCCCGGATCCGGCCGGCGAGCGCGCGCTCGGGGCACTCGCGGACTGGGCCGAGACGGTCGAGGACCCCGAGCTCGAGGCGGAGCGTCTCGCACGCGAGCACACCCGGCTGTTCGTCGGGCCGCGGCCGGCGTTGCAGCTCCACGAGTCTTACTACGCCGAGGACTACCTCGGGGAGCCCCTTGCGGCGGTGAAAGGGAGCTACGGTGCACTCGGCATCGCCCCGGGCGAGGAGCTCCGCGAGGAGGCCGACCATGCGGCCGTCGAGCTCGCCGCGCTCGCCGTGCTGTTCGAGCGGGGCGACCGCGAGGACGTTCGCTTCTTCCTCGCCGAACACGGCTGGTGGTTCGAGACGCTCGCGGCGGACGTCCGCGAGGCGGCCAGTGGGCCGTTCTATACGGCCGTCGCGGACGCCCTCGGGGCACTCGTCCGGAGCGATTTCGAACGGTTCGACGTCGAGGGTGACTCATGAGCGAGCTGGCTCTCGTCCACCGTCGAGGGGAGCTGCCCGCCCGGGCGATCGCCGGGGCGATCCCGTCGGCGGAGACGTTCGTGGCCGGCGACCTCGAGGAGGCCATCGCACCGATCGAGCGAGCCCGCGACGGCGCGGGCGACCGGCTCGTCGCCGTCGCCGACGAGGGCCCCTACCGCGAGCTCTCGCGGGCACTCGCCGACCGGGGGCTCACCGACACCGTCCGCGTGGATCCACGGATCGGCGACGGTCTCGGGGAGTCGGCCGCGACGCGGGTGCTCGCGGCAGCCGCCGGGGCGGCGCTCGCGGCCCCCCGCCCCGACCCCGACGAGCCGGCGGTCGCGTTCGGCGACGGCTCGATCGTCGTCGTCGGCGACGCGGGGATCGCCGCCGACCTCGCGACCCACGGCCCCGTGACGCTGCTCGCGGCCGAGCCGCCGGGGAGACGCCACGAGGGGGTCGCGATCCACCGGGGGGAGCCCGTCGGGCTCCTCGACGGCGCCGGCGGACCGACCCTCCTGGTCGACGGCGCCGACGGAACCGAACGGCTCTCGCCGGACCAGCTCGTCTGGCCCGGCTACGACGGCGACCGGGCGGACGAGCGGTTCGTCCACACCGCGAGGACCGGCGTCGTCGCCGACGTCCTCGCCGTCGCCCGCGATCGGGCCCGTGATCCGGTCGCCGTCGACCCGGAGGTCTGTGCGGTCGGCCGGCGGGGCCAGCCCGGCTGTGACGCCTGCGAACGGCGCTGTCCGTACGACGCGATCGGGATCTCGATCGAGGGCGACGGGGCGGTCGCCGTCGACCCGGTCGACTGTATCGACTGTGGGGCCTGTCTCGCGGCCTGTCCGACCGAGGCGATCGCCTCGCCGCGCGCGCTCGACCTCGAGGCCCTCGGTCGGGCGGTCGAGGTCGCCGTCGGGACCGTCACCGAGGGGACGGGCTCGCGGCTGCCGTTCGTCGGCGACGAGCCGGAGCCGATCGTCCTCGCGTTCGTGACCGACGCGGTCGAGCCGGCGGCGACGGCGGCCCTCGCCGCGGAGCAAACGCCGACGGTGCCGATCGCGGTCCGGAGCGCGAGCCGGATTCCGCCCGCGCTCGTGACGTACGCCGTGGCGGCCGGAGCCGCCGGCGTCGTCCTCGTCGGGGACCCCGACGAGCCCCGCGCGGCTTACGAGACGATCGTCGAGCCGGCGAACCGGACGCTGACGGAGCTCGGGGTCGGCGAGCGCTGCCGGGCGGTCGCGTCGGTCGATCCCGGCGAGATCGCCGCAGCGATCGCCGCGGTCGACGGCGAGCCGGTCGACGCGACCGAGGAGCTGGCCGGGGCCGGCCACCGCCGCGCCCACGAGTTCGCCACGGCGGCGATCCGCGCGCTCGGGGCGGACGTCGAACGGGTGTTCGCCGAGAGCCTCGGGCGCGTGACCGTCGACGCCGACGGCTGTACGCTCTGTGAGGCCTGCAGCGAGCTGTGTCCGACCGGTGCGTTCGACCAGCCCGACGCCTCGACGCTGACCCTCGACGCCGCCGACTGCGTCGGCTGTGGGCTCTGTCTGGGCTGTCCGGAGGACGTGATCGCGGTCGACGACCGGGTCGATCCCGCGGAGCTCTCCGCCGGCCGGCGGACGGTCGTCGAGGCCGAGGCGATCAGCTGTCGGGAGTGTGGCCGGGAGTTCGCCTCGGCCGCCGGAATGGCGTCCGTCGAGGCGGCCCTCGAGGACGCCGGCGTGCCGACCGACGTCGGCCTCGACGTCTGTCCGGACTGTCGGCGGGGCTCGTTCTGATCGCCGTCCAGTCCGACGTGCCCGGCGCGCCGGCGACGGTCCTCTCTCCTGTCGTCCCTGGCGTGCCGGCCGGTCTCCTCGCCGGTCGTGCCCGGCGTGCCGGCCGGTCACCGCCGCCAGCCAGCCAGAGCCGAGAGCTCCGTGGCGATCTTCCCGACGTCGTCCGTCGTGAGCGGGCCCCGCTCGGTGACGATCGCCCCGACGGCGTCCGCGGGCGTCACGTCGAACGTCGGGTTGTGGACGTCGATCGCGGCGTCGCCGTCGTAGACCGACGATCGGCCCCCGGACTCGAGGGCAACCCGCCCGTCGGCGGCGACCTTGTCGCTCGCGGCGACGACGTCGACCGGAACCCCCTCGCGGGCGGCGGCGAGCGCGACGGCCCGCGTCCCGGTTTTGTTCACCACGCGGCCGTCGGGGAGGACGGCGTCGGCGCCGACGACCACGCGCTCTACCCCCTCCCGGGCGAGGACGGCCGCCGCCGCGGCGTCGGTGTGGAGGACGACGGGGAGCTCGTCGGCCAGCTCTTCGGCGACGCCGACGCCCTCACAGAGGGGACGTGATTCGGAGACGAAGACGCGATCCGGCTCGCCACGACGGAGCGCCTCGATGACGGTCCCCGACCGCGAGAGGGTCAACACCCGCCCGGTGAGACGCTCGCTCGCGCGCTCGGCGGCGGCCTCGTCGGCGTCGGTCGCCCGGGCGATCCCCGACCGCGCCGCCGCGTGGACCGCCCGGGCGTCCGGCCGGCGGTCCCGTCCACGCGTCGCCTCGCCCTCCTCCGGCGCTCCGGTGTCCCCACTCGCCTCGCCCTCCTCCGGCGCTCCGGTGTCCCCACTCGCCTCGCCCTCTTCCGTCGCCTCGGTCATCGCCCGGTTCACGCGGTTGCGGAGGACCGCCATCGCGGGGCGGGCCTCGAGCAGCCGGCGGGCGAGGTCGGCGAGTTCGTCGCCGTCCGGCGTCCCGCGGTCCTCGGCTAAGGCCAGCCCCGCCCGGTCGCGGAGGACCTCGAGGGCGCGGATCGAGAGGGAGGCCGCGCCGTGGTCGGCGTCGGCCGCGATCGAACGGACCGTCGGCGCCACCCGCTCGTAGGCCTCCCACAGCTCCGGGACGGTCGGACGGCCGTGGATCGCCGTCGGCGAGGCCCACTCGTGATCGTCGTGTTCGTCGCTCCGCTCGACGCCGCGGCGGTCGCAGTCGAACAGATACGGCTGGACGAGCCGGTTCCGGCCGCGATCCTCGACCCGGAGCGGCCGGCCCGACCGCACGGGCTCGACGGCGTCGGCGAGCCCGGTCAGCTCGTCGACCTTCCGGCGGACCTGCCCGTCCGGATCGCCCTCGACGGTCCCCGAGACGCCATCCCACCGTCCCCGGTAGCCGTCGGCCCGGTCGCCCCGGCGGAGCAAGAGGACGTCCCCGCGATTCCGGAGGAACGCCGTCACGACGTGCTCGTCGGTGCCGTCGTTCATGGGCGAGCGGACGTCCTCCGGCGACGAATCGGTTTCGCC
>Ga0207421_10009153_pt1 | contig 10075 bp, 8 predicted proteins | sample SodLakKL_010_SED_4_FD_187542 | JGI IMG/M metagenome (GOLD analysis project Ga0207421, IMG submission 187542) | Alkaline sediment microbial communities from Lake Tanatar, Kulunda Steppe, Russia - 8KL_010_SED (SPAdes) (version 2) | ecosystem: Environmental > Aquatic > Non-marine Saline and...
TCTTTTTTTACTTAGCTGTTTTTCTAAAGTAAAGCTGTGCTTATTCCAGACGGTTTTCAATGCTTGAGACAGTTTCTCTGAGCTCCTTTACTTCCGCTTTCAGATTAAAAATCATATCATGCTGATTTTTTATGACTTCATTTTGGTAGCAAATTATGCCATCGTAATTCACGTCTTCTGGACGACCTTCCTTATCGAATATCACTAGATTTGTGAGTCCTAACTCCTCCAGATCTTCGGCTATAAAACCTAAACCCTTGCCTCCTTCATTTTTATATTCAAAAAGCTTAGGGATTGCATTTAGTATTTCTGAAAATTTATCTTCAAGAGGTCTAATATTTTTTTTGTAACGTTTTGATGAAGCCGCACGATATATTCTGCCGTTATTAATATGTATGTTTGCTCTTACTACAGGGTTCCCTAGCGTACCCCTAACCTCAGGTTCTCCAGCATAAAAATTACCACCGCTTATTCTAACATTCCCTCCCATAATGCTCAGAGTATTATTGCTTTCCAATTCTTTTTGTATTCCATCATCTAACCTTATTCCTACACTATTGTCTCCACTTACAATTAGATTAGTACCTATCGCAACAGAATTATATCCAGAAGCCTCGGTATTAAATGAACCCATTGCTAAAGAGTTGAGCCCGGAAGCCGTGGTTTCATCTCCCATCGCTACAGCATTTCCTGCAGACGCAGTAGTGTTAGAGCCCATTGCCACAGCGTTTCCTCCTGAAGCCTCGGTGTCTCTCCCCATCGCCACAGCCCGGATTCCGGAAGCTACGGTGAATTCTCCCATAGCTAATGAGTGCTCTCCTGAAGCCTCGGTATCTTTTCCCATTGCAACAGAGTCCAAACCGGATGCCGTAGTTTCAGAGCCCATTGCGACAGCATTTATTGAAGAAGCCGTAGTGCTATCCCCCATTGCCACAGAATGAAAACCCTCCGCCAATGTATTGACTCCCATTGCTACAGATTGTTCTCCATCTGCATGGGTTTTATAACCCATTGCCACAGCTTCTATAGCGGTAGCTTCGGTTTCTTTTCCCATTGCCACAGCTTGAAAACTTCTAGCCTCGGTTTCTTTTCCCATTGCCACAGCGTTTCTTGCTGTAGTCGCGGTATTATCTCCCATTGCTAAAGAGTTATCACCGGAAGCCCTCGTTTCAGATCCCATTGCCAAAGAATTGTCTCCGCGAGGATCAGTATCTTCTCCTACAGCTAGTCTTTCTGCTATTCTTACGCCGCCATTCACATGAAGTCGTTCGTCAGGATCTGTTGTTCCAATGCCTACATTTCCTCTATCACTTATTGATAACGCGGATATGGTTGACTGTACTATACGAAAGGTCCCACTTTGATTAAATATATAACCATCTCCGCTTTCAATTCCGTAATCGGTTCCTTGTGAGGACCCGTATTTGCCTATACCTATCGAATCCCATTCATCGTTAACAGCTGTCAGCATTGCATTACTGGTAGCATCTTCATTTCGAATTCTTATGCCTGCAACGGAACTTGTCGACACCCGCACATCAATAGGGAAGTTTTTGCTGTCATAGCTGGTCCCAATATTTAATTGCTCCTCAACCATCAATGTGTTCGCAGGAATATTTTGTTTATCTCTTTTACGATAATCTTCTCCAATTACACCTTTTTTTACTCTCAATACATCCTGCCTGGGCATAACTGAGGTCAAGTCAACCGACCTCGTTTCAGCCCAAACAAACATACTGCATACTATTATAATAGATCCACATAAAACACCTGATTTTTTTAACATTTTTCCTCCTCTGCATGTTTTACATACACATTATAATAGTAACATGAAAAGTTTAAAGTTACAACCAATTCTTCGCAAAGCAGCTTTAGTAAAATGATTTTTAGATTTTTTTTTGCGAATTAATATTTGAAACTAAAACTTTTATCAGTTACTATAATAAAACAGATAAAGTTTCATGTTTATTTAAATATCCATTATGAATATTAACTAATTGGATTTTTATCGATAAGAAAAATTGTTGTATTAAAATTTTTGGAGGTAAATTATTATGAAGATGCTGACTCTCTTTTTGATGGTTCTTGTTCTTTCCGGCTGTGGCTCTATCTTATCCACCCCTTCTCTTAGTCTTTCTCCCACCATTGATATTTCCCCTGACAGAGCTGAAAAAACACCGGCGGGTGAGCCTGCTGACCCAAGCGCATATGCCGGGCAGATGGCACAGCCGATGTTTGCTTACATGTTTTCTCCGGGAGGAATGTGGCTCTGGCAAAAAGATTTTAAAGAGGGGCAGTGGTCTTCATGGAATCTGACAACTAAAACACATGAAAGAATAAAGACTGAGGTTGCTCTTTTGAAAGAGGCAGAAGAAGACCGTAAATGGTGGCGTCTTAAATATGAAGAATCCGATACCAGAATAACATATGAAGGCCTGCTTTGCATGGAAACATTTTCTCTCCGACGTCTCCGCGTAAAAACAAACGACGAGGAAGCATTCGAGGTTCCGGTGACGGAAGAAACCCTGGGGTATCACGGCCGGCCTTCGCGCATAACCCCTGAATCACTGGAGGCGGCAATAGTTGAAACCCGGGACATTACGGTTCCGGCCGGTAGTTTTACCGCACAAATGGCGGAGTTCGGTGTAACTGCGGGCGGACAGCTCCAGATATGGCTAAATGATGACGTACCGGGAGGGGTTGTACAATACAGATTAATTGAAGATGGCGACGAAATAGTTCGCAGTGAGCTTGAAGACTACGGAGAGGGCGCTGAAACAGAACTGGATTCTTATTAAATCAATCTATTAAAGAAGATTAAAGTATGCTTTTTTAACGGAAATTAAAAGCCAAATGAAGTTAAAATAAGAAGATACAGCTGAAATAGCAAATATATAAAACAGTTCTAAAAGGCTATTTAATCGCATTCAATAAGATAACCCCTCCAATTTACAAATCTGACCGTAAAATGTATATTAAAATATACATAGAAATGAGAAAGATAACCGAAAAGATAAGGGCATCCGTAAAATTTTCACCCAGGTTCAGGTCAGTAAGGGCTGTTGTGAAAAATACAGCTCTCAAATCCGTATGGGAAAAAACCAGCAGACTACTGAATTTCTCCAGGGGCTCAATCACCACACTCAAGAACTTCACCCGAAAGGCGGCAGAATACTGGGAAAAAGGAGATAAGAAAGCGGCTCATAAAACAGTATCATTAATGCTGGCATATCCAGGAAAAGATGCCCCGGGCCCTCCCTCAGAATATACTGAAACCCTTTTATCGCTTCTTGGCGCATTCTTGAAAGGGGAATACAGGGAAAACAGGCAGGCATTTATAAATCAGACAGAAAACCTTCCTCCCGGAACCCTTTCTCATGAAGGCTGGATAAGGCTTTATTCCATATTCTTAATTTACGGCTTTATGTCTGAGGCTTTCATTGTCCGAAATAAAGCCCTGGGCAGGGCCTATGAGAAGGCCCGCAAGGAGAGAGCCTCAGAAAAAGAGCTCTCCCTGGGGTTTAAGGCATACATGGATTCCGGCGATACCGATTCGGCAAAAAAAACCCTAAGCAGGCTGGAAAAAACAGACTTAAAAAGTTCTTTTATACGGGAAATGCGCGCCTATTATTTCCTCCACCTCGGAAATACTGAAAAGGCGGCATCTATACGGAGAAGAAGTTTTAGCTCTCCCGACCGCAGCTTCCTTAAATACCTCGAAGGAAAAAGAGTCGCAATAGTGGGTCCCGCCGCATCCGATGAACACTTTGGAGAAGAGATTGATTCTTATGATATAGTGGTAAGGCCGGCTTACAGGGGAAAAGAAAATATGCTCAATCCCGATATATACGGGTCAAAAACCCATGTATCCTATTACAACATTAAAAGAGCCCGGGCTATGAAGGATGCCGCAGATCTTTCCTATCTCCAGGACCTTGATTTCGCTGTTTTCAGAAACAGAAAACACGGGTTTCAGGAAGAAATGATAAAAGCCCAAAAAGCCCGCCATATAATCGAAAACAATATGCTTTTCAATGGCGTCTTCAATATGATTCCGTATGCTGTTTATGACCTTCTTCACTTTTCCCCCTCTGAAATAAAGGTCTACCATGTGAACTTTTTCTCTTCCAAAAAAGCGTATGCCGAGAACTATTATTCAAAAAAACGCGACTGTTTTAGAAATTACAGGATGTTTGCTTTTCACGATTGTCTCACACAGCTCAATTTTACAAGGAATATCCTGAAAGCCGGATTAATAGATGTTGACAATAATTGCGCTTCAGTGCTTCGCATGAAAAATGAAGACTACATGAAGCGCCTTGAGGAAATATACAAATGGATTTACCTTCAAAATGAACGAAAATAATGAAAGAATAAGGCTTTTCAGAAAAGTGATGCAAACACTCGGGGAAATGGAGATAAAAGCATGGCTGGACCAGGGCACTTTACTGGGCGTTGTCCGTGAAGGAAGGTTTCTTCCCTGGGACAACGATGTGGACATAGGCCTCTGGGACAGTGACATCAAATCCCGTGAAAAAGAGTTTTTTGAAAAACTTTCCGAATCAGCCCGGGTGACGGTAAGAAAAAGAATGATTTTTGTAAACCCCCACTCCCGGCAGGGGCCTTTACCCGTAAGCATAGCCCGCTATATCCGCAGGGGAAATAAAGCGGTTAAGTACATGCAGAAATTCTCGGAAAACAGGCTTCTTCATGCTATAGGGGCCCCCGCAGGCCGATCTTTAATGAGAGACAGGGGCTTCAGCCTTGCTTCAAGGAAAAACAAAAAGAAAAATATTTTAACTAAACTCTACAGCCTTTCAGGCAGGGCGATACTGAAAACAAGAGCTAAACTTCTTGATTGGTTTTCAAAGGATATCAGATGCGAGGTGCCGTCTTTTTTCTTTGACAGTCTCAAAAGAGAACAGGTATACGGCACTGTCGTATTTATGCCGAAGGAGCCGGAAAAATACCTTGCCCTGAAGTACGGAGAAGACTGGAAAACCCCGAAAAAAGACTGGCAGTGGTGGAAAGAAGACGGGGCGCTATCTAAATGAAATATAAAAAAAAGATTCTTTTTTCAATAATCTCAATAGAAGGGGGAGGAGCGGAGCGCCAGCTCAGAGAAATATTAAAGAGATTAAACAGGGACAGGTATGAACTGTATCTTGTATTCTTTAAAAAACACCCTGCGCCGGAAAGGCTCATCCCGCGGGATGTGAATACCTTCTGCTTTGACATATACGGCAAACCCGGAACCTCTCTTTACGGCTTTATCCGTTATCTTTTTCTCATAAAAAAAATTGATCCCGACATTATAGTGTCATTTCTTCTGAAAACAAATCTTTTATCCCTTATTGCGGGCAGACTGATCTTTAAAAAAATTACAATCATATCCGAAAGGATTTACACCCCCTGCATGATAAAGAAAAAACGCCTGTCTTCTTTATGGAAGCTTCTGATAAGGGTTTTTTATCCACTTGCGGATAAGATTTCCGCAGTGTCATATGATGTAAAGGAAGGACTGGTTAAGTTTTTCTCCGTTCAGGAAAACAAAATCAGGGTAATACAAAACGGTATAGATGTGAAAAAGATTGAGGAGTATTCCGGAAAATACCTGCCGGATGAAAACAGTTTTTTTCTCGCCTGCGGGCGCCTTGAAAAACAGAAAGGGTTTGAAACAGTTATAGATGCCCTGGCCGGCTCTTCTTACAGCCTCCTTATACTGGGGGAGGGAAGCGGCAGAAAGGAGCTCCTTGAAAGGGCTGAAAAAAAGAAGGTGAAACTTATTCTACCCGGATACGTATCAAACCCTTACCCATACTTTAAAAAGGCGGATATTTTCATACTCTCCTCCAGCTACGAGGGTTTCCCCAATGTGGTTCTTGAGGCGATGGCATGCAAAACTCCGGTTATCGCATCATCCTGCCCGGGAGGTGTAAATGAGTTGATAAAGGACGGGGTAAACGGCCTGCTGGTAGAACCCTCCGACCCGGCCCAGCTTCGTAAAGCTATAAAAACCCTGAAGGGAGATAAGGTCATAGCCGAAGAGTTTAAAAAGAGGGCATACAGGAAAGTCCTGGAGTATGACATGGATAAAGTGACGCAAAGATATGAAGAGCTTTTTTCGTAGAAATGTTTAAGGAAAACAGGGCATTAAAAAGAATATATGAGAATGCGCCCCCCGGGCTGCAGTCTCTTGCACTTTCCTGCATAGGCCTGAAGATACGCTTGCAGCGCTACGGAAAGCTGTTTCGCAAGCATACCCGCAACCTTTTGACAAACCAGTACAATACCGCCGCTCAATGGGAAAGAATGCAGTATGAAAAGCTGTGCGCTATTATCAAATACGCCCGAAAGGAGGTACCTTATTACTCATTTTTAAATGATATCTCTTTCAAGGGGGCCTCCGTTCATGACGTACTTGACCGGATTCCCATACTCGAAAAAAAGACCCTCCGGGATAAGTACTCCCGGTTAAAGGCAAAAGGCCTTAAAAAAATGAAGGTCATTGAGTTAAAGACAAGCGGCACCACCGGGATGCCCCTTAAGACACTGCATGACATAAATTCACACTCCCTGTACTGGGCTGCCATACACCGGATGTGGATCTGGGCGGGATGCTCCTACGGAGATCGCCGCCTTTCTTTCACCGGAAACAAGATAGTGCCGCTGGATAGAAAAAACACCTCCTACGGAAGAGTGGATAAATCCAACAACAGGATGTTTATGTCTTCATATCACCTCGGCCCTGAGACCGTGGACAGATACCTGGAGGAAATAATATGGTTCAAGCCTGTCTTTATAGACGGCTATCCCTCTTCAGCCAGGTACTGCGCAGCCCGCGCCCTGGATAGGGGAATGGACCTCGGCATCCGGGCCTGTTTCCCAACTGCCGAGATGCTCCTCCAACATGACCGGGAGATAATAGAAAAAGGTTTCGGCACAAAGGTCTTCAATCAGTACGGATCGGCAGAAAGCGCCGCCCTTATTACAGAGTGCCCAGCCGGCCGGATGCATATAAACCCGGAAATAGGCATAGTAGAGGTGCTGAATGAAAAAGGCAAAAGAGCGGCCCCCGGCGAAGCAGGAATCATTACCGTTACCGCCCTTAACAACAGGGCAATGCCTTTGATTCGCTACAGCACCGGAGACCTCGCTGAGGGCAGCCCCGTTTACAGAAAGTGCGAATGCTCAAGAGAAATGCCTTATGTTGAGAAGGTAATCGGCAGGCAGGATGAGTCCGTCTTAACATCAGACGGTCGCCGTATACCCATGCTGAGCTACAATGTCATCAAGTGGACTGATGGCATAATTGAATCTCAGATAATTCAAAACAGCATAAACGACTTTGAGCTCAAAATTGTGCCTCACAGGGAAAAATACAACCCCTCACAGGCGGACAAAGCCGTAGAAAAACTGAAAGAGTATGTGGGCCCTGATATCAATGTAAGAATAGAGGTATTAGATAAAATCCCCAGAAGTTCCCGCTCCAAGTTCCGCGCTGTGATAAGCCGGGTTTAATATCCTTTAATCGCAGAGTCTATAAATCTCCAGCTCTTCGTTCTCTACAGAATAGTAGTATATACTTGCCTCAAAAACAGCATGTATGGAGGATGTCAAAATAGAATTTGACATTTTTATCTATTACTCTATAATATAAGTACAAGTATAAAATAGATTAGTCTAAAATGTAAGGACACTAAAAGAAAAAATGTACAGAGAAAGAAAATTAGAAAAAATATTGTTAAAAAGCCTGGATAGAAGAGAGATAACCGTGATCCTGGGAGCAAGGCAGACAGGAAAAACTACACTCTTAAAAAAGATTTATAGTGATACGAATAAGCAAAAGTGTTTTATTGATCTGGATATATTTGAGAACCAGTCAATTTTCAAGTCCTATTCAGAAGTGATGAGGTATCTGAAATTTGAAGGATATGAAAAAAACCGGGAATTTACTTTATTCATAGACGAATTCCATAAGGTAAAGGATATAGGAAAAATATTAAAAAATATTTATGACAATAATCCTGAAATTAAAATATTCGCGACCGGGTCATCATCCATAGAAATTATAAGCAGGATGAAAGAATCTTTAGCGGGTCGGAAGAGAATATACAACCTTTATCCTTTAAGTTTTAAAGAGTTATTATTATTCAGGGACGAAAGTTTACATAAAAAGTTTATTCACTCTGACACCTATACTATTCCAACGTCGGCAGAGAAAAAACTATATGAAATGATAAAAGAATACTGTGTTTTTGGCGGGTATCCCGAAGTGGCTCTTGAGCGTAAAAGAGATGAAAAAAAGAATATAATAAGAGACATATTCGATCTGTTTGTAGAAAAAGATCTTATAAATTTTTTAAAAACTAAAAACCCTCAGGCTGCGCACAATATATTAAAATACGTAGCAATAAACAGCGGGCAGATTATAAACCATACGGATATCAGCAATACCTGCAGTGTAGATATTAATACTCTGAAAAAATATTTAAATATATTGGAAAAAACCTTTATAATCAAAAATATACCACCTTTTTTTACCAATAAGAAAAAAGAGATAGTCAAGGCTCCGAAGATATATTTTTATGACCCGGGGATAAGAAATTATTTTCTTAAGAACTTTGCTTTTTTTGAAGACAGAAGTGACACTTCTTTCCTGCTTGAAAATTATTTTTTCTCTCAATTTATTAAAAAAGCAGCCTGGGATGAAGACATAAAATACTGGAGAGACAAAAACGGAAGGGAAGTTGATTTTATAACTCAGAAAAACAACAGAATAAAGGCTTATGAAATAAAAAACAAGAACGTTATAAAAAAAAGGGATATATCCAATTTACTCTTTTTCAGGAAAACTTATCCGGAAACCGAGCTTTTCCTTTTAAATTTTAATGCCGTAGAATTAAGTAGTGAAAAAATAAACCTACTGAAGTATTATGAAATTTGATGGGATAAAATGTTTTCAGGCAGCAGAAAAAGTGAAAAATTCAGCCAAGGAGCCGAAAGGGTCATTAACCGAAAAAAGCTTTAATATCCAGTGATAAGCCGGGTTTAATATCCTTTAATCGCAGAGTCCATGAGACCCCTCTTATAAACCCCCGGCTCTTCTTTTTCCAGTGAATAGTAGTATATACTTGCCTCAAAAACAGCATGTATGGAGGATGTCAAAATAGCAAGAAAAACCCCGTATACATAAAACACCCCCATAAAAAAAGGCTCCATCTGGTCCATGGTAAATATTTCGCCTGCTTTTAAAAAAAAGGCAATAACAGTCACTACTGCTATCATCGCAAGAGTGGCAGCAAAAACAAATACCCCTATACCCATATTTCCGGATATATTCTCCCCCCAGCTGGCCCGGAACAACCCTGTGGCTCTCTTTACGGTGCCCTTTAAACCCACATCTTCAAATAATATAACCGGCAAAACCATAATAGTTAAAATCTTCCATATCCCGGATAGAGCAAATGTGGAGAACCTGTTTCTGCCTCTTCGTGATTTACCTAAAAACAGCCCCACAGTCCCGTCAACAAACGACCAGCATAAAATCCCGAACCACTTACCCGCGGCCTGCCTGAAACTTGAACTCCAGTTCACTCTCCTGCCCTTAAAGGAATTAAAGGTAAAAGACAGAATCATGGCCTGAAAAAACATGTAAATAAAAACAGCCCCGAAATAAAAAATGATAACACCTATTATCAGAATAAACGCAGGGGTTTCTTCTCCGAAGAAAAAATCCTCCATAAAATAAACCGGCAGAAGTATAGCTGCAGTCCAGAATATAAGCGCCAAGTCAGCCATCAAATCAATAAGCAGAATAGTTTTATTATTTTTTATAAACCTCAGACTGTCAATTGCAATGCCAATACCGTTTCTTATAACAGAAAACATTTTGCCTCCTTTTAATGTTTAAAAATTAATCCCAACAGAAGGATTATCTTTTTCATATAAATCTGATATTCCAACTTCCTCATCTCCTCCCAAATCTTCAAGAGCCTTTCCTACAGTATATATAATTTCTTTATCTCTGCAGTATCTTATCTTTTCATTATCAAAGGGATCCTCAGGAACCTCG
>Ga0207421_10009155_pt1 | contig 10072 bp, 7 predicted proteins | sample SodLakKL_010_SED_4_FD_187542 | JGI IMG/M metagenome (GOLD analysis project Ga0207421, IMG submission 187542) | Alkaline sediment microbial communities from Lake Tanatar, Kulunda Steppe, Russia - 8KL_010_SED (SPAdes) (version 2) | ecosystem: Environmental > Aquatic > Non-marine Saline and...
TCAGAATTTCACGTACGCCAAGTACGCTGCATTCTTCGAAATCGCGCAAGCCTTGATCTTGAACTTTTTACAAAGCCGTCAGATCGAGACTTTTTACGAGTGCATCAAGCCTTGGTCTTGAACTTTTTTCAAAGAAAAGGAAACCATAAAAAAAAGGAGCCGCCCGCATGAAACGCCCGGTCCGTTTAACCTTCCGACTGACCCGCATCGTCACCGCCGCAATCATGATTTGCGCCCTCCCGGCATACGGGCAAACAACTCCCACAAAGGGTGCCGCAGAGGAACTCGCCTCCATCGCCAGACCGGTCGAAACCACCTCCGACCTGAACCCCTTTGTGGAAAAAGCAGGCGAACGACGCCTCGTCCTTCTGGGGGAGGCAACCCACGGCACAATCGAATTCTACCAATGGCGCGCGGAAATCACAAAACGCCTCATTAAGGAAAAGAACGTTTCATTTATCGCCGTGGAAGGGGACTGGAACGCATTTGTCCCGGCAAACCGGTATATCAAAGATCTGCCCGATGCCCCGGAATCCGCGGCGGAAGCACTTGAGCGGATGGAACGCTGGCCGGACTGGATGTGGCAAAACGCCGTGATAAAAGATCTCCTCGAATGGCTTCGCGCGTATAACGACGAAATGGGCGAGGGTCGGAAAGTCGGCATCTACGGGATGGATATTTACGGCGCGGCCGCATCCCTGGAAAAAGCGCCCGGTTACCTGGAAGAAATCGATCCCGACCTGGCGGGGGACTTTGAAGCGGCCCTTGATTGCTTCACCCCCTATGCCGGCAACCCGAGAAACTATATCACAGCCATGACCCAGGGAAGAGTCGATTGCAGCGGCGACCTGTCCCGGGCACTTGGCATGCTCACGGAAAACAGGGACGCCTTTCGTGAAAAGGATCCCAAAGCCTGGCTTCATGCAAAGCAGAACACGGCGGTAGCCTTCCGGGCCGAAAAACATTACCGGATGATGACAAACCGCGATTTTTCGTCGTGGAACGCCCGTGCCCGGAATTTTTACGAAACCATCGAACGGCTCATGGAATATTACGGAAACGACGCGCGGGGAATTGCCTGGGCCCACAACACGCATGTGGGAGACGCCCGGGCCACAGGCACGGATCCGGCATCCGACACGGTGATGGAGAATATCGGCATGCATGCCCGCAAAGCCATGGGCCGGGAAAACGTCTTCATTTTAGGTTTCGGAACCCATCGCGGCACGGTTTCCGCGGCCCGCGTCTGGGAGGGAAGCCGGGAGGAAATGACCGTGCCCGAAGCGGCTCCCGGCAGCCTGGAGGATGTCCTCAACCGAGCCGGCATCCGCCTTGCCCTCTTTTTTTCCGATGAAATACAAGTGATCGGTTTTACGGGGGATCACATCGACCACCGGGCCATCGGCGTCACGTACGACCCGGAAAACGAACGGGGCAATTACGTCCCCACCCTCTGGCCCGAGCGCTACGACGCTTTTTTCTTTATAGACAGTACCCGGGCGCTTGCCCCGCTGAATCAAAACTGACGGCCGATTTTATTCGCCGGTGAGATGGTAACATGGCCCATACAATTTGAAATACCAAGAAATTATGATGACATCCCAAGGGTACATTTGACAAAATGTATTCGCGCTTTATTATGTAGCTTGTGTTAAAATAATGAAAAACGCTTGTATGAAATGAGGTATAAATTTTTGTTTAAACTCCTGTTGAAAACGCAACAAATAGGATTGTGAAACATCTTTTTATACCGATCGGTGAAAAAAATATTTTAAATCCATCGAGGTTTTTACCGCAACATTCCAACCGGCGAGACACAGAGCCTTTGCCAAAGCCCTGGAACGTTTTGGTTTATAATATATATCAATTGGTTTTAGGAAAATGCAATGAAAAGTATAATAATTACGATAGCAATCGTATTTTTGACCGCAGCCAATGCGTTTGGCGTCCAAGACTTCAAACGGGATTTGTTCACTCAAATCAATGCTGGCCCTATATGCGAAGAAGCAAAAAGTTTGGGAAACCACAAAAATGGCCATTATTTCGGCCAAACGGACATGCAATTCGAATGGGTGCAGGAAAAAATAGCGGATATAGTGAATAATAATGAGAATTACCGACAACTCCTGTCATGGCAGACTGAAAAGGACTCAGAGTATGCTATGTATCAGGTCGGCACGAAACGAGTCGCTGTCTTTTATAAAGGTGGAAAGATTGCCTTGGTGCTGCCGCCCTGCTGTGAACCCATAGAGCTGCCTTTTTATTGACGGCTTCGTAAAAAGTCCAATATCTGCGTTACGCGCGATTTCTCAGAATTTCACGTACGCCAAGTACCCTGCATTCTTCGAAACCCGGCAAGCCTTGATCTTGAACTTTTTTCAAAGCCGTCAGATCGAGACTTTTTACGCGTGCATCTTTTATTGATTCTTACCTAAACTGAGCGATTTTAAGGTTTGCCGCGGATACGAGGAAGCGGATGTTGAGCTATAGTCAGCTATGGGCGACATCCGCTCACAAAGTAGATGCGGCAGAAGGGAAATCCCCGAGGGTTTCAAATTTTTAAAAATTTGAAACCCTCGGTTTAGGAATCAGTATCTTTGGGGCATTATGAAAATATCGGACTGAACCTCGGTTACACCCGGCACATTCTTGACAACCGTCAAAAGTTTTTCGTGCTCTTCTGAATTGCGCGCCGAACCCCACAAGCGAACCTTCCCTTTTCCGGTTACATCCGTGTAGAAAAAACCCAATGGGGAGGTCAGGCCATTTTTTATTATTGCAGCATCGACCTTGAGCTTCAAAGACGAAAACTCCATTTTTTCCAGAGAGTTCAGGCCGCACTCCCTTACTTTTTCGGATTCGGACAGATCAGAAATCAACGTAACAGCCCGCTCTATATCAATTTTGTCAAGATTGACGACCAGGTCATATCCGGCAAGATCATTCCAGTCCCGGTTAAAGCCATAACTGACAAAATCCTTAAAACGCTTGTCCATTTTCCTGATCAACTCCAGTGATTCGGACTCACTCATACCTTTTTCTTTGGCAATCCATTGGCTTCGACTCTCTTCCGGGGCATGGATTCTTACATGAAAGGCGCAACTGAAATCCTTGAGAAAAACCTGGGCCGCATGCCCCATTATAACCCCTTCCCCGCCGCTTGCAATATCATATACAACGGATCCCAGAAGGTCCAAATATATTGAAGGATTATTTGTAAACAGGCGGTCGAAAAGACCCGGGGCTTTTTCGTCAAACTCGCCGAAGTCTTTTTCCGATATTCCAATGGAAAGGGCCTTTTCCTGTATCTTTCCGTCATCGAAAAGCAATGTCCCGAGTTGCTCCGAGACCTTCACGGCGACATTTTCGCCACCCGATCCGAAACTGGATGTAATCGTGATCAGTGCCATAAAGAAACCTCCGTTTAATCAGAAAATAAATTGGTTTTACCGGGTTCGGCTTTAAGCAAAATCCTTTTATTTATGCCATTCAGTCATTAAAGGAAACGATATAATCTGTCATGGAGTCATCTTTCTTTAATCTGTGCCAAATAATAATCATAAAATTTTTTTCCCCAAGTTTGACGGATACGTAAAAAGTCCAATATCTGCGTTACGCGCGATTTCTCAAAATTTCACATGCGCCAAGCACTCTGCATTCTTCGAAATCGCGCAGTCCTTGATCTTGAACTTTTTACAAAGCCGTCGATTCACGACTTTCTGTGAACGCATAACCGTTTAATGCCTCTAAATATTTAGCGGCGGAAATTAGCATAAAATGGACATTTTTTTCACATCATCCTTGCAATATATTCAAAATTCGTATACTAGCAACTTTTGTTTATTTAACCCGAAGCGACAGACCCTTCGACCGTTCGATTTTGGCCAGAACACTATCCTGATACATGCATTCATTGATGATTGAACCTTTTAAAACCATCACAAAAAGCAAAAGGAGGAAGTACATGAAAAGAGCATTGACAATTTTATTGGCAGCGGTATTTCTACTGGCGTGCTACTTGCCGGTATCCGCAGCGGACTGGGATCTCTACGGAAGCGCACGGATAAATACATTCTGGACCGATTATGACGAAGATCATGCTTTCGGTCCCGGCGACACCACCCAGTTGAACCATGACCTTCAGGGCAATGCCGTGATCGGTGCCACAGTGCAGAACGGCCCTGTCGGCGGCGTATTCGAGTACGGTACCGCCGGCGGCAACGCAAACATCCGACTGCTCTATGCAACCTTCGATGTCGGTCCCGGTCAGATGCTCGTCGGACAGGACTATGGGCCCTTTGCCATGGGATCCTACATCAGCAACCAGGTCTATAATGAGGACAACAACATGAGCGAGTTCATCGGGGACACTTTCCGCCGGCCCATGGTGCAGTATACCGTGGACAACTTCTCATTTGCACTGGTCACTCCAGAAAAACAGGATGTCGGGACAGCGGATGCCGATGACAGCGAACTGCTGTTACCCCAGATCCAGGCCCGGTACCACACAATGTATAACGGTATCGGCTTCAACATTGCGGGTGTCTTCCAGACTTACGACCTTGAAGACAACACCCAGGACTGGGACGGTGAAACACTCAATGCATGGGCCGTCACGGCAAATGCCCGGTTCACCCAGCTCGATCCGCTTTATATAAACCTCGGGGGATACTATGGCCAAAACGTCGCCAACTTCGGCCAATCCTGGGGAGACAGCAGGGCAATGGGCAACGCCGAACTGAACGCCGCCGGGGACAGCATCGAAGACACCGACACCTGGGGCCTCCTTTTGGTCTTTGGCACCATGGTCAACGAAATCGGCCTCGAAGCCGGCTTCGGGTACCTTGAAAGCGATAACGACAATTGGCCGGACAACATGGAGCTGATGGCCTGCTATGCACAGGCAAAAATTCCGATGCTGGCCGGCTACAACGCCCACATCATCCCGGAAGTCGGTTATTACGAGTGGGACAACGGAGCAAATTTCGACGAATTATATGCAGGCGTACAGTGGAGAGTGGATTTCTGATTTTCCCTCCATGGCATTTCGAAGGATACAGGTAAAAGATCCGGGAAGCGGACAGATTCCCGGATCTTTCAACTTTTTTCGTCAATCTCTGTGTTGCGCGCGGTTTCCTATAGTTTCACGTACGCCAAGCACGCTGCATTCTTTAAAATCGCGCAAGCCATGATCTTGAAATTTTTACAAAGCCGTCAGATCGCGAATTTTTACGAGTGCATCAAACTTTGCGCATCCTGAGGATTACGATTGATCTTGACGGTTCGGCTCACTCGCTATTCTTCGCTTTTGGCAGCTGCTTGTATTCCGGATCGTTTTTTATAGTAACTCTGAATATATGGCAGCGCCAGGGACAGGAAGGTCAGAATCATCAGCACCAGGGTTATCGGGCGTCTTATAAAATAAAGAAGCAAACCGTCCCGGGCCCGGCTGATCATCATAGACTGCGTCAGACCGGTTTCCGCCAGCCTGCCCAAAACCAGCCCCAAAACCGCGGGGGCGGGCGAAAACCCGACTCTGCCAGCAAAATACATGATCACGCCAATGACGCCCATTATATATACATCGAAAACATTGCCCCGGATCGCGATGGTTCCGACAACAGACAGAATGCCTATCAACGCGGCCATCACCTCCCTCGGAATATACATTACACGGGATAAAAGATTGGATGTATACATTCCCACGGGAAGGAGAAGTATGTTCGCCAGCATCAGACCACCCATGAAAGTATATGTTTCAAGGGCATAATCCGTAAACAGCCTTCTGCCGGGCAGTAGGCCCTGAACAAGGATCGCGCCCAGCATCAAGGCGGCCGGCGGGGATCCGGGTATCCCGAAGGCCAGGGTAGGAATCAGCGAGGTACTGACAACGGCATTATTGGCCGTTTCCGACGCCTCCACGCCCTTGATCTCACCTTTGCCGAAGTTATCCGGGTTTTTGCTCAGCCGTTTCATCCAATCATAGGCAACAAGCCCTGCAATATTGGAACCGGCACCGGGAATTGCCCCGATAATGCTGCCAATTAAACCTGAAACCAAACCCCCAATACTGGAAAACCAGGTTTTGATCGACCCCCACATGGCAGCGTGAACGCTTCCTTTAACCTCTAACACCTGCTGCTTTTCGCTCCTGATTTCCTGGGCAAGCTCTATGACGCGGGGGATGCAGTACAGACCGATCATACCGGCAATCATATGCACCCCGCCTGCAAGCTGGGGTATTCCAAAAGTAAAGCGGGTTTCCCCTCCAAGAGGTGACACGCCTACCGTTGTCAGCATCAACCCGAAAAGACCGCTTATCAGCCCCTTGATCAAAGAACTCTGGGATATGCTCACCATAATGGAGATGCCCAAAATGGAAATCCAGAACATCTCGGAGGGGCCGAAACGAAGCGCTACCCGGGCAAGGGGTATACAGGCGGTAATAAGAAATACGGTGCCGATGATGCCTCCCATTACAGACCCGAAAATGGACATCATCAGGGCTTCCCTGGCCTTGCCTTTCTGGGCCATCGGGTATCCGTCGAAGGTTGTGGCGATATCGGCAGGCGTTCCCGGCACATTGATGAGAATGGCGGTTATGCCACCGCCCCGCATTGAACCGATATAAATGGAACCCAGAAAAATAAGGCCGGTTTCAATGGGCATATGATAGGTAAACGGCATCAGGACTGCCAGCGTCATGGTTGCGGTGAGCCCGGGAAGTGCGCCGACTATATTGCCGACAAAAAGACCGGTCACTACCAGCCCGATCACAAGAGGGCTTGCCAATGCGGCCAATATTTCTATAACCAATGTTGTACACTCCTTATTAGACAGTTAGACAGCCCTAGACGAAAACCGCCTTTTTTTGCCAATCTCTGCGTCCGGCCAAAATTGATGCACTCGTAAAAAGTCGCGATCTGACGGCTTTGTAAAAAGTTCAAGATCAAGGCTTGCGCAATTTCGAAGAATGCAGCGCACTTGGCGTACGTGAAATTCTGAGAAATTGCGCATAACGCAGATATTGGACTTTTACGAAGCCGTCAGAATTGTAATCCGCAAAATACGCCCATGGTATCCATGTTGTTAAAATTTTCAACGTCTCCGACCTTGACAAAAAATCCTGGTTTTCGATAGTGCGCTATATACCGGAAAAAGAAGCATCCGTATGGCCCAGGGTCACTGGATCAAAAAAAGATGCCGGACGGCAAGCGTATACGAAGCATGTACCGAAACACATAATACACGACATAACTAAAAAGACCTGAAAAAATGAAATATATCAACAGAACTTTCCAGTTGTACTCATTGCGGACAATCTTTATCGACAAAATAACAGCAGCGGCAAATACGAAGCTGGAGGTGAAAAAACCCAGGAAAGTCAAAAGATAGAATACATAAATCATTGTCAGCGGAAATGCGATCAGGAATGAAGGGTAATCCTCAACCATTCGATAGAGCTCTTCCTGGGGCCCCACTTTAGAGGTGAAGAGCGTAATCCAGCTTCTAAAAAAATAGACGACCGAAAACACTGCCAAAATCAATATAATCGCATTGGGGAATACCCTCCCGTACGGGGAATACTGCTGGATCTCCCGGTACAGAAAAACGCAGAAAAACAACAAAATCAAGGAAATCAAACGGTCCGTGTTCTTTTGTGTGACATCGAAAGTTTTTTGCACGCCTTTACCTCCTGCCGTTTCGTTTTTTCCGAAAATAACGCTGAATATAGGGAAGTATGAGCGAGAGTATCGTCAAAAGGATCAATACCAGCGTGATAGGCCTGTTTACAAAATACAGAAACAATCCATCGTGGGCACTGGCAATCATCATGGACTGCGTAAGGCCTTCCTCCGCGAGCCCTCCCAGGACAAGGCCCAGCACGGCGGGGGCAGGCGAAAACCCGGCCCTTCCGGCAAAATACATGATGACCCCAATGACGCCCATCATATAAACATCGGCGATGTTACCCCGGATGGCCATTGTGCCGACAACTGACAAAACTGCAATGATTACCGCCATCACTTCCCGGGGGACGTACATAATCCTGGAGTACAGGTTGGATGTATACATTCCAACGGGCAGGAGAAGGATATTGGCCAGTAGAAGACCTCCCATGAAAGTATAGGCTTCCAATCCATACTCCACGAAAAGCCTTCTTCCGGGAAGCAACCCCTGAATCAGGATTGCGCCCAGCATCAACGCCGCGGGAGGGGATCCCGGTATCCCAAAGGCCAGGGTCGGGATAAGTGACGTACTGATAACCGCATTGTTCGCCGTTTCCGATGCTTCCACGCCCTTGATTTCCCCTTTGCCGAAATTTTCGGGGTTTTTGCTCAGCCGCTTCATCCAGTCGTAAGCGACAATACCCCCGATATTGGATCCTGCACCGGGGATTACACCGATAATGCTGCCGATTAAACCTGAAACCACCCCTCCGATGCTGGAAAACCATTCCCTGATTGCCTGGCCCATGGCATAATGGACGCTTCCCTTTAGTTCGAGGACTTCCTGTTTTTCCTTCCGTATTTCCTGTGCCAGTTCTATCACCCGGGGTATACAGTAAAGACCAATCATGCCGGCTATCATGTGCACACCACCGGCCAGCCATGGTATGCCGAAAGTAAACCGCGTATCCCCTCCAAGCGGAGACACGCCTATGGTCGTCAGGAAAAGGCCGAAAAGACCGCTTATGATTCCCTTTATCAGGGACCCCTCGGAAATGCTTACCATAATGGATATTCCGAGAATGGAAATCCAGAACATCTCAGAAGGCCCGAACTCTAATGCGATTCTCGCCAGAGGAAGACAGGCGACAATCAAAATCAGGGTTCCGATTATACCGCCCATTACAGAGCCAAAAATCGACATCATCAGAGCTTCCCGCGCCTTGCCCTGCTTGGCCATGGGATGTCCGTCAAACGTAGTCGCGATATCAGCAGGCGTTCCGGGGACATTGACGAGTATTGCCGAAATCCCCCCGCCGCGCATTGCGCCAATATAAATCGAACCCAGAATAATAAGCCCCACTTCAACGGGCAGGTGATAGGTAAGAGGCATCAAAACGGCAAGCGTCATAGTGGCGGTCAGACCAGGGAGGGCGCCTACAAGATTACCCAACAAAAGCCCTAAAATGATAAACGCTAATATCATCGGGCTCATCAGGGTTGTCAGTATATCAAAAAACACTTTCTGACCTCCTCTTTTTGCATTGTTGGGTTATCAGAACACTTTGGCGACCGATCCGACACGGAAAAAAGGCTATACCCAACCATGCACCTTGCAGGTGAAGGTGGAGTATAGCCTTTGCCTGTGTTAGTTCTGCACCTGCACCGGCTCACCATCCACGATTTCCAGGTATCCAAGGTCGACCATTATTTCGACCGTTTCCTCTTTAAAATCCTTTATAAACTGGGCGTAGTCCTCTCCCGTCTGGTTATAAGCCGGCAGCCCGACATCAAACATTCGCTGCTGGTATTCCTCGGAATTGATAATGTTCCATACGCCCTCCCGGAGAATCTCCAATCGGTCTTCCGGAACATCCGGATGGGTGTAAAGCCCCCGCGGAATTCCGCCGAGCCAGTCTATATCCACATCTCCCGACAGCGGCGGATTGCCGACTTCATCAAGATACGGCTCAAGGATGTCAGGAACCTCGTGAAATCCGATCAGCAGAATCCTGTAGTCTTCCGGATCGGCTGTCATGATGCACCCAACGTTACCGACTTTGATGTCGATATGCCCGCCCAGCATGGCTCCCACAACGTCCGCAGATCCGGGGAAAACAATATCGGTCAGCTCTATGTCCAATGCACGCTCAAACTTTTTCAGGTCAATCCAGTCACCGGTAAATTCACCTGTAATACCGGCCGTGATGAAGCCGGGATTCTCCCTTGCGTACTCGATAAGGTCGTCAATGGTTTCAAACTGGCTTTCCTGCCTGACGCCGATCATCACCGGGTCGATGACCAGTCCCGCAATGGCTCCGTCAATGTGATCCTGCGTGGTATAGACGGTGTCACGCATGATGGGCTGAAGGATGATATGCGGGAGGTTGTTCGGTACCACG
>Ga0207421_10009157_pt1 | contig 10072 bp, 5 predicted proteins | sample SodLakKL_010_SED_4_FD_187542 | JGI IMG/M metagenome (GOLD analysis project Ga0207421, IMG submission 187542) | Alkaline sediment microbial communities from Lake Tanatar, Kulunda Steppe, Russia - 8KL_010_SED (SPAdes) (version 2) | ecosystem: Environmental > Aquatic > Non-marine Saline and...
CCCCCGCCGAACCGAACCCGGCGTTGACCGCGGCGTCGGCCGCCCCGTCGAGGTCGGCGTCCGGCAGGACCATCATGTGGTTCTTGGCCCCGGCCAGCGCCTGCACCCGCTTGCCGGCCTGCGTCCCACGCTCGTAGACGTAGCGGGCGATCGGCGTCGATCCGACGAACGAGATGGCATCGACGTCGCGGTGATCGAGCAGCGCATCGACCGCCGACTTCCCACCGTGGACCACGTTCAGCACGCCAGGCGGCAGACCGGCCTCTTCGAAGCGCTGTGCGAGCCAGACGCTGGCCGAGGGGTCCTTCTCACTCGGCTTGAGCACGACGGCGTTGCCGGCCGCGATCGCGATCGGGAAGAACCACATCGGCACCATCGCCGGGAAGTTGAACGGACTGATGACCCCGACGACACCGACGGGTTGGCGGATCGAGTGCACGTCGACGTCCGTCGATGCGCCCTCGGTGAACTCACCCTTGAGCAGCTGCGGGACGCCGCACGCCAACTCGACGACCTCCAGCCCTCGTGCCACCTCGCCGGCGGCATCGTCGAGCACCTTGCCGTGCTGTGCGGTGATGATGACGGCGAGCTCGTCCCGCCGGGCCGCGACGATCTCACGGAAGGCGAACAGGATCTGCGCGCGCTTCGCCAGCGATGTGCGACGCCACCCGTCGGCGGCTGTCCGAGCCGCGTCGACCGCCCGGTCGACGGCCCCGGTGCCGCCCAGGGGCACGCGGCCCGTGACCTCGCCGGTGGCCGGGTCGAATACGTCACCGAACCGGCCATCCTCCGCGTCGGTCGCTCCCTTGCCGTCGATCCAGTGTTCGATCGTGATGGTCATGCGTGTTCTCCTCGACGACGAAGGTTGGCCGGCGTTCCGCGATGGTCGGCTCGGACCGGTCCCGCCAACCAAGGCGGGCGCCTCGAACCACCAGGGGTTCATCGTACGGCGGTTCACCGGGATGACGAGATCAGGACCTTCTTGAGCGTCTCGAACTCCTCGAGGCACTTCCCGGAGCCGACCACGACACAGGTCAGGGGGTCCGAGGGGATGTGGATGGGCATCCCGGTCTCGTGCTTGAGACGCTCGTCGAGCCCGTGAAGCAGTGCACCGCCCCCGGTCAACACGATCCCGTTGTCCATGACGTCGGCCGCCAACTCCGGCGGCGCCTTGTCGAGCGTGTTCTTCACGGCACTGACCGTGGCGTTGACCGGTTCCTCGATCGCCTGACGGATCTCCTCAGCGGACACGACGATCGTCTTCGGGAGTCCGGAGACCAGATCCCGGCCCCGCACCTCGGCCTCGGGCTCGTCCGGCAGGGGGTAGGCGGACCCGATGGCGATCTTGATCTCCTCGGCGGTTCGCTCACCGAGCATCAGGGAGTACTCGCGCTTGATGTGCGTGATGATCGCCGCATCGATGCCGTCGCCACCGACCCGTATCGACTGCGAGGTCACGATCCCGCCGAGGGAGATGATCGCGACCTCGGTGGTCCCACCCCCGATGTCCACGACCATGTTCCCGGCGGGCTCGTGCACGGGAAGTCCAGCGCCGATGGCCGCCGCGACGGGTTCCTCGATGATGTAGGCGGCTCGAGCACCCGCCTGGACCGTGGCTTCCTCGACGGCACGTTGCTCCACACCGGTGATGCCCGACGGGACGCAGACGATGACACGAGGCTTGGTCAGGAACCGACGTTTGTGCACCGCCCGGATGAAGTGGCGCAGCATCTGCTCCGTGACATCGAAGTCCGCGATGACCCCGTCCTTCAGCGGACGGATCGCGATGATGTGGCCAGGGGTACGCCCGATCATGCGTTTGGCCTCGGACCCGACGGCCAGGACCGCACCATTGCGGGTGTTGATGGCCACCACCGACGGTTCGTCGAGGACGATGCCCCGACCCCGCACGTAGACGAGCGTGTTCGCGGTGCCGAGGTCCACGGCCATGTCACGACCGAAGAGCTGGAACCTGCCTTGCTTGCTGTTCGCCACGGTTGGCCTCAGGGGGTGCGTGGACGGGCCTGCCCGACGTTGTGGGGCGGGACCGACCGGTGGACCGCGGGTCTGGCGGCTCCGCGACGAGTCTCGCGGGACGCAGCCACCCCGTGCACCACCAACGTGACCGTTCGGCCGTGGACCGGTCCCCCGGATCCGTGGCGCGCCTCGTCGGTACGCCTCGTCGGTACCGTGGGACGTGCCGAGGTGCGCCGACGTGACGTTCGCCCACGACGTAGAGTCCTGCGAGCCGCGGAGCGGTTCGTCGTGATCGGAGGCGCGTCGTGCAGGTGCCGGAGCGGGCGCAGGTCGTTGTGGTCGGTGGCGGGATCATCGGCTGCAGCGTCGCCTACCACCTCGCGAAGCGCGGCGTGACGGACGTCCTGGTCCTCGAACAGGGGCAGCTGACCGGCGGCACCACCTGGCACGCCGCCGGTCTGGTCTCCCAGCTGAAGTCCAACCACAGCCTGACGCGACTGGCCACCTACTCCGCCCGCCTGTTCGAGTCGCTCGAGGAGGAGACCGGTCAGGGGACGGGCTACCACGCCTGCGGATCGATCTCCGTTGCGACGGACGCCGAGCGGTGGGAGGAACTCCTGCGAGGCGTCTCGATGGCCTCGACGGTCGGCGTGGAGGCACGCGTCATCGACCTCGACGAGGTCCGTGCGTTCAACCCGTTGGTGCGGACCGACGATCTCGTCGGCGCCGTGCGCATCCCCCGCGACGGCCAGACGAGCCCCGTGGACACCACGATGGCGCTGGCCAAGGGAGCGCGACAGCAGGGGGTACGCATCCTCGAAGGCGTCGAGGTGACCGGGCTGCTCCGGGCTGGCGGTCGGGCGGTCGGTGTCGAGACCGCCCAGGGTCCGGTCGAGGCCGAGACGGTCGTGCTCTGCGGCGGCATGTGGACCCGGCAGCTGGCCGCGACCGCGGGGGTGAACGTCCCCCTGCAGGCGTGCGAGCACTTCTACCTCGTCACCGAACCCCTCGATGGGGTCGTACCGGGCATGCCGACGGTGCGTGACCCCGGCGGGTACACCTACATCAAGGAGGAGACCGGCAAGCTCATGGTCGGCTTCTTCGAGCCGCGCGGCAAGGTCTGGAACCTCGAGGCGATCCCGTCGGACTTCTCGTTCACGTCGCTGCCAGAGGACTGGGAGCACGTCGGGCCCGTCTTCGAGAAGGCCATCCACCGGGTCCCGGCGCTGGCTGAGGCCGGCCTGCAGCTGTTCTTCAACGGCCCCGAGGCCTTCACCCCGGACGGCCTCTACCACCTCGGGGAGGCACCGGAACTGGATCGCTGCTTCGTGGCCGCCGGGTTCAACTCGGTCGGCATCCAGTCGGCGGGCGGCGCCGGATGGGTGCTCGCCGACTGGATCATCGATGGCCACCCGCCCATGGACCTGTGGCCGGTGGACATCCGCCGGACGTTTTCGTTCGAGTCGAGGCCCGACTTCCTCGCCGAACGCATCCCCGAGAGCCTGGGGTTGCTGTACGCCATGCACTGGCCGTTCCGCCAGCACGAGAGCGCCCGGGGCGTGATCACCTCACCGCTGCACGACCGGCTCATCGATGCGGGCGCGGTGTTCGGCAGCGTCGCGGGTTGGGAACGCCCCAACTGGTTCGCCCTGCCCGGCCAGGAACGCGCGTACCGCTACTCGTACGGCAGGCAGAACTGGTTCGACGCGGCCGGGCTCGAGTGCGACGCGGTGCGGGGCGCCGTCGGCCTGTTCGATCAGAGCTCCTTCGCGAAGTTCGCCGTGACGGGCCCGGATGCGCTGGCCGTCCTCGACCGCCTCAGTGCCAACGCCATCGACGTCCAGCCGGGTCGGGTGGTCTACACCCAGTGGTGCAACGACCGCGGCGGGATCGAGGCCGATCTCACCATCACCCGCCGGGGCGAGCAGGACTTCCTCGTGGTGACGGCGGCCGCGACGCGGACCCGCGACCTGTCGTGGCTCTCGCGGCACGCGCGTGGACAGCAGGTCACGGTCGAGGACGTCACCGACCGGTTCGCCGTGCTCGGTGTCATGGGGCCGCGCTCGCGCGAGCTACTCGCGAAGCTGACCTCGTCCGCGTTGACCAACGACGGCTCCCCCTTCGGCTCTGCCCGCCGGATCGAGGTGGCGGGGGTCGACACGCTGGCGCTGCGGATGAGCTACGTCGGCGAACTCGGCTGGGAGCTCTACGTCCCCGTCGGTGACGCGACCACCCTCTACGACGCGATCGTCACCGAGGGTGCCGGGTACGGACTGCGTCACGCCGGGTTCCACGCCATGAACTCGCTGCGGCTGGAGGCCGGTTACCGGCACTGGGGTGATGACCTCAGCGACCAGGACACCCCGCTCGAGGCGGGTCTGGGGTTCGCGGTCGCCTTCGACAAGCCCGGCGGGTTCATCGGTCGTGACGCGCTGGTGGCCCAGCGTGACCAACCGCGCACGAAGCGGCTGGTGCAGTTCCGGCTCGACGACCCCGAACGGCTGCTCTACCACGACGAGCCGATCTTGCGCGACGGCCAACCGGTGGGGCGGACATCGTCGGCGATGTGGAGCTACACCCAGCAGCGCGCCCTGGCGATGGGCTACGTCTCCGCGCCTGATGCGGTGGATGCCGGCTACCTCGATGAGGGCACCTGGGAGATCGAGGTCGCGACCGAGCGCATCCCGGCAACGGCGTCCCTGCGGTCCTTCTACGACCCGGGATCACAACGACCACACGGGTGACCACGGGAGATCGGGAGCCGCGCTACCCCGATCCGTGCGGCTGCACGGAGCTGGTGCGTGCCGGGGCGCCGTAGGCTGACACGCCGCCGCTGGCGGCGGCGTCGAGGAAGGTGCGGTCCTGGCCGAGGTACTCCGCCCCGATGCTGCGGGTATCGCGGCCGCCGTGCGCGTGCTTCGTCGTGGCGACGTCGTCGGCCTGCCGACCGAGACCGTGTACGGGCTGGCGGCCGACGCGCTCGACCCCGCTGCGGTGCGCCGGATCTTCGCCATCAAGGGCCGACCGGCTGACAACCCCCTGATCGTCCACCTGCACACGGCGCAGGAACTCGAACGTGTCGTCGCAACCACCACGCCGCTGGCCCGGGCCCTCGCGGCGAGCTTCTGGCCGGGGCCGTTGACCCTGGTGCTCGACGCCGGCGATGCGGTGCCGGCGGTCACCACCGGTGGGCTGCGCACGGTCGCCGTCCGGGTACCGGACCATCCCGTCGCGGCGGCACTGCTCGCCGCGGTCGACCGCCCCCTGGCCGCACCCTCAGCGAACCGATCGGGGCGTCCATCGCCGACGACAGCCCAACACGTGGCCACCGACCTGGGTGACGACCTGGAGGTGGTGCTCGACGGCGGGCCGTGTCCCGTCGGTGTCGAGTCGACGGTCGTCGACGCACGGGGAGACCAACCGGTCGTCCTGCGTGAAGGCTCGATCAGCCGCGAAGACCTCCGGTCGGTCGTCGGCATCCCCTCGGGGATGGGCGCGACGCGCAGGCCGGTGGACCTGACGGCCTCCCCCGGCAGCCGCTACCGGCACTACGCCCCGACGTGTGCCCTGGAGATCGTCGCTCCCGAAGGCGCTGCGGCTCGTGCCGCGGAGCTGGTCGATACCGGCGCCCGCGTCGGGCTGGTGGCCTCCGGCCCTGTCCCCGCGGGGGTGCACGGCGTCCTGCGGTTCGTCGACGCACCGGAGCTGGCACGCCTGCTCTACGCCGCACTCCGCGACGCGGAGCTGGCCGAGGTCGACATCCTGGTCGTGGAGTCGGTCCCCGAGGTCGGCGTCGGACGGGCCGTCATGGACCGGCTCCGGCGCGCCGCCGAATGATCCTTCCCCCGTGCCCGGAGGCTGCGGTTCCCCGTCCAGCCGCAGGAGGCGGACGGTCGGTGCCGGGTGGCCTGCTTCCCGGGCTCCGGAGCCCCTACGATGCCCGGCATCAAGGACCGGAGGGAACCGGAGTGCCACCTCGACGGATCGTCATCCTGGGTGCGGCCGGGCGTGACTTCCACGTGCACAACACCGTCTTCCGTGACGATCCGGACGTCGAGGTGGTCGCGTTCACCGCCGCCCAGATCCCAGGCATCGACGGACGGACCTATCCACCCTCGCTCGCCGGTCCACACCATCCCCACGGCATCCCGATCCGTTCCGAGGATGACCTGGAGGATCTGGTCGCGACCCATGGCGTCACCGAGGTGGTCCACGCCTACTCCGACCTGTCACACCTCGACGTCATGCACGCCGCCTCCCGGGTCCTGGCGACCGGCGCGGACTTCCGACTGATCGGGCCGGACGCGTCGATGCTGCAGAGCCGCGTCCCGGTCGTCGCGGTCTGTGCGGTCCGGACCGGATGTGGCAAGAGCCAGACCTCGCGGCGGGTGGCCAGGGTGCTGCTCGACGCCGGACTGCGCCCCGTACTGATCCGCCATCCGATGCCGTACGGCGACCTCGAGCGCATGCGGGTCCAGCGGTTCGCGTCGCTCGCGGACATCGACGCCTCCGACCCCACCATCGAGGAACGAGAGGAGTACGAGACACCGGTCGAGATGGGCATGGTCGTCTACGCCGGGGTCGACTACACCCAGATCCTCGCCGCGGCGCAGGAGGAGGCGGACGTCATCATCTGGGATGGGGGCAACAACGACCTGCCGTTCATCCGTCCGGACGTGCACGTCACCGTTGCCGACCCGCTGCGACCGGGACACGAGCTTGCCTACCACCCGGGCGAGACCAACCTGCGCCTGGCCGACATCGTGGTGATCAACAAGGTGGCTGACGCCGACCCGCAGGATCTCCGGACGGTCGCCAGCAACATCCGGGTCCTGAACCCCGGAGCGACGGTGGTGCGCGCGAACTCGCCGGTGACCCTGGAGGCGGGGGCGTCGCTCGCCGGCAAGCGGGTCGTGGTCGTGGAGGACGGACCCACGATCACGCACGGCGGGATGCCCTACGGTGCCGGGACGGTGGCTGCACGGGACGCTGGTGTCGCCGAGATCGTCGACCCACGCCCGTGGGCGGTGGGCACCATCGCGGCGACCTATGCGGCCTACCCCGACATCGGACCGGTGGTGCCGGCGATGGGCTACGGCGCCCGCCAGGTCGGTGACCTGGCCGCCACGTTGCAGGCAGCCGCGTGTGACGTGGTGATCAGTGGCACGCCCATCGACCTGACCCGGATCGTCGACGCCGGCCACCCCGTCCGCCGCGCGACCTATGAGCTGGTCGAGGAGGGCGACCCGGACCTCGCGACCGCGCTGGCCGGTCACCTCGCGGCGTGGACACGGGACCGCTGAGGTGGCGGCGAACCGTCCGAGCCGACGCCGATCGCATGCTCCCCGGAGCGTGCCGGCGGCAGAGAGCGAGCTGACGACCCCCACGGACCTGTGCACACCGGACGGTCGACGGTTGAACCCGCAGGCCCGCGGTTGGTCACGGACGCCCCTGATCCGCGCGAATCTTCGCGGTCGGTGGGGACGCACGAAGCGGTGGGACTACTGGGCGGTCGTCACGGACGACCTCACCGTCGCGATCACCTACGCCGACCTCGACTACCTCGGCGTCGTCTCGGTCTACTGGGTGGATCTCGCGACCGGCCGGACCGGGGGACGCGAGGTGACCGTGCCCTTCGCCCGTGGCCTGGACCTGCCCGACGTGCCGGGTGAAGCGCCCCTGCGCTTCCGTCACCACCACCTCGGCGTCGAGGTGGCCGACGACGCGACGGGCAGCTGGCTCACCGCCCGCTGGCGGGAGCACGACGCCAGTCTGGGACGCCTCGACGCCCGGGTCACCCAGCCGACGGGACACGAGTCGGTGAACGTCGTCATCCCGTGGAGCGAGACCCGGTTCCAGTACACCTCCAAACAGCAGGCACGTCCCGCCACCGGTGAGTTGATCGTCGGCGACGAGCGGTGGCGTCTGGGGGCGGGCGGGTCGGAGGCCTGGGGGGTGCTCGACGTCGGTCGCGGCCGATGGCCCTACCGCACACGATGGAACTGGGGCGCCGGTGCCGGCGCGGCCGTCGACGGACGCACGGTGGGTCTGCAGGTCGGTGGGATCTGGACCGTCGGCACCGGAGCCACGGAGAACGGCGTGATCGTGGACGGCGAGGTGGTCAAGATCAGCGAGGAACTCGATTGGCGCTACGACGAACGCGCGCCGATGGACCCCTGGCAGGTCCGGTCGTCGGACGGAGCCCTCGATGTGCGCCTGCTCCCGCGCCGCCTCAGGCACGCACGCACCGAGGCGCTCGTGGTGCGAAGCGAGATGCGGCAGGTGTTCGGCAGCTGGAGCGGGCACGTCCCGACCCCGCAGGGGGGCCGGGTCGCCGTGGAGCGTCTGCCCGGTTTCGTCGAACGCTCTGACAGCCGCTGGTGACCTGGGCACACCGCTCATGATCACGGTGATGGGCTGTGCGCGGTTCCGCCGGCCCCCGGTCAGCGGCCCGTCGCGCTCACGAAGGCCACCATGAGCGCCCCCCCGACGAGCACGAACAGCACCCCGGCGGTCCGCCAGCGTGTCATCCACTCCTCCGTTCTCTCGATGAGCCCGCCGGACCGCACCAGCCGGTCGGTCACCAACTGCAGGTGCCGACGCTGATCGTTCAGCGTCTCGAACAGGCCGGACACCCACCGGGTTCCGGCGCGGAGCGGTGGCCCGGCAGCCTCCACCGCGACGACCAGGTCGCCGGGTGGCAGATGCGGCCGCCAGGTGCCGTGGCGTCGGTCGACCGCGAGCCACGCCCAGACGGCCACCAGGCCCACGAGTACCGGCCAGGTCGCGTCCCAGACTCCACCGGCGCCGAGGGACGGGAGCAACCCGCCATGTCCGAGCAGGACCGGCACGGTCCACGCCCCCGCTGCGACGCCCACCAGCAGCCCGGCCCACGGCCACAGGAGCCACCTCGCGGTCGTCGTGTCCGCCTCGGCCCTCGGCAACAACGGGAACAGGCGTACGAGCAGGATCGTCGTCGCCACGCTGGACAGCGACACCAGCAGCGTGACCATGCCAGCGGTCGCACCGGGGAGCGTGTCGATCGCGGACTTCGCGGCGGACTTCGCGATCCACCCGCTGGTCAGCGGCGCGCCGGCGAGCGAGACCGCCGCGAAGCCCATACCGACAAGGACCGGGCCACGGTGGCGCGTCGCCACGTTGCCCAGCACACCCACACCGAGGAACAGCGCCCCCTTCGCCAGCCCGTGATGCAGTGCCTGCAGTGCAACGACGGTGGCAGCGAGTACACCGGAACCGGGCACGCCCAGGGCCACGCCGACCGTCACCGTGATGAGACCCATCTGACTCACGCTCGAGTAGGCGAGCACGGTCTTCGCGTCCGACTGCAACAGGCCGAAGACGACCGCGAGGAAGGCGGTGACGAATCCGACGACGATCAGTGTCTGCGACCAGACCGGCAGGGCGACCTCGCCGATCGGCAGCACGCGTAACCAGCCGAGCAGTCCGGCCTTGATCATCGCGCCGCTCAGCACCGCACTGGCCGGTACCGGTGCCGCCGGATGCGCGAGGGGGAGCCACAGGTGCACCGGCATGATCCCGGCCTTGACCGCGAAGCCGACCACCAGCAGGCCGAGCATCACACCGCCGTCGGACGCGCCGTCGAGGGCCGCCCGGACCTCCGCGAACCCCGTGGCGCCCTGCGCCGCACCGACGGCCAGCATCAGTCCGCTCAGCAACGCCACCTCGCCCACGACCGCGAGGGCGATGTAGACCCGCCCGGCGCGCAGGGCGAACGGCGTCCGCTCGTGCACGACCAGTCCGTAGGCGGCGAAGGTCATGACGGCGAACAGGACGTAGAAGGTCACGACGTCGGCGGCGACCACCAGCCCGAGGTTCCCGGCCATCGCCACCTGGAACAGCACGGCCAGGTCGGTGTGGTCGCGCACCAACGAGCGTGCGGAGAACCCGGCGGCGCACCACACCAGCGCCGCCATCACCAGCAGCAGGCGCCCGACGGTGTCGAGCTGCAGGTCGATCCCCAGCACCAGCCACTCGAGGCGGGCGACCGCGCCGTCCGACCCGAAGAGCCCGAGCGACAGCGCCCCCAGCGGCGTCACGCCAGCGAGCCATTCCC
>Ga0207421_10009160_pt1 | contig 10071 bp, 8 predicted proteins | sample SodLakKL_010_SED_4_FD_187542 | JGI IMG/M metagenome (GOLD analysis project Ga0207421, IMG submission 187542) | Alkaline sediment microbial communities from Lake Tanatar, Kulunda Steppe, Russia - 8KL_010_SED (SPAdes) (version 2) | ecosystem: Environmental > Aquatic > Non-marine Saline and...
TAATGCTTTAAGGATAGGTTCTACAATATTGAGCGATTCGAACGACATATGCGGTATTAAATGAAAAATGCCGCAGCTCAAGGCCAGGCATTAAAAAATGTGATACTTAAGATACGGATAATAATGGTGAATAGTATTAATCTCTATTATTCGGCCTCCTTCACCACACTCCTGCAAGCTAAACCCGCTAACAGGTTTGGCTACCCCTGCAGACAGCCTGCCACCTTGCGAATCTCTTTCACATCCTGCGGGCTCAACTGCATTTCTCCCCCCGTATACTGCCCACCCATTCGTTTATTCATAATAGACCGGCTGTTTTCCACATGCCCCAGCCCCATCGCATGACCAATTTCATGGGCCAGCAGAACTTTCAGTTCCGGGTTACTGTCGAACTGGTAAACCGTAATAACCCCTCTCCTTCCGGTTCCTTGATAGGTCCCTCCATCAAAATCTATGCTTCCGCCAAACTCGTTGTTAAAATGGTCTGTGAGCTGATTGCTAAATGTTATCGCTCGGTTCACCCTGTCATGCAGCTGTTGAAAAACTTGTTCCAGCTGCTCCAGCTCTTCACGAAGCCGCTGCTCCGTTTCAACTGAGTGTTCCAGCACGGCTTTTTGCCTGTCCAGGGCAGCGATGTCTTGTGCACCAAATCCGCCGCTTTGGTTTTTCTCATCTATCCACTCGTTCAGCCCGTCTACACTGGTGTTCATGGCATTCACCTGCTGCTGGTGCTCGCCTTGCTTTAGCGTGTACTGCTGCTCGGCCCGATCCCTTTCCTGCTTGAGCCGGTTTATGCGATCCATGCCCGATACAATATTATCCTTCAGCTCAACCGACCGATCCCAAAACTCCTGCCGTTCATCATATACGAAGCGTATGCTGTTCCTGCCCGCCTTGGAACGGCTCACATGCAGGGAATCAATGGCCGGAGCCCATAGCTCCAGGGCGTGCATTACAGCGGCCTCCACTTCCTGTTCTGTCACATTAAAGCGGCCATCAATGGTATCAATTGAATAGTCGAACGACAGCGAACAGGCTTCCCTTCCGCTGCCATCCCCAAAGCGGGAGCAGTTCATGAGTACAAACAGCAACAACAGAAGGGCGCTGATCTTCAAAAAGAAAGAATGCTTGTAGCAGAACATCACAAAGCGGTATTTCCGGTTAAAGGGTGTGATGAATAACCAGCCTTTCTTCAGCTTGCGGAATGGGCTGATCAAACTGGAAATCCAGCGGCGGTTTTTAAACAAAAGTATGGTAAATATTTTAAACATGGTATAAGTTCTATTAGTTTGTATTTATGGGAGTTAGGGTTTCCATAATATACATAATACAGAGGACTTATACCACTTATATATTACTAATATTGTGGCATTTATAAGAAAATTTCACCCCTTAGTTAAATGCGCAAGCTGAGATTTAGCAGTTTGCCTAAGTCATTGTAACGTGGAGACCCCGGTGGCCGCCTGCTTTTGGGCAAAATTAGGCGCTTCCAGTGACAGATGGCCAGCACCAAACCCAGCCCTGAAAGGGCGGCAAGCATCAGCACAGAGCAGCGCCATATTACAGCCCTGAAAGGGCGTAAGCCGGTAGCCTCCAGTAACGAGGGTTTCCTTCAGTTCAAGGGCTGCTGGGTTGCATCTGAGCTGCTGGAGGGAGATCCTTCCACTCGCTGCGCTCGGTACCAGTGACAGATGCTATTGCTGAGTCAATCAGGCCATACTTGAGCCGTTTGCTATCATCGCTCATCGATTGAAATCGTTGGCTACTATTGAGGGAAGTACCTGAAGGCACTTTGGATTTCATCATCTGCACATATGGCGCCATCCGCAGTGCCCTCCGGGTACGGTCCATCCGTAGTAGCGACGGGTTTCAACCCGCCCGCGGGAATGCAATTTCGACGGCTGGAATTGAGACTTTGATTCTGCATTCTGTCACCTTTTAAATAGTGTTGCCCGCTTGGGCAAAATCAGGCGCTACCAGTGACTTTGAAGCTGGGTGGCAAGAGCCTTCTAAATCCTGGCGAGGGAGAACCGAAGCGACAGTCTGTGGGTAAAGCCCAGGTCTGAAGCCACTCCGGCAAAGCTGCTGAAGCCGTAGTCGAAATCGAAGGCTCCCAGGCGAAGGCCGGCTCCCAGGGTGGGAGAGGTGTAGATGCTGCTGCTTTGGTCGGTGGCAAAATCGGTGAGGCCAAAGCGTAAAAAGATGGTGTCTACATAACCGGCTTCAACGCCTATATGGGGCTCGATGCTCATGGAGCCCACGTTCATATAGTAGGTGCGCCGGTTCTCGAAACGAAGGTCGGTATCTAGGGCGGCGATGAGGCTAAAGTCGCCAAAGTTGAACATGCGGGCCGCGCCCAGCTTAATGGTGGGCAGGATAATTTCATTCTGCCCTACGGGAATCTCATCTCCAAACTCTGTTTCCAGCGCGCTCAGCTCGTTGGCGTCTACCGTCCAGAACTTCATCATGGTGGTAATATCCATCAGGTTGACACCAAACTGGTAGTCGCCCGTGCGGTACATGGCCCCGATGTCCAGGCTGTAGCCCCAGGCGTTGGCGAAGGGGCCGATGCGGCTGTTAAGGATTTTTACCGTGGTGCCCCAGCTAAAGTTTTCCCCTACCGGGCTTCCGTAGGACAGCAAGAAAGCCAGGTCGGCCGCGCTGAACTGAGTTATAAAATCGTTGGGGTTTTCACGGGGGCGTTCCCGCTCCCTGTCCCAGGCGTTTAGGGTGTTCTTGATATTGTCCACTCCCTGACGAAAAAAGCTGATCGCCAGTCTTCCTTCCGAACCCGGAACCCGGAGGGCTACCGCTCCGTAATCGTATCCCACAATACCGCCGAAGCGCTCGGAATGCATATAGGAGGCTTCAATATCCTGCACATAAACCAGTCCGGCGGGGTTCCAGTAGGCCGAGGTTACATCGTTGGTAAAAGCTACGTGCGCGCTTCCCATTCCTAGGGCTCGGGCTCCGCTGCCAACTGACATAAAATCATTACCGTACGACACCCGGATAAAATCCTGCCCCTGAACTTCAGCAACGGCAAAAAAAGCTAGTAACGTTAACAGTAAAGATGTACGTATCAAGTGGATTCAAGAGGTTTAGGTAGGTATAAGCGTAGGAATATACGGTTTCGGTTACTCAGGCAAAAACCGCAGATGCAGTTTATACCTTGGCTTAGTTAAATTGTTCCCCCGCTACATATCCATTTCAGTGGATCTGTACCATCGGGTTTCCAGCTTAGTGGCGGGGTTTGGGCTTGCTCCAGGGGTTCACATTCAACCCCCTCTGGCTGAGGGCCTTTCCCGCCGGGGATGTACAGGCTTTGAATACGCCCGCCCTGCTTGTCTAAATAAGCCCGGCAATCCTCCAGGGTTCCACCGGTCAGGGTAATGAGCCCTTCGGTATGTACTTCCGGCTCGGATACCTGAATCAGACGGTCTCCAATAACAACGTGCTCCCGGCCTATGGCCTCACAAAAGGCTGCCTTGTACTTCAGCAGGGGCGGCAGGCTGCGACCCAGTAGGTTTTGCTGTATATAGGGTGATGTGCCGGCCGCTGAGGCCACGGCCTGAAGCAATTCACGAGTATCATGCCCGGTAAATGCGGTGGTAAGGGTGCGGCACCCCTTGCCCTCGTACCGAAAGGTGGCCTTGGCCATGTCGGCGGCGGTTTGTGAGAGCTGCTCCGGGGCCAGTTCGGGTATCCACGCCAACGAGCTGTGGGCCGTTCGAATCAGCTCCCGGGCTCCGTGTGCGAGTATTTGCTTCTGCTCCAGGATCTTCCTGATTTCCGGTATGCTGCGTTCCGAACCGCTGAATAATACCATGTTCGCCTGTAGCCCTTTTAATGAGCTTAGACTGCTGCTATAGGTGATGTCGTCGAATCCCTTGTCCTGCTTTAGCTGCTGCAGCAGGGAGGGAAGCAACCAGGGATCCTTTCGGGATATCTTGCCCGCATAGGTCGCTCCGGACATCAGACAGGCCACCACGTCCTGAAATCCTACCAGGGGCAGGTTACCCGCATGAAGGCACAGCACGCGCTTGTTTACCGCGCTTGCACCTCCCTCACACTTAGCGGCTTCGGCCCAGTCCAGTAATACCCCGGGCGTAACTGTCCTTTGGATGTCTTGAAGCGCAAAGTGTACATCATCGCTTAAAAACAGCTTGTTCTCCACCGTTTGAGCTACCGCGGCCTGTAGCAAGCCGCTGCTGTCGGTCAGCCAGGTGTGGACTCCCTCACCCAGGCGCCAGGCACGTTCTTTAAGCGCTGTAGTGCTCATTCCTGATCTATTAAAAAGTTGCAGCCCCGCAGGTTCTCCGGGATGTAGCGCCCCAGAACCTGAAAGCTTCCGTCTGCCTGCTGCACACCTTTGTCGCCGGTGAGCAGAAAGCTGCAGGAGTAATAGTTGGCCAGATCAATGATCCCAATCAGTCCTTCTTCTCCGTGCGGCATTTCTTCCATGGGGTTTTCGGCATCCCGAATACTGACGCGCATCCAGTGGGGGCAGCGAAACCATCCGGTGCCGTCGGCATAGGCCTGGCTGAGCAGTTCGGTCATGCCGTATTCGGAATGCACCTGAGCCAGTGGCAGGCCAAAAGCATCCGTCAGGGTGCGGTGCAGCTCATCGCGGCCCATCTCCCGGCGGTGGGTTTTCATGCCTCCGGTTTCGATGATTACCGCGTCCTGAGGCAGGCTTACGGGGAAGGCTTCGGCCAGGTCTATCAGCCCGAAAGCCGCCCCGAACAGCATCACTCGCCTGCCGGCTGCCCTGGCCGCGTGCAGGGCCGAAGAGGGCAGCGGCTCACCCAGTTCCAGAAACCGGCTGAGTCCGCTGGCATCATTGTTTATAAACTGTTGAAGCATCCAAATCAGGGAGGAGTGCGGATTATCCTGGTAGCCCGGTGTGTAGGCCAGGATAATGAATTCATCAAAGGGGTAGAACAGACCGATTCCCCGGAATACCGACTGTCTGTAGATCTCCGGATACGGGATATAGTGCACCGAACGCCTCATGCCGGTGGTGCCGCTGCTTTCAAACCGCAGCATGCTAGGATCTGCCGGAAGGGTACATATGGTCGACTCACGAAAGGCTTCCACCGGTAGTAAGGGAGGCATTGCTCCTGCCTGCAGCTCAGTCCGGCCGGTTCCAAGCGCGGCACAAAACGTTTGGTAGGCGCCCAGCTTCCCGTACTGATACTCAAAGACCCGCATCATCCTTTCGGAGAAACGGGTCTTATGGTCGAATATAAAATCGATAGGATGGATCGCTATGCTCACGCTCGGGATGGATAAATATTCACTTTACTCACCTGGTGCATAAAGTAAAACACCCGGTACATGAATCTGATTACGGCCGGTCATCAGCTTTCTGAAAGCTGATTAAAACATCGCCTTCATGTATTCCGTCCTCATTGTGGCGATGGCGGTAATGGATATCCCTACGGGGCAAACCGCCTCGCATTCCGCAAAGTTGGAACAGTCGCCAAAGCCTTCTTTTTCCATCTGGTTGACCATGGATACCACCCGCAACTTGCGCTCAGGTACTCCTTGGGGGAGTAGGGAAAGCTGGGCAATCTTAGCCCCCGTGAACAGGGCTGCCGCTGAGTTCGGGCAGGCCGCCACACAGGCGCCGCAGCCAATGCAGACCGCGTTGTCCATAGCACTGTCGGCCGCAACCTTTGGAATCGGTATAGCATTGGCATCCGGGGCGTTACCTGTAGAAACCGACACATATCCGCCCGCGGCCATAATGCGGTCGAAGGCGTTGCGGTCTACAACCAAGTCTTTAATCACCGGAAAGGCGGTAGCTCTCCAGGGCTCAATGGTAATGGTTTCCCCGTCCTTAAAATGGCGCATATGCAACTGACAAGCAGCGGTTCGCGCCTGCGGTCCGTGCGGGATGCCGTTAATAACCAGGTTACAGGAACCACAAATACCCTCACGGCAGTCGTGGTCGAACTCAATCGGATTCTTTTTATCTCTCATCAAATTCTCGTTGAGATCATCCAGCATCTCAAGAAAAGACATGTGAGTGTTCACGTTGTTAAGCGTATGCTCCTCAAACTGACCTTTGTCCATCGGTCCGTCCTGGCGCCATACTTTCAGGTGTACGGTAATGATGTCGTGTGTACTCATAATAATATTTATCCGAAATTCTTATTTATAGCTGCGCTGCGTGAGTTTTACATTTTCAAAGACAAGCTCTTCGCGGTGATGCACCGGCGGATTGTCCGTTCCGGTGAACTCCCAGGCCGAAACATGGGTATAGTTCTCATCATCGCGCTTGGCCTCACCCTCAGGGGTGCGGGATTCTTCACGGAAATGGCCGCCACAGGATTCAGCGCGGGCCAAGGCATCCCGGGCCATAAGCTCTCCCAGCTCCAAAAAGTCGGCTATACGCATGGCGTATTCTAAATATTTATTATACGTAGCCGCTACCCCAGGTATGAAGGCATTGGTCCAATACTCCTTACGCAATGTGCTTATTTCCGCTACCGCTTCTTTAAGGCCTTGTTCATCGCGGGACATGCCCACTTTATCCCACATAATTTTACCCAGCTGACGGTGGAAGTCCAGAATGGTTTTATCGCCTTTAATATTCAGCAGCTTCTCCAGCTCAGCGGTAACCTGCTGCTCAGCCTCATCAAATGCGGGGTGGCTGGTATCCACATCACCGGCCTTTACGCCCGCGATGTAATCGCCCACGGTGTAGGGAATCACAAAATAACCGTCGGCCAGCCCCTGCATGAGCGCGCTGGCGCCCAGGCGGTTGGCGCCATGATCAGAAAAATTAGCCTCTCCGAGGGCGAATAAACCGGGCACGCTGGTCATCAGGTTGTAATCCACCCACAGCCCGCCCATGGTGTAATGCACCGCCGGATATATCCGCATGGGCTGCTTATAGGGGTTTTCGTCGGTGATCTTCTCATACATTTCAAACAGGTTGCCGTAACGCTCGCGCACGGCTGCTTCACTGTCGCGTTTAATGGCATCACGGAAATCCAGATAAACCGCCAGGCCAGACTCGCCCACTCCACGGCCTTCATCACACACATTCTTGGCATTCCGGGAGGCCACGTCACGAGGCACCAGATTGCCGAAACTCGGATAAATGCGCTCCAGGTAATAGTCACGCTCCTCATCGGGTATGTCGTTGGGCTTGCGTTTGTCGCCCACCGCTTTGGGTACCCACACCCGGCCGTCATTCCGAAGCGACTCACTCATCAGGGTCAGCTTCGACTGGTACTGCCCCGATACGGGAATACAGGTCGGGTGAATCTGGGTAAAGCTGGGATTGGCGAACAAGGCGCCTTTTTTGTGGCATCGCCAGGCGGCGGTTACATTTGAGTTTTTGGCGTTGGTCGAAAGGTAAAACACGTTGCCATAACCTCCGGTACACAGCAGCACCGCGTCGGCCGCGTGCCGCTCAATCTTGCCGGTTACCAGATCACGCGAAATAATGCCTTTAGCCGTGCCGTCTACCGTTACCAGGTCGAGCATCTCCTGGCGGGCATGTACGCTTACTTTGCCGGAGTTTACAGTTTTCATCAGGGCGCTGTAGGCCCCCAGCAGCAGCTGCTGACCGGTTTGCCCACGGGCGTAAAAAGTACGTGAAACCTGAGCCCCGCCAAACGAGCGGTTGTTCAGCATGCCGCCGTACTCACGGGCAAAAGGAACGCCCTGGGCCACACACTGATCAATAATACTGTTGCTTACCTCAGCCAGCCGGTATACGTTGGCCTCACGGGAGCGGTAGTCGCCCCCCTTAATGGTATCATAAAAAAGGCGCCAGATGCTGTCGCCATCGTTCTGGTAATTCTTGGCAGCATTAATACCGCCCTGGGCGGCAATGCTATGGGCGCGGCGGGCCGAATCCTGAATACAAAATGCCTTCACGTTATACCCTAACTCACCCAAAGAGGCAGCAGCAGCAGCACCTGCAAGACCGGTTCCAACCACAATAATGTTGTACTTCCGCTTATTGCTCGGATTCACCAGCTTAATGTTGTTCTTGTGGGTTTCCCACTTTTCCTTAAGCGGACCGGTCGGGATCTTAGAATCCCATTTAAAGGTTGTTTTATCTGCCACTTCCATTATACGCCTCCGTTGAAATAAATATAAATTGGTAAGAGTAGGAATCCGGCGGCCAGAACGATGGCCACGATCCCTCCGAATGTGTAGAGAGCCGGAGTAATTTTAGGATTTTTAACCCCTAAGGATATAAACGCGCTCCACACTCCATGCTTCAGGTGGACTCCAATCAGCACCATAACAAAAGTATAGGCGGCTACGATCCACGGGTTGGAAAAGGCTACCGATACATGCCGGGCCAAGTCATCCATTTCTACCCCCCCATGGGTGGTCGTGTAGGTTCCCGGGCTGAACAAATGATACTTAAAGTGCATCACATGCAGGATTACAAAAAGCAGTACTATACTGCCGGTAATAAGCATCGAGCGAGAGGCCAGGTTTTGCTTGCTCGGGCCTCCCTGGCTTTTGGTATAGGAGTAGTCTACCGGGCGGGCTTTTTTCTTGTTGCGGTAAATGGCGATGCCCAGATAGGCGTGGGTTAAAAATAATATGACCAGTATGATTTCTGACGCATAGAGCAGGGTTCCCAACCCGTGAAGAAAGTGGGCATACTGGTTAAAAGCCTCGCCGCCATCGCCGGATAGCAGCAGAAGATTACCCGAAAGGTGCACCACCAGAAACAGCGTCAAAAAAATACCGGTGAGTCCGGTGAGAATCTTCCGGCCAATCGTGGTTTGAAGGGCTTGGGTAAATGAAGACATTACTTAATACTTGCTTTGGTTAATATAAATAAGGAAATATGATGCCAATAATATAAACAATCATGGTAGATAATCCCTTCCGATTGTATATTCAAGACTAATTTGTACTACTTCTGAATACTATAATTTGTGCTGATTTATGCATCCAGGTGAGGGATTGCCACCCTTCAAGATACTACTAACGCACCTAAGTTCTAATATATGATGCCGCATACGTACAGCTTTTACACTTTTCCCACCCCAAACGCCACAAAATAACCCTGACTGCCTGTAAATCATTATCTGCCAGAATGTAACCAAAATTCGCTTTTATTTTCCCAGCCGCATGTCTTCTACCTTTCTGATGTTAAAACCCTCTGTATAGAAGGACTTAAGAACGTTAAGAAAGGTTCTAAAGGAAAGATTCATAAGAAATTCAACAGCAAGCTGCAGCGCTGGAGCTACCCGAAAGTTTCAGGGAAACTGGCGCACATCTGTGAAGAGAGTGGAATTCGTTTAATCATCGTTGATCCCGCCTATACTTCACAGAAATGCAGCTGCTGCGGTCATGTGGATTCGAAGTCTCGCTCCCGCGAGAAGTTCGAGTGCACAAGGTGCGGAATGAAAGAAGATGCTGACTTCAATGCATCTAAAAACATTCTAATGAGAGGCATCTATAGTTCCTCTCCCGTTCAAACAATATCATAGTTTACTATTGATGTTGTGACTATCCAGCTTTGATTTAACACTTCTTATATGCTCTTCTGTGTCTTTTCTGCTGTCATCCATAATCAAACTCCTTTTGTGCACACTGTGTACTTTCTGTCACAGTGACTCGAACTCATTTTCTATCTCCACCAGCTCCAGCTTAAGAGAGTTTACAGCTGAAGTTCTTATGTTTTCAAAAACATTTTCAGGCAGGGCGGTTCCTATTCTGCGAGGGCGGAACTTATGGTCCAGTTCACAAATTGATCCCTTGCTCAGGTTTTTCCATAAATTCAATTCCTCTTTCACCTTTGCCTTTGCCCTTTTCAGATCCGCTGCTCTTTGATAACTCTCTTCATCCATTGTTTCTGTCCTTTCTAATTAATTTGTGGTTCAGGCAGTACAGACAGTATCCTTCAATAACCAGCCACCCTTCATGAATACCCAGCTTTCCCGGAATATTCCTGCATACTCCCTTCCTGTAACTTTCTGAATGGCGAGACAATTCACACATGTCCCTTCCATAGGGACAGTTGTAACATATCCTGTCCCACCAGCCTTTTTCACACTTCTCTTTCCTTCTGTCAAGGAT
>Ga0207421_10009161_pt1 | contig 10071 bp, 9 predicted proteins | sample SodLakKL_010_SED_4_FD_187542 | JGI IMG/M metagenome (GOLD analysis project Ga0207421, IMG submission 187542) | Alkaline sediment microbial communities from Lake Tanatar, Kulunda Steppe, Russia - 8KL_010_SED (SPAdes) (version 2) | ecosystem: Environmental > Aquatic > Non-marine Saline and...
AGATGGGGGGGGACTAGTCCAGCGTCCCGGAGCGAAGTTGAGGATCGGGTGGGCTTGAGAGCCAAAATGGGAAGACAATGGAACTGGCCCCATGATAAACAAAAAAAAAGTATATAACAAAAGGAGCCTATAGTGGTCTGTGCTCAGGCTATTATTTATCCCTGCATAACCTGCTACAACCAGGGGCTGTAACAGACCATTACGGAACAAATAATAACCAGTTGCTCGACCGATTTAAATCCCCGGGAGGCTGACAGCCACCTTCCCGGCGACTATCAACTTCCCTGCCTGGCCAGGCCAAGGAGGAACTTAAACCGATCTTAGCCCGACCTTACCGGACCTCTCCGGATCCCTCAATAATCAATGACTATTAAGGAACCCTACAAAGCCCGATAAGATCTGCCCGTTCGGCTGATACCGAACCCTGTTTGGATCCGGCATCAACCTGAGGTCGAAGATAGTAAAGCCTTATGACCTTACTATCTTCTTTGCCCGACCATTATAAACCCCTTTTCAAAATATAGTGTATCCGGTTTAACCGTGTTTATAACCTGAATCATTAATTGGATTAAATTAACAAATAATTGCCTTTCGATATTCATGCATCATATCCATGCACGCAATCCATGCATCTATATCCACGCAGCCAGCTGCCGGGTTGATCTCTAAGCAGTTGATTTGTGCTGTTTTTTCAATACATCTTTTCAGCAGATCTGCTAATTTTACCGGTTACTGCTTATAGGCAGGTATAAAAACAGGTGAGCACGAAATGTACTAATAATCTTGCTCTCGTGTTTAGGGGAGAATCTTGCATCAGCATCTTGCATCAGAAAGGATAGAAAAAAGAATTATATGAACCTGGATGAATTTACCGAGTATGCCGACAGAGTAGTCAACCGGGAAATTCCGCCTCCGCTGTTACAAGAGCTTCATATGGGCATTATCGTTTTGCCGGAGGAAAAACAAGATAAGTACCAACGGGAACAATATATTATGGGAGAGTACGTTTCTAACGAGATGGGAAATCACATCGTCCTGTACTATGGCTCCTTTGCCGCAGTACTGGAGGATCAGCCGCGGAAAATCTGGGAAGAAGAAATACGCGAAACCGTCAAACATGAAGTATGGCACCATGTAGAAGCCCTGTCCGGAAATGAGAAGCTGGCCCGCCAGGAAATGAAAGAATGGGAAGAGATGATGGCGCAAACTAGAGAAAAGCCCGCTTCCAGTGACGAAAACACATACACTTCCCCGGGCTTTTCCATTATGGGGAGTTTAAAAAAAATGATTGCTATTTGCACCGGCTTATGGAGAAATAGAAACCGGGAATAATCCAAAAGAAAGTGAGAATAGAAAGAAACAGGGGAGCATCTTCTATGCTCCCCTGGCATAATACCGTGAACAATAAGATAACCGGTTCTTCTAAGGCCACAACATTAAGGAAAAGCCAGATACATGATAATAATTTCCGGAAACTCTAAGGTGATTGTATAGAAGTGTGCTTTAACAAGATTTGTTGACAGGGCATCAGTCCAGAAAGCGCTGCACTTCTACGCAGTAACCACAGGGATCGGTAACAAAAAAGTGATAGATTTTAAACTTGGAGGTCTCTTTAGGAAGGCCGGGTTCCAGGCCGGCATCCTTCAGCTGCTGCCAGGCGGCATCTACATCGGGAGTAAGCAGGGTCAATATAGGCGTTTTATCTTCCCGGACCACCGGGACATGAGTGCAGAATCCCAGCCTGCCTCCGCCCGGCACATCATAGATGCGGCACACTCCCTGGTCTTTGTACAGCGGCAGCCCCAACACCTGGTGGTAAAAATGATGGGTGGCCTCCAGGTCATCGGTACCAAAGAAAGTAATCAAGCCGTCCCATGAGATTGACATGGAAACACCTCCTTACTATTTTCTGCATAAAATCACCAGTAGCATTATATCATAGAAGAGCCTTTAGCATCAGGGGCCTGGCCTAAATTGTTCAGTAGTATATCACGACAGCGCAATTATACCCAGGGCGCATGGAGCTTTACGATAAATCAATATTGCTCTAAAATTTCCCAGGCAGGTTAGCACTGGCGACAGCTATGTGTCGCTGTTATCTGGTATAATAATTTGTAAACATTTGGCCCGTTAGAAGAGCAAGGGGACTGGTTCCTGTTTTTCCCCTGTAATAAAATATAACCAAGGAGGTGAATACCTTGTCCGTCAACAAAACCAGGGGACTCCTTTACAAAATCGCCCGTTTTTTAGGTGATTACTCCGCTGTTTCCAGCGGAAGCTCCAAGAAAATGGCCCGGCGCGCCGGTAGAAGGGCTACCGGAAGGGCTACTGGTAAGGCGTTCCGCAAGTTATTTAAATAGACTTTCCTTAAACTTTAGATCTGCCATCAAGTGGATGAAAATGGGAGCGCTTTATCAGGGTAGTTAAACAGAGTGGTAGCAGGTACAATAAGCTAATTTCTGCAAAAACCAGCCCTTTAAAGCAGATAGCCGAGCCAGCGCTGCTTCTGCTGGTGCCTGGGCACCAGCAGAAGCAGAAAAATTACCTGCTCATTTTTGGGCCGACTGATAGTAATAATAGTAGTTTTCTGTTAAAATATGATTGGTATTAATCTGGTGAAATGCCAGGTTGATTATTGTCTGGGATTATTTAACCAGGCTGCAGCCATCAATGAGATACATTAACTCCTTGAGAAGCCTGCACTCTGGTTCTATTTTTGGTTTCCGGGAATATGGGGGCATATTATTGAACAAAGATACTGAATTAATGGGAAAAGAGAGCATAACCAGGCTCCTTTTCCGTTTTTCTTTGCCGGCTACCGTAGGGATGGTAGTAGCGGCTACTTACAACGTGGTAGACACCATGTTTATAGGATGGCTGGGAAGCGAAGCCATAGCCGCCCTTTCTATAGCTTTTCCCATCCAGATGATACTGGGGGCTATAGGTGTCGGGACTGGTGTAGGTGCTGCATCCCTGATATCTCGCTCTCTGGGTGCGGGTAATAGTTCGGATGCGGAGAAAGCGGTAGGCCAGGTGATGAGCCTGGCCCTGGGTTTTGGGCTGGTAATAGCCCTGGCCAGTATTTTTTATCTGCGTCCCCTTCTGGTGGTTTTTGGCGCTTCTCCAGAAATTCTGGGATACACAGAAGACTATGCCTCGGTTATTACTAACTGGGCAGTAGTGTTTTTCCTGCTCATGAGCCTGAACAATATAACCCGGGGCGAGGGCAGCCCCCTGCTTTCCATGAAAGTAATGATTGCATCCTCGCTATTAAATATTGCCCTGGACCCCGTATTTATTTTTCTTTTGGGCATGGAAGTACAGGGAGCGGCTGTGGCCACGGTGCTGGCCAAGGGTGTCGGCGCCTCTATTCTTTTGTATCACTTTTTGAGCGGGAGAAGCAATGTCACCCTGTACTTTAAAAACATGAAGCTTGATTGGTATATTATAAAAAATATCTACAAGATTGGCTTTCCCACCATGCTGCGACTGTTTTCCAAGAACATGTCGTTATCTATAGCCAATATCATTTTGGCCGGTTTTGGCCACATTCCGGTTGCGGCCATGGGGCTGTTTTTCCGCCTGCAGATGCTCATTATTATGCCGGTGGTAGGATTTTCTCAAGGGTTGCTGCCGATTATTGGATATAACTACGGTTCCGGACAAAAAGACCGCATCCGGGAAGCGGTAGTAAAGGGTTTTGTCATAAGTACCGGCTTTATTACTGTTTTAACGGCAATGGTTTACCTGTACCCCGTTACTTTCCTGGGCTTTTTTACTTCTGACGCCGAACTCCTTTCCCTGGGCAGCGGTGCCCTGCGAATTATGATTATGATGTTTCCCCTTATCGGGATACAGGTAGTCTCTACTATATTTTTCCAGGCAATCGGCAAGGCCGTCCCTTCCCTGGTGTTATCCCTGCTCAGGGAAGTCATGCTTTTTATCCCCTTCATGCTAATCATGTCAGCTTACCTGGATCTTTCCGGGGTGTGGATGGCCCGCCCCTGGAGCGACTTCCTGGCTTTTGTTATAACTTATGTCATGATCTACCGGGAACTTAAAAGGCAGGATATCCCCCTGCGCTTTCGCCTCTCCATGCCCTTAAAGAAAGCTGCCTAGCTTGTTAACCGGTTACCATCGGAAGGAATAACCGCGCGAGAGTAGAAATATAAAAGTAACTGACTAGGCAAATACCCCAGCTACAGGGGACAGGAGAGGAAAAAACATGCAAGCCCTTAAAACGGTACTTATAACCCTTTTTACCCTGAGTGTATTGACTTTTATGGCCATACACTGGTGGATAGATGACCAGGTAATAGACAGTTTGAGAACAGCTGTTTTTGGTTCGGATGCTTCCCTGGATGAAAAAGCAGACCATCAGCGTTATCCGGAGAAAAACTCAGAACCGGCGGATAACGGAGAAGCGAGCGAAAAAGAAAATAACAAAGACGAAGATGAAAACGATAAGTGGACACCGCTGAGCTCTTTTCAGGAAGAGGAGAAAGTACGCCAAAAAGCCCTGAAGATTATAGAAGGCAGTGAGAGCCGGCAAAAGGCCCTGGAAAAAATATATGATTGGGTAACTCAAAACATTAGCTATGACGTGGATAAAAGAGGAGAAAGTTATTACCTGGATGCGGCTCAGACCCTGCAGACCCGGGAAGGCGTATGCGGTGATTATGCCCATCTTACCAAGCAGATGCTCCTTTCCATAGGAATAGAAGCAGAAATGAAAAAGGGAGAAGCGGCCATGGCCGACGGAACTACAGAACTCCATGCCTGGAACCATGCCCGGGCCGGCGGGGAAAAATATGCCCTGGATACTACCTGGGGGGCGGGATATATCAACGAGAAAGACGAATTTATCCGGCGCCCTGTACCCCTGTTTTTCACCACCCCGGAAGAGCTGGATCGCCTGCACCGGGATCCCGAATATACCAGCCAAATGAGGAAAGAATACCTGGTGGACCAGGCCCTGCGCCAATCCCCCCGGATAGCTTCATCATATGAAGAGAGCATACATGCGGAACTGGCCCTGTCTCATCGAGATGACCTGCAGCGTGAAGCCCGGACAGAAGCAGGCAGGATTAGCGACAAAGTACTGGAAAACTGGGAGCAGGTTTTTATAGAAGGAGCACCCCTGGACAAATCCTGGAGCAGCAGTCCGGAAGAATTATTCGACCGGTTGGACGACCAGTCAAACTTGAGAACCCTCAACGCCATGATGTTTACTTTCTGGAGTTATCCCCCTCCCCCCGAAGAAGAAATCACCAGGGAGGTAGTGCAGGTAATAAAAAAAGAAAGCCAAGCCTTCAGCCATGCGGGCGTAGCAGTTAAAGAAAGACTGGATCTGGTGGTAGTTTACGTCCTGCTGGCCGAGGTAGAGGGTTAGAATAAGCTGCTCACGGGAGCTTACTCCAGCGTCCCCGGTGCCCCGGTTACCCGGTATTAAAAGAACCGGTTTGGGGCTTATCCAGGTTTTTCCCGGTACTGCCCCCGGCCCCGGCGCTAAATGCAAGTAAAATACAGGCCAGGTAATAAAGAGGGTAGCACACGTGATCAAACGGGAAGTCTCCCCCTACGAAATGCCAGGCGGCCAGCACCAGATCGGAAACGTAAAACAGCAGGGCGCCGGCCAGGATTAAATTACCGCCATGGGACCGTTTAAAGCCCCAGGTGCCTGCAGCAAAAACCATCATCAAGGCAATAATCACGGCATAGGCCACAGCGGGAATGCGTTCGTGTTCCACGATATGCGGGAAAAAGAAGGCCATGACAATAAAAGTTACCAGCAAGAATATAACCAGTCCACCCCAGGCGTACCTGGTTTCCATGCCTCTTAACCAGAACGCTGCCATAAAGAACAGGTGTCCCACCAGGAAAGCGTAAAGGCCCAGCAGGAAATCGCCGGGTCCCAGGATGTCTCCCAGGAAACAAAAGATCAGCCCTGCTACCATAATGCGCCCGAACCAGGTAATAAGGCCGCCACCCACCAGCGCTATAAGCACAAAGCTACCTGAGGCGATATAGGTGAGGGTCATGCTGTCTCCCAGGTTTAAAATCCTGGCGGCTATAATACTGGCTAAAGAGACCACTGCCAGCAGCCCTTGAAGATACTTTATCCAACTTTCTTGGCTTGCCATACTTCTCATGTCCACATCCTCCTCTTTCTTTAGACAATAAATAACCTTAATAATTCGTAATCACCTGTGGCCCCCTATTTCTGTTCCGGCGCCAGATGCTATTTACGTTTATAGGCCTTAAACCAGGCTTCCCAGGGCTCCAGCCCGTTTTCTAACTCCACAAATCCCGCCTCCCGGTAGATTTTAATGGCGGTAGGATTAGAAGCCCACAGGTAGACCTGGTTGCCGGGAGCCACCAGGTCATGGTAATCCAGCATGCCTTTGATTAACGCCCTGCCGTATCCCCTGGCCCGGCTGCCCAGGTCGGTAATCACATCATCCAGGCGGGTAAGATTTTTTATAAACGCTAACGTGGCCAGGCATACTGGCTCACCCTGGTCATATCCCACCAGGAGGTGAAAGTTATCAAATTGAAGCTGCCTTTCCATAACAATCAAGTTCCAATCGCCGCCGTCTTCGTCCCTGACGATATCGCCAATTTTTGAATTTACAGTTTTGACCCTTTTAACCTGCAGGCTGGTCCGTGAAGTAATCTGGCAGGGGTTTTGGCGCATATAGATACGGGAATCCAATCTTTCCAGCTGAAACCCGCGCCGGTGCAAAATTGGGAACAGATGCTTTTTTTCTCCCGGCTGGTAAGAGGGATAGATCCGGGGCACCAGGCTTCGCAGGCGGTAAAATAATATTAAATCATCCAGGGCCTGGTCCAGGTCGTTCCCCGGGTTTAAAATAACCGCGTGGTTGCTGTCGTGAGATGCAGGATTCTCAGTATTATAATAGATCCTGCCGTAAGGTTTTTCGCACACATTGGCGAAGGTGGCCGGCAGGCTCCTTTCACCTGCAATTAGTTGATGGGCAGAAAAATTACTTGCTACACTCATTTTAATAACCTCCGGCCTTTAACTTTGGCGGCACCGTCTAACTCTTCCTGTCCCACAGTATAGGCCCTTGATAGAGTTGTATGGCAGCGGGGTGGCTGGCATAATTTAGGCTGGTCACCGGGAGTTTTTATTATACTTAAATGTAAAGCCATCCCGGCACAGTTTTTTTTGACTCCGGCATAACCTGACCAGACAACCGTCCGGACAAAGGAGCCGGATGGTCATTACATACGTTTTCTATTATACCAGAAAATTGTTTTGAGGGAGGGGTAAAATGAATTATATGATCCGCCGGGCAAAATTGCTAAATTTAAAAAAATTAGCAGGTAAATAAATGCAATTTATAGAAATATACAGAAATTAAACGCCCTTTTGGGGGTTATGTTATTACACCTCAGGGTAATGTGGTCATTTCGGGACAGGTTTTCCAGTTAATGTCCCCAAGCGGGCGATAACCAAGGGAGGAAAACAGCATGTCCTTTTTTAACAAAGCTATCCTGATTGGACGACTGGCCAGGGACCCCGAAATTCGCTATACCAAAGACGGAGTAGCCGTTACCAACTTTACCCTGGCGGTAAACCGGGCTTTCAAGAACAAAGAAGGCGAAAGAGAAGCAGATTTTCTGGATGTGGTGGCCTGGAGGCAGTTGGCCGAATTATGTGCTAATTACCTGCAGAAAGGGTCCATGGCAGCAGTAGAGGGTGATATCAGGGTAGAATCTTATGAAGACCAGAGCGGCAGCCGCCGCAAGGCCTGGAAGATTAACGCCAATACAGTCCGCTTCCTGGATGGACGCGGTGATGGTCAGAAAACCGGGGGAGGCACCGGAGACACTGGCTACGAAGAGAATGAAGGAGACGTCAGCGAAGAAGACATCCCGTTTTAGCATGAGTTAAAAGAAGAGCATTGCCCCGGGGACGGTTTGAGCTGTAGTGTTATTTAATTTAATCTATTTCTTTAGTTTTGTCTTGACCTCAGGAGTTAATGCTTAAATGCACCAGCCTCTGAAAATGCTCATCCGCAACCCGGAGAAGCTTGATGAACAAGAAGCAAATTATGCATTGAATGTTTTAACCCATACGGATTTCCTCATCTTTAACAAGCTGGATAAAATGCCGGTGCTGGTAGTAGAAGTTGATGGTTATGCTTTCCATGCCCACAACCCTACGCAGCTGGAAAGGGATAAGATGAAGGACCGTATTTTACAAAAATACGGCATTCCTATATTGAGGCTAAGGACTAACGAAAGCGGGGAGAAGAAGAGATTAATACAAAAGCTAAATCAGGTTTTAAATGAATAAAAGCTTCACTGATTCTATTAGCCATCACGCGCAGGAATATATAATCATTTGCGATGCCGGCCGATGAAAGATGGTACTACGCCGCCATAGCACTTCTGTACTGCCTCAGTGGGAAGTTCAGGATTGGATGGAGAAGACCTGCTGGATTACCTGAGAGCTACCGTGGAAGAAGAAGGCCTTGACGGGGAGTTGATGGATTATAGGATTGATTTGTCGCCTTAAATTTAATAAGCAGCCTCTTGGTAAAGTGTTAATTGTTTTAGTAAAACCAGTAAAGCTGTTTAAATGGAAAACTTAAAAAAAAGTTGAGTTTGAAATACAAAAATTAGACATTTTTCAACAAAGGAGAAATTGATTCAAATATATAATTAAGTATATACAACACGTATAGTTAGTGACTTAATAATAAATACCTGGTTAAAAAGGATTTGTGGATAATTAAAAGAATACTTAATAAAAATACATTATTTAACACTACTTGTGTATATCTGCTAATTTATTAAACGTAGAGGGGAATGCCATGAAACTGGAGGATCTACTCAAACACAACCGCTCCAACCACTACCAGATGCTGGTGATTGTGGATAACAACCAGCAGCACCAAAAAATCATCAATGCGCTAAAAGGGCAGGGCTGGCATGCTTACGACGTTAACCAGGAAGTTGCCAGGCTGCTGCAAGATGTTCCTCGCGAAAAAAGAAAGCTTCGCATAGGAGAAAAGCTTAAAGAGTGGTTCCGTACTTTACCAGACAAAGTAATTCTTTATAACAACAATATACTGTACTCCCCTGACCTGGGTCGTTTTAACCCGATTAACGCTTTTAAGTACAAGTCCCGGGACAAAGAACTCATCGTAATTATGGAGGGCAGCCTCTCGGGCAACCGTATCCAGTACTCCCAACACGGGCGCCCTGACTATGTCGAAATGGAAGTAGACGAACTTATCAGTGTTAGAATGGAGGATATTGAAATTGTCTAAGATTCGCGAACTGGTTAATTATAATAAAATAAAAGACGTTATCGACATTGATGCCATATCTGACCAAAATGACATGGTGGCCAACTACGTTATTTCACCCGCCCTGGAAGAAAGCCTGGTAGATCTGCTAAAGAACATTAACCAGAGCACTCACAAAGCTGCCCAGATTATAGGTGGGTACGGGTCCGGTAAATCCCACCTTTTGGCCTTCATCATTTCTATTCTGGAAAACCGGGACCTTGCCCAGAACATCCAAAATGACCAGGTACGCCAGGCGGCCACGGAGATAGACCGCAACTTTGCCGTAGTTTCCTGGGAACTGCAGCCCAACGATGTGGAGCTGAGCGAATACTTTTACGACAATATAGAACGGCAGCTTAAAGAAAAGTACGGCCTGGAGATCCAATACCCGGAAGGCAGGGTTCCCGACCATAAGGCCAACGTGCTACACATCCTGGACCAGGTTAAACAAGCTGACCCCACCCGGGGGCTGGTAGTGGTCATAGACGAAGTTTCCGACTTCCTCAAACAGAAAAGCAAAGAAAAGATCAACCGTGATGTCCAGTTCCTGCGGGTCCTGGGCCAGGTGGCCCAATCGAGCGACTTCATGTTCATCGGGGCCATGCAAGAACTCATCTTTACCAGCCCCAAGTACATGGACGAAGCCGAGAGTTTTGGCCGGGTGTCTGAACGCTTCCAGATAGTCACCATCCGCCGGGAGGATGTTAAAAGGGTAATTTCCCGCCGCCTCCTCCACAAATCTATG
>Ga0207421_10009162_pt1 | contig 10070 bp, 9 predicted proteins | sample SodLakKL_010_SED_4_FD_187542 | JGI IMG/M metagenome (GOLD analysis project Ga0207421, IMG submission 187542) | Alkaline sediment microbial communities from Lake Tanatar, Kulunda Steppe, Russia - 8KL_010_SED (SPAdes) (version 2) | ecosystem: Environmental > Aquatic > Non-marine Saline and...
ATGCTTTCTCTGCAAGGTCTTTCTTGAGCTATACCGCCTTGTTCAGCTTCGTCGCTGCCAGTTTCTTAAAAAGGGACATCGTAAAATCTTCGTAAAATTAACAATAAAATTCAACGTTATCACGGTTTCGAGAGGCAACAAGCTAGAGAATGACAGAAACCTGCGATACAATCAGTTTCGAAAAACGCCCAAATCATGGGGTTAGGGTGCCCTGCGAGAAAATATGGGTCCGACGTGATATGCGGCTAATGCGCTATCGTTCTTGCGAAACGCAGGAATCCAAAGGCCCTCAGGATGTTCTATAACAAAAAGCCCCGGTAAAAACCGGGGCTTTTTTCTAATTCAGATCACTGTCGGATCAGGCACTTGGCTCTGGCTCTAGCCCGCCATCTTCATCCCCGCGCTTGCGCCCGCGTGTTTTCGGCACGGCAGCGACAGAAGGGGGGCCACTGGTTGGCGTATCTTCATCATCATCGCCACGATCCAGTGCCTCACCGCGCATCACACGGGCAATTTCCGGGCCGGTCAGTGTTTCGTACTCCAGCAAACCCTTGGCCAGGTTTTCCAACTCATCCCGATGTTCGGTCAGAATTTTCTTGGCGGTTTCATATCCCTCATTGACCAGTTGACGCACTTTGTCATCGATCATTTTCTGAGTGATGCCTGAGTGGTTTGACCCACCGCCATAATTGCCCAAGTAACTTTGCTGTTCATTGGCGTAGTCTACATACCCCAACTCTTCGTCAAAGCCGAACTGCGTGACCATCGCGCGCGCAATCTTGGTGACCTGCTGAATGTCGCTTGCGGCCCCCGAAGTGACAGCATCTTCGCCAAACACCAGTTGCTCGGCCACGCGTCCACCCATCGCCATGGCGATCTTGGATTTGTATTTGCGATAGCTGACAGACAACTGGTCGCGTTCCGGCAGGGACAGAACCAGCCCTAAGGCCCGTCCGCGCGGGATGATGGTTGCTTTGTGGATCGGGTCATGTTCGGGAACATGCAGTCCGACCACGGCATGGCCCGCTTCGTGATAGGCGGTCAGTTTCTTCTCATCCTCAGACATCACCATCGAACGGCGTTCTGCGCCCATCATAACTTTGTCTTTGGCGTTCTCGAAATCATCCATTACCACAAAACGTCGGTTGGACCGCGCCGCCATAAGTGCTGCTTCATTCACGAGGTTGGCCAGATCGGCACCAGAGAACCCCGGTGTCCCGCGTGCGATGATGCGCAGGTCGACATTCGGGCCAAGCGGCACTTTGCGTGCATGCACGCCCAGAATACGCTCGCGGCCCTTGATGTCGGGGTTGGGCACTTGAACCTGACGGTCAAAACGACCGGGGCGCAGCAGGGCAGGGTCAAGTACATCGGGGCGATTGGTGGCCGCAACGATGATAATGCCCTCATTGGCCTCGAACCCGTCCATTTCAACCAGAAGCTGGTTCAATGTCTGCTCGCGTTCGTCATTGCCGCCGCCATAGCCGACGCCACGTGAGCGACCGACTGCGTCAATCTCGTCGATGAAAACGATGCAGGGTGCATTCTTCTTGGCCTGCTCGAACATGTCGCGCACGCGGCTTGCACCTACACCAACGAACATCTCGACAAAGTCAGAGCCAGAGATGGTGAAGAAGGGCACGCCTGCCTCGCCCGCAATGGCGCGTGCGAGAAGCGTTTTACCCGTACCCGGAGGGCCAACCAGAAGCGCCCCTTTCGGGATCTTGCCACCAAGGCGCGAGAATTTTTGCGGGTTGCGCAGAAATTCTACGATCTCTTCCAACTCGTCCTTGGCTTCGTCAATGCCTGCGACATCGTCAAAGGTGACGCGACCGCTTTTCTCGGTCAGCAGTTTGGCTTTGGATTTGCCAAACCCCATTGCGCCGCCTTTACCGCCACCTTGCATGCGGTTCATGAAATAAATCCACACGCCGATCAGCAACAGGAATGGCAACCACAGCATCAGCGTGGACAAGAAGCCCGATTGCTGCTGCGGGCGTGCCTCAACAGGTATACCGGCATCCAGCAAGCGCTGTGTCAGGCCTGTATCATCGGGGCGAACTGTCGAATACTGTTGCCCATCACTGCCAACAAAGACGATGCGTTCACCGTCAATGGTGACTCTGCTGACTTCACTGGCGTCAACGCGGTCAATGAATTCAGAATAATTGACACTTCGTGCCGCGGATGAGTTCTGCCCTGTGCTGAACATGTTGAAGAGCATGATCATCAGCAGAAACAGCACGATCCAGAAAGCAAAATTCCGTGCGTTACCCACGGGCGTCTCCTCTTGTCATCTGTGCCTGGCGCGGGTGCACCATAGCTTCCACATATACATAGCAATTATAGCCGCGCGATCAATGCGAATACGGCCCGCGGGGCAAAGACTCAGGCGGTTCTCGTACGCAAATGCGCCATTCGGGCGCAAATCCTGCCAATGGCGCGGCAATCAGCCGCGTGCCATCCCATACCGCCGGACTGGCCAGAAGCGAGGCACGTGGCAAACGCCAGCCCGTGCGATCATTGCAATGCTGCAATCCGGCCTCGCCCAATGGGCCGATGCACAGATGCGGTGCTGCGTGCTGGTCGTCTGGCCGCAGCACTTGCCAACGCCCATCCCACCATTCGCACAGCGGCGTGCGCAGGTCGCGCACAGCGTTTGCTTCGCGGGTGATCCGCAGGTCGCGCGCGCCACGTGTGATCAGGCATCCATGCACTGTGGCAGACGCGCTGGTCATCGCCTTGCGCAGGGCAGACAGGCGCGGGCGATAGGCGTTGGACGAGATTTCGCACACAGCGCGCGCGACCAGCCGATACCGGGTGTCTTGGGGCAGGGCGTCCAGGCGGGCTGTGTCAAACACGAAATCGCCATGCTCGAAGCGGCAGATGTCATGCGCGGCATTTGCGGCGGCCGCGTCCAGCACTGCGCGCGCATCGGTCATGCGCGCGGCGGTTTCCGACAGGCGTGCGCGGGTCAAACCCATTGACGCCAGCGTGTCGAGGGCTTGGCGCGCCTTGATCCGGTCGAAGCCTGTGTCATCATTGCTTGGATCATCGACCCATGCGATCTGACTTGCGCGCAGCCAGTCGCGCAGCTCACTGCGTGAGAAGTTCAGTAACGGGCGTAGCCAGTGCAGGCCATCGGCTGTTTGTGCAGGGACCATTGCCGCCAGCCCATCCACCCCTGACCCGCGCGCCAGACGCATCAGAAAGGTTTCAGCCTGATCGTCTTGCGTATGGCCCAGAAGCACGCACTGAAGCCGCTCGCGCTGCGCCCACGCGGTTAGCAAGTGGCGTCGTGCGTTACGCGCGGCATCTTGCAGATTGCCGCGCTTGTCCCAGCTCTGCCAATGCAGCGTTGTATGCTTTAGCCCCAATGCCTGTGCAGCTTGGGCAACAAACTCTGCCTCATGGCCCGCTTCCGGGCGCAGGCCGTGATTGACTGTCGCAACATGCAATTCCGCCCCGCACCATTGATGCGCGAGATGCATCAGCGCCATTGAGTCGCCGCCCCCCGACACCGCGATCCCCAGCCTAGTGGGCCGATCGGGTGCCAAGTGGTCCATGGCGTGCGCAAAACGCGCCGTCAAATCGCTGTCACCGGCGATCAAGGACACTCCAGCCGCGCGCGCGCGTCGCTGGCCTCGGTCGCTTGTGGGCTTGATGCGAAGCGGTCAAGCAATTCATCAAACATCACGCAGGCTTCCTCGCGCTGCTCCAACCGACCAAGGCTTTCGCCCAAGGCAAGCAGGGCACGCGGCGCATCGGCCCCGTCGGAATCCGCCAGATAGAGATTAAGATAGGCCCGCGCCGCGTCAGGTTCGGACCCGCGCGCGCGGTGCATGTCGCCCAACAACATGCTGGCGTCAGCACCTAGCGGGCTGCCGGGATAGAATTCAAGAAACTGCTGCAAAGCCTCTGCTGCGGCATCATAGTCGCCATTCTCGGCCAAATCGCGGGCGGAGTCGAAGGCTGTCCGCTCGCTTGCGGCAAGCTCTGGCGCGTCGCTGTCGCCATCGGCGGTGGTTTCGCCGCGATCAAGCGGGCGCGGGGTTGCAAGTTCTGTGGTGTCGCCACCTTCCAGCTCGGTCATGCGAAATTCAAGATCACCAAGCCGGTTAGAGGCCTCGTCGATTGTGCGCCGGATGCGGAACTCCAACTCTTCGGTGCGGCCGGTCAAGCGCGCAAGTTCCTCGCGGATGCGCTCGACACGGTCGATCAATGCGCCATCGAAACCGGGCTGCTCTGCCGCTGACCCAGAGGACAGTTCGCGCGCCAGATCCGCGACCACACTGCTCAGTGCAGTCAACTCCGCGCGCAAATCAGCCACGGTTTCGGCTTGCGCCGGGGCCAATGCTGGCCCCGACACAAGTATTGCAAATGCAAGGGTGCGGATGAGGCGCATGGGCTTAGCTTGTCCGTGCGCCGGACACTGCCGTCACGGAGCGGCGGTTCACATCCCAGCAGCGCTGTGCGGCACAAGCTTCGACCGGGCGTTCCTTGCCGTAGCTAACAGTCCGCAGACGGTTGGCGCTGATACCTTGGCTGACCAGATACTGCATCACGGCATTGGCGCGACGTTCGCCCAAGGCGACGTTATACTCGCGCGTGCCACGCTCATCGGCATGGCCTTCGATCACGATTGTATATTGTGGGTTCGATGTCAGCCAGCGCGCTTGCCCGTTCAGGGTCGAGCGTGCCTCTTCGTTCAGGCTGGAGCTGTCCACTGTAAAGAACACGCGGTCACCGATGCGCTGCTGGAAATGCGCGATTGAGTTGGGGTCATTCGGATCGCCCAGATTGCCGGTCTGAATGCCGCCATCATTGAAGCCGCCACCGTTTCCGCCAAAGCCATCAGCGCCACCGCCACCGAATGTGCCCCCGCCGCGCGGGTTGTTACAGGCCGCAAGCGCAAGCGTTGCGAGTACGAGGAGTATTTTTGACGTCAAAGTCATGAATTTGATCCCTCAGAAGGTTTGTGTTTGTTTGTTGAAGTCACGGTAGAAGGGGGCCCCAGGCCGGGTCAGATGCAGGCCCTGGTGTTGGAACGCGGCGCAGGTTGCGCCCCGAAATATCGACCGAGAACAGTGCCGGGTCCCCGCCTTGCGCCTCTCGCGTGAATTTCACCACTCGGCCATTTGGGGACCATGTCGGGCCTTCGTCAAGAAACGAGGCCGTGAGCAGGCGTTCTTCGCTGCCATCTGTGCGCATGACGCCGATGTGGAAACGCCCCGCGTTGGACTTGGTAAAGGCGATCATATCGCCGCGTGGCGACCAGACAGGGGTGGAATAGCGGCCTTGCCCGAAGCTGATGCGCCGTGCTTCGCCACCATTGGCGGGCATCACATAAATCTGGCTGGTGCCCGAGCGGTCGGATTCAAATGTGATCTGCCGTCCATCGGGTGAAAAGCTGGGTGCGGTCGCAATCGAGGGCGAGGAGGTGAGCTGTTGGATTTGACCAGACCCGATTTCCAACCGGTAAAGGTCCGTATTGCCGCCCCGTGCCGCCGAAAACACCAGTGAGCGCCCGTCGGGTGAAAAGCGCGGCGAAAAGGTCATCGCGCCGGGAATATCCCCGACAAGCTGACGCTGCCCTGTTTGAGTGTTCATCAGCGCGATGCGCGGGGTTCCCGTCTCGTATGTTGTGTAGATGATCTGCTCGCCGGTCGCCGACATGCGCGGCCCAAGCACCAAGGCGCGACCATCTGTCAGGTATTGCATATTCTCGCCATCCTGATCCATGATCGCCAGCCGCTTGGTGCGGTTCCCGCGAGAGCCGGATTCCGAGATAAACACCACGCGGCTGTCAAAATACCCGCTTTCACCTGTGATCCGGCTATACACGGCATCCGAGACTTTATGCGCCATGCGCCGCCAGTTCTCAGTGCTGCCGCCAAATTGCAGACCTTCACCGATTTGCTGACCTGAGAGCACATCGAACAGGCGGAACTTTACGTTCATGCGGTTGCCCGACACGGACACAGCGCCGGTAATCAGCGCCTGCGTATTGATCGCGCGCCAGTCCGAGTAGTTGACGCTGGCATCAAAGCTGGAAATACGCCCAAGATGGGCCGAGCGCGGAATTTCCCGAAACAGCCCCGTATTCGTAAGATTGGCCGAGACAACGCGCGCCAGAGATTCGGAATACTGGCTGCCAGCGCTGTTCTCTGGCACGAAAGCGGGCATCGCAAAGGGCATCGGCTCGATCACGCCTTCGGTGATCTGCAAACGCAATGGCTGTGCCTGTGCAGGCAGGGCCGCGACAAAAGTCGCCAGCCAAACCAGAACAAGAGCGGGCAGGAAATGGAAAAGCCGGGTCATCTGAGCCTCATCCCTTCGGGGTTGAACGTGATTTCTATATCGCGCCAAGCGTCGTATTTGTCAGCAGGTAGTCCATAGCCATCACCTTCGCAGCGTATAATCGCACGGCGCGCGGCGTCAAATGCCTGTTGTATTGCAGTCTCGGTCCCACCAGAGGCCGAGACGATCCTGATAGAGCCTTGTTCATGCCGCGCAGATGGCGTCATCGAGAAGCCGACCGTCACTGTGACTTGCTGCGCGTCGGTCGAGAGAACGCCGATATTCCAGCATTGCTGAATGGCAAGGCGCAAGCCATCGGCTTCGGATGAACTCAGCCCGCCGCTGGCTGGCGCAGATGTCGGGGCCTGTTGATCGGCCATGGCTGCAGCAAGCGCTTCGGCGATGGCATCTGACGGGGCCGCCTGCGGCTCCGGCTCTGGGGTCGGTTCTGGAGTTGGCTCCGGTGTGGGTGTAGGTGTTGGAGTGGGTTGTGGCGGGGTGGGAGCTTCGGTCGTTTGCGTTGGTGCCTCTGCGGCGGGGGGCGGCGTCGGGCGATCCGGGCGCATACGCGGACGCGAGCTGATGGTGGGTGCCATCGCAGCGCGATCCGTGGTGCCGTCTTCGGTTTCAGTCGCCTCGGTCACGATTTCGGTCGTTGCCTCTGGCGGTGCAGTCTCGGCCTGTTCCTGTTCTGGCTCTGGGGTGTCGGCCTCTGCATCCGGTTGCGCGGCAGGTTGAGCCGCAATATCAGACTGCGCGCCCTCGGGTGGGGCATCGCTCGGGGTTGGGGCCACACGGTCGACAGGACGCGGGCGCGGGCGCTGGCTGACGCCCGGCGCAGGCTGCGGCGAGAAGATTACCCCGGTCGAGGGCGCAGAGGGTTCTGGCTCTGGCTCCGGCTCTGGTGCGGGCTGTGGCGCAGGCTCCTCAACAGGCTGAGGTGGCTCTGGAGGAACAGGGTCCGGCGCGCGGATTTCGGGTTCGGGTTCAGGTTGGGGGGCAGGTGCTTGCGGGGCAGCAGGCTCCGGCTCTGGTTCGGGTTCCGGTGCAGGCTGGGGGGCCGGTGCTGCCTCGGGGCGCGGCCCGCTGAGTGCCGCGAAATCTTCGCTCGAAATCAGCGAGACATCCGTTGCAGGAACCGCCGCGTTGCTGTCAGGCGCCTGAAAGATGTCGAAGACCATCACCCAGACAATCAGACCAATATGCGCAACACCCGAGACTTTCTGCCCCGTGTCCATGCTATTCCATATGTCTCTTGCGCCTGCCATTTGCTATTGCTGGCCTTTACACCAGATGCACTCAGTTGCCCGCGCCGTCGAAGCGCGGGCCGCCTTGCTCGGTCACCAGACCGATATTGTTGAAGCCACCCGAATTCAGCGCGCCCATCACCTGCACAACGCGCTCATACGGAATTGCTCCGTCGGCGCGCAGGAAAACCTTGTTGTCGCGTCGCTCGGCGGCGACCGCGCGAAGCTGCGGAATAAGATCACTCGGGTCAATCTCGGTAGACATGATCAGAACTGTTCCATCTGCGGTCAGGGTAATCGAAAGGGGCTCTTCCTGTTCGGCAGGCAATGCGCCTGCTGAGGTGCGCGGCAATTCCACCGGCACGCCCACAGTCAGCATGGGCGCTGCCACCATGAAGATGATCAGAAGCACCAGCATCACATCGACAAAGGGCGTGACGTTGATCTCGGACATGCGCGCAGCCCCGCCGCGCCGCCTGCGCCGACCCGTTCCTCCGCCCTTTTTGGCAAATTGAGCACCCATGGATCAGGCCGCATCCAACTGGCGTGACAGGATCGTGTTGAACTCATCCGCGAAGCCCTCATAGCCCGAGATGATCGCATCGCTGTCATCGGTCAGTTTGTTATAGAAGATAGTCGCGGGAATGGCTGCCAGCAGGCCAAGCCCTGTCGCCAGAAGCGCCTCGGCAATGCCGGGGGCAACGACGGCCAGATTGGTGGATTGCGCCAGCGCGATTTCTTCAAATGCGTGCTTGATCCCCCAGACCGTACCAAACAGCCCGACAAAGGGCGATGCAGACCCGACTGACGCCAGAAAGGTCAGCCCCCCCGTCAGCAGCCGCGTCTCTTTGGTGATGGCCACATCCATCGAGCGGTCGATCCGTGCCACGGCACCGGGTATCAGCCGCCCGTCAGCGCGGTGCGAGCGCCGCCATTCGGTCATGCCCGCCGCAAAGACCCGTTGAGGGGACGTCGCAGGCGCAGGCCCGATCTGGTCATACAGCTCATCCAGCGGCTCTCCCGACCAGAAGGCCGCATCAAAATCCTCAGCCTCATTGCGGGCACGCCGGTAGAGGATGTGCTTCTGGATTATGATGGCCCAAGACCAGAAAGAAGCAATGATCAGGCTGATCATCACCAATTGCACTGTGATGGTTGCTCGCGCAAAAAGAGCCAGCAGTGAGAAATCAATCTCCTGCGCCGCTGTCAGGGTGGTCTGGTCCATGAATCTGCTCGCGTTAGATGTGCCGCTCTTAGGGCGGCTTTGACGCAGACCATACAACAAGACAAGCGCAACACCAACACAAGCGCGTTATACTTTGGGTTTATGAGGAGTGTTTTCGCCGATTTTTTCGATCAAAGCGCCGGGCAGGGGCTGAGGGCGGCCTGTATCGCCCAGACAGACCAGTGTGACCTCGGCCAGAAACAGCATTTTGTCCCCGCGCAAGAGGCTTTGACGCAACACCAGTCGCGCACCGGAATGGCGCATGTATGCGGTCGTGACATCCAGCAGATCATCGAAATGGGCAGGGGCAAGATAATCTGCCACCACACGGCGCACAGCAAAGACACCTGCGCCTTGCGCCTTCATCGCGGCCTGATCCAGACCAAGGCTGCGCACCCACTCGCTGCGCCCGCGCTCGATGAACTTCAGGTAGTTGGCATAATAGACAATCCCCGCAAGGTCAGTGTCCTCGTAATAGACGCGGATCGGGTGGGAATGGGTCATGATGCGGCCTTCGTGCTGGGGGCCAATCTGTAGATTGGCTGTCGTGTAGGTGCAATCTATCGGGGGGCGCTGGCTTGTTCCATCCCGGTTACAACTTACCTGCTGACCCAACAGGTTTGTAACAGGAGATCCGAAATGGCCGAAAGAAAGACACTCTTTATCACAGGCGCATCCAGCGGGATAGGAGAGGCCACCGCGCGCGCGGCGGTCGCCGCAGGCTGGAATGTGGGACTGATGGCGCGCAGTGCCGACAAGTTGGACCAGCTTGTGCAAGAGCTTGGGTCAGCCAGTCTGGCTGTGGCGGGCGACGCCACGGACCTTGTGGCGCAGGAAGAAGCGATTGCGCGTGTTGCAGCATATTTTGGCCCGATTGATGCGGCCTTTGCCAATGCTGGCATGGGCGTCGAGACGCCGGGCACTGAAGCGGGCGACCCGGATGAGTGGCGGCGGATGATTGATCTGAACATCATGGCACTGCTCTACACGACGCGCGCCGCCTTGCCGGAATTGCGCAAGACGAAGGGTCAGCTTGTTTTGACAGGGTCGGTCGCGGGCAAGGTGCATATCGCGGGGTCTATCTATGGCGCGACGAAATGGTTTGTGCATGGCTATGCAGGCAACATGGCGCAGGAAATGCGCGAATGGGGCGGGCGCTGCACCCTGATCGCGCCGGGCATGGTCGACACGCCCTTTTTCTCAGAGCCGAAGCCCGACAAGCTGCAAGCAGAAGACATAGCGAATGCCGTGGTCTTCGCGTTGTCGCAGCCCCCGCGCGCCGCAATCCCCGAGATCGT
>Ga0207421_10009163_pt1 | contig 10070 bp, 5 predicted proteins | sample SodLakKL_010_SED_4_FD_187542 | JGI IMG/M metagenome (GOLD analysis project Ga0207421, IMG submission 187542) | Alkaline sediment microbial communities from Lake Tanatar, Kulunda Steppe, Russia - 8KL_010_SED (SPAdes) (version 2) | ecosystem: Environmental > Aquatic > Non-marine Saline and...
ACCTCGGGCGACACGTTCCTCGGTGGTGAGGATTTCGACAAGCGGATCATCGATTACCTGATCCAGGAGTTCAAGAAGGATCAGGGCATCGATCTGGGGCAGGATCACCTGGCGCTGCAGCGCCTGCGCGAGGCGGCTGAGAAGGCCAAGGTGGAGCTCTCCTCGAGCCAGCAGACCGAGATCAATCTGCCCTACATCACGGCGGATCAGAGCGGTCCCAAGCACCTGGCCATCAAGCTCACCCGGGCCAAGCTCGAGTCCCTCGTCGAGGACCTGATCGAGCGCACCATCGAGCCGTGCAAGACGGCGCTCAAGGACGCCGGTCTCGCCTCCAGCGACATCAACGACGTGATCCTCGTCGGCGGCCAGACGCGGATGCCCAAGGTCCAGGAGAAGGTCAAGGATTACTTCGGCAAGGATCCGCGCAAGGACGTCAACCCGGACGAGGCCGTGGCCGTGGGTGCGGCGATCCAGGCCGGTGTGCTCGGCGGTGACGTCAAGGACGTCCTGCTGCTCGACGTCACCCCGCTGTCGCTGGGTATCGAGACCCTTGGCGGTGTGATGACCAAGATCATCGAGAAGAACACGACCATCCCCACCAAGGGGACGCAGACCTTCTCGACCGCCGATGACAATCAGACCGCGGTGACGGTGCACGTCCTGCAGGGCGAGCGCGAGATGGCCAAGGACAACAAGTCGCTTGGCCGCTTCGATCTGACCGACATCCCGCCGGCGCCGCGCGGCGTGCCGCAGATCGAGGTCGCCTTCGACATCGATGCCAACGGCATCCTCAACGTCTCGGCCAAGGACAAGGCCACCGGCAAGGAGACCGGCATCGAGATCAAGGCCTCCTCCGGGCTGACCGAGGACGAGATCGAGCGTATGGTCAAGGAGGCCGAGGAGCACGCCGAGGAGGATCGCAAGCAGCGCGAGCTGGTCGAGGCCCGCAACCAGGCGGAGAACATGATCCACTCGACTCGCAAGACGCTGTCGGATCTGGGCGAGCAGATCGGCGATGCCGAGAAGCAGGAGATCGAGGGCGCGATCAGCGCGCTCGAGCAGGTCAAGGATGGCGAGGACAAGGACGCCATCGAGGAGAAGACCCAGGAGCTGGCGACCAAGGCCGGTGAGCTGGCGCAGAAGGCGTACCAGCAGTCGGCCGGCGGCGAGGAAGAGGCCTCCGCGGGTGCGGGCGCTGGCGAGGCCGCGTCCGGCGACAAGAAGGAGGACGTGGTCGACGCCGACTTCGAAGAGGTCAAGGACGAGGACGGCAACTCCCGCAAGTGAGCCGCAGCCGGCGGCCCGCTGCCGAGCGGGCCGCCGCCAGAGCGGAGGCGCAGGGTGGGATACCCTCCTGCGCCTTTGTCGTTACCGGGTGCTGAAACGCGGAGCAGCCTATGGCGAAGCGTGACTACTACGAGGTGTTGGGGGTCAACAAGAATGCCTCCGACGCCGAGATCAAGAAGGCCTACCGGCGCATGGCCCAGAAGTACCACCCGGACCGCAATCCGGGTGACGAGGAGTCGGCCGAGCGGTTCAAGGAGGTCAAGGAGGCCTACGAGATCCTCTCGGACGCGCAGAAGCGCGCCGCCTACGATCAGTTCGGCCACGCCGGGGTGGATCCGTCCGCCGGCGGTGGCGGGCCGCGCGGCTACGGTGGTGGCGCCGGGCCGGGTGGGCCCGATTTCTCGGATATCTTCTCCGATGTCTTCGGGGATATCTTCGGCTCCGGGGGTGGCCGCGGCGGCGGCCGCAGTCGGGCCTTCCGCGGTGCCGACCTGCGCTACACCCTGGAGCTGAGCCTCGAGGATGCGGTGCGCGGCACCGAGGAGCAGATCCAGGTTCCTACCCACGTCGAGTGTGACTCCTGTAAGGGTTCGGGCTCACGGGCTGGCTCCAAGCCGCAGACCTGCCCGACCTGTAAGGGCCACGGCGACGTGCGCGTGCAGCAAGGTTTCTTCTCCATCCAGCAGACTTGTCCGCGCTGCAGCGGCGAGGGCGCCGTAGTCACCGATCCGTGCCCCAAGTGCCGGGGCCGTGGGCGTGTCGAGGATCGCAAGACGCTCAACGTGCGCATCCCCGCCGGCGTGGATACCGGCGATCGGATCCGCCTTTCTGGCGAGGGCGAGCCCGGCGAACGTGGTGGCCCGCCGGGGGATCTCTACGTCCAGGTGGCGGTGCGCGAGCACGAGTTCTTCGAGCGCGACGGGGCCGACCTGCACTGCCAGGTGCCGGTGGACATCGTCACGGCCGCCCTTGGCGGTGAGGTGGAGGTGCCCACCCTCGATGGCCGCGTCAATCTGCGCATCCCGCCTGGGACGCAGCCCAACCAGGTGTTCCGCCTGCGCGGTAAAGGGGTCAAGCCGGTACGCGGCAATCGTCAGGGTGACCTGCTTTGCCGCATCCACGTGGAGACCCCGGTCAATCTGACCAAGCGCCAGCGCGAACTGCTCGAGGAGTTCCAGGCGACGCTGCAGGACACCGGCGGCAAGCACCATCCGCAGACCTCCTCCTGGCTCGACAAGGTCAAGCGCTTCATCGAGGAGTGGCGGATATGAGCCTGGGCATCGGCATCGTCGGGGCTGGCGGCCGCATGGGGCGCATGCTGATCGACGTTGTGCAGCGCCAGCCGGGGACTCATCTGGCCGCCGCCACCGACCGCAGCGGCGGCGAGGCGGTGGGCCGCGATGCCGGCGAGCTGGCCGGGCAGGGTGCCCTGGGAGTGCGCGTTGGCGACGATATCGACGCCGCAGTGGCCGCCTCCGATGCGGTCATCGACTTCAGCCTGCCCGAGGCGACCGAGACCGTCGCCGCTGCCTGTGCCCGCAACGGTCGTCCCCTGGTGCTGGGGACCACCGGGCTCGGCGAGGCGCAGCAGGCGGCGATCGACGGGCTTGCGCAGCAGGTGGCGGTGATGCAGGCGGCCAATTACTCCACCGGTGTGACGCTACTCACTGCGCTGGTGGAGCAGGCGGCCCGCGCCATCGGGGCGCAGAGCGATATCGAGATCATCGAGGCCCACCATCGCCACAAGGTGGATGCCCCCTCGGGGACGGCCTTGCGCCTGGGCGAGGCCGTGGCGGACGCGCTGGGTCGGGACCTGCGCCAGTGCGCCGTCTACGGCCGCGAGGGCCAGACCGGAGAGCGTGACCGGCAGACCATCGGTTTTGAGACGATCCGTGCCGGGGATATCGTCGGCGAGCATACGGTGCTCTTCGGCGGCGACGGCGAGCGGATCGAGCTGACCCACAAGGCCTCCAGCCGCACCACGTTCGCGGCTGGCGCCGTGCGGGCCGCCACTTGGCTGGTGGAGCAGCCGCCGGGGCGCTACGACATGCGCGATCTGATCGGCGTGTGAAGGCCAGGGCGCGGGGCAGCCGCCGCGCCGCCCCGCTCTCAAGCGGCCGAGCGGCCGGTGGGCAGCGCCTCGGCCTGGTAGCGGCGCAGGAAGTAGTCGATGGTCTCGGTGCGGATCTGGATGGAACCGCCCGGGCGGTTCTCGTCGAGGTCCTTGAAGCAGAAGTAGGGCGTGCCGGAGTGCTCGATGATCGCCTCGATCACCGCGTAGATCGGCGCGTCGTGGCCGCACTTGAAGTTGGACAGTTCCACGGCCACCAGGTTGGGGTGGCGGGCGATGAACTTCGCCGCCCACAGCTTGCGCGAGCTGTGCTCTGAGAAGTCGTGCTTCCAGACGTCGTCGATGGCCAGCGCCGAGCGCACGGTGCCAGCGCGCACCTCGGCGCCAAAGAGCCGCTCGAGCGTGGCCGGATCGCGGGGTAGGGCGTCCTGCCAGAGGATCGGGTAGCCCTTGCGCTGCAGATCCTCAAGGATGCCGTGATTGATCCCCGGATCGTTGTGGTAGGGTCGGCCGAGCACGCCGATGCCCACCCGTCCTTCCTGCTCCAGGCGCTGTAGCGTCTCCCGCTGCTCGTCCTCCATGCGCTGATGGAACGCGTGCAGGGCCGCCAGGCCCTGTTCCGCCGCACGCCTTGATTCCTGCGCACTGATACCCAGCTCGGTGCCCCAGTCGGCCCGCATCTGCTCGGCGCACAGGGCGGGGTCGTCCAGATTGACCAGTGTCTTGCGAAAGCGGATCCCGTGCTCGGCGAACACATCCCCCTCGCGACGGAAAGCGGCGTGGGTGGCCTCGGCGGTACCGGGCACCGTGGGGCACGATTGGGCGGCCAGGACGCCGTCCAGGGCGCCGGGTAGGCTCTTGATCATCGGGAAGAAAATGTGGGTCAGCGGACGCCGGTGGTGCTTGCGGGTGAGCAGGTTGTGGACGTGGGGAATGCCGAGCTTGCTCGGGAAGCACGGGTCGATGCTGCCGCGGTTGGCGCCGCGGCGGTAGAGCTCCGGATCGGTGTAGTCGGAGAAGATCAGCGCGCGCTCGGGCACACCGAGGGCGGCGAAGTAGCCCAGGAAAAAGGGCGCGCAGCTGTAGAGGTTGAGGACCCGGGGGATGCCGATGCGCACCTGCCGCCGCCGCTCCATGGCGGCACGCCGGCGCAGGGCGGGCCGTGCCAGGGGGCCGGGTAGCCGCGGCTCCGGCAATGGGTCCGCCACCGCGTTCACCTCCGGTGAGCGGAAGACCTCGCGAGCGGCTCGCTCCAGATGGTTGGGATTGCGCTCGGCCTCGCGGTCCAGGGTGGCCTTGACCTGCTGCATGGCGGCCTTGTCTTCCACCTCGCCCTGCTCGCAGGAGGCGATGATCACGCGCCGGAACCCGGGGGCCAGCGGGACCGAGCTCCGGGGCGGTGTCTCGGTCCCGGTAGCCGGTTCAGCGCTGTCGCCGGTGGCGACGTCGATGAAGGTACGCAGGCAGAGGTTGCGGCAGAACCGGCAGCGGGTGCGCTCGTCGCGCACGGTGTGATGCTGCAGGCGGCGGGTGCGCTCGAAACCGATGAACGTCGAGCGCCGGTGCTCGACGCGGTGCACCCGGCGCGCCTCCAGGCCGGCGCCGATGGCGCCGGACTCGCCGCAGTGGCGGTGGACGTGGATCTCGCACTCGGCCCCGACCTGACGGAAGCGCTCACGCAGGTAGTCGACCTGTGCTTTGACCGCGGCAAGGTTGTGCTGCGTGCCGCCCTGTAGGACGAAGCGGCGGCCGAGGTCGGCGGGGTTGGGCAGCTGTGCCACGTAGAGCCAGATGTTCTTCGGCAGGACCGCCGCCAGCCCGGCAAGGATCTCGTGTCGCTGCCAGCCCTTGCGCTGGAAGTCGACGATGTCCGACTGCAGGAAGACTGCACAGCCGTGGTTGAACTCGGGCATCGCCTCGGCGCTGAGTGCTGCATCGGCATAGTCGTCGAGTTCAACACCGAAGGTCCGGGCGGTGGCCTGCAGGAAATAGCCGTTGCCCGCCGAGCACTGTGTGTTCAGGCGGAAGTCGCGGACGCGGCCGTCGCGCAGGAGCATCAGCTTGATGTCCTGGCCACCGACATCGACGATGCAGTCGGTCCCGGGGTATTCGTGTTCGCACGCATGGGCGTGGGCTACGGTCTCGACCACCGCAGTATCGGCGTGGAGCACCTCGCGCAGGATGTCCTTGGCATACCCGGTGGTCCCCACGCCGAGCACCTCCAGCTCCGCCCCCTGGCGCAGGACGGCCGTCTCCAGCTCGGCGAGCAGCGCCACGGCGTCCTCGATGGGGTTGCCGCCGGAGAGGCGGTACGCCTTGGCCAGGACGTCCCCGTCCGGGTCCAGGAGGACTCCCTTGGTCGAGGTCGACCCGGCGTCGAGGCCGAGGTAGCCGCGCACTCGCTCCCCGGGGGAGAAGCGAGCCGGTTGCCAGGGCTGAGGCTGGAACTCGCGCAGGAAGGCCTCCCGTTCGGCGGCATCGCGCACCAGTGGCGGCGCGCCGCCCGGACGCTGGCCGTTGCCCCGGCGTTCGCTCAGCCAGGCATCCAGACCCGCCGTTCCCGGGTAGCGGCCAGCATTCGGGTCGTCGGCTAGCTCGCCGCGGCCGAAGGCCACGGCGCCGAGTGCGGCGAAGTACTGAGCCTGATCGGGGACGTGGATGGCCGCCTCCGGCGGGCCATCCCAGTCGACGCCACGCTCCTCCCACAGGGTCTGGATGTGGTGCCGCCAGCCCTCCTGCAGCCCGCGGATGTACGTATTCGGCCCGCCGAGCAACAACACCCGCGGTTGGAGGGTATGGCCGCGGGTGAGCACGGAGAGGTTCTGCTGCACGATGGCCTCGAACAGCGAGGCCATCAGGTCCTCGGCGGCCACGCCCTGTTTCTGCAGGGAGTTGATGTCGGTCTCGGCGAAGACCCCGCACTTGCCGGCGACGGGGTGGATGGTGTGGCCGAGATACCCCATGTCACCGAGCTGCTCCGCCGGGATGGCCAGCTTGGCGGCGATCTTGTCGATGACTGCCCCCGTACCCCCCGCGCATTTGTCGTTCATGGCCGGGATCTTGCGCCGAGTCCCGTCATCGAGGGGCTTGAAGACGATGATCTTGGCGTCCTGACCGCCGAGCTCGACCACACTGCCCACATTGGGAAAGCGGGCCTCCACGGCCAGCGAGACGGCGTGGACCTCCTGTACGAATCGCGCCCCCAGTGCCTCAGCGACGCTGCCGCCCCCGGAGCCGGTGGTGAAAAGGCGCAGGTCTTCGCGTCGGGATGCCGGTACTGCGGCCTCGATGGCGGTTAGAAAGTCGCGCACGGTCTCCAGCTGTCGGGTCTCGTGGCGCCGGTAATCCTGCCAGAGCAGCGAGTTGTCGGCGCCGTCGATCACCACCGCCTTGACCGTGGTCGAGCCGACGTCCAGGCCGACCAGCACGGGGTTGCGCTCAGCTGGATGGGGCATGGCCGGTTTCCTCGCTGTCCTGGTCAGGAGCGGTGCCACGCGACCGGCCGGGTTTCGCGGCCATGCGCCCGGCGATGTGATGGACAAACCGCGCTGCCCGGCTGATCGCCCCGCGGGTGTGGGGGATCGGGTAGAGCGGGCTGCGCAACTGGGGGTGTGCGGCGACATAGGCGCGCAGCGCCTCCTGATCGAGCCCGTGGGTGGCGAGGGCCTCGCGGAACTCGTTGCGCGCGGACTCGCGGGCTTCGCCGAGCGCCATCTGTGCCCGGGAGTAGGCGTTGATCTCTCCTTCACCCGAGGTCTCGATGGGCAGAAAACGCAGGCCCGGATGATCGGCCTGCACCGCAGCCTGGGCCCCGTCGGACTGGGTCGACGGCATGCAGCCGAAGGGCTTGAGGGAGAGGGTCATGTGGGCCAGGCGGTGACGGTGGTAATAGAGCGTCTTGGCCACTTCCAAATGCCCCTCGCCGCCGGTGATCCTCGGATGGTAGTAGGGGCGGCCGAGCTGCTCCAGGGTGCGCTGATCGGCCAGCGGCGCAGCGCAGTCGCCCAGTGCTGCGCGCATGCGGTCGTACTCGCGGTGGAGCAGACGACCGATGCGCTCGATCAGCCAGTGGCGCAGGCGCAGGTCGACTGCCCGCAGGGCCGCCCGGGGGCCGCCGGTGTTGGCCCGCTCAGCGGCATGGGCCTCGTCGAGCTGCCCGTGGAGGCCGTGACGCATGTAATCGACCCAGCCGGCCACGGGCTCCACTTGCACCTCGGCCCCTTCGCCCTCAAGGAAATCGAACATGCGGAAGTTGCCGTCGCCCTCGGTGGTCTGCGCCCAGAACTCTCCGGTGATCTTCACCAGCGGGCGCGGGCGCAGATAATCCACCTCGAAGCCTGCCTCGATGATCCGACGGCAGCGGGTCAGTGCCGCGGTGCAGCGATCGTCCCCCAGACGTGCGAGCAGGTGTGCTGCATCCCGGGCGCACGGCAGCGGCGTCGTGGCGGCGAGCACCCGTGCCGTGGCGGTCATCGGGGGTTCCGGGCGGCCCTGCGCGAGGGTCTGTTCGCACTCGGCCAGACACGCCTCCAGAGTGTGGTCGGCCGCGGCCGGATCCGTGGCGTAAGGGCGGGCCCGATGGAATACGGCGTTGAGGACGTCGGCCATGAGCAGGGCATCGAGTACGGCGATGTAAAGCCCCAGGTCGACGCCCAGCCCATCGCCGTAGCCGTCATCGGGGTGGCCGTCGCCGCCGCCCTTCTTATCGAAGGCGATCACCCGGAATCCCGGGTAGCCGGCCTTGGTGAGGGCCTGCCGGTACTGGGCCTCGTACATGCCGAATCGACACGGGCCACACGAACCCGGTGTGACGAAGACGTACCGGTCGGTGACCTCTTCCGGCGTCAACCCCCGCTCGGTGCGGCGCTGCTCCAGGTGGTTGATCAGGGCGCCGGCGACGAAGTAGACGGGGTTGCACTGTCCGTTGTTGCAGAGTTCGCGTCCGGTCTGCAGGTCCCGGCGGCGCGGGGTGGGGATGGCCTCGGCGTGGTAGCCGAGGCCGCGCAGGGCGGCGGTGAGAAGCCGGTCGTGGGCCACACTGAGGCTGCCGAAGAGCAGGGTGACCCGGTCGCGCTCTTCCCGGGTGAAGGGGCGCTCGGCGGGGCGCCGGTAGTGGCGCCCCGCGCCGATGGCGTCCTGCGCTGGCGTCGGCGGGCTCGGTTCCATGGGCCACTCGGTGCGGCGTCTCCGGTCAGTCTTCCAATCTAATCCGGTTGAGCGGACGCATCAAATCGCCGACGCCGGTGGACCGGGGACTGTGTCAGCCAGCCGAATAGGCCAGAAGGCGCTGCAGGATGTCGTAGTAGATCGCCTCGAGGCGTTCCAGATCGGCCACCGCGACATGCTCGTTGGCTTTGTGGATGGTGGCGTTGAGCGGTCCAAGCTCGACCACCTGGGCCCCGGTCGGGCCCATGAAGCGGCCGTCCGAGGTACCGCCAGAGGTCGATCGCCGCGGGGTACGCCCGGTCTGGGCGGTGACGGCCTGCTCGACGGCGTCGATCAGCGCCCCGTCACGGGTGGCAAAGGGACCACCGGAATGCCGCCAGGCGATTGTGTGACGGACCCGGTGGCGTTCCAGGATCGCCACAACGCGCTGCTGAAGACCCGCCGCGGAGACCGCCGGTGAATAGCGCAGGTTGAAGACCACCTCCAGGCTGCCGGGGATGACGTTGTCGGCCCCGGTGCCGGCCTGGATATTGGAGATCTGGAAGCTGGTCGGCGGGAAGTCCTCGTCCCCCCGGTCCCACTCGGTGGCCACCAGCTCCTGCAGCGCCGGGGCAAGGGCGTGGATCGGGTTCTCCGCCTGATGCGGATAGGCGACATGCCCCTGCTCACCGTGGACGGTGAGGTGGCCCGTCAGCGACCCCCGGCGACCGACCTTGAATTCGTCACCGAGTTGCGTCTGGCTGCTCGGCTCTCCCACCAGGCAGTAGTCGATGGCGGTGCCGCGCTCCGCCAGGGTCTCCACTACGTGGCGTGTGCCATCCACCGCCGGCCCCTCCTCGTCGCTGGTCAGCAGGACCGCGATTGCGCCGGCGTGCTCTGGATGATCGGCGACAAACCGCTCCACGGCGGCGGTGAAGGCGGCCACGCTGCCTTTCATGTCCGCCGCACCGCGGCCGAAAAGACGCCCGTTCTCGACGATGGGCTGGAACGGTGGATGCTGCCAGGCCGACTCCGGGCCGCTGGGGACCACGTCGGTGTGGCCGAGGAAGCAGAATAGTGGCCGCCCGTTGCCGCGCTGCGCCCACAGGTTGGTCACATCGCCGGCGTTCAGCCACTGCGCATCGAAGCCGAGCGCCGTCAGGCGCTCGGCGATGAGGCTCTGGCAGCCGGCATCCTCCGGGGTTACCGACGGGCGCTGGATGAGCGCCCGGGCCAGCTCAAGGGTCGCGCTCATGGGCGCAGCAGCTCGTTGATGCCGACCTTGGCGCGGGTCTTCTCATCGGCGTATTTGATGATCACCGCGCAGTAGAGGCTGTGGCTGCCATCGGCGGCGGGCAGGTTGCCGGGGACCACCACCGCGCCCTCCGGGACCCGCCCGTAGTGGACCTCGCCGGTGGTGCGATCGTAGATCTTCGTGCTCTGGCCGATGTAGACGCCCATGGAGACCACGGCGCCGCGGCCGACGATCACCCCCTCGACGATCTCCGAGCGGGCGCCGATGAAACACCCGTCCTCGATGATGGTCGGGTTGGCCTGCAGCGGCTCG
>Ga0207421_10009165_pt1 | contig 10069 bp, 10 predicted proteins | sample SodLakKL_010_SED_4_FD_187542 | JGI IMG/M metagenome (GOLD analysis project Ga0207421, IMG submission 187542) | Alkaline sediment microbial communities from Lake Tanatar, Kulunda Steppe, Russia - 8KL_010_SED (SPAdes) (version 2) | ecosystem: Environmental > Aquatic > Non-marine Saline and...
TATCTAATAAAGGAATTAGTTCATCATCAATAAAATCTCGATCAGTCAAAAGATGTTTAAGATCTGATATAGTATAATAAGGTTTTTGTTTTCTTTTAGCTAAGAACATTCCAGCATAGATGGCAATATCCGATAATTCTAAATCGCCTAATTCTTTAATTATAGTATAATCGACTGATTTTTTCCCGTGTTTCTTTTCTTCTCTTTTTAATGTATCTTTGATAGTTGGAATTTTCATTTTTTTAAGATTGGTTGTTTCAAAGTATATAGCCATAATAAATCCTTTCGTTTTATATAATATAATTTTATATTACAAAAACGAAAGAAAAAATTATAGTTTTTTAATTATCTGTCATTAGTCTTATTTATCTTTTTTTACGTTTTGCTTCGCGCTGAAAGTAATTTTCTCTTAATTGTCGAGACGCCCAACGAGTCCAAAGTTCCCAAGGAGCATTCCCTGAAGCTCGAATACAAATAGCTTGAAAATCTCTAAAATCAATTTTAGGAATCTTACCATAAGGCACCAATATTGTTTTTAAGTATTTTAAAGCTTGTCTTCTATCTTTAGGTTTTACTGGCGGAGTTCCTTCTTCTACAGGAACCTCAATATCATCAACTAATCTTTCAATACGATTTACAATTTCTTCTAAAGTAAGGTTTACTTCAACTTTAATTGAAGCTCTAGATCTTAAAGCTCCTGGAATTTCATCTAAATAAAGATTTGAAATAAAAATAACTTTACCATCAAAAGCAAATTTATTTGGTAAAATGGCTGAGGCATGATATGGATCTTTAGCTCTTGATTGCATTACCTCAAATCTTTTTTCACTCATTCCTTCTATATCTATTTTTAGCATATTTAATTCTTTAATTACATTAGGGTCTTCAGCATCTAATTCTCCGGTCAAAACTTTATAATATGTAGGATGTACAGTATTATTACTAATATAAGCTACTTCAGATCCCGGATTACCATCAAGTGCTCCTTTAAAAATATTAGCACTTTCTTTGTCTTCTAATAAATCATCAAGATCATCAAATATTAAAATCTTTCCAGGCTCATTATTTATAAATAATAATTTATATAAAGCTGAGGCAGATGTAATACCACCTTTAAAAAATTCAGCATTTTGTCCTATCATACGTTGAATAACTGTATATGATTTTCCAACACCTGGATCCCCAGTAATTATCATAGTTTTAGCTTTTCCAACTTTTACATCATTTATGCCTTCCTCTAATAATCCAAACAACTCCTCTTCATTAAATGGTTGTTCAAATAAATCGTCAAACTCTCCCTTAGGTTCTGGCATTGGAGCTGGCTCATTTTTTCCACCGGGTTTTACAATTGATGATGTATCAGATCTTGTTCCACCAGCATTATGTTTCTGAAGAAATCCTTCTATTCCCGTAGATTGAATTTCATTATACATTTCATCCATTTTAGGAGTATAACGAATTGGTATTACATTTTGTTTAGGATCTGTAACTAAATAACGACGAACTGTAAAAGCTGGATCTTTTTCAATATGATAACCTTTTTCTGAAAATAATTCTCGAACATCTTTAAATGTTTTTGAACGTTCTTCAAAATATTTTTTTTTATAACTTTCTTCTATAAGTTCTTCATCTTCAGATCCTGTAGAAATCCCATGAATTACATCGTCAATTAAATTGATTACTTGAACTATATTCATATCATTTGTATTAGCAGAATATTGAGGATTAGCTGAAGGTTTAAGCCAAAAATCTATACTATCAATAACTTCAGAAGTTCCACCCGCTGATTTCCAATTTAATCTAATAGCATGGTTTCCATCTGAAAACATAATAAAAATTCCATAGTTTTTTCCATCATCTCTAATTACCGTATCCATAGCTTCGTTAGGATATAATGACATTCCAGTTTTTCTTTCAATTCTGTCTTTTATAATTTCAACTACTCTAGCAGATTGTCCCTTCCCAACACTAGCTTCTAAAATTATTTTTAAACTCATATTTATTATCTCCATATTTCTTTTATTTAGTAATATAATATTATATTACACTAAAGAGGAAAAAAATAATGAAAAGAAAAACTAAATATCAAAAAAGCAAAGCCCGAGCAATTAAAAACTTAGCGCAATATAAAAATGAAGATGGAACGCAAAAAGAAAATTCTATAGAACGTAGAATTAGAGTGTTATTAGATTCTATGGGATTATATTATGAACAGGAAAAACGGTTGACTTGGAAGGGCAAAACAAGGTATTTTGATTTTTATATAACAGATGGACTTAATCGCTTCATAATTGAAGCAATGGGAAAATATTGGCATGCTTTTGAATATCATGAAGGACTAAAAAAGAAAATGGAGCTTACAAAACTCCAAAGAAAAAATTTAAGAAATGATAAATTTAAAGCACAAATGACTCAAGCATTAGGAATACCTGTTTTATATTTATGGGAAGATGAAATTAAAAATAATATAGAATCTATAAAAACTAAAATTCTTACGATGCTTTAAACTCTTTTAACCTATCTTCTATAAACTCATTACAAGCATAGTCATCAAAACCATTGCCTAAGGAATCAAAATCAAATGACATTGATTCTTGAGATAAAAATGGCCATAAAGATTCATTATCATTAAAATCAGTATAATCGCTAAAAGGAGTATACCAGTATTTTTCTGATAATATACCTAAGAATATATGTAAATAATCTTCAGCAAAAACAGTGTGCATCCAAGTAAAATCAGATTTATCACTAGCTTCAAAACCTAAATCATTTAGATATTCTCTTACTTTTTGATAAATTTTATTATATAAAAAAGTTTCTAAACCATTTATATATCCATCTTGAATTATATAATATATATCTTCATATTGATCTCGAAATTCATCATTAAGAAAGTTATATTCTTCATCTATATCAATTCCGGTAATTTTCTTAATCATTTTTTTATTCTTTTCAGATAATATATTAGCTGCTGATTCTCCATCTATGGGAGGAACATCCGTAAACAAATCAAACAAAAGATCAGAGTTTATTATTATATCAGCAACTGAGCTTTCTATTTTGCCATGATCCTCTAATAAATCTAAAAGTTTCTCTTGAGTATAATGTACAGTAAGAGATTTATCTTCTGCATTAAATTCTGCTGTTCTAACCGCGGGTTCTTCATAAGCATCTTGATTGTATAATTCTTCATCAATATAATTAGCCAAATGTTTATCCCAAAAATATTGAAATATTTTAGGAAAATCATTCATGAATGCCTGCATATTTACTTCATCATGATCTCCCTCAAAACTAACGAAAAAACTCTCCGAAGAAAAGCTTTTGGGATCAAAATTAAATATATAATTTGCACCATCTCCTGGATAAAAAATATACTCAAGAGGACTGTCAATAACTTGATTGATTGCAACCCCATTTATTTCTATTAAAAATTTATAATAAGGTGGTATTTTGTCCTTAATAATATCCCAGTTTTGGTTGACATAATTGTATATTTTTTGTACTGGAACTATGGAAGGATAACTAGATAACCGTCTATCTTCCTCATCCCAAACTTCAACTTGTGGGCTGTCTTCATAAATTTGAATTGCATATTTATGTACTGTTTCTAATGTTTCGGGTTCTCTATGTGCCCATTCATCTACTAAAACATAAACTAATATATTGTTATCTTTATGTATATACTGATTCCAATAAGAAATATCTTTTTGATATGCGGTGCACCATTTACCTTCAGTGCCTCCAATTTTTGCAGAGGCAATAACTTTACTGGCACTCCAATTAAGAGGAATATAAGCTTGAATGTAATTTTCATCCATAGGTATCTCAATATAATCAACTCCAGAAGTAAGCCCTGAAATTCCTTTTGTTTTTTTATATTGCGTTTTAGTTTTTACTGCACCTGATTCTATTTCATCAAGTTTAGTTGCTAAATCTTCTATAGTATTAAATTGATTTATATCAAGTTTATGTTGCTGTCTATATTTGTTGAATTTATCCAATAATTCCTGAGGATCATATTCTGTATCCTGAGCTAACTTATTTATTTTATCAGATATAAATCCTTCAATATATAAATATTTTAATAAAATCTTTAAACTCATCTTTAACCCCTTAAGTTGACTGCAGTTGATTTAATCTTTTCTCTGCTTTGTTTTTATAATACTGGTCATTTTTCCCAGCAAAAGGAAATAAAGATTTTTTATTGATTATTTTACGTAAAACTTCTTGGTCTTCCAATTTCATAATGGCTGCAGATGTTGATGCGCGCCATATTTCGTCGTCCATGTTACTTAAAGCTATTTGAGCTAAAACTTTTTGGTCTTCTAATTTTTCAATAGCCTTATATCTAACCCGGTAATGTTCATCCTTTAAAGCTATTTGAGCTAAAACTTTTTGGTCTTCTAATCTTTCAATAGCTTCTTCTTTAATAATATGGTCATTGTTATCGTTAAAAACCAACTGAGCTAAAACTTTTTGGTCTTCTAACTTCCCTATCGCGGCCCATCTCACCGGCCCTTCTTCTTTATCGTTTAAAGCTATTTGAGCTAAGATTTTTTGGTCATTTAAATTTCTTATAGCCAATAATCTGTCCTCTTCCACAGCGCTGTTCAAAGCCGCATGCGCTAATTCTTCCTGCGACCTAGTATCGAGTTCCTCTTCTAAGTCATCCCTATATCCATCAGCTAATTTATAAATATCGTTTTCAGAAGGATTAGTGCCTTGAATTTTATCTATGATTTCTTGGGCTTGCATCTTGAAACTATTAGGTGCAGTTCCATAAATTTTATCTGCTTTCCAATGAAATGTCTTTGTTTTTTTACCTACGTAAGGTTTGAACAAAACTCTGGCAGTAGGACTGTCTAACGTAAACTCATCTCCTGCTTTAGCTAAATAAACTATAAAAGTTCCACTTGCAATCCCCTTACCAACATCGCTTTTATGCTCACCATCGTCTAGGTTCATACAGCTTTTCCAACCAACCTGGGTCGACTGGGACGCTATAGCTCTTGGATCCATAGTAAATACTAATTTCTGACTCCCAGGTTTATTAGAACTATAAATACTAAGTTTAGTTATATCAATATCGGTTCCTTTAATTAAGTTAGCATCCTCGAATTTCTTTATAGCTTTTAGTTGTTTTTCGATTCCAGGGTTAGGAGCTTTATCATACTGGCTTTGCATTTGTTCTTTGGTTTTGACTTTACTATTAAATCCTTGAAGTATGTCTATGACGTTTATTTCCTTTTGGTTTTTTAAAGCAACGCCAGTCATATAAGTTTCTTTGGAGACTGTGTATCCTAAGTCTAAAAGGATTGAAATAACTTGGGTGTCAAAATTATTTAATTTTTTAGGAACAGAACCTTGGTAATCAAAAACGATTGTGTCATTAAAAGTTCCTCCGTTTAGTTTAGTAAACAGTTCTTTTAATTTAGGATAACTTTTTTTATAAGCATTAGTATCATACTTCACTTTTTTCTTATATTTATTTTCCCAGTCATCTTTGCTTATAATTTCCAAATAATTTATTAAGCTCATCTTTTTAGTTCCTCAATACATAGTCCAAATGTCTATCTAAAAAATCTACGATTCCTTCTTCATCATCGGGTGCTAAATTCTCATCCCATTCTATATAATCTATATGCTCCTCGTCTTCTCTTCCAGATTTTAAAACTATTTCTCCAGAGTATTCATTCGCTGCCATACCCCATTTATCTGTAGAAGGAAATTCAACAAAATATCTTTTAGTTATCTCGCCTCTTCTTCCGCTCTCCATATCGTCTGAATAAATATCAAAATCTTGAATCTGATATTTAGTTACATAAACTTCATTATAAACCCTTTCTAAATATTTCTCAAACATCATAATTCTACTGCTCCTTTTATTTTGTTTATATCAATTCCCACTTTATCAGATATAAATCCTTCAATATATAAATATTTTAACAAAATCTTTAAACTCATTTACATTTCTTTCCATTCCGCTTTAATATTTTTAAAGCTCTATTTTTTGTTTTATATCTTTAATGTTAATTCCGACTTTCTTTAAAGCGGGTTTGTACATTTGTTTTATTTCCCTAATATCTTCATTCTTTAAATCATTCCACATTACTGTTGTAAATACTGTAGGATAACTTTCAGATAATCCAATGCCTTCTGAGCTTTGAGCAAAACAAAGAAAATATTTAAAAAACGAATTTTTAAAATGTTTTAATATTTTTTCATTATTTATAAATGCCCATCGATAATTGGAAAATTTTTCTTCCATAGGGATATAACCTTTCAACATCATATAAAGTATTATAGTCCCATGAATATAAAAATCACTACTCCAACAACAATTTCCAGTTGGAGTAATGACAAATCTAATGTCTCCTGAAGCTGGTAAAGGTTTTTGTTTAATATCAAATATGGGTTCATTAGATTTTTGTGGATCCACTAGTCTTAAAAAATCAGTAGTTGTTTGAACATCATTAAAAATTCTTTTAAGTGGCAAATCGTCTATAAACCAATCGGGTAATTCAGTTTGTTCAGGGGCTTTAATATCTAATAAACCATCATCGCGAGCTTGCTGAAAACGTTTTGGATCCCATTCCATTAAATATGTTTTTAAATTCATTATTTGCTCTTAAATATTTTTAAATGTCCAGGTTGTAATATTTGGAAGTTTTTTCCTTTGCGCCCAATTTTTTAATTGATCACGACTATAGCCTTTATTTAATAAAGTTTCTATAGCTTGTTGTGGGTCTGAAATATCTTTAATTATTTTTTTGGCAGCTTCGATTTGTTTAGTTTCTTTTGCGATTTTAGCTTTCGTAGCTATTTCTCTTTCTTTATCAGCTTTTATACCTTCAGGAGATTCTTTGAATTTTTTAATTCTTTCATCTTTTTCTTTTTCTGTTTCTTCGGGTCCACGTATTGGAGAACCAGGTCCAATACCCATACCATCAGATTCTTTATATTCTTCAACTTTTTGTTCTAAATATTTTTGCAATGTTTTCATAAAATTACAGCCCTCTTTTAAATATTATTTTTATATTACATTTTAAATTATTTTTTTGCTTCTTTTTTTTCAATTATATTGATTATTTCTCTTAATTCATATAAATCACTGAAAGTTACAAAAACATTAAAAGCAGATAATCCATCATTTGATGGAATTATAATTTGATAATAATTACCATAGGGAATTTCTAATAAAGAAATATTATGAGTATTGGTTATTTGGTTATCGGTAAAAATTTCGGTTTTCTGTTGTTTATTTATATGTTGTTGTAATTGGATTGATTTTTTTAAATCGTTTGTTAAATTTAATAATAAGAAAATAATTATAATATATATAATTATTTGAAAATATTTAATCATATTGGTTTTTCTCCTTTATATTGTACTTTAATATTTCCACAATCATAAATTCTTAAATATCCATTTTGATCCATATTTTTTAGTTCTGTTAAATTTGGATCAAATATATCTAATTTTTTTTCTAATTTATGTTTTTGAAATTGTATTCTGGAATGAATTATTTCTGGAGTTTGAGGCTTAAAATAAAAATAATTTACTTGTGTATTTTCAAGAAACTGAAAACCATTTTTATAATAACCGTCTCCATTAAAATATCTTCGTTCTATATAACTCTCTAATTCATAAATTTTAAATTCTTTTTCTAAATATTTTAACATCTTTTTCATTCCACCATATATAGCATATTCGGGATGAATCACATAACGAATCAATTCAAATGCTTTAGTATTTTTATTAAATCTATTTTTACCTAAAATCATTACAGAAACTAATTCATCTTCGTGAAATAAACCAATTTTAATTTGTCCTCCCTTAAACCCAGCCAAATGATAATCCGAAAAAATTTGTGCGGTTACAGTATCTATTTCTTTTACAATACATTTTCTACCAAAAAGCTTCTGAGTTAAACCCAATTTTCTTTTCAAAATATCTTTAACTACTTCTTGTTTTGATAACCATTCATTCTCAAAAATTTGAACTATAGAAATATCTAAAGAATTAAAAAAATTAAGTTTATCTAAATGATAAGTCTTTTCTTTATATATATTAGAATGAAAATATAATCCATGAAAATCTATAGCTAAATTATAATCAGACAAATAAATATCAGCCTCAAAACGCTTTTTATCATTAAAGAAAAATTTATTTCTAACTATATTTTTAATTCCCAACTCAACAAGAAAATCATATATTTCTTGCTCATACTTTGAAGTCTTTTTAGCACATATAGGACAACCACTATTACTTTTAATATTACTAGGCAGTTGTTCCCACTCAAAATTACATTTTTTGCACTGTACTTTTATTTTGGTTTTATAATTCACAAATTCACCCAAAATTTTTATTTTAGTATTCTTAATATCTTTCATAAAATCTTCATGTGAAACTTTAATTCTACTACTACATTCTTGACAAACTGGGAAAAGTCTATCGTTTTGAAATATTTTACTTGCGTGCATCTCCCATTTATAATTACATTTTTTACATCTTAATTTTAAATTATCATGGGTTTTTACAAACTTCTTAGACGTTATCTCAATATCAGGGTTTATTTTTTTAAGTCTTCTTTTAATCGTATCCAAAGTTATTACTCTATTTAAACAATTAGGACAATTACTGGGTTCTCTATTCTTCCGAGTAAAAATAAAAGGCATTGCATCCCATTCATAGTTACACTTTGTGCATCTAAACTTTATATGTTTTTTAGATTCTATATAATTTCCAACAACTTCTAAATACGGTCTAACTCGCTTAATATGCTTTACAAAATTATTATGTTTTTCAACTCGCTCACACTCCAAACATTTTGTAGTTTTAATAGCATTTCTAGTCGCTGTAAATAAACGTTCAGTTTTGCAAACCTTACATTTAATAATTATAGGATTTACCATTCCATTATACTCTGAAGCAAACTCAAACTTCTTAAAAAAATCTTTATGTTTTTTTTGAATTTCAGCAAGAATCATTTTATTATCCTTTATAATTTATTATCTTTTATATAATTATACACTTCGCGCAAAAAAGTTGAATATAAAAAAAGGAGACTGAATTTTCAGTCTCCTTTATATGTTTAAGCTTTATTCAATCTAATTTAGAAAGAAAGCGGCTCGGGGAAATTCTTAAGCAATAGTCTTCCATACTGCTCGTTACCCATAAGTATTTTGTTTTGTGGACCAGTAGGACCAAACATTTCAAAAGTCTTCGCATAACGAGTATAAAATATTTTACTGGGGTCCCCTGTTTCTTGATTAATCATAGTAGGTGTTGCTATGATAGGTAGATAAGGAGCATGAATATATCCTGTATCAAGGGCACCAGGTCCTTTGTAACCAACGAGTAATTCGTTTTTGGGGTAGTTAGGATCGATGTAGAATTTCATTTTTCCACCGAGTGAGCCAGCGAAAGAAAGTTCTTTACCGTTATAGTTTACACCGGATCCAACAAAACCAGGAATACGATCGAGAAAAGCAAGAGTTGTCGGGTTACCGAGTACCCAGTTAGCTTTTCCGAGACGACCGATATTGAAAACTTCAGCTGACATCATGTTGATAGCGTCCAGTATAACTTTCATTGCATCGTCATAGTTATAAGCGATAGTCATTCCAGAAGATCCGCTACCAACAACTTCAAAGTCAAGAGTTTTAACTATAGCAGCCATAGCGCGAAGATCGGAAACGATTTCTCGGTTGATTTCAGCTTGCAGTTCCATTTTCATCATGTTAGCAAGTTCTGAATCAAGATTAAGACCATGAAGTTTCTGCAGATCGTATGCAGCATCCATAGTGTATTTTCCTCTTAACTGACGTCTTTTAACTTCAACAGCTTCATCAGTAATTTCGAAATTTATTTCAGGAGTATTAGGATCAGCTTCACCTTTATACTCATATTTAACAATCCAAGCAAGATCAACGGCAGATCCATCAACAGTTTCAGAAGCAGATCTAGTACCTGTAATTTGAGGAGATCCAGCATTGTTGTCGTATGTTAAACCAGTAATAACACTAGCATCTATATCGTCATGCTTTCTAGCTACTTGGAAAGC
>Ga0207421_10009166_pt1 | contig 10068 bp, 8 predicted proteins | sample SodLakKL_010_SED_4_FD_187542 | JGI IMG/M metagenome (GOLD analysis project Ga0207421, IMG submission 187542) | Alkaline sediment microbial communities from Lake Tanatar, Kulunda Steppe, Russia - 8KL_010_SED (SPAdes) (version 2) | ecosystem: Environmental > Aquatic > Non-marine Saline and...
GGGGTGGCGAGTAAGTTTACGAAGTTACGTCCGGCAGTATCACCCGGCCAACGCGACTGCCGGTGTGACAAACGATATACTTCTTCTCTCCGTTATCACTCGTGTGTACGAATACGACCTCGAACGGTATCTAACGATTCGCAGCGCGTACGGTGCATCGCTTGGTCCCGATGGGACGCTTTCGTTTTTGTTGGACACGACCGGCGTCCCACAGGTCTGGACGCTTTCAGAGCCGCAGGGATGGCCGACACAGCGAACCTTTTACGACGAGCCTGTTTCGTTCGCCTCGTTTTCACCCACGCGTGAAGAACTCATATTTGGCATGGACGAGGGTGGCAACGAGCGGATGCAGCTGTTCAGACTCGGGCTTGACGGGCGGATTCTCTCACTGACGGACACACCCGACGCAAAACATCGCTGGGGCGGGTGGAGCTCCGATGGCGAGGAGTTTGCGTTTACATCGAACCGGCGGGACGAATCCGTCTTTGACGTTTATATTCAGGGCCGTAACGAGACCGGTGAGGAGGCTGAATTAGTCTTCGAAGGGGACGGCTGGTTCACTGTCGGCGGGTTCAGTCCCGATGACAGCAAACTCATGGTCGCACAGGCCTATTCGAATTTCGACCAGGATATCTACGTCTTCGACCGCGAAACCGGCGAACTAACTGAACCCCGACCGGACACCAGTGACGTTCGCTACCGGAGCGTCCAGTGGGGGCCTGATAGCGAGTGGCTGTATCTCGTTACGGACGAGGATGCTGACACGCTTTACCTCGCACGGATGCACGCCGAGAGCGGCGACCTCGAACGTCTCGAATCGGGCGGTGAGTGGAACATTGACGGCCTTGCACTGGACGAAGAGAGTGGGTCTCTCGTCTATTCTCGCAACGTTGATGGCTACACCGAGTTGACCGTTGGCGAACTTATCGACGGTGAGATTGAGCCGATTGCCAGACCAAAGCTCCCCGGAAACGTTGCTGGCGGGGTAAGCTTCGGTCCCGAGGGCGAGGAGTTTGCACTTTCCTCTTCGGGTCGACGGCATAACACGAACGTCTCCGTCATCGATATCGAAACGCTTCGGTCGGAGGCAACGGAGAGTGAGAAGACGACAACGGAGAGTTCTGTTGGTATCACTCCCTGGACTGATGCCTCGACAGCTGGTATCCCGCAGGAAACGTTCGTCGAGACGGAGCTTATCCGCTACGAGAGCTTCGATGGACGCGACATTCCAGCGTTTTTCTCGCTCCCGCAGGAGATTCCTGACGAAGGTGCCACGGTTATTGTCGACATTCACGGCGGGCCGGAAAGTCAGCGACGACCGTCGTTTTCCGGGCTTTCACAGTACCTGCTTTCCCGCGGCTATGCACTCTTTGAACCGAACGTCCGGGGGTCGACTGGCTATGGCCGTGCGTACACGCATCTTGATGATGTCGAAAAGCGCCTTGATTCCGTCCGTGATATCGAGGCCGCCGTTGACTGGCTGGAAGCGCATGAGAATATCGACGGGGACCGAATTGTCGCAAAGGGTGGCTCCTATGGTGGATTTATGGTTCTGTCAGCACTCACTGAGTTCCCTGAACGCTGGGCCGCTGGCGTCGATATCGTCGGCATCGCAAACTTCGTGACGTTCCTCGAAAACACCGGCTCCTGGCGGCGTGAACTCCGAGAGGCCGAGTATGGCTCGCTTGAAAACGACCGGGAGTTTCTCGAATCTATTAGCCCGATACACAGCATCGACCAGATTGAAGCGCCCCTTTTTGTTCTTCATGGGGCAAACGACCCGCGCGTGCCGCTTGGGGAGGCCGAGCAGATTGTTGAAGGGGCACAAAACCAGGGTGTTCCTGTCGAGAAACTCGTCTTCGAGGACGAAGGACACGGCATCTCGAAGCTCGAAAACCAGATTGAAGCCTACACACGCGTTGTCGAATTCCTCGATGAGCACGTTTGAAACACCCCGATGTCCTGTTTGAAACACGACGAGTAGCTCTTACCGGCCCACCGACGCATCCATCCGTGTGTGGTAGTCGGTTCGAAATCCTTTTACCCGATTCGACGGGAAGATATGGCAAGACTATGGATATCGACATCATTTCGGAAGACGAAAATCCGATGTTGCACCGTACGGACGTCCAGTTCGAACTCACTCACGAAGAGGCAACGCCGTCACGTCTGTCGGTTCGTGACTCGCTTGCAGCCAAACTAAACAAAGACTCCAAGGAAGTTGTGGTCCGCAATCTCGATACGAAATTCGGCATGCGGACGACGATTGGCGAAGCCAAGGTTTACGACTCGCCTGAATACGCACAGGATGTTGAACAAAACCACATGCTTGAGCGAAACAAAATCACGGCAGATGACGAAGATGTCGACGCTGAAGCGGAGGAAGCCTGATATGGCACACTACGAACTCTACAACGACGACGGAACGACAGACAGTGAACAGTGTCCACGCTGTGGCGATACTTTCCTCGCCGATCACGGCGACCGCAAACACTGTGGCCGCTGTGGCTACACCGAGTGGGCATAACGCCGCTGTTTTTATCAGCTGATGGTCGCCGACCAGACACCGTCCGAGTCAACTCGCACACAACCCCGAGTACTTGGCATCGAAGGAACGGCGTGGGCTGCAAGCGCCGCCGTATTCGATGCCGAAACGGACGATATTCAGATTGAGACGGAGGCATACGTCCCTGAAAGCGGAGGGATACATCCACGGGAAGCGGCCGAACATATGGCCGAACAGCTCCCGGTGGTCATCGAACGAGCGCTCGAACACGCATCGACTTCTGCGGATGGCAGTCCTGCAATCGACGCCGTTGCATTCTCGCGTGGCCCTGGTCTCGGTCCCTGTCTCAGACTCACCGGAACGAGCGCCAGAGCGGTCGCCCAGCGGCTTTCGGTTCCACTTGTCGGCGTCAATCACATGGTTGCTCATCTCGAAATCGGCAGACATCAGTCTGGGTTTGACTCACCGGTCTGTCTGAACGCGAGCGGTGCAAATGCACACGTCCTCGGCTATCGCAACGGACGCTATCGTGTTCTTGGCGAGACGATGGATACTGGCGTCGGCAACGCAATCGACAAATTCACCCGTCACGTCGGCTGGTCACATCCCGGCGGGCCGAAAGTCGAAGAAGCCGCGAAGGATGGGGAGTATATCGAGCTTCCGTATGTTGTCAAGGGGATGGACTTTTCGTTTTCAGGTATCATGTCCGCAGCCAAGGAGGCCTATGACGAGGGTCACGCAGTTGAGGATATCTGCTTTTCGCTGCAGGAGAATATCTTCGCCATGCTGACGGAAGTTTCAGAGCGTGCGCTCTCGCTGACTGATGCAGACGAGCTTGTCCTTGGTGGCGGTGTCGGACAGAACGCCCGGCTGCAGGAGATGCTTGCTTTGATGTGTGAACAACGCGGTGCCCGCTTTGCTGTTCCCGAAAACCGGTTGCTCCGCGATAACGCCGGGATGATTGCCGTACTTGGGGCAAAACTCTACGAAGCAGGGGAAACGCTTCCAATCGGCGACTCCACCATCGATGCGAATTTCCGACCTGACGAGGTTCCAGTTGTCTGGCGAGATGACCCGGACCCTGCTGTGACTGGTGCGTCCTCTCGTTCTGTGCAACAAGGCGCGGAAGCAACGGTCAACATTGACGAAGAGACCGTGAGAAAGACACGAAATGCGCGTTCGTACCGACATCCCGTCCTCGATACTCGACTGAGACAACAACGCACCCGTCAGGAAGCACGTCTGCTCGTCGAAACACGGCAGGTAGGCGTCCCGACACCGCTCGTTCGGGATGTCGACCCCAAAACGACCGAACTCATCCTCCAACACGTCGGCGACTGTGACCTCCGAGGGGCGCTGACCCATTCATACGTCACGAGGCTTGCATCACACCTTGCACGGATTCACGAAGCAGGATTTGTCCATGGTGACCCAACAACACGAAACGTCCGGGTCGACACTGAGACTGACACTGTCTTTCTCATTGACTTTGGACTTGGCTATTACAGCGACCACCCGGAAGACCACGCGATGGACGTCCACATTCTTGAACAGAGTCTCACTGGAACGACGGATGCAGCCGATGAATTGATTGCTGCAGTGCGCGACACTTATCGGGAACAGGGTTCCGCTGCCGTTCTCAGCCGCCTCGAAGAAATTGATACCCGTGGACGGTACCAAGGATAGGTTGTTATCGGGATGAGTCGTTGTGTTTGACCGCGGTAACCGTCCCAACGCCTTTGCTGTGACCTTCGCGGAAGACGAACCGCTGGCCTTCCTCCACCAGATACGGTCGGAACTTGAACCGCACCGTTGCTGTCCCGGTATCTCCTGGTAACAGCTGACTTTCCGCTGGCATGAACGTCGCAGCCTCACTTACCGTTTCAAGGTGGACGACCGGCTCGTACCCGTCCCGAATTCGCGTCGGATGGTTGAGTACCATTATTTCGGCCTCGAACTCCCGCACAGGCTTTGGCTCTATCTCTCCGTCAACCAGTACCATCCCGCGCTCGATTTCGGATTCGTGAACGCCTTTCAGAGCGATTCCGACAATCCGACCGGCCTTTGCTTCATCCACACGGTGATAATGCATCTCGATGCTTCGGACTTCCACCTCGCGGAACTGACCATCGTTCATTGGACCGAGCAGCAGTTCGTCACCAGCCTCAACCTCACCAGCTTTGATGGTTCCGGAGGCAACGGCTCCGACACCCGTCACATTGTAGGTTCGGTCGACGTACATCCGGAACGGTTCATCGGTTTCGATACCACCGGTTTTGGGTAACTGTTCGAACAAACTGTCGAGTGTTTCCAGTCCCTCCTGTGTCACTGCACTCGTCGTTAACAGCGGCACAACTGTCTCGTCAATCTCCTCTAGCGCCGCGTCGACGCCGTGACGCTTGATTCGAAGCGGTGTACGCCCGACATCCCGTAACAGCCGCTCAACCTCTTGCTCGACCGCTTCGAGCCGTTCATCGCTAACGAGGTCGGCTTTGGTGATAGCAACGATGGTTGGAAGCTCCGTCGCGAGCAAGATTCCCAGATGTTCGCGGGCCGTCTTTGTCGGGCCGTCATCCGCAGCAACCGTCAGGAGGCCGTAATCAAGCTTTTGCCCGACCAGACCGCGAATCGTCGTCCGCAGCCATGGCTCGTGACCGACCGTATCAACGAACGAAACGAGGCGGTCAGACTCCTCGACAATCCGTGCCCTGTCATCTTTCCGATGCGGATTGTCCATCCTGACCGGGCCATCCTGGTCAAAGCCGTAGACACCATAGGAGAGGTCAGCAGAGAGTCCTCGCTCGACTTCGTGTGGCTGGACATCAAGATAGCTCCGGGTCCCACCCTCGCCATCATCTGGTTTCCCGGTTACAAGCGACCCAACGAGTGTAGATTTCCCGTGGTCGACGTGACCTGCCGTTCCGACGACGATGTGTTCGTTGTCTTCAAGGACCGTCCCTTCGCGGATGATTGCCACGCCGACCAGTCCCCCGTTCTCGCTATTTGCACGCTTCTCGCCGTCGGCATTCCAGGTCTGTACGTCGTCGATGTGCGCACCAGCCTCGTCGGCGAGTAGCGAGAGGACATCCATCGATTCGGCAAACGCATCCGGTGAGATGCCAGCAATCCCGCCGTCGTCGGTGACACCGACAACGTAGGTTGCTTCGCCGTCACCCGAGAGAATCCGATGGCGAAGCTGTGCTGCGAGACTTTCGAGGCGACCATCGGCAAGGTGAAGCTCTTTCGTGAGCCGTTCTTTGAATTCGACGCTTCCACCCTCGCGCTCGCCGTGTTCGAGCGCACGCTCCAGGGTGGCCCGTGGTGGGCTCATGTGCCATGGTTACAACCCACCAAATAAAAGTGTTCCCCGGAATATCTGCACCGTGAGCCTGCTGTACTGGGCATTTCTGTCTGGTTGCCGAGGTCATTCTTGTGTGACCAAGACTACCCTCTGCTCTAGTGGCGAACAGACGGCACAATGGCGATGACTCCGCGGGCGGCGTGCCGTACTATCGCGAACCGCGACGCGGTCGCTGTCAGACCATGGTGGGTTTGGCCGTGCCATCTGGTATAAAATCGCGACTGTCCGGTTAGGCTCTCTCCCGTTGAATCCAGTGGATTGCTTCGAGGAATCCATCGACGAATTTGCGTTCAGTCACGTGGTCTGCGGCGGCTCTGGCTTTTTTGTCCCCGTTGGCAACGGCGATTCCCGTTCCCGCACGCTCGAACGCCGAGACATCGTTTACTGAATCGCCAACCGCAATGAATTCGGTCGGCTCTCTGCCTAGTTCCTGTGCGAGCCGAGAGAGACCGTTGCCCTTGCTCATTTCGGCTGTTTTGATGTGATATGCATAGCCGGTATCGACAACCTCCAGCCCGTGCTCGGCTGCTAGCTGTTCGAGCGGTGCAAGCGGCGAGTCACGACTGATTGCCATTTCGGTCTCTCGCCAGCGGTTGACCAGGTCAACTGTTCCCCAACCAGTGTCGTATCCTTCCGCACGATAGGCGTCGACGACGGCTGCCGCGGCTTCCCGATCTCCCTCGAAGAAGATGCCGTCGTAACCGTTCAGTGCAACCCCGCCGTTTTCGGCGATAACTAGCGGCTCGATACCCAGAAACTCACAGAGGCCGACCGGATACGGCAGTGCTTTACCCGTGGCGACGACGACCGTCTCTGGCCACGCACGAAGCACCGGAAAGACCCGTGGGTCGATGGCTCTATTATCGTCGGTCAGCGTCCCGTCAATATCGACTACCAGCGGCGGCATCGACGCTGGGAACGATGATGCGAACGCGACAACCTCATCGAAATCCATATCCTGGGTTTAGTGAGCGATGGCTTTTGTGTTGTGTCTTTCGGGACACACAATTCAAACGGCTGGGGCCAGTAAAGCAGTTATGAGCGTCTCAGGACCGTGTACCCTCTGCACAACGAACGATGTCGTCGATAGCTGCGACCGGTGTGGTGCGCTTGTCTGTGAGGACCATTATGATAGTAGAACGGGCTGGTGTACCGAGTGTGCCAACGAACTCAATACCCGTCAGGATGCGGGGGAGCAGCCTGAACCGGAGGATACCTACCGATTCTGATGGTCACTACTGCTTACCGAACGAACCGAGTAAATACTCCCAGTACGAATCTGTAGCCGTGATTGTCGTTGCGACCGGAGATTTTGAACTCTATCACGAACTCGTCTCGGAGCTTCGTGAGCGTGACGTGAACTTCACGACCATCGAACCTGCCGAGGAGTTACCGGACCGAGCGGACGTCGTTCTTACTGGCGCAGATGACCCGGTGGCTGTTGCTGAGAGTGATACTGGTGTCCCCATCATTGAGGCATCGCCGGGTAGCCCCCGACTGGCCGTTGACGAGGCGTTAGCAGCGCTTCGCGGTCACGACGGGCGGACTGTCGTTGGGATTGACCCTGGTGATGTTCCTGGAATTGCCGTTCTTGTTGGCGAACGCGTCGTTGCAACCTTTCAGGTCTCTCCCGAGGATGTTGCAGAGATTGTTCACGAAGAGACTGCTGATGCACCCAATCCGGTCGTCCGCATCGGAGACGGTGCGCGACTTATCGGTGCTCGTATCATCGATGATATCGAGGATGTTCCCATCGAACTGGTTGATGAAACCGGAACGACGCCGTATCTTGGTGCGGGTGTCCGCGGTGTGGCAGATATCATCGCGGCGGTTAATATCGCCCGAATGGAGGGAGAGCCTGTCGAAAGCCGGGAGATAACACCGACTGAGGGTGAGTTACACCGGATTCAACAGCGTTCGCGCGAACAAAGTCCGGAAAACCGTGAGATAGACGCGGAGTTAGCCCGGCGCGTGGCGGTTGGTGAACTCACTATTGAGGAAGCGCTTGTGACACATCGCAAAAAGAGAGAGAGTAACTAGTAGCGAATTATCGGTTTCGTCCGAGTTCGTCGTGGCTGGTCACCCAGTCGGATGCGGAGATAGCGGCTCCAAGCGAGAGTTCGCCAGCGAGTACCGTTGCTGCTGCAATCTCGGCGAACTTGTTAACGTTGCCAGCACCGTCACAGTCGAGCATTTGCAGACATTCTCGCTGCGTTGGGAGGCCGGTTCCACCGCCATAGGTTGCGACGATAAGCGACGGAATCGTCACCGAGACGTGGAGCGAGTTATCATCAAGCAGCGTGACGTTTCCGATAGTTGCGTGTGACTCTGCGACGTTTGCCTCGTCTTGCCCACAGGCAATAAACAGCGCTGCGAGGCCGTTTGCGGCGTGTGCTCCGTTGCTATCGAGTCCACCAAAGAAGGCGTTGATATCCGATATCTTGCCGTGGTGGGCCATGCTCTCGGGTTCGGCTCCGAGGTGATGGAGACAGGTCTTTTCATCCAGCGTGACCTCCGCCGTCACCCGCTTGCCGCGGGTCTTCATATCGTTGATTTTTGATGCCTTCTTGTCCGTGGCCAGATTCCCTTCAAGATAGAAGTTCTCGACGTAGCCAGGATACTCCTGGAGTATCCAGTTACAGGCTGCGAACGTTGCCTTCCCGACCATATTCTGGCCGGCGGCATCCCCAGTCTGGAAGCTGAACCGGAAGTTGGCAAGGTTGTTGGTCATGTAATCTTCAATCTCGACCAACTCTGCCACACTTGAGGTTTCCTCTGCCTTCTGTTTGATGGTGTCGTAGTGGTCAAAGACCCACTCACGGAAATCGCGAGCCTTGCGTGCGTCTTCGAAGACAAACACCGGCGCGCGGTTCATCCGGTCGTCGACAACAGTTGTCTTTGCCCCACCAGCCATGTTGATGGCCTTCATCCCTCGGCTGTACGATGCAACGAGCGTTCCCTCGGTTGTTGCAAGCGGAATTGGATACTCGCCATCTGCGTGTTCGCCATTGACTTTCAGTGGGCCAGCAATACCGAGCGGCATCTGTGCGACACCGATGAAGTTCTCGATGTTTCCTTCCCCAGTGTGTGCATCGAATGAGAACTCCGGAACGTGTTCGAGTTCGACCCCTGTTTTCTCTTTGAGATACTCGTGGCGCTGTTTGATTGCGCGCTCGCTGTAGTTGTCTTGGTCGTCGCGCGGAATCGAGGGGAGTTCACCCTCATCACGGATTGTATCCGTAATCGACAGCGAGAGGTCACCGAACGGCTCAGCGGTAAATTCGAGGTCAATCTTGTGGTCTCCCGTATCCAGATTGACTCCCTGCACGACAACGTACACCGTATCTCCAACGGAGAACGTAATCGGCTGCTCAGCCGTTACCTCCTCCAGTTGGTATACCTCACCGCTTGCTGTTTCGAGACGCACATCCTCCGGTTTGATTTCAACACCATTTATTGCCAACCGAGAGATTCCGGAAAATTTGGCATCTTGTAACCGGTTTTTGACTTCGAACTCCGCCCCTTCCTCCGTATCTTTGAGACTCCCATACGTGTACAGCCGTTTCAGAATTTTTTCTGGGATGTCGAGCGATAAAAACCCATCCGACCCCAGAATATTCGCGTACACCCGCTTCAGAATCCCACTATCTGGTCTTGGTATCACCATATACGTCTGGAAGGTATCGAGTACCTGACTGTTAACGGTTTCGACACTCACAAATACCAGTCTGTCTCCTACAGAATGTGCATATCTGTTGGCTAAGAGTGATAGTTCCTCGCTGAATTGGCAACCATATCCGGTCTTACTTACTTTTCGTATACTTTCTGGCCATATGCGCTGAGACAAAGGCTCGTTATGCTGAGTCAGTAATCTCGATGGAAGCGAACTCCCCATCACGGTCGTTGAACCATTCAGCCTGCCGTTCGAACTGCGCTGTTAGCTGGTGTAGCTGTGTTTCTACCTGGTCAGTCACGTCCTCAGCCTCTTCGACTTGTTCGACGAACTGTTCAGCGAGTTCCGTAACACGCTGTTCAACCTGTTCGTTCACGTCGATAAGCCGCTCAATCTGTTCGGTTACCGTCTCGCTTGTCTCGTCACCAAATCGCTCGTATCCCGCGCCGAACTGGTCGAAGACTGTCTCTTGCTGTTCAACCACCGTATCAAACGCCGTATCAACTGTTTCACGCAGTTCCGCAACGT
>Ga0207421_10009167_pt1 | contig 10068 bp, 20 predicted proteins | sample SodLakKL_010_SED_4_FD_187542 | JGI IMG/M metagenome (GOLD analysis project Ga0207421, IMG submission 187542) | Alkaline sediment microbial communities from Lake Tanatar, Kulunda Steppe, Russia - 8KL_010_SED (SPAdes) (version 2) | ecosystem: Environmental > Aquatic > Non-marine Saline and...
CCGTAGGTTGTAAAGTAGTGTACAAGCTGTTCCATAATAAGCTGTGCATACGGAGCATTCAGAACTTTATCCCAGCTCTTGTGGAAAGAACTGTTCACCTGCCGCTCATCCAGGTACAGACTTTTTGCCAGTTCCGTCAGATCATCCTCTGGATAGTTCTCAGCTCCTCCGGTGAACAAAACCCCTTGTGAAAGGGTTTTCTCCGGATCTGCCGGTTTGTGTTTACCAACAGGGAGAACTCCCAGTAAATCTACATATTTCTTTAATTCCATAAGACTTTAGTCCTTTTGTTAATGATCATAAAAAAGCGGAGCGAGAGGTAGATGGTGCCAGGTGTGAACCTGGGAATTTAAAGGAACCTCTTATGCTCCGCACGAAAAATAAGGCGGAGAGTAGTCTCCAAAATGATACAAGGAACTCTCTTAGCCTTTAAAGGGAAGACAGTCGGGGAGTAATTTTTACCAATAAAAGTTAAAGGAACTCCGTTTGACTGCATAAATTTAAGAAGAGGCGGGAAGTAATTTCTGTGTTCATAAAAGAATAAAAGGAACTTCCTTTGCCTCAATGTTTATACTATAATGCTGTATAAGAATATGTCAACCGGACTCCGGCACAAACTCCCCATCCAGCCAGTACCACCCCTCCCCGGGAGTTTTCTTATCCCGGATAGGCATCCCGTTCCTTTTACGGGCTATATAGGAACACCTTGAGCGGAGTTCCTTTGTTGTCAACTTCCTGCCAACCGGGTGCTCTGTGCCGAGATACCGGCACAAAGCATTCATATCATGCCGGAAATTACCATTCAGGCAAAGCTCTCCGGCTTGAACGGCCCGGTTGATAAACCGGAAGACCCCCGTCATAGGGGGTCCTGTTTTCTTCTTACCTTTCCTGGGGGGTTTCCCCACAGGGACAGGAGTTCCGTAGTAATAACCCCTTATATGTCCCGGTTCCTTGTTTTGTTCTTTCTCCTGACGTTTAACGGTGATCTCAACACCGTTGCAACTCAACGATACTGGTGAACTCATTTTTTACATTACCCTTTTTTTCTAGATTTCCAGAACCGCCGGATTCAACGGACAGTCCTGTTTTTCTTTTTCCGCCCTTCTTCGACTTCTGGTCTTGAAGGCCTTTTTAACCTCGTCCGTCCAGAAAGTGTCAGGTGCTTTCCTGTCATCACTTCTGTACCGGATACTTCTGCCGTCTCTTCCCCCTTCCTGTATAACTATTGCAAACATATTTTACTTTCCTTTTTATTTTATTTATACCCATACCCTGGCAGCTTTCACCACCGGATATTCCCCGTCTACAACAACCTCCCCCCGGACCCCCATGGGACAGCCCGGCTTTCCATACCGGGCTATCACCATGGAAGCCTCTTCAGTTACAGGCATCAGATAAATACCTGACTGTCCCGAGGTTAGAACGTCATAGCTCTCCCCCGAACTCTGTCCAGGGACCTGGTTGAAACTTCCCAGAATCAGCATTCCAGAAACCTCCTTCCATATCCCATCTCCCTGACCAGGTTTCTTCGACCCTTCTGTCGCAACAGGCGCAGGGCCCCTGCGACCTCGGATCCGACCGCCGGTGAGAAGAGACGGGAATCAACCGCACTCTTCCTGGTCTCCTTCAACAGACTTTCCAGCTGCCCTAGAGCCTGACGGTCTCCCTTTCCCGCCTTCTCCCTGACCCATCTTATAGACAGCGCCAGGTCTTGTGAAAGTTCTGAAGGACGGTCAGCACGAGCACCTTGTACAACGGTCATAGCATTTACCCTTTTTTCTAGTTTTCTCTAAGTTTCTCCAGATAGATTCTGCGGACTTCCGCAGCTACATCCTCCAGACTTGCTTTGCTCAGCCAGTCGGTTTTAATCATTACCCGGCTGTGCACATCTCTCAATAAAGGATCTACCATACGGTGGATCCATCCGGGATCATTCCCGGTCCACGGATCCATCAGCAGATCCGCCTCTATCTCCCCCGTCAGAGGTATTGTAATTTTCTTCTTCATCAGGGAACATCCTCTTTTTCCAGGCAGGGGGTCTGCCCGGCTTTTTCTTTAACTTCTTCTTTTCAACAGGTATCCTGAACGGATACTTTCCTCCTCTGTATTCTTCAAATTTCATGGCATTTTTCTAACCCCCCTCTGTCAACTTGTAAACCCCGGTTAAAGGGTAGCCTGTGAAGGTAAGTATAACCGCTCCGCACTTAACAGTTACCACTCTGAACACTATATAGTTTGTACAGTACTGGTCCCCGTAAGATATGCAGCTGCATATATACCGGCGATAATACAGGTCGGGATACATGGAATTCCAGTCCAGGTTTCCGGGCTCAACCTTTTCAGAAGGAAGAGTGGACCAGCACATGAGTATAAAGAATAAAAGGAATACCAGTAAGGTATTTATAATCATCATATATTCACATCCATTTTGTTAACTTGTTTATAATATTACGACGGGACAAGTCCGAATCTCCTTCCTGGATGAGATCAGCCGCTGCTGAATCAATATCCATCTGGAGAACCCTTATGGTTCTATTCATGTCCTTGTACGTTTTAACTTTCTCCCACAATTCCTTCCAGGTAGTTCCTGTGATCATCCTGCGACCGATGCTTACACCCATGTGATAATGATCTGAAGGAGGGTGTCCTTCCCGTATTAATATATTCCGGTACTCTTTATCCTCTTCCACCTTCTTCTTAATCCTCTCCAGATTGTCTATTATTTCTTCAAAACTGTTTGTCCATTTATCAGATCCGGCTAACCTGGCCCAGTAAGGGTTTAAATGAGCTGTCGGACAGGAACCTGTGATATCCAGTTTTTCCACCCCGGGATACTTTTCCTGGATATCTTCCAGAGAGGGCTCCGTAAGATTCTTAATCTTCTCATAAAGCTCCTGCATGGTTTCACCTTCAACCTCCCGGACAAAATCCCCGTCTAACAGATAGTATCCAGTCAGATACACATGATTCCGGCCTGTGCTTCCCATAGAATGTACAGCCGGATGTTCCCGGATCAGAGGACCGTAGTAAACCTCATCCAGCATAAGCCGGTTGTATAATCCCTTCATCCAGTCCGGAAATGTTTTAACAATTTCCTGTATGTCCTCATCCATCCCGGATTCTTCACCTGTGTTTTTACATCGGGGAAGACTCTCCCAGGCATCCTTCCAGGTATTATAAAGATACTCAAGGCCTTTACAGCGGCTGATGAGTACTTTGGAATCCTTAAAATCCACATCAGTGCCATGGTATACAGAAGGGTGATTCAGAACCAGGACTCTATACGAGGGTTCCGTATCCTTCCTTACTCCTGTAATCTCTCCATCCCTTTCTATTTTCTCCACGTATCTTTCCCAGACCTGCTTCACCTCCTCCCACAAAATCTCCCAGGATTCCGCATAGATGGCAGTATGTCGGCAGCCTTCTATAGACTTTACCTTGACAGATACTTCCGGGTAGACATTCAGCACCATAGGATGAAACTGCAGTGCCTCCTTGTAAACTTCGTCTCTCATATTATTAAACTCCTCTAGATTTTAAGTTCTTCTCTTTCTTCTTTCTTCAACTTTTTTCCTTATCTCCCGCCTGGAGCGCCCTCTTCTATCCTTCTTCTTCCCCAGATAGCTCTTCCAGGTTTCCAGAATGTCCCCCCTTTCAACATTCTCAGCAACCTTTATATCCCCGTCATATATATTCATGTTCTTAAGGTTTTCAGCCAGCTTTATTGACGGAATCCTCATTATCCTCCTGCAAAGTTCCATACATCCCTTTCCCGGATTCTATAATCAAATCCAGAAGCTCATCCGGATCACAATGACGCATAAACGCCGTCATGTTCTCATCCGTATATTCCACCAGATCATCCCTGGACATTTTATACCAGTCCTGGGGAAAAGGTTCTGAAAGGTGGAATCCCGAAACCAGTACAACACATTCCTCATAACTCCAGGTTCTACCTAAATACTTCTTCAAACTTCTGGTATACCAGACTCTTTTTATCTCCTCCCGAAAAACAGTTCCCATAAGGACTAAAAACAGCAGGGAAGCTGTAATGATTAATATTTCCATATCAACCTCCGGCCCCGGGGATGTGCCCAATTATCTCTTTCAGAGCATTGTACTCCGGGTTTATCAGACAGGTCGCGGCACTGTGGAAAGCACTGTACATGAGACCGGTTGCCATCCCTGTACATCCTATCAGGACAGCCGCCAGGAAATACAGCAGTCCTTCCGATTCCTCCTGTCCTATAGTTTTTTCTCCATTCTCTTCTTTAGTCCTAACGTGCGAATTGTATAAATGAAGCCAGCCTTTATACCCGTACTTCAAGGCAAATACTGATATGACGGTGATGACAACACCTATCATAATATGGCCTGCTCCGTCAATGTAACTCTGACGTATGAGCACCTCCCAGAGATGTCCGGCTGTTGTCCCCAGCTGGTCAGCCAGGTCTCTTATCAATCCTTCAATTCTCTCCATGTTTTCCATTGTTGTTTTCCTTTTTTAATCTAAATCAATAACCAGTTTTGAACCAAGGGCGGCAGCCGCAGCCGCCATCTGGTCCAGAGAAATGTCGTTATATCCCAGAAGACAATCTGTACTTACGCCGCTTTTGTCCGCCAGTTCTTCCACGGACATTCCAAGATGCTTCAGCCTAGCGAGCATTGACTCGTTGAACTCCAGCCGTGCATATTCCACGATGTATTCCGGATACTTCCGCAGATCTTTTATATCTTTGTCTATTTGTTTGTAATCCATTTTATTTCTCCTATCCTGTCAACCGGGAAAGACCCCAGGCCAGCCATAGAACGAATACTGCCGCTATATGCAGCATAACAACTGACCGCCAGCCCCGCCCCTCTCCGGAAGGGTTGTCGAGTGACATAGGAACAAGCCAGAAAACTACTGCGTATAAAGCAAGGAAAAATATAAAAATCGGGGCATAAGCCAGTATGTCTAACATTTTATTACTCCCTTTTTCTTATTCATCATTCAGAACCTCATCTATAAAGGCGTTAATGTCTTCAGGGAACTTGGAATAGTTGATATGCAGGTAGTTGATAAAGTATTCTATATCTTCAGGGAATCCTCTTGTCTCATTCTCCCAGGCTTCACCCAACCTGGCATGTAAACAAATCCCCAGACGAGCCGCTTCAGCCCACAAATGAGATGCTATCTCCTTCTGTTCCAGGAAATCCCCAATTTCATACATAACAGCTGCCACTGTTTCACATTTAGACAACTCCTCATCGTCAAAGGAAGGTCCAGCACCCTGCTTATCCAGGTTGGCTGTTCGCTTTCCTGAATCGGTACTCCCGGAATTTTTCCTATTCAGTTCCAACATCTCTTCTCCCAGCTTTATTAACTCCTCTCCGGTAAGCCCGCCGGAGAGGGGGTCAGCCTCCATCCGGAATACTCCGTCAGAATCTTTTTCAACTCGCACCGTGTTATTATCTATGTTATAAACAAGTTCTGTAAGATTTATTTCAGTATCCATATCAGTAAGGTCCTCAAATGTCACTATGTTCTTAGCCATAATTATTCTTTTCCTTTGTATCTTTCCCTTCCGGTATCTCCGTTCTTAAGTACATACGGATAATTCTGAACCTGATGTTTAAACTTATACGGCGTGTCTCCTATTTCTTTCCAGATGTATCCGGATGTCGTCACCTTGATAAACGGCTGTTCATACTTATCCGGTATTTCCCTTTCTACAAGGCTTTCCAGGAAGTTATATATATCCTTCCAGGACTGTTCTTTATACACAGACGTAACCTTATTGCCCTTATTATCAAACCAGGCATAACCCTCTTTGTCGCTGCCCAGCATGATGTAGTATACACCTATGGCAGCGACAGCCGGGTGATCATTAACCATTTCCTTGTACTCGGCTACCAGCCTTTCCTCCCGCTCTTTCTCCTTCTTCCGCACCGTGTCTTCAGATGGTGCACAGTCATTTCCTTGTAGTCTTCTCCGCTCAGCTGCATTGTATTCTTTTAGAAGGATGTCTCTCTCATACCGGGCATTCTCCCGTTCATTACGGAGGTCTGCGACCCGGTTCTCCAGACTATGGATTGAGTCATCCAGCTGTACAATATATTCCAGCTTCCTCCGCAGATCCTTTTTCTTCAACTCCTTGTACATCTCCAGCTGGTCCCGTACTTCTTTCCAGCTTTCCCCGGCCAGTTCGTCTCCGTTATCCAGGTAAGCCCTGCAGTAAGACCTGCTGTGTTCCATGGTCTTGACAAACTGATGTTCTGTTACAAATTCTTCGTCCTCTCTGACAGCTTCTCTGTCCTCTTCGTACCCGCAACCTACAAGCTGAGCTTCCCAGTCTTTCCAGCGGAAACAAGAGCAGTCTTTACAATCCTCCGACCCTATTTTATAAGGATCCGGTCCGACATGATACGGACAGGCTGTTGTAAGGTATATCCGGTCTCTCTCATACTTTAATGTTTTCATACAAATACTCCTTCGTAATTAAGGTTGTAGCCTTCCACAGGCTCCTCTGTAAAGGCTTCTGAAATATTCTCTTCCTGGATATTCTCCAGAAGAAACTTGGTGGAATTTATCCATTCCATCAACTGTTCCCTTTCTACGAAATAAGGAACAGGTGTCTCCAGGGAAATCATCAGAGTGTTTCTCCACTCTTTTATCTGATCCTCTGTCAACCTGGGAAACATCTCCTTCTTGATATCCTCCAGAACGTCCTGATAGAACTTCTGTTCCTGAGGAGGCTGCCTCCCTACAGCCTTCTCAGCCTGCCTTATGCATTCCTTTGTCAGTACACCCTTTTTTATCCCGTCTACGAAGGCTTCCCGGAATCCCTTATCCACCTGCTGCCTTCTGACTCTGTTCTTCTCTTTCTTTTCTTTCCTGGTCATTGTTATCAACCTTTTTCTTTTTCTTTAACAGTTGATACTATTCTCCAGGACAGTCTGTCCAGAGGCTCCTCATAAAGATTGAAGGCTGTAGGATAGATACTTGCTATGTTCTTAATATCCTTCTTAACAGCCTCTCTTAGCGCTTCGTCGTAAATCTGCTCTTCCCTCTGCCGGTGTACAGACCTCCCCATGAAAAACAATATAACTAAACATATAAATCCCATTAAGACTACTGCCCATATCATTTTATTTTCTCCTGTTTTTATCAGCCCTGGCCTCACGCCACATAATTATCCATACCAGTAGAATTAAAAATACTAAAAATGCTATTGTTCCCGCCATTCTGATCTCCTTGTTTAAACCCCCTCCCGTAGGAGGGGGCATTGCCCATGGCTTACATGGATTGTCGAAGGTCCCTCAAACCTCCAACACTCCCGAAGGTTACCTGGCGCCCATTCACAAAGAAGGACTTAGGCACCTGGGTGTGAGGACGGCCTGACCCTTTTCTCTTACCTGGATAATACTTCACACTTCCCGGGACACTCTGTTGCTGATTCTGCATTTCTAAACTCCTTGTTTTTTAACTCTTTCTTTTAGCCCTCAGCCGAAGGCTAAAGATAAATAAGTCACCCATCCCTAATAAAAAAGATGGGTCAGTATACATAATCTAATGCATACCAATATATTATGACAAAAAAAGGGAAGAAAATTAAGGTGTAAAAGTGCACAGTGTGCACTTTTTACTGAAGGCTAAAAAGAAGGGAAGGACCTCCCCGCCGAGTGGACGGGGAGGGGTGGAGGAGGATGTCAAGCGGGTTACTTCTTATCCCGCTTTTTGTCGTCATCCTCCTCCCTTTTCTCTTCGTGGTCATAGCCGGCTAGAAGTATACCGGCTATGGCTATCAGCCATAATAAGTTCATGTCTATCCCTTTCCATCCCTTTTTAATACCGGCCTTGGCCGGCCCCCGTTCTCAGGGATGGGTTTAGAACGGGGAGGTTTTTTAACCTTCTATTTCTGCCCTTTTCTGGGCAGATAATATTGAGGTTCTCTCCGTCCTGTCTCGACGGAGAAGTAAAAGACTACTCCGACAAGGTTCCGGGCAAGTGCCGTCTCCAGGACTGTCCCCATCGGTTCCCAGTAACCGTGGGATTTCATCCTGGGAATAATCTTCTCTACATCCTCAGGACTCTGATTCCGGAGTACCCAGGACACAACCCGGCGATATTCCGGGTTGTCCCAAAGAGCAGTTTTCACTCTCTCTGGAACCCCGGAATGTCCCCCTTCCATAATGTCATGGAGGGGGGAGGCAAGTCCTGATCCTCCGTCCACCGGGACGGGGAGAAGGACATTAAAGTGGTCCGGAGACCACCTAGAGAAATAATCTTCCGGAAGATCCACTGCTTTCTTACAGTGATTTAGGATCTGGGTTTCCAGATCTTTATTCTCCTCCTTCCATTCTTTGTTTGCCCGCCTGATCCTCATCCTCAGGCGGAGTTCTTTCCAAATCCCGCACCCAAAAAAGTACAATCCAGCTGCTAGGAGGATTGTACCCGCAATGTTCAAAGGAGGGGGACCGACATTGTCCCCTACCGTGAAGGCGATGATACCTGTCCCCAGTAAAACCAGGGCAATACCTGTATACATAAGTTTCTTGCTTGTTTCATAGACTATCATATTCTATACCTGACTCATCCCGGGTTCTAACACCCTTTCAAAGACAGTTCCTTTTTGCAGTTGTTTGCAGTTGTTAAACAGGGTCCCTTACCAACTGCTTAATAAGGGACCCTGCGATACACTACGGTGCAACAGTATATTATGACAAATAAAAGGGTAAAAATTAAGGGTTTCCACACCTGGTAAGAAAACCCGTCAAATATGCACAGTGTGCACTTTTAACTGAAGGCTAAAAAAAGGTGCTCCAGGCGGGGATCGAACCCGCCTTTTCAGCTTCCTGCTGCACTGGAGCATTTTCAAACTGCATCACGGTTTGTCCACCCTTACTGCAGTTCTATCCGGAATCTTGTCCGGAGCAGAGACACACTCTTCTGTGTCCATAACAAAAGGTTTGTCAAATCCCTGTAAGAGTATCGGAACAGTGTCCCGGCAGGATTCAAACCTGCGACTTCCCTTTGTTGAGGTTTTTTATTCCGGTTTTCCTTCCGGGTTGATTTTTTACCAGAACAGGTCAAGGAGCTTCAGCAGCTCCTCTGTAGAGACCTTTCCGGTTATAAGGGATTCATTGGGATCATATCTTATCCCTGGATGGTGTAGATCCATCTCAAACCTTATTGACCCGTCCCTCAGGAGGGTCAACTTAAGATTTTTGTCATCTTTAGAGAGATGTACACGCAACCGGAGACCTTTCCCCGGACTTTCCCCCTCTTCCAGCCCCACCATGTCAATCCCTTCCAGAGCATTTATCTCATAGAAGGAGGTGAGTACATCCCCGTTGATTCTGGAGATGTCATCAGGGCTCAATTCATATGCTTTTACCATAAGTTCCTCCATGTTACTAAACGCAATTCTTCATTTATAGTAGCCCCTGTCTCTCTCCCTAGACGGGAAAGAGCAGGGAAGGTATGTTTTTCGCATATAGCATGCAGATACCCATTCCTTATCTTCCCACCTCTTTCGGATATTTTTCGGCAGAGACGTACCAGGAATCTGGAAGAACGAATTAAATCAGAATCCACCAGTGTAGTCCTCCCTCCTAAGGACAAACCCTCACGACATAAAGTCAACTCCCCGTCCTCCGATATGTAAATAGTTATATTTCCGAATTTCATTAATATATCCTTTACTAATATCTAAATTAAAAAAGTTAACCCGGGCACCGGCTTTGAGGGCTGGTGCCCGGGGTTTGTTTTACTCCTGATGCCGGCATGCCATGCATGCCAGCTGGATAGTTATCTCCTTGTCCCCCGTACCCAGGATAAACCGGCCGGGATGACAGAAAACCTCAGGACCGTCTCCGCAGATGACACCTGCGGCCTCTTCTAGCTCCCATCCCCTTTTCCCCGCCCAGAACGAGGGGAAGGGTTTGCGTCCCTGGAAAGAGCCGGGTTCTACCGGGACCTGCTGTGCCATCCACCCCCCTCTCAGGGAGGGGTAGACGACATACAGGAGGTTCTCCTGGTCTGGTCTTTCGAATATGTGCTCCTGCCAGGGAACATATTCATCC
>Ga0207421_10009168_pt1 | contig 10067 bp, 6 predicted proteins | sample SodLakKL_010_SED_4_FD_187542 | JGI IMG/M metagenome (GOLD analysis project Ga0207421, IMG submission 187542) | Alkaline sediment microbial communities from Lake Tanatar, Kulunda Steppe, Russia - 8KL_010_SED (SPAdes) (version 2) | ecosystem: Environmental > Aquatic > Non-marine Saline and...
ACCGTAATCAAAAATCTGACAGAATCAGGCTCAGGGCAAAGGAAGACTTTGATGTGAATTCACCGGCATTCATTGATTTCTTGCGCAATGCATTCAAGGCTTTTCCGAAATGATTTCATCCAAAAGACACCTCTTGTGAAACGAAAGTCTCACTGAATCCCAGCCTTTTGGCTTTTTTATACAAGCGGGCGGCAATATATTTATGTTTTCCAGTCATCTTCAACCGCCCGTTTGCAAGGTATTCCAAAAACCGGTGCTGTTCAGGCGCCAGCAATCTGTTATTCTTATTCCATTCCACGATTTCCTGTACCAGATCCATTGTGATGTCCATCCCGGCAATCACTTCAGATTCATCCTCAAGAAAAAACTCTTCCATATCAACAAACAAATGGGGGTGCTTATCAGCAATGTCCAGAATCTTTTCACCCTGCTTCCGCTCTGTTTCCGTCAACTCCCTTTGAGCCCTGAGCCGGTTTGCTATAGAATTTGCAATATCCCTTTGATACTGGCTAAGCTTTTCCGTTTCTTTTCCCCACTCTTCAATCTTTTTCCAGGTTTCCGGGTGGACCGATTCCAGCCTGTCCAATGAAGTCTGGATTTCAGCATTCTGAACGTCTTCAGTGGTTAGTTTTCTCCTGTTGTCAGAGGTCTCGCTATCGAGTTCATCTGCCAGCTCATGCAATGATATATCAAAATCCTGTTGTCTTATCTGTATCCAGCACTCCTCTTTTTTTGCCCATTCACCGTAAAGTGAACCCGGTGCATTCCTTTTTATATGTGCTTCTATTTTTACCATTATTTCGCGGAGTTTTCGGGACAATCCTGCGCTGATTTCCTGGTTCTTCCATATTTTGTACAGATTCAATGAATAAACTGTTTTGTATCCGAGCCATGCTATGGAATATGGGACCGTTATGTACCTCATATCTCCGATCGAATTAGGTTTAACCCCGTATATCTTTTCTGCCGATTTGAAGAGAATTGCCAGCGATACCGCATCCTCAAAAAAAACGTGATCCGGTTTACCTGTAAAGTTGTAACTTAAAAACTGGGCATAATTCTTCTGGCTTCCCCTTACGACTGTATAAGGGCCAATAACCAGCTTGCCGTTATGGTAGCATTCCCGCCATGAGTTGATATATTTGGCTAAAAGCTCCTTGGTAAACATTTGGTTCTTGGGATTTTGCTTTTCAAACTGCTTCTTTCTGGAAGGAGTGGTTGCAAATCTCGCTTTGTCATTCCTGTATTGTCCCCGGGCTCGCTCGAAAAACCACCTGGTCTGAAGCATGTCTCCAGGTTTGGGGGGAGCCCACAAAGAGCGTGACAGCTTCTCAAGGGCGACGAGATTTTCTCTGTTGGAACTAAGATCAGATGCCGATACTTTATTCTGAGTGTTTGCATTTTTCGCTATTTGCCCGACGATTTCGCTGAAATTTTCCCGATCATTGATGATAGTCAGCTTGAGGGGAACAAATATTTTTGAAAGATCGGCCTTACTTTTTTTCCAGGTATGATAGATCGAAGCTGTCGTCTGCCCCCCGTTCACAATCTGAAAATCTTTGACATAACCGATGGCTTTCCCTTTATCGCCGGGAAGATCCGTCAAATGGACCTCTTCTGCCGTCGCAGTGATGCCGTTATTGTATGCCAGAAACATATGGGGCTCCTCAACAATGGTCTGGCGGATGCCCTTATTTATTTTGCCGGTAAACTGAAGAAAAGAACGGACATTTTGTTCAAGAAGTCTCGGCCCGTATTGTTCATATATATCAGCCAGCGCAGTACCGGGAAAAATTGCAAGATATGACTGATAATCCTCATTGTCTGTGAGGCTTGAAATACAGGGGATCACAACACCGTTTCCGGCAAAATCGAGTTCAATCGGAACGCCTGCTTTTTCAACAAGATTGCACAGATAATGAATATCAACAACCCTGTAGAACACAGGAAACCCTTCCATCTTTGAAGATGTCTTTATTTTTGATTTAACTTCGCCGTTGGTAAGCAAAAAAACATTGATCCTTACCAGCAGATCTTTGATTTCTTTTGATTTGGCCAGCGTCTGTGCAAGGTCAAAAATCTCGGAACTTTCTTCAATTTCATGAACGTAATTTCTGGACACAGCATTACGGAAAAATTTTGCAAGCCGGTCCAGGGCTTTCTCTGCATCGGTTTTGGAAACGGTTTTAATTTCTTTTTCGTGGTTGTATATTGTGACGAAAAGATCAAGGCTCTCGTAGTTTTCGTACAACGCATATCCGTTTATCTTATGCTCTATTCCTCTTCTGCTGATTTTTTCATCATAGGTCACCCGGTAATTTTCAGTTTCGCCGTTTTCAGCAAGCGCAGAAAGTGCATATTCAGTAAAAAGCTGTTCAGGCGTCCCCCCATCCTCTCCGGAAATGAGCCCTGATTTGATTTCTTCCTGAATATCCTTGTGACACTTTTTTAATTCCCTGTTTTCAATCATTTTGAATCGCTCTTTTCAACTGATTAATCAATTGTTCCTCTTCAAGCATCCAGCCCTCATTTGCGGATACTACCACTGAGTACCGGACGTCCCCAACACCAGCCGGTATCATGTTTTCCGTAATTTTCGGAAAATCTTCCGTGACTTTATATACATTTTTCTGCCGGATGCTAAAGCCTGTGTTTTCGTAATATTCCTTATGATGATCAAAATATCCTGCCTCAAACAATTTTAACCTGAAAACACTTTGAGCGGAAGGGCTGCCGTTTAAAAGCGACATCAGTTCATCTGCTATCTGATTCAGTGATTCTCCATGCCCCTGACGCACTTCCAGTGACAAATGAACAAGATAAATATTCGGGATTATATTTATATCGAGCTGACGTTCACTGGCTATATGAAGTTTTTGCTGGCTTTTGCCGTGGGTGGTCTTCACTTCAACTGCCCGGTCAGCAAACTGGAAGTCCTGAACCGCATTTTCCGTTCCCTTCCAGAAATTGATGCAGAAATCCGGGTTGATCCCGGCATCAAGCAATGTCCTTAAAAAATAAAGCTCCCCGTACAAACCGCGCCTGGCCTCTTCCGGCAGCCCCTGACGACCCAGTTTTTCAAACAGCAGATTCCATTTCGCAAGCCGTTCAATCAGCGCTTTAACGAGCTCGTTTTCAGATGTGATATCAGAAACTTTATTGATCAGGTCTTCACTGAGTGCCGAAAATACATCTTTATGCTGCCTGTTCAGCAACAAAACAACCAGAAAATTTTTATCCGGATTTTTTTCGTCAGGCAGGTTCTGAATTTTTATATCCCTGAATTTGTCCCATGCCCTGGTATCAAAATTCACGGATGAATTCAGATGAACAGCAATACACCTGAAACGTTCGGGCGCTTTGAGGGCTATATAAATATCAGGCAGAACGCTTCCCGAGTATCGTTTGTAAAGCAAACCACTCCGCAACGAAGAATCACTTTCAAGATCCTGCCAGATTTCCTCAATCTTCATCATCGTCAAATTCGTCGGGGCTGAAATCAATATTAAACTTGTCAAGCAATTGCTTGTTAACCGCATAGGAAATAAATGCATTGTAGTCGCTGCGCGGGAAACTGATTGCATAACCTACGAACGGATTCGTGCCTTCCGGCAGGCGGGTTTCGCTTTTTACCGGATCAAGCAGATAAATCAGAAGTAACGGATTTTTAGGGTCTTTTATCCGGTTTCTTACGATTTCGCCACTTGGATACATAGGTTCTCCCTGTTTATCCGATTTGGCACGGGCTTCTTTCGTAAGCCTCATCGCCTGTTCATATTCATCTTTTTGCAGGTCAATGAATTCATGCCCCGGGCTTATGATATGAGATTTTTTGATGTAATATATGTCCTGATCTGAATTGCTGTCATCCTGTTTCCGGACAAAAGCACCCACCTTTACCGGTGAACCATTAATCTGAAAATCATAAGAGCTGACTGCATCTTTTTTTGACATCAGTGCCACCCTCCAGTTAGTAAGTTCACCATTGGGCAGCTGTTTGTTTATAAAACGGCTAAGATTCTGAGGATCATAAGCCTTAAGATTTTCGGGTGTTTTAAATCCTTCCAGAAAGTTTATCACTTCACCGGCCGGTCGATCAAACCAGATAAAACTGTTTTTTGCCGGAGGAGCATCATCAGGGGTCGGCAGCGTCTCAATGTATGAGCGGGTATTCTGATAATTGTTGTCTATGGAAGGTATGTCTTTCCTGAGTTCATACGACTCAACCAGCCTGCCTGAATGAGAAACATTAACGGTTACAGCCTCTTTCAGCTTATTTGTAGCAGAAATCTGAAGCACGCCCGGATGAGTTCTCACCCGAAGGGCATATTGCTCGGGAGTTGAACCTGCAACATCCGACATGTAATCAAACTCCTGCCGGAGTTCCTCTGACGCATGGGTAATATGACAGAACCACTCATTAAGCTCTCTGCTGGTGAACAATCTGCACAAGTCGACATAGCCCGGCCTGTAACCAAACCATCGTCCCATCTGCATCAATGTATCATACATCCGGGAAGCTCTCAGATAATAGGAAACAGACAGCCCTTCCAAAGTAAGACCCCGGGACAGCTTGTTCCCCCCGACTGCAATAACCGATAAACCACTCTTATGGTCGTAGTAGTCCAGAGCTTCCTTTGAGCCGCCGTGTATCGCTTTTACAGCAATTTTAGACACAGCATTATACAAATGAGGCATCACCTCATGCCACTCATGATTTTGTACTTCCGGGTCAATATCCGAAAGGGGACTGTGAAGAATCTGACCGGTAACGGTCCTGTAGGATTTATAATTCTCACGGTCATCTTCAAAGGTACTTCTGAACAGTTCGATAGTGCCAGGGTCGTTCTGATCGATTCCCATTCTGTAATAATCAAACTGATTCTGGACCAGTTCAGTGATATGATCCTGCCAGCGGACAAAACGCGAAACATGTACAAGCATGGAATTATGAGCAGTAGCCTGGCCTCTTGCTATTCTCACAGCACAGGTAAGAATGAAACACCTGATTGCAAGCTTCAGCGAATCGGGCAATCCGGAGGGCAACTGATCATCCTTTTTGTGCCTGTCCGGTACAAATTCCGAATAGTCATCAATCCGGTTTACTATCGGCAAAACATCATCTGAAGGTTCATCCTCTTCAATCATCCGGAAGCCAAAAATCTTTTCCGGCCCGATATAGTTTGAGGGCGGCGGGATGTTAACAATAAAATCGCGCGGAAACAAATTGTCTTCTTCAAGAGGAATGAAAATATTCGCAAAAGGGGTCGCTGTGTAACCAACATAGCCGGTTTTCGCAAAAAGCCCTATTATATCGGTGATTCGTCTGTTTATGGTGCTTCGCTTTTCAGGGTCGTTTGATATATTGATAGAGGCATTGTCCGCTTCATCGTCAATCAGAAGGAGCGCCTTGTTTTGTATGATGCGCGTCCCGCCAGAATCCGTTATGGCCTGGGCGGACAACCATTGATACAGCCTTTTTAAAACATTCGGATTTTTTTTTACTACCGCAATAATCGGCTCATTGGTATTGAAATTCAACCCAAGGGAATTGGCTGCCGGCTGTGTAAAATCCCCGTTATCCAGGCTTGAAGTCAGGGAGTGGGCTATTCCGGTACTCGCGAGTCTTCCGACACCGATTTTGACATTATCCTGTTTAAAGGCGCGCGTATGCTGCGTATCAAACCCAAGAAAGCCTTCATCCAGCCGCAACTGTGTCTGGCTTCTGAGGTTGTTGTGAATACCTGCAAGCACAACAATAAGTTTGAACCCCGCGTCCGCTGCCTTACAGATTAAACCGCTGTAGTTAGCGGTTTTGCCGGATTGTACCTGTCCGACAACCAGCCCTTTCTTATCCACCCGGATGTTTTCTGAAGGATCAAACAATCCGTCGAGAATCCGGTCTGTCAGGCGATCCAGTTTATTCAGAACTTCCGGGGCAAAATTTTTCTCAACCTGCAGAAAATCCCGGTACCGGGACCAGAACTCCCAGGAAAGCTCAGCTTTTCTGGCGCTTACCCATGGTATATGCCGTTCTTTTTCAATAATCCGGTAGTCTTCTACCCTTATCCGGTACAGCGATTCTGCTTCCCGGATCAGTTTATCCCGATCAAGATCGCTGTACATAGAAATAGCCAATACCATATCTACTTTGTTTTCGATTTCGTCCCTGCTTACCGAAGCAGTATCGGGCAATAATGTTCGTAACGTAGTCATCGCTTTCTGATACATAATCATCACTTCAGATATTCAATGTATTCCGGATAAAAATTAAAAGGCTCAACATTCATGATCAGGCTTTTCGCCTGCTCATCTGACTTCCCCTGTGATATAAGATTATTGTACATGGCAATCATGGTGTCTTTGATTGCATCATGATTTCTCCCTTCAAACGGCTGGCCGTGGGGTTTTTCATTTTCATTTTCCTGCAGGGTAATAAGTGGTACCGGTACGCTCTCCTCTATGAACTGAAAGGTTTTTTCCAGTTGCGATGAAAAACCGTCGGCATTTTCCAGCAAATCTTTGATGACCGGGTGCTTCCGGTTAAGTTTGTAAAACCGTTTACCATGCCGGGTCCTTTCTTCCCAGAGTGGATAAAACTCATTTTGAAGCAACCTTCTTCTTACAACCTTTCCCTTATGCCGGTAGACTTCTACGGCCTGAGCCCTCGCCTCTTTGGCCACTGAAAGAATTGATTCCTTTAATCTCGAAGGTGGTCTGGCCACAGACTTCTTGATATCAATCTGCCAGTCATCATCCATATTATTGGGAAGATCTATGCGAATTCTGCACAGATCATAATGGACTTCCTTTTTAAACATGCCCAGCCAGTCACCGGCAACCAGAAGCCTTCGGTTTCTGTATACATAGAACCCCTGGTGTGATGTCCAGTTGTCGCGCGGACCTTTCCCGTAGTTGTATTCTTCTGCGGTCAGCTTTGACCGGTGCGGAAGTACGAATCCCTTAATCGTGACCCGTCCGTTCTCCATCACTGTTTCGGGCTTTGCCTGAAGCCCTTCATAACCTACCATAAACGGGTCCCACGGCTCGATTCTTCTGCCCTGAAAAACAATATTGAAACCATCATCAATGTACCGGTGAAAAACCATTGACAGGTGTTTTTTGACAGTTTCCATAATGACAAAAAACCTCTGCTTCGCGCTTTCATCGCCGGCCTGCGTATCCGCGGTCAGTCTGTCGATATCCCACCATATAACAATGGTTCCGTGCCGCAATTCTTTCAGTTTGCCGAGAAAAAACTCTTTCTCAGGGCAAAACCGGATCACCTTCCACTGTTTTTTACGATTTACATAATCCAGATCCCAGCACCAATAGCAGGCTTCTGTGTTTTCCTTCCGGGAAAGCACTGTAAATTTTCTGCACTGTGAGAAAGAAGCAGTTTTCAATCCGAGCCCGAATCTTCCGAGGTCGGTTTCACGGCGCTGTTCAAGCGGATTGATGCTGCCCGGCTTCATCGCCTGAACCAGTTCATCATTGCCCATTCCGAAACCATCATCCGTTATGGAAAAAACAGTGTCAGGTCCTTTCCAGTAGTAATTGATCCAGATGTTTCCCGCGCCGGCTGCTATAGAGTTGTCAATAAGGTCAGCAATAGCACTTTCAACAGAATAGCCGATAGCCCGGAATGTTTCTATCATTGAACTTGCTTCAGGCTCTGCCGGTGCGGATTCTATTTTTTCATAGTCAATCATTGCTGTCTTCCCGTTATTACAAGCATAACTGCAGGATACCAATAAACATAAGAATCCACATTAAAAACGTAGATTTCCTCCCTCAGTTAAACCGGATCTGAAGCTGTATATTTCCTGAAAAAAGACTTCTTTTTTTCACCGAACCTTTCCGGCAATGGATTCCTTCAAACAATTTATCTACTATACCGGCAATTTTTTCTGCAAGCAGCGGAGGAACCGCATTGCCCACCTGGACAAACTGCGCCGTCCGTGAACCGCAGAAATAATAATTATCCGGAAATGTCTGAATTCTTGCTGCTTCTCTTACTGTAAAACTTCTGCATTGGGAAGGATCAGGATGAATGTAATAATGTCCGTCTTTTGAAATATGGCTTGTAATCGTTTTGCAGGGTTCATCAGGCAACTGCACCCTGAATCTGTCATCGAAAATCTTTCCTGCAACACCATCGTGAACATTTTTATGCAGAGGCAGTAGCCCGGAAGGAAAGTCTGAAAGTTTCGGAGACTGATGCTTAACCTTTCCAAAGCAGGCCACGAAAAGATAGCGAAGCAAATCGCTTTCCATATGCCCTCTTGCCGTATGGTTGCACACCCCTTTCAAACTTTCATCAAGGTACCAATCCGGCCGGTAGCCAACACTGACATTATCTGCAGGCAAAAACTCCCCGCCGGTACCGGCATCGGAAACCCTGATCTTTTGGAGCTGCCTTTTGATTTCATTTCGAACGTCTTCGTCCATTTCATTGAAAATATCGCTGCTGAGCAATTGGCTTAAGACGCTTTTCCACTCTTTCTCACTGTCTTTCCTTTTCGAAATACTGCTTCGCAGCGCAGGCAAGCCCTCAAAAATTTTCCTCAGATCAACAGGCTTTTCTGCCGGAAGAATACCGGGCTGCAAATCAATGTCTTTGCGCACTCCAAGTAAAATGACCCTGTGCCTGCATTGGGGTATCCCGTATCTTTCAGTAAAAATCAAATAATCATTCTGACTATAAACAGGACTTATTCCGGCGTCATACCCATCAGGTTCCGCAGCCAGCGAGTAAATATTGTATCCCGCGCAATTCAGCGCTTCGCCGTTATTACCATATTCGGACAGGTAGGCTTCAAGAGGGTCGGCAAGGTCCCGTAAAATACTTTTAAAAACAGGGCTTTCCTTTGTTTGTGCAGACAGCAGACCTTTTACGTTTTCCATCACAAAAGCCGGCGGATTATGCACCGCAAGAATTCTTAAGTACTGCTTATATAGCCCTACCCTTTCATCTTTCTCCGCATCCAGCATTCTTTCTCTTCGCCGGGATCTCCCGACCACAGAATATGCCTGACAGGGCGGCCCGCCGATTAAAACCCAGTCATTTGATCCATTGAGGGCTGCACGAATTCTTTGGTCGACCAGATCACTGCTGACAGCGTTTTTTCCTTCACCCAGTTCAGCTTTCCATGTTTCGCTCCTTGCCCTTTCAGCTTCTTCAGGCCATTTTTCAAAAAGCGTTTCCAATGTAATTTCACCCCTTACAAACCGGTAATAATCTTCAGGAATATTTCCGGATCTGAACTGGCGGAAAAAACTTCTTAGTGTAAGTGTTTGATGGGCATGCGGATCCTTTTCCACAGAAAGAACAATTTCAAATCTCTTTTTTTCTATTTCAGGCTCCTGAAAGGCACAGAAGCCTTCGCCAAGCCCTCCCGGCCCGGCAAATATGTCAACTATTTTGATTGTCACTTTGTCGTATTCGCCTGATTGTGTTTTCCAGTGTTGATTCCAGTTTACCGTTTTTCAATTCACACTCGAAAATTGTAATAACCTGCCATCCGATCCTATTCAGTTCCCCCACATTTTTTTGATCCAGTTCACGATTTCGATTAATTTTGCGAAGCCACCATTCCGGATTGGTTTTCGGCAAAACAAAATATTTGCATCCTTCATGCCCATGCCAGAAACAACCATTTACAAAAATAACGGCCCTGAATTTTGCCAGGACCAAATCAGGTTTTCCGGGAAGATTTCTGTCATGCAGACGGTAGCGGAAGCCTTTTGCGAATAAGTATTTTCGAACAATTATCTCGGGCTTTGTATCCTTTGCCCTGATCCGGCTCATATTGTAACTGCGGGTCTTTTTATCATGAACATCCACCATTTGTTGCCTTTTCAGTAAAAATAATTTTCTGCGCCATATTCAATCAATAAATTTATTGGCTACAACTATTATAAATAAAAAAACCGGGATGAATTTGGGATGCAGGGCACTCCCTTTGAACTAATATTTTAACAGGAAAGGTTCTTACCGCCGGACTTGCATTGTTAAGCTTATGAATGCGCTGCTAATGCTTGGTCTTTGGTTTTTCCATGGGATT
>Ga0207421_10009169_pt1 | contig 10067 bp, 7 predicted proteins | sample SodLakKL_010_SED_4_FD_187542 | JGI IMG/M metagenome (GOLD analysis project Ga0207421, IMG submission 187542) | Alkaline sediment microbial communities from Lake Tanatar, Kulunda Steppe, Russia - 8KL_010_SED (SPAdes) (version 2) | ecosystem: Environmental > Aquatic > Non-marine Saline and...
ATCCTCCTGCCACGGCTGGACGAAGTCCTCATCCTGCATGGCCTCCTGCTGGGCCTGCTGCAGCTCCATGTGGATCTCCTGATCCTCCTGCATGCGCTGCTGGACCTCTTCCTGAGACATCTCGCCGGAGTGCATGGCCTCCATGGTCTCCTCCAAGCGCTCGATGTCCTGGCGGACGTTGTCGTAGCCCATGTCCTCCATCTGATCCAGCAGCCGGTCGTCCAGCTCCTCGGCGCGCTCTTCCAGCTCCGGGTTGGACTCGAGGGTGTCCTGCTGCATCTGACCCAGCTGCTGCTGGATCTCCTGCATGCGCTGCTGGCCCTCGGACATCTGCGGCTGCATGCCCTGGCCGCCCTCGGGCGCCTGGCCGCCCTCCGGAGCCATCTGGGCGTAGGCCCCCGAGGTGGCGAGCATCAGCACGAGCGCGGAAGCGGCAGTCTTGCGGAACATATACAACTCCTCATCAAACGAGTTCGGTGCGTTGAAACCGTCGCAACGGCCTTACCCCGGCTGACAGCATCCCGGGGTGGATGGTTCCGGGATAGCGGCACCGAATCGCTCTCCGGCGGACACCGTCGCAAACCGTGCAGCCCCCCCATACGGCGCGTATCAGGACTTGAGGCATCTTGTATCAGTTTTTCTTATTGCAACGCCCGGACCGCTGCCGACAGAATATGGATAGTTTTGATCTGTTCTTATTCCAGAACCAAGGAGGCAACGATGTCGCACCCGATGGAAGGACAGCCTGTCCCGCGTGTCACCTTCCGGACCCGCGTAAACGGCGAGTGGCAGGACGTCAAGACCGACGAGCTGTTCAAGGGCAAAACGGTGGTGGTGTTCGCCCTGCCGGGGGCTTTCACTCCGACCTGCTCCTCCACCCACCTGCCGCGCTACAACGAGCTGGCGCCGGTGCTCTGGGACAACGGCGTAGACGACATTGTCTGCCTGTCGGTGAATGACGCCTTCGTGATGGAGGAGTGGCGGCGGGATCAGCACGCCGAGAACGTCACCTTCATCCCCGACGGCAACGGGGAGTTCACCGAAGGCATGGGCATGCTGGTGGACAAGAACGACCTGGGCTTCGGCAAGCGCTCCTGGCGCTACGCGATGCTGGTCCGCGACGGCGTCATCGAGAAGATGTTCGTCGAGCCGGAGAAGCCCGGCGACCCGTTCGAAGTCTCCGACGCCGACACCATGCTGCGCCACATCAACCCGGATGCACCACACCCGTCTTTTGTGACCCTGTTCAGCAAACCGGGGTGTCCGCACTGTTCCCGCGCCAAGGCGCTGCTTGAGGAGCACGGCTACGACTACGAGGAGATCTGCCTCGGCGAGGGCATCACCACCCGCTCGGTACGGGCAGCCACCGGCTCGGGCACAGTGCCGCAGGTGTTGATCGACGGGCGTTTGGTCGGCGGTGCCGACGACCTGGAGGCGCGACTGGGCCGGGCCCGCTCGGCGGCCTGATCCGGCTGCGGCCGTGTCAAAAGACCCGGGGCGGCCCCGCGCTGCCCCGGGTCTTTTATTGCGTCGGCATCCGGCCTAGAAACGCAGGAAGGCGCCAGCGTAGGGTCCGCTGAAGTCCACGTCCAGGGTCACGTCACTGAAGTCGTCCATGTCCACCGAGAACTCCCGATAGCCAAGCATCGCCCCCGTGTACCAGCGCCGGTAGACCAGGTGGGCGCGGAAGTCGGTGATCGAATGATCCCCCACCGGCAGCGTCTGCAAAGAGCCCTCGAAACCGATCCGCGAACCGGGTATATCCACACCGACCCGACCGAAGAACATCGGTAGGGTTCCGGAAAGTGAGGTGTCGGGATCTGGCTGAGCCTGCGGGGTACGCACCTCGCCATCGAAGTGGCGCGCGGTGACGCCCACATCGATGTCCACCATCGGCAGCGGCAGCGGCGACCAGAACAGGGTCAGGTCCGTGTGGTCGAGGTTGACCACGGTGCTCCCGGTCCCGTCCTGCTCGAGATGGGTCCGCTCCAAGCGGACGCTGGGCACACCGGGGAGGATGTGATCCCACTCGAACCAGAGGTTCCAGTCCCGATCGCTGTCGAGGTCGATGTCATCCCCCTCGACGTCTTCGCCAAGAATCTCCCCTTCCGGGTCGTGGAACCAGAGATTCGCACCGCCGGAGATGCCCATGATCCCGCCGGTGGCGTGCGCGGCTCCGGCTCCGAGAACCAGCGCCGCCGCCGTGAATCCACTGAGTAGGGTTCGCCGCATGCGTTACTCCTGCACTGTCAAAAGCGTTGCCCTGAGCATACCACCCCGCCGCAGCCGCCCCAATCGGCGTCCGCCGCCCTTCAGGCCACCGGATCCGCGGGGGACATCTGGGGAAACTCGTTGATCACCCGTTCCGTCTCCGGGTCCACCTCGTAGAGCTTCACATCGTAGCCCCAGAGGTTGGCCAGGTGCCGCAGCACCGCCGTGGCCTCGCCCTTGTCCAGGATGACCCCGTCGCTGACCCGGTGCTCGAGCACCAGGGTCCGGTCCCCGGCCAGATCCACGTCCACCACCTGGATATCCGGTTCCAGCCGGGCCACGTCGTGGCGCTGCGCCAGTGAGCGCCGCACCGCCCGGTAGCCGGCATCGTCGTGGATCGCGTCGACCACCAGCTCGGGCTCGTCGGCGTCATCGTGGACCCGGAAGAGACGGAAATCGCGGATGACCCGGGGGCTGAGGAACTGCAGGATGAAGCTCTCGTCGCGGTACTCCTGCCAGGCGTGGTGCCAGACACCGAGCCAGTCCCCGCTGCCGGCCACCTCCGGGAACCAGCGCCGGTCCTCGTCGGTGGGATCGGTGGCCATGCGCCGGAGATCCTCCAGAATGGCGAACCCGAGGGCGTAGGGATTGATGCCCGAGTAGCGCGGATCGTCGAACTCCGGCTGGAAGACCACGCTGGTGTGGCTGTGCAGGAACTCCAGAAAGGCGCCGTCGGTCAACTGCCCGTTCTCGTGGAGCCGGTTCATGATGTAGTAGTGCACTGCCGTGGCGCAGCCCTCGTTCATCACCTTGGTCTGCTTCTGCGGATAGAAGTACTGCGCCACATTGCGCACGATGCGCAGCACCTCCCTCTGCCAGTGCTCCAGGCGCGGCGCGCGCTTTTCGAGGAAGTACAGGAGGTTCTCCTCCGGCAGCCCCAGCCGCTGCATACGCAGCTCCACCGGGTCCGCGCCGCCGGGCAGCTCGCCGTCCGGATCCGTGGGCACGGTGCGCCAGAGATCGTTGTAGGTCTGCTCCTCGTAGCGAATCCGCTCGATCTCGCGGTCGCGCTCCTCGCGCAGGCTACGCGTCTGCGGCTTGGGGTAGCGGTGCACCCCCTGGCTCATCAGGGCGTGGGCGGCGTCGAGCACCCGCTCGACCGCCTGCACCCCGTAGCGCTCCTCGCACTCGGAGATGTAGCCCTTGGCGAAATCCAGGTAGTCGAGAATGCCCTCGGCGTCGGTCCACTCCCGAAAGAGGCGGTTGTTCTTGAAGAAGTGGTTGTGGCCGAAGGCGGCGTGGGCCACCACCAGCGTCTGCATGGTGAGCGTGTTCTCCTCCATGATGTAGGAGATGCACGGCTTCGAGTTGATGACGATCTCGTAGGCGAGCCCGGTGTAGCCCTTGCGATAGAGCATTTCGTCCCGGGCGAAGTGCTTGCCGAAGGACCAATGCCGATAAAACAGCGGCATCCCCATCGAGGCGTAGGCGTCGAGCATCTGCTCGGAGCTGATGACCTCGATCTGGTTGGGATAGATGTCGAGCTTGAGCTCCTCGCGGGCAATCCGCTCGATGGCGTCGTAGACGCGCATCACATCGCGGTAATCCCAGTCGAGGCCGGTGAACAGGGGTTTTTGCTGAACCGCCGCATTCGATGCCATCGGGATCCTCTCCAGTCTCTGAGGGTTCAGGGGGTCAAGGTTCAGCGCTCAGGGTTCAAGCCTTCAGTTCAGCCGGCGTGAAGAGGTCCCGGAACACCGGGAAGATGTCTCCGCGGGTCTGCACCCGGCGCATGGCCAGGGGCGACTCCCCGCGGGCCAGCCGGTCGTAGGCCCGCCACAGGTCCGACGGGACATGGAAGGCCTGCCCGCCACCCACCTCGATGTAGGCGAAGTACTGGCACAGGGGAAGGATCCCGTCGGCCATCAGCCGGGTGGTGGCCGGGTTGTCCGCGGGGGTGTTATCCCCGTCCGAGGCCTGCGCCCCGTAGATGTTCCAGTCGTTGACGGGATAACGGTCCTCGATGATGTCACGCATCATCGTCAGCGCCGGCGAGACCAACGTCCCCCCAGTCTCGCGGGAGTAGAAGAAGGTGTCCTCGTCGACCTCCTGCGCGATGTGGGTATGGCGGATGAAGACGATATCCACATGGCGGTAACGGCGCTCGAGGAAGAGGTAGAGGAGCATGAAGAACCGCTTGGCAAGATCCTTCATGTCCTCGGTCATTGAGCCGGAGACGTCCATCAGGCAGAACATCACCGCCTGGGAGATCGGCTGCGGAACGTGGTCAAAGCGGTTATAGCGGATGTCGACCGGATCGATGTAGGGGATCGCCCGGGACCGCTCCTGTTTGCTTCGGCGGAGCTCGATGAGTTCGCGCAGCCGCTCCGGCTCGGCACCGGAGCGCTCCAGACGATCAATCTCCTCGTCCAGGGCCTGCAGATCCTCCCCCTTGGGGCGGCGCAGGGCAATGCGCCGTGACAGGGAGTTGCGCATGGTCCGCTCGACGTTGAGGTTCGAGGGGGAGCCGCTGACCGAATAGCCCGCGCGCTGCTGGGTGTACTGCTCGGTCTTCTTGACCTGGCGCTTGACCAGATCCGGCAACTCCAGGCCCTCGAAGAAGAGGTCGAGGAACTCGTCGCGGCTGACAGCAAAGGTGAACTCGTCTTCCCCCTCGCCGTCGGGGCTACCCTCGCGCCCGCCACCACTGCCCTGCCCTTCGGGGCGCGGAATGGTATCGCCGACCACGTACTCCTTGTTGCCGGGAACCACGTGCTCGCGCACCCCGCGGTCGGCGGCCTTGCGAAAGCTCGGCTCGTGGAGGCCGTCGGCGGGGATGGTGATCTGCTCCCCACCGGCCACGTCGGTCACCTTGCGCCGGCCGGAAGCCTCGTTGACGGCATCCAGCACCTGGCGCTTGGCCCGTCTGAGGAAACGCTGGCGGTTGGCCAGGCTCTTGCCCTTCGGATTGCGGCGCCGGTCGATGATATTGACCAAGGACGCACCCCCCTTCTTGCCGGATCAGCCGGCCTGCTTGACGCGCATGTACCACTCCACCAGGCGTCTCACCTGGCGCTCGGTGTAGCCCCGCTCGACCATCCGCCGGACGAACTCGCTGTGCTTGCGCTCCGTCTCCGAGTCGCCCTTGGTGGTAAAGCTGATCACCGGCAGCAGATCCTCCACCTGACTGAACATCCGCTTCTCGATGACCTCGCGGATCTTCTCGTAGGAGGTCCAGCTCGGCATCTGCCCGCCCTGCTGCGCCTTGGCACGCAGCGCGAACTTGACCACCTCATTGCGGAAGTCCTTCGGATTGGCGATGCCCGCCGGCTTCTCGATCTTAGTCAGCTCCTGGTTCAGCGCCTGGCGGTCCATCAGCTGCCCGGTGTCGGGATCTTTGAAGTCCTGGTCCTCGATCCAGGCATCGGCATACCCCACGTAGCGCTCGAAGAGGTTCTGACCGAAATCATCGTAGGACTCCAAATACGCCTTCTGGATCTCGTTGCCGATGAACTCCGCATACCGCGGGGCCAGCTCGGCCTTGATGATCTCCAGGTACTTGCGCTCGGTCTCCTCCGGGAACTGCTCGCGCTTGATGTTCTGCTCGAGCAGGTACAGCAGGTGGACCGGGTCAGCGGCCACTTCCTCGGTCTCGTAGTTGAAGGTCTGCGAGAGGACCTTGAAGGCGAAGCGCGTCGAGATCCCGTCCATCCCTTCGTTGACCCCGGCCTGGTCCCGGTACTCCTGCATCGACTTCGCCTTGGGATCCGTCTCCTTGAGGCTCTCGCCGTCGTAGATCCGCATCTTCGAGTAGAGGCTGGAGTTCTCGTGCTCCTTGAGCCGGGTGAGCACCGAGAACCGCGCCATGATCTCCAGGGTCCACGGCGCGCAGGGCGCGTCGGCGAGCTCGCTCTCCCGGATCAGCTTGTCGTAGATCTGCCGCTCCTCGGAGACGCGCAGGCAGTACGGCACCTTGATTACCGAGATCCGGTCGAGGAACGCTTCGTTGTTCTTGTTGTTGCGGAAGCTCTGCCACTCCGACTCGTTGGAGTGCGCCATGACCAGGCCGTGGAACGGGATTGCACCGATGTTCTCGGAGCCGACGTAGTTGCCCTCCTGGGTGGCCGTGAGCAGCGGATGGAGCATCTTGATCGGCGCCTTGAACATCTCCACGAACTCAAGGATGCCCTGGTTGGCGCGGTTGAGGCCGCCGGAGTAGCTGTAGGCATCCGTATCGTTCTGGCTGTAGAGCTCCAGCTTGCGGATGTCCACCTTGCCCACCAGCGAGGAGATGTCCTGGTTGTTCTCGTCGCCGGGCTCTGTCTTGGCCACCGCGATCTGCCGCAGCTTGGACGGATAGAGGCGAACCACCCGGAAGCGGTTGAGATCGCCGCCGAACTCGTCGAGGCGCTTGACCGCCCAGGGCGAGAGCAGCCCGCTGAGCTTGCGCCGCGGGATGCCGAAGCGCTCCTCCAGCTCCGGGCCGTGCTGGTCCGGATCGAAGAGCCCCAGCGGGCTCTCAAAGATCGGGCTGATCTCCTCGCCGGCCTTGAGGACGTAGACCGGGTAGCGCTCCATCAGCTGCTTGAGCCGCTCGGCCAGCGAGGACTTGCCACCGCCGACCGGACCGAGGAGATAGAGGATCTGCTTGCGCTCCTCCAGCCCCTGGGCCGCGTAGTTGAGGAAACCGACCAGCCGCTCGATGGTCTCCTCCATGCCGTAGAAGTCCTCGAAGGCCGGATAGATCTTCAGGGTGCGGTTGAGGAAGATGCGCCCCAGTCGCTCATCCTTCGAGGTGTCGTAGACCTGCGGCTCACCGATCGCCGCTACCAGCCGCTCGGCCGGGGAGGCGTAGGCCATCGGGTCGTCCCGGCAGAGTTCCAGATACTCGGCCAGGGTCAGCTGCTGCTCCTGGCGGCGTTCGTAGCTGCGAGCGTAGCGGGCAATCAGGTCTTCGGCGGTATCCATATGCAGCACCCCCCTCACGGAGTCTTGAGGTGAAGTCGCGAAAGAACGAAGGCGGCTCCGTTTGATTGGACGCAAAAATGCGCACGAATGTTCCGGAAGAAAGGCGGCGCCCGGCGCAAACCGCCGGCGGGGTCGACTGGCCATGCCCCCGGACGAGACCGGGCGGCGACCGAACCACGGCAGCGGAGGGGTTCAGGCGAGTCCCCGCTCCGCCAGCCAGGCCTCGTTGAAGAGTCTCGAGTAATAGCGGCCCCCTCCATCACAGAGGATCGTCACCACCGTGTGCCCGGGACCGAGCTCCTCGGCGGCGCGGATCGCCCCGCAGACATTGACCCCCGACGAGCTGCCCAGGAACAGCCCCTCTTCCCTCAGGAGCCGGTAGACCATCGGCACCGATTCGGTATCCGGTATGCAGAACGCGTCATCGATGTCCGTATCCTGAAGATTAGCTGTTACACGGCTACTGCCAATCCCCTCGGTGATGGAATTGCCTGCCGACGGGGATGGCTCACCCTCGCGCACGAAACTATAGAGGGCGCTGCCCGCCGGGTCGGCCAAGTAGATGCGCGTATCCGGCGCGCGTTCCTTGAGCGCCCGAGAGACCCCGGCCAGGGTCCCGCCGGTTCCGGTAGCCGCCACGAAGGCGTCCACCCGGCCACCGGCCTGCGCCCAAATTTCCGGCCCGGTGGTGCGGTAATGGCCCTGGCGGTTGGCGGTGTTGTCAAACTGGTTCGCCCAGACCGCGTTGTCCATCTCTGCAGCCATGCGGCCGGCAACCTTTTGGTAGTTGCCCGGATCACGGTAGGGGGCGGCGGGTACGGTATGCACCTCGGCACCGAGGGTGCGCAGCAGGTCGATCTTCTCCTGGCTCTGCGTCTCGGGGATGACAATGACGCAGCGATAGCCGCGTGCGTTGCAGATATGGGCAAGCCCGATCCCGGTATTCCCGGCGGTGCCCTCCACTACGGTCCCGCCGGGGCGCAACTCGCCGCTGCGCTCGGCGGCCTGGATGATCGCCAGCGCCGCCCGATCCTTGACGGACCCGCCCGGATTCATGAATTCAGCCTTGCCGAGGATCTCGCAGCCGGTCTCCTCGCTCAGCCTCGGCAGGCGAATCAGCGGCGTATTCCCGACCGCGCCGACGAACCCATCGCAGATCGACATGCTTGACTCCCGCTTGCTTGACTTTCCCCAATCCTCAGGGGGTGTGGGAACAGCATAGCGCGGAGCCGTCGCAGAAATCAGCGGGAAAGTTGCAGGGCTGACACACGCCGGCTCCCGAGGGGCGCCCCCGGGAGCGCAGCGGTCACGGGCGCTCGGCGGGGGGAATCGCCGATTCGTGATCCTCCTGGTCCTGTCCCTCCTTCTCAGGCGGCAGGAGGTCCTGCTTGCTCACGCCCATGGCCAGCGAGGAGGCGCTGGCGATGAAGATCGAAGAGTAGGTACCGACCAGGACACCGACGAGCAACGCCATGGCGAAGCCGTGGATGATCTCGCCGCCGAGCAGCAGCAGCGAGCCGACCACCAGCAGCGTCGTGAACGAGGTTACCAGGGTCCGGGACAGTGTCTGGTTGATCGCCAAGTTCATGACGTACTCGGTGGTGCCCCTGCGCACCTTGAGGAAGTTCTCGCGGATCCGGTCGGAGACCACGATGGTGTCGTTGAGCGAGTAGCCGATGGTCGCCAGCAGCGCCGCCAGCACGGTCAGGTCGAAGGTCAGGCGGGTGAGCGAGAAGAACCCGAGGATGAGCACGATATCGTGGACCAGCGCCGCCACCGCGCCGAGGGCGAAGCGGTACTCGAAACGGAAGGCCACGTAGACCAACACACCGCCGAGGGCGTAGAGCAGCGCCAGCAGGCCCTGCTCGGTGAGTTCACGGCCAATCTGGGGGCCGACGAACTCGACCCGCCGGAGTTCGACGCCGTCGTGGGCCTCGCGCAGCTTGGCCAGGATCTCCTCGGAGACCGCCGCCTGCTCCACGTCCTCCATCGGCGGGATGCGCACCATGATCTCGCGCGGCGAGCCGAAGTGCAGAACCTGGGCATCCGCATAGTCGGTGCCCTGCAGCGCGGCCTCGACCTCGGAAACCTCGACAGACTGCTCGTAGCCGACCTCGACCAGCGTGCCGCCGGTGAAGTCGATGCCCAGATTCAGCCCCTGCCAGAGCAGCGAGCCGATGGAGAGCACCAGGAGCACCGCCGAGAGCCCGAAGCCGATACGGCGCCGGCCGAGGAAGTCGAAGTTGGGATCGTTCTTGAAGATCTCCATGGCTAGATCTTGAGCTCCGAGACCTTACGCCCGCCGTAGATCAGATTGATCACGGCCCGCGTGCCGACAATGGCGGTGAACATCGACGTGGCCAGACCGATGGCCAGCGTCACGGCGAAGCCCTGGACCGGCCCCGTGCCGAAGAGGAACAGCACCAGGGCGGCGATCAGCGTGGTGACATTGGCGTCGGCGATGGTCGACAGCGCCTTGCCGTAGCCCGCATCGATGGCGGTCTGGATCGGCGCGCCGGCCTTCAGCTCCTCACGGATGCGCTGGAAAATGAGCACATTGGCGTCCACCGCCATACCCACGGTCAGCACGATCCCGGCAATGCCCGGCAACGTCAGGGTCGCCTGGAGCATAGAGAGCACGGCGACGATGATCACCAAGTTGCTTAAAAGGGCCAGGTTGGCCACCAGGCCGAAGGTCCGGTAGTAGAGAGCCATGAAGGCGATCACCAGCAGGAAGCCGATCACCACCGCCATGAAGCCGCGCTCGACGTTTTCCGCACCCAGGCTTGGCCCGATAGTGCGCTCCTCGACGATGTCGATCGGAGCCGCCAAGGCACCGGCACGCAGCAGCAGCGCCAGGTTGCTGGCCTCTTGGCTGGAGTCCAGGC
>Ga0207421_10009170_pt1 | contig 10066 bp, 11 predicted proteins | sample SodLakKL_010_SED_4_FD_187542 | JGI IMG/M metagenome (GOLD analysis project Ga0207421, IMG submission 187542) | Alkaline sediment microbial communities from Lake Tanatar, Kulunda Steppe, Russia - 8KL_010_SED (SPAdes) (version 2) | ecosystem: Environmental > Aquatic > Non-marine Saline and...
TCACCGCCGCCCGCCCCATGCCGTGACGTGGTCGAAGCCGCCTTCGCCACGAAGGCTCGTCTCGCCCTGGGCATCGAACTGGAAGGTGGCTGACCACGTATCCCCATGGCGTTCCAGATCGATCTCGCCGCCGACGTCGACGCCGCGATGGTCGAACAGCTGCAGCCCGATCGCTCCGGCGCCCGGCCGATTGGCCAAGCGGTAGCGGCCCGGCTGGCGCTCGTCGCCGAGGTCGAACTGCATCGAGGGGCCCACCATGATGCTGCCGGCGTTCCGAAAGCGGGTATGCTGGATCCGGTCCGTGGCCTCACCCGCGACGACCAGCGTGTAGTGTGCCTCGCCCTGGCGGCTCAACGGGATCTTGTACGCGCGGCCGATGACGTGGCGCTCGTTGTCCTCGTCCGGTTGGCCGCCGCGAAACTCGAACTGCACACTCAGGTGTTCGCCGAGTTCGGCAACGCTGACCGTGCCGCTGCCCCCGAAGGGCAGGGACTGGCCGTAGCCCATGATCGACAGAAAGGCCTCACCATGACGCGCCTGGGCGGTGTTCTCCAGCCGGTAGGTCTGTCCGGCGCGCGCCTCCGGTGGCAGCTGAATGGTGACAGCCGCCGTCTCCCGATCCGGTTCCTGGTCCTCACGCTGGAGGTCCATGCGCATCCGGATCGTGTACGGACCCGCATCGTTGGTTGCAAGAACCTCCTGGCGACCGCCAGTACCGTCCCGGCGTTCCCGTGATTGGCCGTAGGTGTTCGGCGCAAAACGCACGGCGTCGCGCGCACCGGAGTACGGGCCCACCGAGCGAACCACCGGGCCGACCACTTCGATCGCATGCTCTCCGGGCGCCAGGCCCTGGCCGATCGGTGCGGCCGAGGCCGATTTTCCCGGGGATCCCTCGCCGCCGCAGCCGGCGAGTACTCCAAACGTGGCCGCCAGGATCAGCCATCGGGTCTTCGTCAAAGTCATGGTCTTTGCCTTGATCGGGTGAAGCGACTCGAGTCGTGTACGGAACAGCGCGGCCAATTGCGCCAACTCGCTGCCGCCCTACCCTATCATCGAGCGTCGCTTTTTTGCCAACCAGGTCCGGTGTCTTCGCTGTAGGCGCCCCCGAGGCGCTGATCCCGATTTCCAGGCGAAGGGAAAGGAGGCCCGCCCCGCGTCTGCAGGCGGGCGTGGTCTACAGGTCTTCGGGATTTTCGAGGTCGTCGGTGTCGGGTTCGACCGATTCGGACTGCTCCATCAAGGCGATCGCCACACCGAGAAAGTCGGAGTCCGTCACGATGCCGCGAAGCTCTCCGTCGCGGGTGACCGGCAGGCAACTGCGCTTGCGCCGGAACATCAACAGCGCGGCATGGCGAACATTGTCGCGTTCGTCCACCGTATCGGGATCACGCACCATGATCTCGCGAACCACGCGCGCGCCACCGTTGCCGGCCATCAGCACGTCGGTCTGGGAAACGAGCCCCACCAGCGCCCCGGCCTCATCGAGCACCGGCACATGCCGAATGTTGTTCGTGGCCATCGCACGCCGGACTTCATCCACGGTCGACTCCGGGTGACTGACCACCAGGGTCTGCCTCGGTGTCATGATATCGCCAACATCAAGCATTTCGAGCCTCCAGTAACTGTACCCATTCTTCGCGCCGCGGCAATGCCGGTTCTTGATATGCATCATAGATGCCGCCGACCTGTGGCGAACACCGGCCGGCGAGAACGCCTGCGTGAACGCAGACAAGGTCTCAGGGGCGAATGATTCCGCTGCGCAGCCTCGAACTGATTCTTCGTAGGGTCTTGTGCATAGGCGTTGGCGCGTAGAGGGACAGCAACAAGGCCAGCGCCGCCCGGGAACCAGGGGCGTGCCGGAATGCCTGTAGGGCGAGGCGTCGCGCCCCGCGCAGATCGTTCGACTCTGGAGCCAAGTGGCCATACGCGCTGTCCACAAGAAACCGATGCGCAAGCCCTTCTCTTCGCATGTGCATGCGGTGCTTTCGGTAGAACTGGTTTCGCGCCTTGAGATGCGATTCCACAGCCAGCGGGCTTCGTGGCTGGCTGCCGTTATCCTGATCACTGCTTTTGAGGTCAGCACTCTTCACCAGCGCCACGCCCACACACTCCACCTGGTAATGGCACGAGATACGCAGCCAGTAATCGTGATCTTCAATCCCCACCAGGTCTTCGTCGAAGAACCCGACGTCGGTAATGACGTTGCGCCGCACCATGGCGCTCGAGCCGTTACGCACCAGGTTCCTCACCAGAAACTCCCGAGAGAGGTGCCCTCGCGCGGTAGGGGTAAACACCGTACGCACCCCCCCCGTCAGACACACTCTCAGATCCGGTATAGATCATGCCCACGTCTGTCGGCGACCGACGAAACAGGTCCACCTGCATCTCCAGCTTCTTCGGAAACCACTCGTCGTGGTCGTCCAGGAAGGCCACGTACGAAGCGCGAGCCTCGCGCAGCCCGCGATTGCGGGCGGCGGCAACGCTCTGGTTTTGGGATTGGCGAAAATAGCGAAGCCGCGCGTCGTGATAGCTTGCGACCACGGACGCGGGCTCCCTTGACGAAGCATCATCGACGACGAGAATCTCGAAGTCGGCGAACGTCTGGTTGAGGACACTATCGAGGGCTTTCGGGAGTTGCTGCGTGCGCTTGCAGGTGGCAATAACGACACTGACAGTCGGCCGCTGCACCGACGGAAGCGATACGGAAGCTCCGGGCACGGCTTCGTTCGATGCCGACTCGAGCACTCTGGCGGCAGCATCGAGTCCAAACCGAATCTCTTCGACCCGATTGCGCGAGGCTCCCGGCCTCGAAGACTTGCCGCGCAGGAACCGCTGCCTGGCCAAGGCCCACAGACGCGATCCGATCGTCGGCGCGAAGTGCCGACTGCGTTGCCATGCCTGCTGGGAAAGTCCCGGGTACGAGCCCGCCGCATCAGCGGCGATCAACGCGAACGAACGGCTGATCGGTGCACGATAGGCGTTGATGACCTGCTGCTCCTCAAGCAACCGTGCGATCTTCTCACGGATAGCCAATCGTCCGGCAAGACCCCCGTAGGTGTAACGCGTACTGGTCAGCGAGACCTGCCCGTCAGGCAGTTTTCGGTAATACGAGGTCCCAAACGCCGACTCCACCAAGGGAACACCCATCAGCAAGGCCCGCATCACGAGATCACCGTCGTCGTTGAGCGTGGCTTCCTCATCCCATCCGCCCGTGCGAATAAAGGCCTCTCTCGACCAGAGCACCGAACAGGTTGGGTAATACCATCCAGACAACCAGGCACCGAGCACATCCTGATTCTTGCTGCGCGCAATACAAGACGCCGGTCGGCTCATCCACTGCCCATCTTCACGCTGCAACCGCCGCCACCCACAGGCTGCGATCGACCCGGGTTGACAGGACAGCGCGTCGGTCAGGGCTTCGAAGACATCGGGCGCCAACACGTCATCGGCATCCAGAAACATCAACGCATCCCCGGTTGCGAGCGCGGCGCCAATACTGCGAGTGCGTGAAGCGCGGCCGGAGCACTCGGCAAACACGCGCACCACCCCATCGCACCCCGCTGCGAACCGCCGCGCAACGGCGAGGCTACCGTCGGTGGAACCGTCGTCGACGACGATGATTTCTTGAGGCGGCCGGCTCTGGTCCAAGGCGGAACCGATCGTCTGCGCCAGATAAGGTCCGGCGTTGTGGCATGGGATGATTACGGACACATTCACGTTGCCGCCCCCTAATGCTGTATAGGAACGCTGACCTCATGACCCGTCATTGTTCAGAAGATAGCCGTAAAAGGTCTCTTCGTTATCCTCCGTGACAGGGTTGAACGCTGTCTTCCATGTGAGCTTGTGAAGATAGGTATCCCGCGTGTACTCCTGGTAGAGACTCTCATCGAATTTTTGCCCGAGAACCTGCTGCAGCGACAGTATGCAGGGATTGTTATAAGGAACGCTGTCTATCATCTTCCTCACCGCAGGCACAGTCTCGTATGCCAGCCAGATGCTATAATCGAAAAGAAAATAATCGATCTGACGATCCTCTTCGATCCAATGCAGAAAGTAGCAATCCCTGACGAACCGGAACAGGAGGTTGCCCTTCGTTCCGGCTAGAAAATAAGTGCTCCATTTCGCGTGATCAAACCTTCCCGGAGAACGGTGAACAACTTTGTGGGTATAGAAATGGCGCCTGAATATGACCTCCTCGATGGGTCCCGACACGTGTATTGTTGCATCGAGCCATGCCCCACCGCATTGCGCCAAGAGCATCACCCGCAGAAGATTGGCCAACTGATTGTGCGTTATGCTCCCCGTGTCGTGCTTGGCCAGGATATAATCCGGGATTACCACGTAGTTCGCGTAGTTTTCTTTCAACAGAACCACTACGTCGTGCGATCCACTGTGACGTCTTATGCTGGCAATGCATTTTTGCACCAATGGAGGCGCATCATGTTCGCCCTGCCACCAGAACACCCATATCCTTCCGCTCTCGTTGCTATGCCGCAACTCCTCTTCGGCCGACCGATACTTGTCTATGACCCTTCGGTACTTCTTGCGCAGATACTTCTGAATACTACATCGTCGCCGGTGCATGACGAAGTAGGTTATTTTGTTCGGTGTCCGGTGAAAGTCGAGGAATTGGCTGACCGCCGAGTAAAACGAGTATTCGACCGAATAGTGCCTTGCATTGAAACTGATCGCCCTTGATGTAGAGGCGATCCTTGAGACCATCCGTTTGATGGACCTGAACGGCTGCCTCATGCGTTCAACTTCGTCAGGCGTAGCGGAGGTAGCAAGGCCAGTGTCAGCATGTGGTCTGCCCTCTTCTGCCGGTCGCGCTCGGCGACGGGATACCCGTCTCATCCTCATTCATCGGGTAACAAGTCCGGCTTGACGCGCCGAAGACAGGACAGCCTTGCCCCTTGGAGTCGCGCCATGCTGCATGCAGCGCGTCGAGGCGACCTGGATGCCCCGAATCCGTACCGCGGCCTCGACCCGAGTGCGACGCTGCGGATGCATCAAAACGCCTTCAGACGGTGCCACTCGACGGGATCGCCTGGATCGCCTGGATCGCCTGGATCGCCTGGATCGGCCGGCGACGAGGGCAGCGTCCAGGAAGGATAAACCGCCTCTCGCTTGGCGGGCAAACGGTCTTCAGCGGTGCTGGCAGCGCAATCGGGCGTCGCTCCGAATCGCCAATCGGAGGTGCTTGCGCATCCGCTGCAGCAATCCCGGTAGAACAAGTGCGCTCAGCAGTGGGTCCAGGGTTATAGGAAAAAATCAAGTCGATCGATGTGCGAGCGCGGCCGAGCGGGCGGACAGCACGGGGCCGGCGTAGACCGTCCGATGCCCCCACGCGGGCATGCAGATCCGGATATCTGGCCAGATCTTCTCCGTGCAACACAGCTCAGCGGGAGGGTAACGTGATCAGAATGTACTCGAGAAGGCTGTTGCTGCCGTTCGTGGGCATGGTGCAGATCGCCGAATTGGATCGCGCGCGGGCCCTGAGCATGGACGGTGATTACTGGTCGATCCAGTACCGGCTGCCGGCACTGGGGCAAGAGCAAACCGGAAGGCCCAAAGTCGATCCGGGATCCACCTACACACGCGTCATCGGGTACAACCACGCGGCGGTCGGAACCATCAGCCAGGGCCGTCTGGAACACCATCCCGTGCCCCATGCGCTGGCTGACGAACCCGTTCGCGCCGCCAGCAACCGCCTCTTCGAAGAGGTATCCGCGGCGCGCCTGCCCTTTGACGCGGTGGACCGGTACGAATACTGGCTTCTGGACGCCGACGACGGAACGCCGCTTGCACTCTTGTACACCGGTGTGGACGAGGAGGATCTGGCACTGACACCACCGCGCCCGGAGTGGCATCCGATGCCGGCCTCGGAGATGCAGGTGAACCCCCCGGAACCCCCGCAACGCTTCTACGTGCCTCCGGTCAACTACCGCCTGGAGCGAATGGTCGCGGAGCGCGCAGGAGCAAAACCTCGGGCTGGCTGGTTCGAGCGCGCGGATCCGCTCGAGGGCGGTTTCCCACCCTGCCTGATTCGGGAAGACTGGCCCAACGAAAAGGAACAGCTGCTGTGCGATCGCTATCTGCGCCGGCTCGCGCCGCGGCTGTTGATGATTCAGGGCCTACCCCATCCCCTGCGCCATCGTCTGGAGCAGGCTGCCCGGGAGCATGTGTTCGAGGTCGAGCGCTTCCATGCTTTGTATCCCGAGGTGGTCGACCACCAGCTGCTGACCGCGGCACGGGTCGAGGCCCGCATGCGCCGGGCCAACCCGTAGGCGAACCTTGCCTGGTGCCGTCCCTGTCGGCGCGCGTCGCGGCTCGCATGCGCGGTGTAACGGCGTAGGTCGAGACGGCCTTGGCCCTGGATGCCTTCACCCGAAAGGTGCTCGGTGGCGTGGTGTTTCGCGCCTCCCTTCCCGGACTCGTGGGCATCGCGCGGTAGATGCTCGCGGTGAGCTGGACGTACCTGATCCTCGCCGAGATCGTGGCGACCACCGACGGCATCGGCGCGATGATCATGCGCGTCCGACGCTTCGTCCGTGTCGATGAGGTGATAGTGGGCATCGTGATGATCGGCATTCTCGGAGCATCGACTCCGTGAGCAAGCGCTATCCGGGCGTCCGCCGAGGCGAGCCCCCACAGGCCGCGCTGGAATCCGTCTCCTTCGGACCCCAACGCGGTGCGGTGGGGATCCTGCTCGGTCCGTCGGGGTGCGGCAAGTCCACCCTCTTGCGGATGGTCGCGGGGCTGGAGACGATCAGCGCGGGACGGATCACGGTGTCCGGCCGCGAGGTCACCGGTCCGGGCCGCGACCGGGGCATGGTGTTCCAGACCTACACCTCCTTCCCGTGGCTGACGGTCGAGGAAAACGTCGGCTACGGACTGCGCATCAACAGTTCGGCAGCGGGACGTCGCGGCGGGGTGGTCGACTACTTCCTCGACCGGATCGGTCTCACCCCTTTTCGCAAGGCCTATCCCGAGCAACTCTCCGGAGGCATGCGCCTGCGCGTGGCCATCGCCCGCGCGCTCGCCAATCAGCCCGACATGCTGCTGATGGATGAGCCCTTCGGCGCCCTCGATCCCGAGACTCGCTGGCAGATGCAGGAATTGGTGCTCGGCATCGTGCACAAGGAGCGCATGACCGTATTAATGGTGACCCACGACATCGAGGAGGCCGCCTTCATGGGGGACCGCATCGCGTTCTTCAGTCGCGGACCGGGGCGCCTGCGCGAGGTCATCGAGCCGACCTTCGGCGCGGACGAGCGCCGACTGGACAAGGCCGCGCTGAAGGCCATTCCGGAGTACGGGGAAACGGAGTCACGAATCCTGAAGATGATGCGTGCGGAGGGCGCCCAAGCCCGCGAGCAGGCCGCGTAGCGCGCCGTCTTTGTGCACTGAACCGAAATCAACCGCCCGCCTTCGAATCCCGGCCGAAGAGTCACGTGTTGAAGGTGGTGAGGGCGAGCCTCCAGGCCTGCGCGCCCTTCAATCCGGTGCGCGTGAACTGCATCGGTGGCCTCGACGCCTGGACCCACGGCGAGATGCTGCGTTTTCCCGAGGCCGGCATGAACGCCGCCGAGACCCTGGGGCTCGACCTCTGCTTCGAGACCCACCGCAGTCGCTGCCTGTTCAACCCCTGGCGGTGTGAGCAGATCGTGGGCGAACTGCCCGAGATCCGGTTGACGGCCGACCTCAGCCACTGGTGCGTGGTGGCGGAGCGGTTGATGGTTACCGAGATGCCGACCATTCGCAGGATCGCCCCTCATGTCCGGCACATTCACGCCCGGGTCGGGTACGACCAGGGGCCGCAGGTCCCGCACCCGGCGGCACCGGAATACGCCCAGGCGCTGTCCCGTCATCAGCGTTGTTGGGAATGTTTCTGGGATGCCCAACAGAGAGCCGGCGCCACCCGCACGACCATGACCCCGGAGTTCGGTCCGGACGGCTACCTGCACCAACTCCCCTTCACACGAGCACCGGTGGCCGACCTGTGGGAAATCAATCGCTGGATGGCCGACGCGGAACGCCGGCATCTCTCGCAATGGCGCCACGCATCGATCGAGGCGCGCCCCGTTCGCCCGCGGGAGACGATCGATCACCTCGATGCCGCGGGTAGCCCGGTACCACCCGCTTGATCACGTGCGAAGGAGCACCTCAGATGAAACGACAACCCCTGCTGCGCGATCGCGGTGGTTTCTGGCCCCTGCTCGCGGTCACCACCTATGTGTTCGGTGGCTATGTCGGGGGCCTCAGCCTGCTGCTGCCGGCCACCCAGCCCTGGGGCTGGGTGGCCGGCACCCTGCTCACGCCAGGGTCCGCAGAAAGAGGGTGGACATACCCGGCGGTGCGTCAGGGCCCGCTCGAACGGACGACTCAGGCGGTATCCCGGGGTCGTACAATGGCCCCTTGAACAACAGAGCCTGGAGCGTATGGTTTGAGATGCTGGTGTGGACTCGTCCACGCGCTGACACTCCAACAGCCAACGCCACGAAGCGCGCGGCTGGCCCGGAACAAACAGCGTCTTCTCAGGCAGCGGCTTCGATCGCACCCGGGAGTTCCGCCATCACGGCAAGATTTCAGGTGACGGACACGGGCGCACCCTGATCCACCGACCGCGAACATCGCGCATCAACTGATCGAACATCGAGGAATCTGACACGTGTTCAGGTACAAAAGGAATGCGCCATGGTCGATATGAGGCCGATATCGCTGGTCATACTTACCTTCAATCGGCCGCGATTGGTTCGAGATCAGCTGGAACGCTTGGCCAAGATCAAGCGCGAGGCCTTCGAGGTCATCATCGTCGATAACCATTCCGAACAACCGTTGACCGAAATCGTCAGTGATTATCCCTTCGCGAAGCTGCTACGGATGGATGCCAACCTCGGTGTTTCCGGCCGAAATCGAGGTATCGAGGCAGCACGGGGTGACATCGTGATCACCCTGGATGACGATGTCACCGGAATTACCGATCAGGACATTAACCGAATCGTGGCGGTTTTTCGCAACCCCTCGATCGGTGCTGTCTGCTTCAAGGTCCTCGACGAGGAAACCGCCGAGATCGTCAATTGGTGTCACCACCGAAAGCAGGATGAATATGCCGACCGCCATTTCATCACCGATGAGATCACCGAAGGCGCCGTCGCTTTCAGGCGTTCTGCCTTCCTGCAGGCGGGCTCCTATCCGGAGGAGTTTTTTATCAGCCATGAAGGACCGGACTTGGCCTTGCGCCTGATGAATAGCGGCTTTGATGTCGTCTATGACCCGGAAATCGCAGTCACTCACAGCCATGCCGTTGCGGGACGGCCGAGTTGGCGCCGCTACTATTACGACACCCGCAACACGATCTGGCTGGTCTTGCGAAACTATCCGCCGTACAGAGGGGCTCAAGTCTTGACAATTGGGCTGGGCGCAATGTTGATTTATTCAATACGTGACGGTTTCTTTCGCTGGTGGTTCAGGGGCGTCATCGATGGCCTCAAAGGGGGGCGAAGCATGCTGGCCCAACGCACGCCCATCACCAGGCGCACTCGTCAGATCCTGGATGACATCGATCGCTTTCGCCCCGGCATGTGGTACATGGTGAAAAAACGCTTGCTGCAAAGGACGGTCGGCATCTGATCGACGCCGGCAGGCGGGCTCGGACGGGCCGTCGGCGCTACCGCGGCTCTGCCGGGAGGGTTGGCCCCGCCCTTCGACGATCAGGATACGGGGCAAAAGCTCCGTTAACGCTTTCCCGATCCAGATCCGTCCTCCTGGATGTCTGTCGCGAAATGGGCACACAGCGACCACTGGCGCATTCTCGGCACGACGGAGGTAGGACCATGGCCAGTCAAACGACCACGGACCACGACACCATTCGGCGTTGGGCGCAGGGGCGTAACGACCGGTGCGCGGCACCGGGGAGGACGCGTACCCTGGGATCATCCGTATCGATTTTCCCGGCCACAGCGGCGATGAGACCTTGCAGGAGATCTCCTGGGACGAGTGGTTCGACAAGTTCGACAAGCAGCGTCTGGCCCTCGTCTATCAGGAGCAAACGGAAAGTGGCAAG
>Ga0207421_10009171_pt1 | contig 10065 bp, 7 predicted proteins | sample SodLakKL_010_SED_4_FD_187542 | JGI IMG/M metagenome (GOLD analysis project Ga0207421, IMG submission 187542) | Alkaline sediment microbial communities from Lake Tanatar, Kulunda Steppe, Russia - 8KL_010_SED (SPAdes) (version 2) | ecosystem: Environmental > Aquatic > Non-marine Saline and...
GACTCCGTTAAGACCTATGTGATCTTCACGGATGTTCAAAACGACGCTGACCATCGTCTTGTCGAAACCCAGACCTCTCTTTAGCATGCCGCCTCTAGCGGTTTCTAGTACGGCGTAATCCACTTCGGGATCCCGCAAAACGAGATTCGCACTCCATGGACCGGTGGTATCTCCTTCAGTAATTTTGAACCCATTAGACCATATACCTCCTGTAACAGCTAATCCTGTATGATGACCTTGATTTCTTCCAAGCCACTCTACCAGTCTTGAAGTCATGGTTTTACCGTTGGTACCTGTGATAGCTACCAGTGGTATGCGGCCATCTCCTGATGGATAGAGGTGTTCTATTATCTTCTTTCCTACAGGCCGGGGATCGCCTGAAGATGGATGTAAATGCATCCTGAGTCCCGGGCTGGCGTTCATCTCGATGATACCCCAATTGATCTCTTCTACCGTCTTAGAGATATCGTCAGCGATGAAGTCTATACCCATCAGGTCTAGATTTAACATCTTGCTTACCCTTTCTAATGTCCGCTTCAAACTCGGATGTATATCATCGGTACAGTCCTCGGCGGTACCTCCAGTGCTGATGTTAGCGGTATCGGAGAGATATACGGTTTCATCTTCTTCTGGGATATAATCGAGGTTCAAACCCTGCCTTTCCAACTTCAGCAGTACCTCTTCGTTAAGCTTGATCTTCGTCAATATATTTTCGTGATCGTCTCCTCTTTTTGGATCTTGGTTGGTCAGTTCTACCAGTTCCTTTATCGTAGACGAACCGTCGCCGATCACATGGGCGGGTGTCTTTTTTGCCACTGCTACGAGTTCTTTATTGACCAAGAGACCTCTGTAGTCATCTCCTTCTAAATATTTTTCCACCAATTGATAGGATCCGTGTTCTTTGGTCAGCGAATAAGCATCAGCTAACTCGTCCGGATTCTTAAGATTCACGAAGACGCCGTCACCGTGATTTCCGCTGACAGGTTTGATCACTACAGGATAACCTATGTGATCCGCTATCTCCAAAGCATCTTTTTGGGAACTAGCAACGTCCCCTCTCGGTACGGGTAAGCCCCTGTCGTAAAGGAATTCTTTGCTGATATCTTTTTCCTGAACTATCTCCGTGCCTATAAGCGAAGTATCAGAAGTCTCTGGACCCCATATCATCTTCTGGTTCTTACCCCAACCGAGTGAAAAGAGACTGTACTCGTCACCGGCTCTTTTGTAGGGTATATTTTTTTTCTTCGCCGCTTTCAATATAGCTTCGGTGCTGGGACCGATCTTCTCTTTAAGATAAGCGGTTTCAGCCTCCTCTAATATGTTTACCACTAAACTCTCTAAATTTTCTTCACCGGCCAGTAATTTATTTACCAGTTTAACTGACCTTTCAAGTGCCAAAGAAGCAAGAGAAGGATATTCGTAGGATATAACGACTTTGTATACGGTCCCTTTTTCTCTCCTACTCTTTCCAAAGGAAACCTTTGAACCGACACTGTTCTGTATGGCTATCGCTACATGTTCAACGATATGAGCCGGGTAGGTCCCCTCGTTCAATCTCTCCAAGAACCCGCCTTCATATCCCTTAGAACATGTGTGATCTCTCAGACCAGGTAAAAGTTTCACCAAGTTTTTCCCAAAATTTTCATTTGAAGGGGTTTCCACCCAATCCCCAAGATCGAGGTAAGCTTCTACCACCGGAAAAAGGGCATGAACGTTAGGCCCCTCTAACACTCTTTTTCTGACCAATTCTATTTTTTTATCTACATTGTCTCCTATCTTTTTTTCATCAACCAACTTCATGATATTCACCTCATTATATTGCAGCACTATTAGGGGTACTGAGCCTTGACGAAGTCAAGTATATCCCTTATACTTGAAACTCAGAAACCCCGAGCTCTTGCATGTATGGTGCTTTAACTTTGATTTCTCATTCACCCAACTACTGTTGTAAGGAAGGAAATCGTGTTGCTATATTGTAGTATGCTTCAATGCTATTTAAACCTATTTGAATTAAAATTTTTGTTTTTTACAGAGACCTTTTAGGATAACGTTTATAATGAGCAAAACCTCTCATAAATCAGCATGAAAGGACTCTTCATCGGTCGTTTCCAACCCTTCCACAAAGGTCATCTTGAAGCAATCAAGCAGATAAAAAAAGAGTGCTCGTCTTTGATAATCGGGATAGGGAGTGCCCAAAAACAGAGGACCGTGATAGATCCTCTTTCGGGAGGCGAAAGGATCACCATGGTGAAAAAAGTCCTCGAGAAAAGAAATATTGGTCCTTTGGAAGTCTATCCCATCCCTGATCTGGACTGCCACCCTGCATGGCCCTATTATGTAGAAGCCATATTGCCCGAATTCGAAAAAGTTTACGGGAATTCAGAAGTCGTCTTGAAACTCTTCGCTAGGATAGGTCACGACACGGGTAAGATAAAACAGGTTAAAAGGGAGAGATATTCAGGGACCGAGATCAGAAAAAGGATACGTGATGGGAGAGGATGGAAACATCTTGTACCCGAAGAAGTCGCCGATTATCTGGAGGAGTTAGACATGGATGAAAGATTGAAACCGACAATCGAAGTACGGTCGGAAACGGAAAAGGAAGCTGCGCACCTGCTCACGAAAAAAAATAAAACCATCGCCACTGCGGAATCCTGTACAGGAGGTCTTATCGCGAACAGATTGACAGATGTTCCAGGTTCGTCTTCCTATTTCATTGCTGGTTTTGTAACCTACAGCAACATGGCCAAAATTGAACTTTTGGACGTTGACGAGAAGACAATTCAGGAGAAAGGTGCCGTGAGCCCCGAAGTCGCAGAGATGATGGCCGACGGCGTGAGAAAAGACCGCGGAACGGATATAGGATTAGCTACCACGGGGATAGCGGGTCCTGGAGGAGGGACCGAAAAAAAGCCGGTAGGAACGGTTCATATGGCTCTTTCCACGGACGGAAAAACCGAAAATAGGTTATTCCACTTCGGCGGAGACAGGCGGGACGTCAAAAAACAGACATCGGAAAAGGCTCTTCAATGGTTGATAGAACGTCTGAAAGATTGACGTAAGACCGAACAAAAAATATACTAGATATTTTCTTTGATTATTTCCACTGTTTTATTTATCTCTTCGAACAGTACCCCTAATCTCTCCGATGTGTCAACCACTACGGAGAATATGATATTTTCTCCAGGGTTGCTGAGGATTATCTTCCCCTCTTTAGAATCGACGATTATCCTTTTAACGCTTCCTCTTTCCAACTCTGAATTAGCACTGTTCGACGCACCCATTATCGTGGCACACATTATGCCGAAGGTCTCCTCGTGCACTTCACTTGGAAGGTCCGATTTTAGTATACCTCCTTCTCTGTCTATTATCGCGGAGCCGTAAACTCCTTTTCTTTTCAAGTTTTCAAGCGCCTTTTCAAATTCTTTTGCCATATTCATCCCTCAAATTCTTTTTTCTTTATTTTAAACTCACAATGTTCATCGTTCAAACTTTCACATTTTTCTTCGTTGGCCTCGATGATCTCTCCGGTCATCTCCTCGTAGATACCGCAGAGTATACCTCTGATCATATCACATGAAGGCTGATCGAGAGATTTGTCGATCTCTATACTACCTTGAACTATAGCCTGATTTTTCTCCAACATTATCTCCTCTACCCATCCCCTTCCTTTGATCATCTTACCGGCTTTTTTCAATGACGCGTCGTCTGAAATGTGTTCACTGAGTTTTTCTCCCACAGCTTTACCCGAAAGGTATAGAAGGATAACTCTAGCATCCCCCACCATATTTTGATAAAAACGGGAGATATTTTTCATTTCTTTTTCGGATAGTTTGACAAATCTCATCCTTTTGACGCTAATACGACCCACCTATTTAACTTTGAGGTCTGTTATCGTAGTTGTCAAGTGTATAAAAGTGCATCTTCTGATCTCATAGGCTACAATCGGGGCACAGCAATTGACCGTTATCAGGGATCAACCTGTCTGAATAGACTCCACAGCTTTCGCAGTATCCTGAAGTCACCTCTCTCATGTGCTCTTCGAACCTTTCTATATCTTTGGGACCACGTATCCTTTCGTATTCCCTAGTGATATCTATGAGGGCGGGAGATATCTCGAGTATATCGTTTTCAGTTATTATCCCTATCATCTCTTCACCGTCAACGACGGGCAGCCTTCTGATGTTTCTCTCAGCCATGTATTCAGCCGCTTCTTGCACCAATCTATCTCTTTCGATAGTATGGACAGGAGTAGACATCACTTCGGATATACTAACATCTGCAGCAGACATATTTTGCGCTACTACCTTTTTCACTATATCCATCTCTGTGATTATCCCCGTGATATTCCTATGATCATCTACGACGATCAGGCTACCTATATCTCCCTCTTTCATCAGGTTAGCGGCTTTTTTGACGTTCTCGCTCTCATTGATCACTACTGGATTTTTTGTCATCACATCTTGAACTTGAACCTCATGCCCTCTAAATTTTTCGAAGTCTTCCATATCCTTCTACCTAGGTAGTACATCGAATCTCTTCGTATTAAATGTTTCCCAGCAAAATAAAATGTCCAACTCCAAAATATTTATAGCTCTTCGTAGATGTCATTCGGACCATCATGAGATTGGATTTGAATGCCACGCTGATCTTCAGCGACGATGTCGAACCGGCAAAGGACAAGATAAAGGAGTGTTTAGAAGAGTCGAATCGTGACCTGTTGAAAAGAGGAGTTCCCGAGGATGTTGAAGACGGAGGAGCTAATGTACGTGCACATTCCATAGAAAAAGAAAACTTACACCTCCATATAATCTCCGACCGATACGTTAGAGCTCATGATGCCCTTCTGAGGTTGAAAAAACAACTGAATCAGGAACTTGGCCCCGAATTTCATGTAGGTGTGAGAGATGTAGATATAGAAGATTATATTATCGAACTGGAACTCGAAAGACTGCCAAAACGAGAAGAAGATCTCAAATTACCATTTGTTGAAAGATTAGAATTTGAAGACGACATGTGCAGTATGAGTTTATCTTCATTGTCGGAAGAACGGCTGGCAAAAAATTACGTGGATCGGATCATAAATAGGCTGCGGGAGAAGATAGAGGCGCAGTATTATGAAGGTAAAGAGGAAAAGTGGGAACTTCTTTTTAAGTCGGAAAAAAAGGATATGGTGTGGCGTGAAGATCCAACGGAAGTTATGGATGATAGGGGATGGATAAAGAGGGGACCAACTAAAGGAAAATGGTTTTACCGACCCGAAGCTGCAAAAATACTGAAGACCCTTGAGAGGATCGCCGTAGAAGAAGTTTTGAAACCGCTTGGGTTTGAAGAGGTCATCGAATCTATGATGGTGCCCTTCGATGTCTGGATCGATACAGGTCATATGGAAGGAATACCTAACGAAGCTTATTATGTTGCTGAGCCTTCTACAAGAAATCCGGATGAGTGGGCGGAGATAATAGACGAGATAAAGATAACGAAAGAGGTCCCGTTGGAAAAGTTGGACGAGATGACTGACACTCCAAAAGCGGGTATATGCTACGCCCAGTGCCCGGTCATATACTGGTCACTCCGGAACGAAACGATAAGCGATGACAGCTTGCCTCTATTGCTTTATGAAGATACGGTGCCCAGCACCAGATACGAATCGGGTGGTCGTCATGGAATTGAAAGAGTGGACGAGTTCCATAGGGTAGAACCGGTCTATATCGGGACGAAAGAGCAGCTTACTAAGTTGAAAGATAGTTTGATAGAGAGGTATACCTATGTTTTCGATGAAATCCTGGATATCGAATGGAGGATGGCTAAAGTAGAGCCTTTCTATCTACAGCAGGCGGGAGGTGAGAGGGAAGAAGAAGAGGCCGACCTCGGCACCATCGACTTCGAGGCCTACTTACCGTATAGAGGAAGTAGAGAAGACAGCGAATGGCTCGAATTCGGAAATCTGTCGATCTTCAGGAAGTATACGGAATCATTCAACATCAAGGGACAAACTGAAAAATTACTTTCAGGATGTACAGGTATAGGGATCGAAAGGTGGGCAACAGCATTCCTTGCTCAGAAAGGAATAGATGCAGAAAAATGGCCTGAGGGATTTAGAGAACATTTCGGCGATATGCCCAAAGGTATCGAACTGTTGTGATAGGAAATTTCTGTCATAACGACCAAAGAGTAGATAGGTCTAAGAACCAAAAAGTAGATATATCATCCTTAAATTCGAACTACCAAAGGTAATGATACATCATGGCTAAGAAATCTAGGCGTGCTGGCAGACGTGTAAAAGATAAGTGGAAAAGCAAGAGCTGGTACAGGATCGTGGCTCCAGATATGTTCGACGGAGCTATAGTAGGTGAGACTGCAGCATCAGATCCGGAGTCTTTGCTGGGCAGGGTCACGGAGATCAGCCTCCAGGACCTAACAGGAGATTTTTCTAGGACTCACATCAAAGTAAAACTAAAAGTCAACGGGGTCAGAGGCGGAGAGTGCAAGACCAGATTCGTGGGTCATGATATGACTTCAGACTATATAAGAAGACTCACCAGGCGGAGACAGTCTAAACTCGAAGCTGTATTCACTGTGAGGACTAAAGAGGGCTATAGAGTGAGGATAAAACCGCTATCGATCACCAGCAAAAGGATCAGTTCTTCCGTGAAGAGATCACTTAGAAAAAAGCAGGAAGAAGTGGTAAGAGAAGAGGCTAAAGATTCAAGACTCGGAGAACTAGCTGAAAAGATGATCTTCGGTGAACTCCCTAAAAAATTGGCGAACGAGTGCAAGACCATCTATCCTCTGAAACAGGTTGAGATAAAGAAGTCAGAAGTACTCTCGGTCCCTGATCAGGAAGAGGTCGACGTCAAAGTCATCACCGAGGAAGAGATGGAAGAAGAGGAAAAAGAGGAAAAAGAGGAAGAGGAAGAAGAAAAAGAAGAGCCGGAAGAGGAAACAAAGCTTCCAAGCAAACCTGAAGTCATCGACCAATTCAGAGATATAAAAGGCGTCGGTCCCACTACTGCTGAAAAACTATACGACGGAGGCTTTCACTCGATACTGGAACTGAAAGAAGCTTCTAAAGAAGACCTCACGAAGGTCAAAGGCATAGGAGATGCGGTTTCAGAAACAATCTATAAAGCTCTGCACGAGTAAAGAAAAAACTTTTGTCGGGGTAGCTCAGCCTGGCGGAGCGCTAGACTCATAGGGAAACATATACTGTTCCGCAGAGGTATGCCTAGAATATCAGGGACATAGTTCCTGGGATATCTAGAGGTCGCGGGTTCAAACCCCGTCCCCGACATACTATTTTAGTTTGAAATTAAAAATGAATATTTAATTTTGCATGCCCGAGATATACTCTTAAAGAAGGACTAGAGAGGATAAAAAGAGCCCTCGAACGAGTGTGAAGTTTTTGATGAAAAAAAACCTCGAAAAAGTTAAAATAACCCTTATGCTTAGCAAAGCATAATGAGGTGTCAAAAACATGGCCGATGATAGATCGAACCATTTTGTAGTGTTAACGATGGTCTCAATACTGTTGCTATCAGTGTTGGCGGCTGGTTGTATAGAAGACGAAACAGAAGATGGACTGATAACCGTTGAAGGAGAGGAGATGACCCTTGAAGACCTGAAAGAGATGGAGATAATAGAAGGTGAAGCCAGATATCAAAACAGATTCTATAACTGGAATGAAAAAGCGGAATATGAAGGCGTAGCTCTAAGCACTTTAGTCCCAAACATGGAACGAAGTGATGTAATAGAAGTTGAAGCTTCGGATGGATATTCACAAGAATTTTCCTATAGACAGATCTTCCCACCGGAGACGAACATGGATATCCAAGGAGAGATCATATTAGCCTACGGTAGTGACGGTGTGACCGTACCTGAATGGGAAGAAGGTCCTATGATAGCGGTTCTGCCTCCTGACGAAGAATTCAGCAACGACGATCTTAACATGACCAGATCGTTAGATTCGCGGTTCGACACACAGAATTCTGCTGGATCACTATGGGTTAAAAATGTAGAGGACATCACGCTCAATGAAGACGTTTATAGCGATACGGAGGTCGGTTTGACCCTTGAAGGCACCTCAGTTCACGATTATACTTTTGAGGAATTAAGAAATATGGATTCCATCGAGGGAGAAGGTAAGAGGATAAGATCAACAGCTAATGTAAGAGGACCCAACACTTACAGGGGAGTTCATATTACAGATCTCGTATCCAACATCTACAGCGGAACTAATTATACTCTAGAGGTGGAAGCTAGAGACGGTTATACCATGACTTATCCTAGAGAACATGTAGAGGGTGACGTACCAGTATTAGACGAAGATTATAACGAAACAGACATAGAGCCAGATTTCGAGGCCATACTCGCCTATGAAGAGGACGGCGAACAAATACCGGATTGGGAAGACGGCCCCCGTATAGCCTTTTTGAACGATGAGGGACTTCTCAGTTCAGCGGGTCTGTGGGCGAAAGAGGTCAGGTATATACGGGTGTTACCGGAACAGGAAGACTGGACCCTAGAGTTGGAAAAGGGATCGGAAACCGTCGATATAAGCAAGCAGTATTTTGAAAGCGCAGCTGGCTGCGACTACCACAGAGCGGAGTATGAAGACGAAGGTGACATCTATGCAGGTGTCCCTCTCTGGGAAATAGTAGCTGCTGTGGATGGCGGACCCCCTCCAGACGGGCACTACATGTACAATACCGTTCTGTCAGAACTAGGTTATAACGTAACTGTCGAGGCGGAAGATGGATTTTCCGCAGATTTTCCATCTCAACAGGTTGCAAGGAACGATAGCATCATCCTTGCAAACGAATTGAACGGAGAACCGTTACCGGAAGGTGAAGCTCCACTGAGGATCGTCGGAGAAGGGCTCTCTGGAGAACAAAGCGTACGAAACATCGCTAGGATCGAACTCACTGAACTTCCAGATGAGAACAAAATTCCGGATTGGTCACTCACTCTTAACGGCACACTCGAAAGAGAATACAGTGCGGAGGTCTTCGGTGCACTAGTCGGTTGTGGAGTGCATACCGAAAGTTATGATTCTGAAGATGGAACATATGAAGGGATTCCATTATACATATTGGTCGGCGCGGTGGATGACGAAGAAACCGTAAGTCACTGGTCGCTGAACGATACATTAGTCGAAGAAGGTTACGAAGTCGAGGTCATAGCTGAAGACGGTTATAGCTACACTTTCGATATCGAAGATGTTGCCTACAACGAGAGCATGATCGTCGCCTCTAGATTGGACAGATCTCCTTTACCCGAGGGCGAATATCCTTTAAGGCTTGTCGGCGAGGAGTTAGGAAGCGGGATGGGCGTCAAAAACATCGCGGAAATAAGACTCCACGGTGTTGAATCATGATGAATAAAAAAGGCGTCTTAACGATCTTCATAATTATTCTGTTGACCTTACCTCTGGTTGGCTGCGTAGAAGACCTAGACTATGATCTAGAAGTAGAAGGAGGTATAGTCCTAGAGGGATCTGATGATCAGATACGTATCCGCTCCATATCACCGGATACGGAGATAGTCGTACAGGGTTTCCAGGGTACCATAGAGGTCACGAATTCTCATCTCGATTCCGAGGTCGAAGGTGTAGAGGGGTATGAGAGGGACAAGACCTTCATATCTATGGATATCGAGGACATATCTGAGAGGACCATAACCATAGATACGCCTGAAAAGGCGGAGTTCGAATTCGCCGTGATAGGTGACACTCAGGGTATGAACCATATCTTTCAGGATGCCGTTGACGATATGAGTGACATAGAATTTTTGTTACACACCGGTGATCTCACTCCACACTCGCAGATAGATGAATATCATGCGGTGATAGAAGTCATGGAAGATGCAGATTTTCCAGTTTACCCAACCATCGGAAACCACGACAACAGGTTCAACGGTACGGAGATATATGAAGAGCTTATAGGGCCTACAGAGTATTCCTTTGTCTACTCGGACTATAACTTCATTTTTTTAGATACATCTGAACTTTCGTTGACTGAAGACCAGATAGACTGGATAGATTCACAGGTGCTTGAAGACAAGCAG
>Ga0207421_10009172_pt1 | contig 10065 bp, 9 predicted proteins | sample SodLakKL_010_SED_4_FD_187542 | JGI IMG/M metagenome (GOLD analysis project Ga0207421, IMG submission 187542) | Alkaline sediment microbial communities from Lake Tanatar, Kulunda Steppe, Russia - 8KL_010_SED (SPAdes) (version 2) | ecosystem: Environmental > Aquatic > Non-marine Saline and...
ATATGTGCACCATGTGCCGGGAAGAGCTCTTTTTCTCCTATCGCCGGGACAAAAAATGCGGAAGGCAGGCCAGTATGATACTGATTCCTGCCTGAGGTTGATAATCCGACACGTGGGCCTGAATTCACCTTTCTCCAGAGCGTTGATGCCTGCCTTCAATACAGCATATTACAGGCAGACAACTCAAAACAATCTTGCCAATTGAACTTATGCTTGTCATTTTCCGAAAAATACTTTAATTTTACAAAAAATCGGATAGTTTTTTCCTGTTTTCCAGCGGAATACCACTGCTTTGGTCTTTTAAACCAGCAATACGCCGGCTTTTGCATGTGCTGGCCGTATTTATTTGTTCAGTATAGTATTGCTTTACCAGCAGGGCAGTTTATGGCTAATATCAAGAGAGCCAAGATAACCAGGCCTGATATCCAGAGTGCACTGAAGAGAAGCCGGCTTCTTTATGTGCTGGGCAGATCCAGCCGGAAACCGGTGATCTGGATTACCGCACCGGCAGGAGCAGGCAAAACCACTCTGGTCTCCAGCTATATTGAAGAGCACAATCTGCCCTGTCTGTGGTATCAGCTGGACGAAAACGATGCTGATCCGGCCACATTCTTCTACTATTTCAAGGCGGCAGCAGCCGAAATTGACCCTGCTGCCGCAGCCTCCCTTCCTTTTCTGACTCCTGAATATGCTCAAGGCATGAAGACCTTCGCAGGCAGGAACCTGGAAACCGTCCTGACCATTCTGCGCCGTGCCTCCCGGTCTCAAGACAGCTCAGCCACATCTCAAGAACCTGCAAAAGACATTAACGCAGCCTTAACTCAAGATTTTTCTGAGAACAGGACTGCCAGGGGCAACTGTCTTGTGCTGGACAATTACCAGGAGGTTCCAGAGGACTCTTTGTTGCACAGCCTTCTGGCTTCAGCTCTGGAGTACATGCCCCGAGGGGTTAGCCTGATTGTTACCAGCAGGAACCATCCCCCTGCGCAGTATTCCAGGCTCAGAGCAGGCAACATGATTGCCATGCTGGAATGGGACGAAATCCGGTTTTCCCTGGAAGAGACCAGATCTCTACTGGACGGGCTGCTTCAACATGACGACATCTCCCGCCTGAAGGATGAAGATGATCTGGCAGCGTTATTTTATCGCATAACCGACGGTTGGGCAGCAGGGGTGGTGCTTTTGGCGGAGCATTTCAGGCAGCGAGGAAGGGATGCTGTTCCACGGGATAAAAGTCACCTTCCCGAGGAGATCATGGATTACTTTGCCCATGAGGTGTGCGGCACTATTGATGCTGATCTTCTTGACTTTTTGTTGAAAACCTCATTTCTGCCTCAGATGAACCCGTATACAGCTCAAGCAATTTCCGGCAACAGGCATGCCGGGCGTATTCTTTCAAGGCTTTACCGCAACAGCCGCTTTACTGAAAGAAGGACCCTCAAGCCTCTGGTATACCAGTATCATCCGCTGTTCAGGCAGTTTCTCCAGAGACAGGTCCAAAGCAGCCTGTCTGAAGAAGAGACTGGACAGCTCAAACTGCTTGCTGCGGACCTTATGGCCAGGACAGGGCAGACCGAGGAGGCCGTGGACCTGCTCTTGTCCTGTGGCAGCTATGAAGCCGCGATCCATATTATACTGGACAGAGCCGAATCAATGATCGCCGGGGGAAGAGCCCGGACCCTGGAAGCATGGCTTGGCAGGATTCCCTCTGCAATGTATGAAAATTATCCGTGGCTTCACTACTGGCTGGGGATGTGCAGATATCATTTTTTTCCAGGAAATGCCCTGAAAGCGTTTAAAGATGCTTTTTTCTTCTTTACTGCCCAGGGAAATGATACCGGGGCGCTCATGTCCTGGTGCGGGGCAGTGGACTCCATACTTCTGGAGCGAAGCGACTTCCGGCGTCTGGACTCGTGGGCCGATTGGCTGGAAATACGCCTGCAGCAGGATCCTGTCTTTCCTTCTCCGGAGATTGAATCCAGAGTTACGGCCTGCATGATCGGTTTAATCCTGTTCAGAAATCCGGAATATCCGGGTGCCCACCGATGGTTCAAGCAGGCTGAGGAATTGATTTGCGACCCGCTGTCGCCAAATAATGCAGCCGGCTTTTTTTATCTGATAATGCACCACCTGATGTTCGGGAATACGTTGAATGCAGGCCTGCTCCTCAAGAGGATGGAGCCTCTCATCGATTCTTCTTCGCCTCCAGTCCTGCGCATTAAATGGTGCCTGATCAGGGCCATGTACTTCCGCCTGACCGGTAAATCAGGGAAGGAGATTCTGCACTTAGTGGAAGAAGGGCTGACCCTGGCCCGGGAAACAGGAATCCATGTTTTTGACATTCATCTGCAGTCTCAGGGGGTGCATGGCGGACTGAACAGCTACGACAGTGAGACCTCCCGACATTATCTGGAAAATATGGCTGCGACAGTCTCGGACAGAAGACAGTGGGACGTATCCAATTATCACTTGCTTTCCGCCTGGGAAAGGTTGTGCCAGGATGATATTCAGTCTTCTCAGGAGCATTTGCAGGCTGCTGTGCGCATCACGGAGAAGATCGGCTGCACCTTTTCCTGGGCCATGGGGCACGCAGGGCTGGCCCTGGCCTGTCTTGAAGGCAGCGGCCAAGAGGGCTTTGCTGAACACCTGGGCAAAGCCCGGCAACTTCTTCCAGGGCGTAGCGACATTCCAGAGTTTCTTTATCTGTGCGTGGAAGCCCTTGCCTGTTTTCGCAGCCGCAAGGAAGCCCGGGGAGCTGTTTTGCTGGCCAGTGCTTTGCCCATAGCCCGCAAGAAGGGATTTTTTTCAGCTCCGTTCTGGAAACAGGAAGTCATGAGTTTGCTGTGCGCCAAGGCTCTGGAGCATGGCATAGAAACAGAATACGTCCGGGAGCTCATCATCAGAAGAAGCCTCTTGCCCCTGCCCGGAAAAGAGCAGGAAGCATACCTTCTGGACTGGCCCTTTCCTCTGAGGATCTTCAGCCTGGGCAGGTTTGAGGTCCATCTGTACGGTAAGTTACTGCAACCTGGAGCCAGGGGCCGGGGCAAGCCCATGGAACTGCTTAAGGTTCTTGTGGCTTACGGCGGCCAGGAAGTTTCCCATCAGAAAATCATGGATGCCCTCTACCCTGATTCTGACGGGGACAGGGCCAACTATTCCTTCAAGTTTGCCCTGCATCAACTGCGTACTCAGCTTGGCTCCGGCGGCTTTCTAATATCAAGGGAAGGACGCCTTTCCCTTGATGCGCGAAGGTGTTTACTGGACAGCGAAGCCTTTCTTCATCTGTGCAGCCGGATAAGAAAAGCCCATGACGAGCTGCGTATCAGCTCTCAAAGAAGCAGTCGGGCCGGTGAAATCAATGAGCTTATTATGCATTTGTGCGGCAAAGTCCTCCACCTGTACAAGGGTGATTTTTTGCCCGGAGATGAGTCTGATTTTGCCACATCTTCCAGAGAGAGCCTGAGGGTACGCTTTCTGGAGGTCGTGGACATTGCCGGGTCCTGTCTGGAAAAAGCGGACCGAAACCGGGAAGCGTTGCAGCTGTATGAAAGGTCAATAGAGACCGACAACCTGCAGGAAGAATTTTATCGCAGGCTCATGCGTTGTCTGGCCCGCAATAAACGTACTTCTGAAATCCAGTCGGTTTACGACCGCTGCTGCAGAGTTCTTAAATCCAGGCTGGACAGCCCTCCCTCCCCTGAAACCAGCAGGGTCTATAAAAGCCTGATACAGCAATGACTCTATGCCATGCCCTGCTTTCCATCCCGGTTGCCCTGTGCATCGCTGCAGACTGGGCTGAAAAACAGGCTGCACTTAACGCAGCGATATATCTCCCGGCAAGTTAGTTTCCATCCGGAAACGGTTCTTTTTCCATTTGGCTGACCCTGCCACGCGCTTCGCGTGGTCAATCTGCACAATTATTCGTCAACGTATTAAGATACGCCTCCTCATAATTGCTTGATTTCCTTTTGTTCTGGGTCATACTTTAGCTGCAGACAGCAGGGCGACCAGATGGAAAAAATAAAAAAAAATCCCAAAAAATAAAAAAATTTTTTAAATCTATCCCAAATCTATCTCTGCGTCTGTTTAAACTGGATATGGCAGCGGAGATTGCCTTCCAGTCCGATACCTGACCCCTGTTTTATTCTTGGTGGACACGTCGTTCCGTCGTCTGCTTTATCTCATGATACCCGCTGGTCTCCTGGTTTTTCATGAAACCCCCTGCAATGTTCAACTCAACATACATTAAAATCCAGCTTCGGGAGGGCCTTATGGACAAAGAAAACATTCAGGAAGAGGTTCAGAGACAAGTCAAGGGCATTGTGCCTGCGGTCAAAGAAGTCATAACCGATCCGGGCGGATTTTATTCCCGGATGCCCAGGACAGGAGGGTTTCTGCAACCTCTTGTTTTTATGGTCGTCCTGGGAGTGGTTTCCGGTCTGATTCTTTCGGTATTATCCCTGATAGGGCTGGCTCCCGGGGAAGGATTGATCACAGGTTTGGCCGCATTGATTTTTGTTCCCATAATGGTTGGTATTTTCGGCTTTGTTGGAGCAGCCATTCTTTTTGTTATCTGGAAGATCATGGGCTCCCAGGAATCCTACGAAACAGCTTACAGGTGCATGGCCTATACTGCAGCCATTATACCCATAACTACTGTGCTCAATCTCATACCTTACCTGGGAGTGGTCATCGGACTGGTGTGGGTGACCTATCTTCTGGTGACTGCCAGCGTCAAAGTACATGGTATCAAGCCGCAAACAGCCTGGATTGGTTTCGGGATCATCTGCGCCATCTTTGTTTTTACCTCAGTGAGCGCGGAAATGGCAGCCAGAAAGCTCTCCAGCGAGATGCAGGCCTGGGAGGCGGAAATGCAGCAGAGAACAGGCAATCTTGAGGGGATGGAAGAGATGTCCCCGGAAGAAGCAGGACAGGCTGTAGGTGAGTTTTTCAGGGGAATGCAGGAATCAGGAGAGGATTTAAGGTAAGCCAGAAAGAACGAGGGGCAGGGTACGGTATAGAACTCTATTTCAAGGGGGAAGAGCCATGAAGAACCTTTTTGCGTCAGCAGTATTAATATTTTTTGCTGTCTTGCTTTCGGCCTGCGTAACTCCTTCGCCCAGTTCGCAGGTTCAGGCCACAGAGGGACCGGACATAGGCACGGCCAGAGCCGAGGCTTACCATGGACCCAGGGCGGCCATTGCCGTGGCCGATTTCGAGGACAAGACCGTAGGGAGCGGCCAGTACCGGGCCGAATATGGCCGGGGCATGCAGGATATGCTGGTCACCTCGCTTTTCAACACCAACCGGTTCATTGTCCTGGAGCGGGAAAAGCTGCAGGCGGTTATGACCGAGCAGGACATGGGGGCTTCGGGGCGCTTTCGCCAGGACACGGCTGCTCCCATTGGCGAACTGGAAGGGGCGCAACTCCTGGTGGTGGCTGCGGTGACCGGGTTCGATCCCGGCCAGGCAGGAAGCCGCGGAGGAGTCAGCGGCCGGGGAGGCATACTGGGAGACAGCCGTCTTGGATCCCTTATGGGTGGATACCAGCGGGCTCACCTTGCCCTGGATCTGCGCGTTATTGATACCTCCACCGGACGCATACTGTCGGCCACCAATGTTGAGGGCAACGCCCACAGCTACGACCTGGGCGGATCAGTGCTGGGCAGCCAGGCCGGCGGAGCATTGAGCACTTTCGCCCGCACGCCCATGGAACAGGCCATCCGCAGCGCAATCAACTCGGCAGTGGAATTCGTAGCCAGCCAGACCCCTGAGGAATACTATCAGTACCGTTAAGCCGGGCTGGTATTGCATGCTGTTTAAACAGGGAGGGGAACATGAAATTCTCCAGCATATTTTTGAAGACCATGCTTGCGGCCCTGTTTTTATTATTCTGGGCCGAATCAGCAGGTTCTGCCGGCAGGGATGGTTTTTACTTTGCGTCCGGCCAGGAGCATGAAAGGTACTTTCCTGATCCGGACAAAATGCTTCCCCTGCGTGAACATTCCTGGGGTCCTGATCCCGGAGGGATAATTTACGACGGGTATTATCCTCCGCCTTACAGGCACAGGCACCCTGGATGGCCCGGATATTATCCCCCATATCCATACTATCCCCCGTATTATGAACCCAGGAAGCCCTGGTACGAAGATGAGCCACCGATTCCGGCAGGCCGGCTGGTGCTGCTGGTGGATCCTGTGAAGGCCAAGGTCTTAGTCAATGGCTATGAACTTCAACGCCATCCGGATCTTTCCTATGAAGTGGGACTGCTGGAGGGCGAGCACAAGATCGAGGTGGTGTCCGAGGGGTACCTGCCGCATAAACGCACAGTCCGGATTCGCGGCGGGGAAAGGCTCCGCCTGACCATCCGGCTGGAGCAGGGCAATGAATAACAGGTCCTATCAACAGCCAGGAGGATCATTATGAGAATGTGTCTGTATTTTATGCTGGTTTTGGGCCTTGGTTTTTTCTGGTCAACTTCTTCTGCGCCGGCCGGAGGGTTCCCTGTTTCTTTCCAGGCCGACTACGCGGATATCTCCAATGGAGAAGAAACTACTGGTAAATACTATGCCTCTTCCCAGGGACTGCGTACGGAAGGAATCATGGACGGCCAGCAGCAGATCATGATTGTCAATTTCGACCAGAGAGTTGTCTGGGTGGTCATGGAAGAGGAAGGCATGTACTACGAGATGGCCATGGGACCTGAGGGGTCCGATGAGTACATGAGTGTCTGCGCCGAATTGACCGAGAAGGAAACCATGGTGGGCCGGGAGACCCTGCAGGGCCGCAGCGTGGAAAAGTGGCACTGCCGGAAGATGGACGGCCGGGTGGACAAGGTCTGGTTTGATCCCAGGCTGCAGACCGCCCTGCGCACTCAGGATGCTCACGGGGCGATATTCGAATTGCGCAATATAAGGGAGAAACGCCTCTCAAGCGATCTTTTTCAGCCTCCCCAAGGGTATCAGAAAGTCTCCATGCCGGGGATGCAGTTTGGCGACCAGGAATCTCCTGATGCACAAGACGGTGGAGGAGGCTTTTTCGGAGGCGGTTTTCCCGGAGCGGGTCAGGATGAATACCCGGACGATGAAGACGATTCGGGCATGCTGGATGAGTTTCGGGGGATATTCGGCCGGTGATGGCTGTCTGGAGCCTTGGAGAGTCCGGGCTTCGTCCGAAGATGAGCGTGCTGCACATGGGGGAGTGGCTGCAACTGGTCGGGCGATAGCGTGGTAATGGGCTTGAGTTGCAGGTGCACCCTCCCTGGTGGTGGAGAAAATATGGGAGAAAGACATGAAACAGCTGATTATGTTTATCGTTCCGGTGGTTCTTCAATTATTGCCGGATAAAGGGGTACGGGCAGGATTTATAGGAATACAGACTTTTATGTGGGTTGTTGTTTTATTGCTCATGCTGGCTGTTCCGGTTCAGGCGCAAAGCCTGGACAAAGGCATACAGGCCTTGCAGCGTGAGGATTATCCAGCAGCCCTGCAGGAGTGGCTTGCTCTGGCTGAACAGGGGATACCCGATGCTCAATTGATCCTTGGCTGTATGTACAGGGGAGGTCAAGGGGTCAGGCAGGACCACAGGGAGGCAGTCAGATGGTTCAGACTGGCAGCTGAGCAGGGGATGCCCCAGGCCCAGGCTTTTCTTGGGGAGATGCATTACGGGGGCCAGGGCGTCATCCAGGATTACAGGGAGGCAGCCAGATGGTTCAGGTTGGCAGCTGAGCAGGGAATGGCCGAAGCACAGGCCCTTCTGGGGGGCATGTATTATATGGGACAGGGGGTCAGGCAGGATCTGGAACAGGCGGCCAGATGGCTCGGGCGGGCAGCCGAACAGGGAATTGCTGAAGCTCAAGCCGCCCTTGGAGCCATGTACGCCGACGGCGAGGGCGTGGAACAGGATTATGTGCAGGCCTACAAGTGGCTCAGTCTGTCTGCGGCGCAGGGAGTTGTTCAGGGAAAGGAATACAGGGACAGTCTGGCCCGGGAAATGAGTTCTTCTCAAATAGCCGAGGCTCGGCAACAGGCAGATGAATGGCTGCAGAGATCAGCCGGAAGAAGATCAGGGGATTAATTCTTGAATTTTTTGTCCTTATAATGCCTCAAGAACAGTGAGGTGAATCATGAAAGACTATTGCTTTAATTTTGGAATGGCCTGTATTTTTGTGGTCTGCATCGGTTTTTTATGGCCCGCAGCGGGAGTTGCATCTCCCAGCGAGAAAGAACAGGCTGGGCATTTGTCAGGCACAGTTCAGGCAAGGCTGGCGGAACCGGCTAGGGATGCAGAATCGAAGAAGCATTCGGAGCAGCTTCGTCTCAGGTCGAACCGGACTGAAAAACCTTCGCAGGCCCCCGCCTCTGGATCGCCTGAAGCCAGGCAAGGGAGGGATCTTTCCAGGGAAGAGCAGCCTGTTCGTCAAGCACCTCAAAAGCCTCGCCAGCCGGTGCAGGAACGAACTGATCAACAGCGCGGTGTACACTCGAAACCGGATTCCGAACCGGGCAAACCAGCAGAGCCTCCGCCTTACAGTCTGGACAGGACGAAAGAGTCGCAGCACTCGCCTGACAAGAGGCCGTCAGGAATCAGACAAGACAGGGCTATTCCCCAGGAGTCCCGGCCACTGCCCGGAGCATTCCGGCAACCGCAAAGCCCAGCGCAGCAGACAGGGGATCATATCCAGGGACAGCCTGGATGGCACACGCAACCGGACTCAAAAACACCTGCAGGACAGCCCGGTGTTATGCCCAGGCAAGGCATGGACCGGCCCGGAGATGATGTTATCCATGCTCCGCGAGACAGGGGCATATATGACATGGCCCCCGGCTCGCCTTTTGACCAGTACGGGATAGGCGATCCTGGTGGACGGATGGGGATGCCTGAGCAAGGCATCGACATGGGACCGGGAGCAGGTGCCAAAGAGCCTCCGGGAGTAACCCCCGGAGGACGCTATGGCTCTGGTGCTGTGGCTTCAGGGAGTGTTGGCGGCTATATAAGAAGTATGTTTGCGGGTCTGGGGGGCACCGGAGGAGGGCCGGGCTCCACAACGGACGAACTTTTGTCGACCATTGGCCGTGACCGGGAGGGCGGCATACAGACGGCCCAGGATGCCTCGGCCTTTTTCGGCATGCTGGGTAAGTTTAATATTCCGATAATCAGCAAGGCCGCCGAAGCAACCGCAGCAGTTGCGGATGGAGTCGAAGCCGAACTGCATAGACAGGAAGCTGAGGATGCTGAGGCAAGCCACGATGACTCGGGAACATCCGGTTCCGATGACAGTGGCACAGACTCGTCCGGAACTGATGATTCAAGTGAGACATCTGATTCCACGGATGAGGGAAATGGTAACGGCGAGAGTGATACTAACGGCGAGAGTGATGGAAACGGCGAAGAAGATGCTTCGGATAACGGCGAGGGTGAAAGCGAAGTAAGCCCCGGTGATCCGGATGGATTAGGTGGATATGATGAAGAAGGACCATCAGATCCCTTTGGCATTGTGGACGACCCTGAAAGCAGCGCTCCCAGCGACGACGGTAGAGTGGGCGGGGATGAGGATACTGAAGGACCGTCAGATCCCTTTGGTATTGTGGATGACCCCGAAGCTGTTGTTCCCAGCGACGACGGTAGAGTGGGCGGACGCAGGACAGGCCAGGGTCCGGATGTTCAGCTTGAATTTCAGGATCACCTTGGCGATCCGCCCCGGGAGGATATGGACTTTTGATTCCAGCGGGTTGATTGATGTGACTGCAAAAAGTCATTTTTGCAGTCACAGACGTCAGAAATCAGAGATCAGGGGTCAGTAAAATCAAAGATTTATGTAGATTGTTGATTTCTGAATTTTTCATTCCCCGACTTTTTGCAGGTGCATCTTGATTGTAAACATTATACTTTGCCCGCAAAACCTTTTGGATGATTCTGCGTAACTGTTCAGCACATTTTGTGTGTACTCTTGTTCTGGGCATCGGTGTCGGTATCGGTATCGGGTTCGATAGAAAACCGAAAACCAAAGTTGCGTGGAGCGTTCCCCAACAGCTTCGATACCGATCCCGATACCGACCCCGACAC
>Ga0207421_10009173_pt1 | contig 10064 bp, 6 predicted proteins | sample SodLakKL_010_SED_4_FD_187542 | JGI IMG/M metagenome (GOLD analysis project Ga0207421, IMG submission 187542) | Alkaline sediment microbial communities from Lake Tanatar, Kulunda Steppe, Russia - 8KL_010_SED (SPAdes) (version 2) | ecosystem: Environmental > Aquatic > Non-marine Saline and...
GCCGAGCTCCACGGCCAGCGCCCGCTCCATCTCGCGGATCGACGCGGCCGCCTCTCGAAGGGGACACCCGCCGGTCAGCCGGACGACGGGGCCGTTCGACCATGTCGACCATGTTCGGTTCGAGGGTGTTCGTCAGCGTCGTCGTGGCCTGGTGACCGGTTGCCGACGCTCGGTAGGCTTGGCCCATGAGCGCTTCCGAGACCCCTTCCTCAGGCCCCCGACACGTCCTCGTGGCGGTCGCATGGCCCTACGCCAACGGCTCCCTGCACCTCGGGCACATGGCGGGTGCCTACCTGCCGGCCGACATCTTCGCCCGGTACCACCGCATCAGCGGCAACCGGGTGCTGATGGTCTCGGGTTCCGACACCCACGGCACGCCGATCACGGTGCGTGCGGATCAGGAAGGCGTCAGTCCGGCCGAGATCGCCGAACGCTACCACCCGGAGTTCCTGGCCTACTGGGAAGAGTTCGGGATCTCGTTCGACCTGTTCACCTCCACGATGACCGACAACCACCGTGACGTGACCCACGAGATGTTCCGCGCCCTGCGCGACAACGGCTACATCGAGCCGCGAACCACCGATCAGTTCTACGACCCGGTCGCCGAACGGTTCCTGCCGGACCGCTACGTGGTCGGCACCTGCCCGCACTGCGGCGCGACCGACGCCCGCGGCGATCAGTGCGACACCTGTGGCAAGACGCTCGACCCGATCGATCTCGGCTCGCCGCGCTCGAAGCTGACCGACACCGCCCCGGAGATGCGTCCGACCGAGCACTACTTCATCCTGCTCTCCAAGCTGCAGGACGAGGTCGCCGCCTGGCTGGAGGGTCGGGAGGGCTGGCGCAGCCACGTCATCAACTGGGCGAAAGGGTTCGTCCGGGAAGGCCTGCACGACCGGGCGATCACCCGGGACCTCGCCTGGGGGGTGCCACTGCCCGACGACGCCGAGCTCGACTCGCCCAACGACAAGCGGATCTACGTCTGGTTCGAGGCCGTGATCGGCTACCTCTCGGCCTCCAAGGAGTGGGCGCAACGCCAGGGTGATCCGGACGCGTGGAAGGCCTGGTGGGAGGACCCGTCGGCGGAGTCCTACTACTTCATCGGCAAGGACAACATCCCGTTCCACGCGGTCTACTGGCCGGCCCAACTGATGGGTGCCGGCACGCTCCAGCTACCCACCAACGTCCCGGCCAACCAGTACGTGACGTTCAAGGGCGCGAAGGCGTCCAAGTCGCTCGGTGTCGGCAAGTCGGTGCTCGAGTACCTCGACGACTACCAGCCCGACACCCTGCGCTACGCCCTGGCGACCAACCTGCCCGAGTACAACGACGTGGACCTGACCGAGGACGAGATGGTCCGCCGCGTCAACGACGAACTGGTCGCGACGTGGGGCAACCTGGTCAACCGGGTGCTGGCCATGACCAGCAAGAACTTCGAGGGCCTGGTGCCCGAGCCGGGGGCGCTCGACGATCGCGACCACGAGGTGCTGGCCACCGTCGACGCACGGCTGGCGGCCGCCGGTGAGCAGCTGGAGCGCGTCGAGCTGCGCGCAGCGGTCAAGGAGGCCATGGGCGGCGCCCAGGCGGTCAACGTCTACCTCAACGCCCTCGAGCCGTGGAAGACCGCCAAGACCGATCGACTCCGCACGGCCACGACCCTGTGGACCGCGCTGCAGGCCATCAACGGGCTGAAGGTCGCGTTCGCGCCGTTCGTGCCGTTCTCGTGCGAGACGCTGCACACGCTGCTCGGCGGGGAGGGCGATCTCGCGGGCGAGGGATGGCGACGCCACGAGGTCGCGGTCGGTACCGCGCTCGGTGCCCCGACCCCGATGTTCCGCAAGATCGAGCCCACCGAGGCGTAACTGCCACGGGGCTCGCTCCGGCCCTCCGGGTGGCCCCTGCCCGGCGGGTGGCGGGTGATGTGGGCGGTTGTGCCGGGCGACCGGCGAACCTGCCCACGGGCCCAGTCAGGGCGGGGGTCCACGGTGGCCCTGCCCGGCGGGTGGGCGGCGCGATGGAACCGGTCGAGCCCGCGGTCTACTTGATCCCGGAGCTCGCCACGTTCTCCACGAAGTAGCGCTGCGCGAGCACGAACACCGTGACCGGCACGGCGATCGCGATCACGACGCCGGCCAGGATCAGGTTCGGGGTGTCCGAGGCGCGACCGCCCAGCTGCTGGAGCGACACGGTCAGCACGTGGTTGTCGGCGTTGCCGGCACTGATCACGATGAACGGCCAGATGAAGCTGTTCCAGGCGTAGAGGAACATGAACGTCGACAGCGTGGCGATGGCCGGCATGGACAGCGGCACGAAGATCCGCCACAGCGTGGTCCAGCGTGAGGCTCCGTCGATCACCGCGGCTTCCTCGAGGTCCTTGGGGATCGACACGAAGAACTGTCGGATCAGGAACGTGCCGTAGGCGTTGAAGAAGAACGGGAAGACCAGCGCGGCCAGCGAATTGACCCAGCCGAGTGCCACCATCAGCTGATACAGCGGGATGATCAGGATCACGAACGGCACCATGATCGAGCCGATGTAGACCAGGAACATCGCATCGCGGCCGGGGAACTCGATACGCGCGAACGCGTAGCCGCCCAGGATCGAGCTCAGCACGGTGCCGCCCACCACCAGCAGGGTGACGAGCACCGTGTTGGTCAGGCTCCGGTCGAGGTTCTGCAACTCGACGACCTGCCGGAAGTTGGAGGTCTGCGCGGAGAGCGTGTCGACCTGCTGCGCCGTGCGGACGTTCGCGCCGACGACGTCGCCCGGGTCCTCCACCGAGGCGAACCGGCCCTCGGTGGTCGTGCCGAGCTGGACCATGCCGACCACCTCGCCGTCGACCGGGACGTCGAACAGGGGTTCTTCCTCGCCGTCGATGACCACCGTCTCGGTGTCCATGAAGCCGCCGCGACGTTCCACCTCGGCGAGTTGGGCGGTGACGCGGGCGTCGAGGTCGTCGGGGGGCGCGAACACCCCGATGTCGACGGTCTCGAGCAGGATGCGCTCCTCGCCCTCGACGAGGAACAGCGGCTCCTGTTCGCCGTCGACCTCGGCGGTCTCCTGGCTGTAGGGCAGCAGACGCGGCGGGAAGCGGAAGATGTCGCTGGACTCCTTGAGCGAGCCGAACGCGACCACCGCGAACGGGAACACCATGACGATCCCGAAGGCGCTCAGGGCGGTGTAGAGCCCGATGCGCTCGACGAGCTTGCGACGTTTCGATCCGGTGACCACGGCCATCGCTCTAGCCCTCCGCTTCGGCGCGTTGTCGCCGGAACTGCACCAGCGTGAACGCGAAGATCAGGACGAACAGCACCCAGGCCACGGCGGAGGCGTACCCGAACGAGAACCGCCGGAAGCCCTGCTCGTAGAGGTAGACGACCGGGGTGAGGGTGGAGTTCTGCGGCCCGCCACCGATCGGTGTGGTGGTCGGGAACAGCACCACGTTCTCGCCGAACAGCTGCAGGGTCAGGATGCCGGTGGACGCGACCACGAAGAAGGTCGTCGGGCGAAGCGCCGGGAGGGTGATGTTGCGGAACCGCTGCCACCGGTTGGCGCCATCCAGCATCGCGGCCTCGTGCAGGGTGTTGTCGACCCCCTGGAGCCCCGCGAGGAACAGCACCGCGTTGTAGCCGATGAACATCCACGAGAACACGATCACCAACGAGAACAGCGCGATGTCGGCGTCCGAGAGCCACTGCAACCGGGGATCGGTGAACTGCGGCAGGAGCGGCAACCGGTTCAGGAACCCGATCACCGCACTGATGATGTAGTTCAACCACCCGATGGTCGAGTCGAACAGCTGGCGCCAGATGAGCGCGACCGCGACCACACCCGCGATCGAGGGGATGAAGTAGATGGCGCGGAAGACCTTGATGAACGGGGCCTTGGAGTTCAGCAACGTCGCCAGGAACAGCGCCGGGATCGTCGACAGCGGCAGCGCGAACGCGGTGAAGAACACGATGTTGCGGATCGACTGCCAGAACAACGGATCCCGGGCGCCGATCACGACGTTGCCGACGCTGAACCACGGTTGATAGCCGGTCGCGAGGGCAGCGCTGGCGGACTCGCCGGCGCTGACCACCGCGACGTTCAGACCCAGGATCTGCGCGTAGTTGGCGAGTCCCACGAACACCGGCTCGCCGAACGCGTCCCACTCGGTCAACGAGACGAACAGGCTGAACAGCAACGGCCCGGCGAAGAACGCGACGAACCCCAGCGCGTTGGGGGAGACGAACAGCAACCCGTCCAACGTGCGGGTCGTCCGGTTCTTGACGTCCATCTCGAGTGCCACGTCGGTCTGGAAGGTCCGCCAGGCGAGGTAGCCGCTGGCGAGCGCGATGGTGAGGAAACCCAGCTGCAGGGGTTGGAGGGTCCTGGCCACGAACGTGGCGACACCCGGCAGGATGCCGACAGCGACCAGCATGGCGGCGATGGCCGCGTAGGCCACGTAGCGCGCGTACTTGCGCGTGACGACGAGCTTGTTGTCCTGCTCGCCCCAGCCGGTGACGACCCAGGCGGCGATGGCCACGATGCCGAACGGGATGCCCCGGCCGAAGGTCTCGCCGAGCGCATCCAGTCCGACGAAGATGCGGTTGACGTGCAGCAGCAGCAGGACCGCACCGAGGAACGTGAGGTAGTCGGCGGCGAGCGACAGCGACCGGCCGACCGGTCGACCCCGGGCCAGGCCGACGATCGCTCCCAGGTCGAGCGCGACCAGGGTGAGTGCGGCGGCGTTGGCGGCGATCGACGCCGGACCCTCGAGCGTCGCGCTGGTCGTGGCGAACCACAGGGCGGTGGCGGCTGCCAGGAGGTGCAGCACGCGCCAGGCGAGCACCACCGTCAACCACTTGGATGCCTCGAGCAACCGGGGTAACCGGAAGCTCGGCAACGAGATCGCCGTCATCGAATGTCCTCCGCCTCAGGCGTCGTCAGTGACCGGTCAGCCGCTGACGACGCCTGAAGCTTGGGGCGGCCCGCGCCTGCGGGCCGCCCCAACGCTGCATCCGAACGGGGTCCGGGTGCTTACTCGAACGTCGCGTTCAACTGGTCGTCGATCGTCGACTGGAACTCCTCGAGGGAGATGTCCCCCGCGAGCACGCCTTCGATCGCGGGTGCGAGGATGCTGTCGAATGCGGGCCAGTCGCCCTCCCACAGCGGACCTTCCGGCTCGGAGTTGGCGAGGCCGTCGATGAAGGCCTGGTTGTTCTCCGGCGGGGCGAAGGTCAGGAACTCGTCGATCGTGTCCTCGTCGTCGACGCGTGACGGGATGTTGGCACCCAGCTCCGCGATCGAGGCCTGGACCTCACCATCGGTCAGGCGGGTGACGAGGTCGAACGCCTCTTCGGGGTGCTCGGTGTTGGCGTTGACCACGTAGGCGCCCCAGAACGTCCAGTTGACCGCGCCGGCCGGGCCGGCGGGGATGTTCACGACGTCCCAGTCGAAGTCGTTCTCCCGGTAGGCCGGGGTCGACCAACGGCCGCTCAGCTGCATGCCGACCTGGCCGGCCTGGTACGGCGGTTGGCTGTCCTCGCCGTACGGCACGCCGAGTCCGTCCTGGTACAGCCCGGAGAGGAACTCGAGGCCCATGACCGACTCGTCGCTCCCGACGTTGGAGGCGGTGCGGTCCTCGTTGAAGAACCCGCCACCGGCGGAGTTCATCCAGATGCCGGGGTTCGCCCACCAGTTGTTCATACCGAAGCCCTGGATGTCACCACCCAGACCATCGACCGCCGCGGCGACCTCGCGGAAGCTGTCCCAGTCCCAGTCGCCGGCTTCGTCGAGCTCGCGTGGGTCCGGCGCGCCGGCCTCGGCGATCAGGTCGTTGTTGAGGTAGAAGACGAAGGTCGAGACATCGCGAGGCAGGCCCCACAGGGACTGGCCGGATTCCTGCGTGTCCGGGTCGACGGTCAACAGCTCCATCGGTCCCGGGGCGTAGGCCTCGTCGCCCGCGTAGGCGTCGCTGGCTTCGGCCGAGTCCCGCAGGTCGAGGATCAGACCGCGGGTGGCGAAGTCGGCGATGTCGGTGCCGGGGATCCAGAAGACGTCGGGGGCGGTGCCGCCGGCGATCTCCGTGCGCAGCACGTCCTGGTACGACGAGGTCTCCGAGCCGCCGGGCTCGTACTCGAGGCCCACCCCGTCCCAGCCGGCGTCGATGTCCTCGCTGACGCTGTTGTAGAGGTTGGTCTCGGCGTCGTTGTCCGGGCGGGTGCGCCAACGCAGCGACACGTCGTCGCCGCTGGCCGCGGCGGCGTCATCGCCCTCGTCGACATCGCCCTCGTCGGCGTCGCCCTCGTCGGCGTCATCGATGCCAGGGTCCCCGCCGGTCTCGGCGTCGGTCTCCGTGCCGTTGTCGGCTCCACAGGCGGTCAACACGACTGCCGCGGCCGCGAGCACCGCGGTCCATCTCTTGATCCTCATCGGTCGTTTCCCTCTCCCGGCGCCGCCTTCGCGGCGCGTCGGCGTTCAGATCGTGGGTGTGGTCCCGACGTCGGCCAGGGTCGTCGCGTGGACGACCTCGACGTCGGGGATGGGGGCGTGGTCCGCTCCCGCCGGGCCCGTGGGTACCGCCGCCAACTGCGCCGCGGAGTCCTCGGGCATGGTGTCGTTGATGAACAGACCTGCCGCGGTCTCGACCGTCGCTCGCACCTTGAGGTTGTGTGCGCTGCGGTTGGGTGGCAGGAACTCGAAGCTCAGGTGCCAGTCGTCGACGGGCTCCCCGTCGATCTCCGCCGGGGCCTGCTGGCACGCCATGAGGTAGGCGACAGGGGCCTCGTAGAGCCGGTCGTAACGCCGGACGACGTCCCGCAACGCGAGGGCCAGGTCACGACGTTCGTTGCCCGTGAGGTCGGTGAGGCGTCGGGCACCGTGGCGCCGTGCACGCACGTGCAGCTCGAACGGCCAATCCGGCGCGAACGGGACCGCGACCGTGAAGCTGTCGTTGCCGGCGACCGTGCGGGCCGCCGAGCCGTCGTCGCGTGCGACCACCTCGCAGCTGAGGCAGGTGTCGTGCTGCTCGCGATGGCGGTGCAGCACCTGGACCCGGTCCCGGATCTGCGACGGCAGATGGGCCAGCGCATAGATCTGGCCATGCGGATGCGAGAGGGTGGCCCCGACGTCCTCGCCACGGTTCTCGAACACGAGTACCACGCGATGCGCGCGTTCGGCCCACAGCGCCTCGGAGCGATCGGCCCAGATGGCGACCACGCGGGCGAGCTCGAGCGCGGAGAGCGTGGCCAGTGACCCGGTGTGCGTCGGGGTGTAGAGCACGACCTCGCACCGTCCGCGGGACGGAGCGGTCACCCCGTCCATCGCGGGCGGCTCCGGCGGGTCGGCGAACAGGGTCGGGAAGCGGTTCTCGAACACCGCCGCCTCGTAGGGGAACGGCAGTTCCGGGCCGCCGACGCACAGCGGACAGGCCGGGGCTGCGCGGTTGCCGATCGGGGCTGACTGCGGCCGGGTGTTGCGAGCGGGTGAGATCGCCACCCACCGGTCGGTGAGCGCATCGTGACGAAGGTGCAGGGCCGGCCAGGCGCCGGCGGCCGAGTGTGCCGGGAGGTGGGCGTCGGGACCGCGTCGCCCATAGAGGAACAGGCGACGGCCATCGCCGTGCTGCAACTCGTGCCGCTCGAGGGTCTCCATCATGTAGGTGTACGCCTTCTTGCGGAAGTTTGTCAAGACGCGATGCAAGGTTACGGTTCCGAAAGTGCGCGCAGTGTACGACCGTGGTCGTTGGAAAGCAGAGAGCGCACGTCGCGCCCTGGCGAATTGCCTGTTGGCGAACTCGTTGCCGCAGTGGCAGGTCCGGCCCGGGGTCGCGGCTCCGGCCCGATGTCGCGGCTGCGGCCCGATGTCGCGCCAGGCCGTCACACTCGATGACCTGACGCGACAGCGGATGGCTGACGCGACGCTGGGCTCAGGTGTCGTCGATGCCCGCGCCGAGCCCCTGGATCGTCCGGCTGGCGTGGTCGATGACCACCCGCTGCCCGGCCCGTGCGAAGACCTCGAGGTGAGGCGCCGCGGGTGTCAGCTCCGTGACCGATGCCAGCGCCGCCGCCCACGCCTCGGTGGAGGCGGCTCCGAGGTGAACCATCCCACCACGCCTGATGGCCACGACCGCGCCGTCCAGTGGGCCGCCCTCTGCGCGGGCCAGCACCTCGAGGTCCGAAGCGAACACCGCGTCGGGCCCGGTCCCGAGAGGGATCAGCGTCTCGATCCAACCATCGGCAGCGATCAGCTCACGATCCGGGGCCCACGCCGCGCCATCGGCGCCATCGCCGTCGCCGCCATCGCCGTCGGCGCCGTCGTCGGCGTCGGCGCCGTCGTCGGACGACCATCGCACCTGACTGCGATCGGCGGGATCACGGGGCCAGCCGCGGGGGCTGCCGGCGTGCTCGACCCTGGCGCCCAGCCGGTCGGTCAGACCGGCCGGCAGCGGCACGTCGACCCAGACCGCGTGCGGGTCGCGGACCAGCGCCCGGGGCCCGACCACCACCGTGGCCCCGGTGTCGAGCGCCGCCTCCAGGCGTGCCAGGCGGTCGTCGGTCACCACGTGGAAGCCCGGTAGCAGCACCAGCTCGTAGCCGGTCAGGTCCGCATCGGCCGGGACGACGTCGACGTCCAACCCCAGCCGACGGGCCGCCGCATGCGCCGAGATCACGAGCTCCCGGTGCGAGGCGTCCGGCACCTGGGGCACGACCTGCAACATCCACGCATCCAGGTGCTCGTGCACCAGTGCGACCCGTGCCGGCGGTCGTTCCAGCAGCGACGGCGAGGTGGCGGCCACCTCGGCGTGTTCGCGTAGGAACCGCGCCGCCTCGTCGAAGGCGGGGGCCCGGGACGCATCGTGCCGCAGCAGCGCGGCGTGATGCTGTTCCTGTCCGGCGCGGGCGGCGCGCCAGCGGAACCACAACAGGCCCTCGATGCCGTGCAGGGCCGCCTGCCAGCACCACAGACGTACCTGGCCGACCGGCACGGCCGGGTTGTCCCCGGTCCAGTTCACGGGCCCCGGCTGCTGCTCGATGATCCAGGCGCGTCCGCCGCGGCCGGCGACCCCGGCGTCGACCGGCAGCGCCGAGCCACGCGCGAGGTCGAGGACGAACGCGACGTCGTCCGGGCCGCGCAACCCGTGGGGGTACATGTCGACCGCGCCCAGCCCCGTCGGCCGTCCGACACCGCGCACGTCGATGTCGACATCACCCATGTAGAGGTTGGTGAAGATCTCGCGCCCGGGTGATCCGGCGGCGACGATGGCGCGCTGTTCGTCCAGGCCCTCGATGGCCTGCGACGACGCGAACTCGAGGTGGGCCACCCGCAGCGACGGGGTGTGGTCGGTCACGGTCGGGACCGGCAGCAACACGTCGTCGAACGAGGGGTAGTCGCCGGACCAGAACGCGGTGCCCCAGGCGGCGTTCAGCGCATCGATGTCGCCGTCGAACCGCTCGGCCAACCACCCCGAGAACGCGGCCTGGCTCTCGTCGCTCCAGCAGCGGGCGGAATCGTGGTTGCCGGGCTCGTTGTCGAGCTGCCAGGCCACGACCATGGGGTGCTCGCCGTAGCGTTCGACCATCGCGGTGGTGATCCGCGCCGCCTCCTCGCGGTAGCTGCGCGACGACGGCGAGGTGTGGCGACGTGAGCCGTAGGCGCGCCGGCGACCGTCGGGACCCACGCTCAGGATGTCGGGTCGTTCGAGCGCCAACCACACCGGCGGGGTCGCGGTCGGCGTGCCGAGCACCACCGACAACCCGGCATCCGCCAGCGTGTCGATCGCGCGGTCGAGCCATCCCCAATCGAGCCGGCCCCGCGCCGGTTCGAACCGGCTCCAGGCGAACTCGCCGATGCGCACCAGCTCGAGGCCGAGCTCGGCCATCTGTGCGGCGTCGTCCACCCATCGCGACTCCGGCCACTGCTCCGGGTACCAGCAGACCCCGAACCTCATCCTCACCCCTTCTCGCGTCCGTGGTCGTCCGGCGCGTGGCACCGGCCGTCGTGGCCGCCGTGGCGCCGCCCGTCGTGGTGCCGCCCGTCGTGGCGCCGGCCGTCGTGGTGCCGCCCGTCGTGGCGCCGGC
>Ga0207421_10009174_pt1 | contig 10064 bp, 4 predicted proteins | sample SodLakKL_010_SED_4_FD_187542 | JGI IMG/M metagenome (GOLD analysis project Ga0207421, IMG submission 187542) | Alkaline sediment microbial communities from Lake Tanatar, Kulunda Steppe, Russia - 8KL_010_SED (SPAdes) (version 2) | ecosystem: Environmental > Aquatic > Non-marine Saline and...
TACACCGGGGCCGAGTGATGGCTGCATAAACTGGTCCCCCATCGCCCCGCCTACCGCAAATTCGCCAATCGGCGTCAATAGACCCGAGCGTCGTAAAGCCCGCTGAACTAACTTCGGGCTGTCCCACTCGAAGGCTGGCTCGCCACTAGTAATTGCGTACAATTGCTCAGTAACCATGCCCCCGGCGAACAACGCCCCGGAGAACACCGCAAACCCAGGCACACCTTTTTTCCACTGCTGCTGCATTGCAATTCGGGTGAACTGGATTGGCCAATTAAGAAACTGCGTGATGCCTGCGGTCAACTCGCCCGGCAAAGAGCCCCGGCGGCCACCAGCGAACAGGATGGCTCGGGTTGTGCTGTCCGGGCGCAGCACTGAATGGTCTACCGTGCGATGGAAGTAAGAGCCCATGACTTCCGCGCTTTGTGACGGAAGATCCGACCAATCAAACAGCCCGTACTGGTCAACTTTGCCGAAGCGGTTTACGTCATTCCAAACGCGCTCGCTAACGCCGCTGGACTGCAAGTCTTGTATCAGCCGCGGGTCAAGGTCGTTCCACGGCACGCGGGCGGCGTCACCCAGCCCTTTACCAATGCTGTAGCTAGTGACCTGCCTAAGCCCCTGCTCAATGTCCCACGCGCCAGACGCCCGGTAAACAGCGTTACTGAACCGCTGCATGCTGGCACCAAAGCCCTCGGCCAGCGGGTCGTTCGAAAATCGGCTGTTGGGCGAGCCCATGTACATGTTGGTTTCATAGGTGCCGTAATAGTCACGCAACTTCATGCGGATGTCGCGGTTTAGCAGCCCGGCCATGCCCTGCGCCTGGAGAGAAAACGCTTTACCGTAGCCCTCGACACGAGCCCGCTGCAACGGCGCGATAAGAGAGTCGGTTCCTACAATCGACAGGGCTACCCGACCGAGGTATAGAGGTATCTGTAAAGCACGGACACCGCTCATGATGTTGGCGCCCAAAGAACTTTGCGGCGTATCTAGGGTTCCGCTGACAGCATCGAAAATTCTAGTAACACTGTTTAGCTCAATTTGATTCCCTCGCGTGCGGTTGGGATCTAGCGCCAGCTCCCGGTCAAACTCCCGTGCCACCTGCCTTACTACCCGCCCCGGATCAGGGCCGAACTCTTCAGCCATGGCGATTGCACGGGTCTTGCGGCGGATTTGACGCTGCACCTGCCGCATTAGAGTGTCTTCGCCAAACTCTTCCAGAAACGCATGCAGCCGATCCGGGTCATCGGTGCGGTAGTGCACCTGCCGGCCCATGGTAAGAGGCTGGTCGCCGGGCTCTAGCGTGTGACGAGTCTGCAGTGTGTTGTAGATTGCCTCAGCCGATGCGTAGGGGTCAGGGTGCCTATCTGTGTCCAGTAGCTCCGCCATTTCCCTGATGGCTCGGTTTTTGTCCTTTGCCAAGCGCCCAGGAGACAAGTTCTGCGGTCGCCAATGCGGCATCGTCTCGACAAACACTCCAGCAGCGCGCAGCCGATCATCCATCATTTGGTTTCGTTCTTTGAGCATCTGCGCCGCCCGCCGCGCAACCGGGTCGCCAGTGTCATGCCCAAGCATTTCCCGAGACAGGTTCCGAGTATCTTTGGGCCTCGGGTTCAGAAAGCCTACAAAGTAATCATCAAACGCTTGGTTCAAAGCCTGCATCTCTCGGTGCTCAAGATACCGCATTCGAGAACTAACAGACGGGCGTTCGCGCCGAATCCGCGGGTCGCCACTCTCCTCTACAGCATCCCGCAACCTGCCGATGTGCTCGCGCTTAAACCCATCGGTCTTCATCGCCCAACCTTCGGCAATCTGGTTGGAAATTTCATCTGAGACGGCTTTGCGGGCAGCCGCTTTTTGCAGGGTTGCTACCTGCTGCCGGGCCTTAGCGAGTTTGACTTCCTCACTAACAGTCCTGTCGCGGATGATCCGCTCTAGGGTATTTTCGAGCATGTGACGATCAGTATCTGTCTGCTCTACTTTGCGGATCTCATTAAGGGCCACCCGAAGGCAGTCTAAAGCACTCATATCTGGCACTCCGTAATCGCACGCGCCGCAGCGGAATAGCTGTTGTTCACCTGCTCAAAGTCTACTCCGTTCTGTCGAGCGTACTGCACGATCTCGTCTAGCTCGGCAGTGGTTGCCCGCTCTTCGTCAGCGCGGGTCGGTGGGCGCTTGTCCCTAGCAGTGGCCGTAGCTTCCGGTGTTTCCTGCTGGCGGGCTGACTCAAACCTGCCCGGCTCGGCCCGCTTAAAACGCGAAGCGTTAAGGATATCGGCAACATCATCCACTGAAACTTTTTGTGGCCGCTTGGTTTGCCGACTGCGGACATCAGCAACCAGATCTTCGACTTCCCGCAGGTTGTTTCTAAGCCGCTGCTCAACTTCCCGTTCCGCCCGAGGAGGCCGACCGCGACGGCCCCGCCGCCGCTCCTGCAAATGCCCAAGCCTAGCCGCCAGCTCATTGGTCTCTGCAATTTTGCGCTCAACGAATCGAGCACGCAGCCCCTCAATGCCGTTGTTGCTAAACGCCTGCCAGTCGCCGCGGGCATGCTCCGGCATGCCTTCCATCATCTGCTCGGAGAATTGCCGTACTGAACGGGTGTCACCCTCTGCGGCCCGACCAAGAAGGTCAATCTGGCGGCTTTCTTCACGGTATGCAACTCGACGCACGTCGGGCTCTACCCGGTTAGCTTCAATCAACCGCTCGACCATAGGCCGCATAGACGCAGGCACGACTTGGGGATTTTCTTCATCTACTGCCCGGCGCATGTTTTCTGCCTGTTGCCGCACAGCCCTAGAGGAACTTCGCACGGAGCGGGCCCGCCCGACTGCATCGGTAGCAACGCCCTCAAACCCATCTGGCACGGTGGGTCGGCCACCAGCGCGGACGTAATCGCGGTAGCGCAGCGCATCAACTATCTCAGGATACTGCCGCTCAATGTCGGCCCGGCGTTCATCTGCACTACGGGCAACCAGCCGCTGTTCTGTGGTCTGCGCAAATGCCGGGGTCTCTTCGGCAACCGCCAATTCTTCGGCCCGATCAAGCAAGCCGCGCTCACGCAGTCGCGCTACCTGGGCCTCTGTAGCTGTTCCGCCGGCGTAGGAGTCCAAGGCGTCAAAATCGAGAATTTCTTCCCGACCAACCGGCGTGCGGCTCGCTTCCACAAAGGTTCGCTGTTTAACCTCACCCAGCGCGTCGTCGGTCAGCCCGATGCCGCGGCCATACTCGAATGCCTCCGGGCGATTTTGTGCAATGTCATCTAGCCACTTTGAAGCACCGCCTGAGTAGTTCGAAAACTCATCGTTCAGACTGGCGGGGACGTAATTGTCCGCGGGCTCCCGCACTCCCGTAGGTGCTGGAGTAGACGCTGCATCTGCAGCTGCTCGCTGTTCCCTGGGCGTGAACGCTCGGCCAAACGCAGCACCAGCCGGGATAAACACGAAGGGTGCGACACCAGTCAGAACTGTTTCCAACGGATCGACATTGCCGTACACCGCCTGCTGCGCTTGAATGTTGAGCGGCACGGTAGCGGCAGAAATTTGAGTCGCAGCAAGGGCGCTTTGGCGCATAAACTGCGCAGTTGTGCCGGCTTGCGTTGCCGCCCGAATCGCCGGGCCTCCTACCCAAATGGTAGACAGCACCTCGGGGGCAAGCATGCCGCCGCCCATAGCCCCCAAAAACCTCGTGCCTTGTCCTGCAACACTGCGCTCAAAGGTCTGCATGTAGCTATCGCGCTTGTGCCGCCGCAAATTATTGCGGAACTGCCGCACGGTCATATTCGGGTCAAACGGTACGTCAATTTTGCCCAGTATCGGGTCGTCTCGGAGTTCCTCGTACCGCTCTACTGTTAGCGTTTCTTGGTCATCGTCAAATACAACGTCGCGTAGGCTTGCCCACTGGTCACGAGCGTAGCCTAACCCATCGACTGCGAATCCCTGCCCAAGAGACCGGAGGAAGCCAGCAGTGCGCTCCCCAGGGTCTAGGCGGTCTTGGATAGGCACACCGAAAAGCTGCTCGCGCTCATCGCCATGAATGACCGCCTCTTCGTTTTGAACAAAAGAAGTGCGCCACTCAGCCATCTAACGACCCCTTATGCACAAACGCTTCGATGTCCTCGGGCACTTGCTCCAGCCAAGCATCGCCGGCTGCGTCGATAGCGTCTTCAATTTCCTGCTGCCCAGCGGCTACTGCGGCCAAGGCTTTTTTACGATCTCCGCCAAAATGCCGCAGCATGTCGCCATAAAACGCCAGCGTGCCAAGCCGCCCTCTGGCGCTCTGTGACATTGAAACCGGGCGGCGCATCGCTTCCGCAACTGGGGGCAGCGCCATGCCTTCATGCCCAAAAAGTTCTTGGGCGGCGACATTTGGTGTGGGGCGCTCGCCCAAAGCCTGTACGGCCCGTTCTATGTCATCTGCATACCGCGATTCACTGACAATCCGAGTGCCCCGTGGGGTTTCTCCAGTTTCTGGCTGCGCTTCTGGCACAATGCCGTTAGGCAAACGCGCACGACTTTTTGCTGGGCTCGCTGACAACGCTCGGAACAGCCCGCGGGCATCTTCAGTTCCTACTCCCAGTTCTGGAGCAGCGTCAAGGAACGTGTTTCGTTCAGATTCCGCCAAGTTAAGTACGCCTAACGAGAAATCAAGAGATGCTTGCCTTTCTTCCTCAATTTTCTCGTTGTCTATTCTTACCGCTTCAGAAAACGTGTCTTCCTCAACCTGAGCAGCGAGGGGAGTGCCATCATCTTGCCGAGCAATGGTACCCGTGCGCCGGTCGAAGAAATGGAACCGGCCCGGCCCGACAGGAATCGGACGGAGGCTTTCAACATCAAGGAACTCAGAAATCGTCGGGTCGTTAAGAACCTCGTTAATCGCGGCGATATTTTCCCCGAACACCCTATCCGTATCACCGAGCTGACTGGAAAGCATAGGCATGCCATTTGGCAAAGTAGTTATGTCTAGGTTACTAAAGAACTCCTCAAGTTGGCGTACCTGCCGCCTGCTATCCAACCTGGCATCCGGGTCTATCAGTGCCTCTCCAGCCGCAATGTCTTGGAACACATTGATTAGCGCAAGTGATTCTACCCCCCTAGAACCCGTCATTGCGTCAATTTTTTCGCGCAGATCATCGGACAAATCACTGCTACTAAAGGGCGGCGGGTCGCCACCTTGGCGTCCAGCAAACGCAAAATTGACAAGCGTCGCCATGTCTCGGCCTGACGCAGACTCTAGTACTAACGCCGCCCTAACCGTTGCACCAAGTTCCCGGTCTGCGCTGGACAGCATCTCCACGCCAGCCTGCGTAAGCCCCGTCTCCCTGTACGGCACCATGAACGTATTTAGCGCGTCGCGAAATTCTTCGATACTGCCGGCGTCGTCCATAGCGCCCGCAGCCTGCCTAACCTGTTCCTGTGTATAGGGCATAACATGCTGGGTCGGAACCCCGGTATTAGCAGACGCCCTGTCTTTGTTTTGCTGGATTTGCATGCTAATTTCTTGGGGGCTCATCCGCATAAAATCAGAAAATGTCGTGCTACTAAACGCACCTGCCCCCATGCCTGCTAAATCACCTTTCTCTTTAGCATCAACAAAACGGGCTTCTTCTTTTTCGAGCAGACGAAGTATTTCATTCCTCGCCCTAGAAGGCACGGTTTGCTCGGCTTCTTGGGTTTTATAACTGTTAATCGTTGCTCTTATCTCACCCAAAGAATAATTTGCTACTTGGCTGCGCACCCGGTCAAGCTGTGCAGCGGCCTGATACACGGCTTTGGCATCATTGGCGGCGTCCACGTCTCCTAACGCTTCAAGAGTAGAAACAACGTTTACAAGGTCTTCCCCCATGCCTTCTCGAAGTCCAGTGAAGGATTCACCTTCCAATACTAAATTTAGGCCGCTATCAAGCCGGTCTAATTTCAGTTCGGCTCCTTTCCGCACAATGCTATTGCGCTCATCTATTTGCGCCCCGAGACCGCGGCTAACCTCCGACGCCATTTGAAGCGCCGTGTTGTTGTCAGCGAAATACTCGCCGCGCTGGAGGTTATCGACAAGCAACTGCACTCGGTCATAGTCTTCGTCGTCCAACGCCTGCTGGGCTACGCCCCGGACGTAGTTTTGGTTTAGCGTTACATCAATTTCTTCGCCCAGCCGCGCTACCTGCCTTGGGCTCAACAAGTTTTCGGCATCTAAACGCGCCAAGCCATCGAGTGCTTCGGCTGAAAATTCAGCCAACTGCTCTTCGTTGGGGTCGCGCAAAAGCAAATTGCTCATGTCAGCGACTTGCTCCTGCAAAGCAGTAGTCGCCTGTACCTGCTCTTGCTCCAAGCCGCGCTCAAAAACCTGGTTATCAAGGCGGTTGGCGACTTCGTTGCCCGCGTTCTGTAAGTACACCTCGATTCCAGCTGCGGCGTCGGCATCAGTTTCAGCGGCGCTTTCTACTGTGCGCTGAGTGTACTCATTCCAGGCAGCCTGAAAGCCGTCAGGATCAAACTGGTGGTTGCGCTGCAGTTCGTTGGCCGTCCTAGCCGCATCCGTCCGCACCTGCTGCTCATATAGCGCCCGCGACCGCCGCTGAAACGCCTGCTGATAGCGACGGCTCCAATCAGGGTCGGGGGCAGCCAAGCCCTCAGCTCCCAGCTCCCGCTGCTGCTCTGCGGCAAGTTCTTCCGCTCGGGCCAAGCCTTCTTCTTGTCGGCGCTGCGCTGCCTGCTGGGTAAACCCCTGCAGTGCCCGCTGGATACCGGAGAAATCGAGCCCTTGATGGGGCTGTGGAGCCGGAGCCGCGCCTGTCTGGAAGGATACGGGCCCGCCACCTACGTCGCGAGCTTCAAATGGGTCGCGTGATGCCATGTTGTGTCCTCTTGTTAGAAGCGAGTGCCTGCTTCTCCACCAGGCCGTCCTGGGTGACTGCTCCGTGTAATTCTACGGTTGGGCTGATCCTCAATCATCCGGAGTGCGGTCAAAAAGGTTCGCGCTCTGGGCTGCACCAAGTAAATTGCCAAACAGGGACGCAGTGACCTGTTGGCCGCGAGCGCTAGCGGCTCGGCCAGCATCAGACATTTGCATAGCTGCATCTTCTCGCGCAGCACGTTCGCGTTCGCGGCTACTTGCCAAAGCGAACCGCTCCTGCGCCCCAGCCAGCGCCTCTTGCCGTGTAAACTCCGCTTGGGAGCGAGCACGGATCAGACGTTGTGTGCGACCTCCGATGATTCCAGAGGCACCAGCAGACGCCCGCTGCGAAGCCAAACGCGAAGAAAAATCTCGGGCTCGGCTCTGCTCTTGGAAGCGAGCCTGCTGGCGAACCTGAAACCGCTCAAGCGGACCAGCAAACGCCGCCCGACCAGCCGTAATGCCCGCCCGTTCAATCTCGGCTTCCATCTGCTGCTCAGACGCTCGTGCTTGGGACCTGGCCCCTAACAGACTGACACCTGCTTGCGCTGCGAAAAGGATTCCACCAAGCATCAGATTTGAACCTCCCGCGTCACTGACCGCACCTTGGCGCGATACAAGCTGGTAACCGATAGCTCCGTCTCAGGGCTTTCAGACCACCCCAGAAAACGCTGCTCAAACGAACCTTGGCGCTTCGGGAACCCTGTTTCTTCATTCTGCGCTACTGTACCAAAAAACTGCCGGTCATTGACGGCAAGCTGATAAGCCTCTTCTACTCCGATAATTACTCGCAGCAAGCGGTGTTTCTGGTTCAGGCTTTCCCCACGACCGCGATTGTCCGTTACTACCGGCAACATGCGCAACACTGAGGCGTAAGTAACGCCAACAATCACTTCACCGTCAATACTGGTATCCCCAAGATCTAAAGTCCCAGAGTCATCGGTGTCGAAAAACCCTGCAAACCTAGCGCCGTCCAAAACCACAACGGTGCTGTTATGGTGAATCGTGTTTAGCCCGGAAACGACACCTTCAGAAGCGTTGTACCGAAGCTCGAAATCCACTTGGTAAAATTCGTCATTCCGTACATCTAGCACAGTCAAAACAAACTGGTTAGTAGGTGTCCGCACCAAGGCGTACATGTCGTCCGGCGAAGTAGCGATGGCCCGAAATTCATATCCGTCGGCCAGTGACAAGCGGTTCCACGCAACAACTTGCTCCTGTTCGGCAAACGTACAAGAACGAAGCTCTTGTGCCTCGGTCAACGCAAAAATCCTTGGGGCTCGGTCATTTCTTGTGCCAGGGCGGAAAGTCAAATCGTTAATACGGTTCTGAAACAAATGCGGCGCCAGCAAACTTAAATCCTGCCCAACGAACCCTGCCCGCTGATCGTTAAACTGCACCGATTGGACGCGGTTACCGCCTCGGTTAACAAACACCGTCGATGCGTCTGACGAAAATGGCTGTATCGAGGCTCCTCCATTATTCGCTACACGGAAAAAAGAAAAGTCTGTAGGCGTCAGCGGCTGGTCGCTTAGCGTGTCGATAATGTATTCAGCCTGCTCGCCACCAAGAAGAATCCGCGCATCCGCAGACACCCAGCGAAAAGACTCTGCGCCTTCCGTTAAAAGTTCAACCTCGATGGGCGCATCGTCGTGAACACTGCCCGGAATAATAACGAATGGATCGTTGCTTTGGCTTGCAAAAAAACCGACTGGCTTGGTGCGCGTGGAAAACAATGTCAGACGGCCTTTGTAGAAAGCGCACAGCCGGGGCCAGTCAGTATCGAACACGTCTGTCTTTTTTACGATCCGCTCGCCGGCGATCGAAAATGTTTCCGTGGTGAACTCCTCGTTAGAAGTCATTTCTGTCTGGGAGGTAATACTGTCTACAGTGTATTCGTCGCCTTTGAAGAAAAAACTGTCCCCGACCGACAACTGGTCTTCGAACAGCGTATCCTCCCCTTCCCAGTTCTTTTTGCCAGCTTCTATCTCAACTGTCCCAATTAGTTCTTGGAAAAATTGCACCCTTTCTACATTGGCGGACTTATCTGGACTGACAAACACTCGGTATGGAGGGAACAAAGGCGATGTTACAAACACAGCCGGACCAACCTGCGCCAAACAAACATTCCGAGCTAGGTTGTCTGAAAACTCATCCGGAGTGTTCCCATCAAAAGAATCCGGCGGTATGTCTTTCCCAGCGCTGTTCAGCGCAGCAACTAAATTTTGGGAATCGTTTGAGTAGTGAACAAGGTAAATGTCTTCGAACTCATTAGACAATTCGTCATTGCCGTTCAGTCGCTCGCAAGTAATCGTTACAGTGCGCCACCCCAACTCACATACTTGCCGAAAAATAAGCAGGTAAGTCGTGCCACGAAACACAAACGTCCGCATGAAAAATTGACCACAATCTACGCTCGGGTCAATCTCTTCTGGGTACTCAGGGACCAAAAATGAAACATCACCAAACGGTTGTGTGGTGTTGCCTACAGGCTTAAACCCAGGACGGCGCTCCAACGCTCCCGTTACATCGGGAAACCAATTCTCTACGCGCTTGCTAGCGGCACGGTAAAAATCGACATCAAAACGGTCAAAAAGCGAAGATTCAACTTCGCCCCGCGTAAAGCCGGTAGTATGAGAAAACGCTGTACTCATGCGCTTGTTAACGGGTTATGTGTGCGCCGTGTGTAAATTCGCATTAGGTCAAACACAAACGGCGGCGTCTGCTGAGAGTCCACATTTCGTGCCGTGCGCCGCTGCTCATCGGTTAGCCGGTACATCAAGTCCGCACGGGTGGTCTGCTCAGTCAGCGTTATTGCTACAGATGCAGCAAAAGAGAAGGAAACTAGCTTAGAAAAATACGACGGCCACTGCGCTTCATCTACGTTAGCTACATAGATCACATAGGCGTCTCTGTCGTTGGTGTAGAGCTGGTCGCCGGCCAAACGATATTCGTCATGGCTGCGAAGCCCTAAAACTCTTAGCCGATCGCCAGGAAGCTGATAAGCAAAGTCAAACCGGAAGTTTCGGCGGTCTTCTTCCTCAATCTCCAGCTTGGGCAGGCGCTGTTCGCGCAAGGCAAACGACCAAGGGTGTTCAGCAAGTGCCGACTCGGCCACGGTCTGATAGATGCTATCAGCCGCAATTGCCTGCGCTCCTTGGTCTGCAAGAGAGGCC
>Ga0207421_10009175_pt1 | contig 10064 bp, 9 predicted proteins | sample SodLakKL_010_SED_4_FD_187542 | JGI IMG/M metagenome (GOLD analysis project Ga0207421, IMG submission 187542) | Alkaline sediment microbial communities from Lake Tanatar, Kulunda Steppe, Russia - 8KL_010_SED (SPAdes) (version 2) | ecosystem: Environmental > Aquatic > Non-marine Saline and...
GATAGATGAATTGCCTGATATATTCGTGACCGGACACATCCACAGGACGGCTGTAGAAGACTACCATGGGATTATTTTGGTCAACGCATCCTCTTGGCAAAGACAGACAGAATACCAGAAGATGAGAGACATAACGCCGGATCCGGCTAAAGTTATAGTTTTAGATCCCAAAACGAATCAAGTCTCTATAAGGGAATTCAATTGAAGATGAAGTACAAGAAGATATGGAGAGCAGTTAAAAAAGAATTATCCGATTCTGCCCATGGCATCTATCACACGGAAAGAGTATACCATCTGTGTAAAAAACTATCTAGCGAAAACGTAGATGAGGACGTTTTATTACCAGCGGCGATCCTTCATGATATAGCTAGAGATAAAGAAGACAGCGATGACTCTGGAAAGATAGACCATGCCGAATTGGGCGCGGAGATGGCAGGAGAGATACTTATAGAAATTGGTTTTGAACAAAACAAAATAGAAGAGATAAAACGCTGTATACGCACTCATCGTTTCAGAGGTAACAAAGAGTCGGAAACTATAGAAGCAAAGATACTGTCAGATGCGGACAAATTAGATGCGATAGGAGCTATAGGGGTAGCAAGGATGTTTATGCTTGCTGGGCAGTTTGAAGAACATATCTATCGTTTTGTTGACCCTGAACTATACGTTGAAAAGAACTTAACTGAAGATGGTAAGGTCAAAAAGATATCCGATCATTCTCCTAATCTCGAATACGAATTGAAACTCAAAAAGATTCCCAATCGGTTATATACCAAAGAGGCTAAAGAAATCGCCAAAGAAAGATTAGATTATATGGATTCCTTTTTCTCTAGATTGGAAAGAGAGATAGAAGGGGAGAAATGAGTTTTAACCTGCCAAGGTGCCAGAGAAGACCTGCCAAGCCAAAGCCGATTTTGCTACAAGGCTGAGGATTATGTACATCCTTTCCCCGTATAGGTAATCCTGCCATTTCCACACTTTTTTGTACTGCAGCACTTGGTTCAGTGCGAATATGTTGAAAAAGATAGCTATCGATACGAATATCCAAATAACAAAACTTGGCACCTCAACTGGAGATTCTGCTACAGCCGTCAGTAACCTTATAGCTATAGCTATCCATGGAGCTATTCCGGCGATACATCCAAATATGAATGGAGTCCAAACGACTTTTTCTGTTTCCTGATTGTAGGCTTCCATCAGCCACCCAAATAGGATCATAGAAGCGTTTACAATGAATATCACTGCTAAAAATTCTATATCTGTTATTCCTACTAGCATGGCTATCAAGACTATCATCAATGAACTGCTGAAAGAGTACTCTATCCACCGTGCTTTATTGATATGATTTTTTAGATTCTTTTTGTACCAATTGAAGCCGATAGTAGACACTACAAGATGAGCTATTGCCGACATGAACAGGAAAGCAGCCACCGCAGGTCCAAGTCGTAAATCAAAAATGGTCTTGCTTAACATCGTTTCTGTTCCAGGAGGTCCTGTCATATACGTTCTAGTAATGGAGATGGCAAAATCCGTGCTCAGATACAGCATCAGAACGCCCTGGATAAAATGCAGAACCGCCATGATTCCATTGAACCTTCTCAATTTCTTAAATTTCTCATCATCCGTCATCTTTGCCCTCAAATAAACTTTATGAATTTATAGGATATATATTTTTCTTCTAAACTAATTCCTTATGATATGATCACTACACAGAAGAGCATCTAGTCCGATCTTCTTCATAGAATCTATAGCTTCTTCAAAGTTACATACAATCGGATTTCCGTGAAAGTTGAAACTCGTGTTGAGAACTCCCCCTATCCTTGTTTTCTCTTCGAATCTTTTTATTATAGTATAGAAAATTTTATTGTCATTTCTTCCTCTAACCACAATCATAATATACGATAGTCGGGTAAAAATATAAGCATGAAAAAAACGCTAATCACCTCTGGAGTTCACGGCAATGAAATAGGTTCTGTATTAGTTGCAAGAGAGATAAAAGGTTGGGTCGAGAGTCAGGGGCTTGAAGATGTGAAAGTGATTCCAGAAGTCAATCTAGAAGCCCTCGAAAGGAATCAAAGGGAAAATCCCAAAGACAGTAAAGATTTGAATCGAATATTTCCTGGTGACGAAAACGGTACAAAATCAGAGCGCTTAGCTCATCAAATCTTCCAAAAGACAAAGGATTTCGATCGTCTCATAGATCTTCACACCTACGGAAAAAACAGCCGCTGTGTTCCATATATGCTGACCGACTTGAATGAAGAGTATAATCGTAGCTTTTGTGAGGAAGTAGGTTTGAATAGCGCGGTACAATCTGGAGGCACCGGAGGCCAGTTGTTTCTAGAGACATCGAAGCGGGGTATGCCATCGATGATCATCGAAGCGGGTGGGGCTGAATGGTATAGAGATGAACTTGAAAGTGTAAAAAGAGCTATTTTAACTCTGATTTTCGACGAAGTATCTAAAGAAAAACGAAAGGAAGTTAGTTATTATGAATATTATGAAAGGATAAGACCCGATTTTCAAGGATACTTTGAACCCAAAAAAGAACCTGGAGATCGAGTAGATGAAGGGGAAGTGATAGGTCTCCTTGATGAAAAAGCGATCAAAGCTCCTTTCTCTGGTTTTATTTTGGGCTTGAAAATGGAAAGCAAATTCCGACCGGAAAAAGAAAGTGTTGCAGCGGTGGCTAGAAAAGAAGAGTAGTTATTGTCCCTCAAGTTGGGATCCTATCATATCCTCAGCTTCTTCTAAAAATTTCTCTTCTTTACCCTTTGGAATCAAAGCACCCGCTGCGATATCGTGACCTCCACCTTCTCCTCCAATTTTCTTTGAGCACTGAGACATTATCGAGGAAAGATCGAGTCCTTGATTGACCAGATATTTTGTCCCTCTAGATGATACTTTAACACCATCTTTTTCTTCCGAGTGGGCGAAGGCGAAAATAGGTAATCCTCTGTCGACATCGCCAGAACTGAGGACCATGCCAGCAACAGTACCCACTATAGTATCTGGAATTTCATCTTCGCCATGAAAGAATTGAAGATATTTCCTCTCTTCAACACCGCTCGATTCAACATGTTGTAAACAATCCATCAAAATTTTTCGATGACCTTGTAGCAGTGATCTTGCCTTTTCAAGATTTTTTCCTCTATCCCCAAGGCAGACTTTCAACCCTATATCCCCCTTCCCATATCTACCACACGAGTTCAATAATGTTGAGAATTCCTTAGCCTCGTGAAGCATTCTACCCTTTTCCTCATCGGGAAATTCATAAACCTCTCCAACGAGATCTTCAGCATACTCTACGGGATATCCTTTATCCAACATCCTATCAGCCAAACCAGATAATATCCTTCTTTTCTCTTCTTTGGAAAGATCGTACCAATTTCTCCAGTTCGCCCCTTTCTTTAGAGGTATGTCTTTCTCTACTAAAAAGTTGGTACAAGCTGGTTCTTCTCCGGTCAAACCGGGAAGTACAGGATCTGAGGCATATTCCAATAATTTTGGAAGAGGTCTGCTTTCGATACCATATAAGGTTGTGTCTTTTCTTTTGACCACAACTCCTGTTTTTATACCTTCTTTCAATATCTCCCTGTTCTTTCCAACCAATCTATTATCTTCTGAGGCTTGAAGATCTCCTACGGCTCCAATTACAGCTAATTTACTCAGATCTTTATTATTTTTATCTATCTCTTTAGCGACCAAATAAGTGGTACCAGAGCCAGAAAGTTCCTTTGCCCCATCGAGTCCATATCGATGAGGATTTAGTTCCAAAACACCAGAATTTCCATAATTTAAGATATTCTCCCGTTCCATCAAACTCGGAACTCCCGCTTTACCCTTAGGCTCGTGGTGATCCGTGATTATACAATTAATACCTCTGAGATTTTTCAACTGCCCGCTCCCCAAATCTGTGAACCATATTAATCTATTTCCGTTAGAATTTAGTTTCTCTATCTCGCTCTCATCAAGCTGCTTGACAAATTTTACGCTTACCTTTTTCCCGGCTCTCTCAAGTGCCTTATAAGCTATACTTGCCGAAGTGATGCCGTCGGCATCAATATGGGAGATGATCTGAATCTCACCATAGGACCTGATTTTTTGCGCTAACTGTTTAGCTTTTTCTTTCACGAATTTTGAGTACCACTCAAAGGGTAAATAAATTTTATCTTCTTCTATATCCCTCCTATTCGGCCGAACATCAAAAAATTACATATAGTATCTAATTGTAAACATTATTGTATATGGATACAAATTTTACCGCGAAAGAAAAAGTCCTCGTTCATCTGCTTGATTACTATGGGAAAGAAGAAGGATATGCACTTCCTGTAGAATTGACTCAAGAAGGGATAGCTGTTCGCCTACATCTAAAACAAAATACTGTATCTTATGCTGTGAGAAAATTAGTAGAAGAGGGCCTATTGAGAGAAGAAACTCGCAGAATAAAAAACAAGAAACAGAAAAGAAAAGCCTACTTCCTGACAGAGAAAGGATTCAAGCAAGGAAAAAAGACTAAAGAAAAAATCGCTAATACTGAAGTCGACATTTTGCCCGATAGAGAAAAAAGTTCCATAAAGTTAGGGGAGATCAATGCCTATTTTCAGACCAACCTTTCTCTATTGGAGATAATACGTAGAGTCGAAAATGACGAGTCATTCGAACCTAGAAAAGAAGAAGAGGATCAATCCTTAGAAGCACATCTTAAAGATTTGCCCTATTCGGAGGGGAAAACACATCCAAAATTCGATGAACTTATGGATGTTTGGGAAAAAGGAGGTGACCTTATATCGATTATTGGGAAAGAAGGCACGGGCAAGACTACAGTTTTAAGTAAACTAATCGAAAAGATAAAGAAAAACAACAATGTATTTTATTTTAATGTGAGGAGTTGGCATGGTCCAATGCACCTGTGGGCGAATCTGTCTGAGTTTCTAGAAAAATGTGGAAAGCATACTCTTTCTTCTTATTTGAAGTCGGCCGATAAATTGAACAGGCAGGAAAGACTCAACCATTTCTTGACAGACATTGAAGATTTAAAGATCGTTTTCAACTTCGACGATATTCACACTAACGCAAAACTCTCCGAAACAATCGAAGAAATAATCTCTCTAAAAGAGAAAACTAATCATTCTAGATTTATCATATCAAGAGAGATTGATAATTCTGACCTTTCTTTTGAAGACGAAGATAAAATCATTCTAGATTCGACCGATCTTCTTTTGAACGTTTTGAAAGATTTCTATGATAATGTGCATAGTATCGATTCCTTAGACGACATCTTAGATTATCATATAACCGATGAAGAATACTGGGCTCTAGCTTTACTTTCAGTTTTTAGATGTCCAGTTAACAGAAAAGCTTTATCCCGATTAGAGCCAGTAACACCCAAGATGGTAAAAAATCTTATAGATACACCTTTGGTCGATATTACTGTAGGCGAAAAAAGGATATATATCCATCCTATGATAAAATATAACATTTGGGATGCTCTGATATCTGATGAAAAGGTTTGGCTTTACGAGATAGCCTCGGAATATTATATAGATGAACCCTCAAGAGGGGATGAATATACTATTGAAAAATTATACCATCTGCTCAAAGCGAAGAAATACGAATCTTTTAAAGAAGAGATGGGCGAAGAGGGGAAAGACATGCTAGCTAGGGGATATTACGATACTATAATTGGACTGATAGATGAGTTCGAGAAGAACGATCAAGACCATTTTATCACGTTAATTAAAGCAAAGGCCTATGAGAAAATAGGTCGTAACCAGAAAGCTTTAGAATCATACAGAAACATAATCGACTCAGATGAAGAACCCCTTCTAGTTACCGAAGCATACATGGGTTCAGCATCTACGAAAGAGTCAGAGGGGAACTACGAGGAGGCATTCTCTGAATACGAAAATGCTAGAGAAACTGCAAAAAATATCGAGACGAAATCGAAAAGAGAAAAATTGATCGGTAAGATCTTATTCAGACAAGGTTCTTTAAGGAGTGAAACGGGAGAGTATTCAAAGGCTGAAAAACTTCTTTCTCAAGCGATAAACACATTAGATAAAGACGAGCATTCTTTATTAACCACGGCTTATTTTGTGATGGCTAGGATAAAAAAACTGAGCGGTGATTGGGACGAATCAATACAGTATTTTGGAAACGGCTTAAACCATTGGGAAAAGATAAAGGAAACATACCAAAGGATAGGAGGCCTAAAAGAAATCGGATCTTTTTACACCATTCTCAGAGAACTTAACAGCGCAGAAGAATATCTGAAAGAAGCTATCGATACTTCTGAAAAATTTGGCTATTGGGACTTAAAGGTTTCAGCCCTTATATCTCTGACGGAATGTTATCTTGAAAAAAGGATGATCGAAAAAGCAGTCCAGACAGGAAAAAAAGCAGAAGAGCTTTTGGAAGAACAAGACGATGAAACCGGGAAAGCACTAGTACACACCCTACTTGGAAATGCTTATAGTATTGCAGATAGACCGGAAAAGGCGGAAGAACACTACAACAAATCAATATCTATTTACCAGAAATTGGGATCATCATACAAACTTGGTCTGGCTTATTTTTCCATGGCAAAATTACAGGAAAAAAAGGATAACAAAGAGGGAATAGCCGAAAATTATCGAAAGGCCATACTTTCATTTTCAGGTAGCGGTGCAAATTGGATGGCAGAAAGAGTTGAAAAAGAGATGGAAAGTATACCTATCTCGATGTGAAACGAGGGATAAGATGGCGAAGCTGAGTAGAGATCTGATGGAAGACCTGATATTTGATAAAAAGATACGGGATAGATGTGTGGTAATGGGACCGGCCTACGGTGAAGATGCTGCTGTGGTGGATATCGGAGATAGATACCTGGTGATGCATTCAGATCCAATATCAGGGGCTATAGATAACATAGGGTGGTTAGCTATTAATATAGCTGCTAACGATATAGCTGTCTCCGGAGCATCTCCTAGATGGGGTCTTCTCACCATGCAGTTTCCCACTGATTATACCAAAGAAGAGATCCAGGAAGTGATGATCGACTTATATGATGCATCTCGAGAACTCGAAATAGAGATAATAGGTGGACATTCTGAGATGATAGAACAGATAGACCACCCTTTAGTCACGACTGCCTTGATTGGAACAACAAAAAGACCGACATACACTAGGGATTCTGAACCCGGAGATAAAATAGTGCAGATTGACGAAGCCGGATTAGAAGGTACTTGGATACTCGCTTCCGATTTTGGTGAGGAGCTTGAAAGAAGAGGTGTTGACCGGAAAACTTTAGAAGAAGCGAAGTCTTTAAGAAAAAAGATCAGTGTTGTCGAACCAGCGCTGAAAATCAAAGATAAAGTGAGTTCGATGCACGATCCTACAGAGGGGGGTATATTTCAGGGTCTTTACGAGATGGCACACGCCTCTGAAAATGAGTTTTTTATCCACTCTCGACCTAAACTGAAAAAGATAAGTCTTGAGATATGCGAGAAATTGAGTTTGGATCCGCTCAGACTTATTTCCTCTGGTTGTCTTCTAGCTACGGTCCCAGACTCAATTGACTTGGAGATGGGAAAAGTGATCGGTGAGGTCAGGGAAGGAGATCCTAGAGTGATATTTGAAGGCCAAAAGATCGAGCCAGTAGAAGAGGATGAACTGTTTAGAGCGATAAGATCTTTGAGTTGAATTTTAGAGGTACAGCTTTCTTAGGACGAAATGCTTTTAATTGATCCTGAGATTATCTATTACATGGATAAAAGGAGTTTGTTAAACAAAGCTAATTATTACTACATAACTGATAGTGAGTCTAAGATATCAGTTGTAAATCAGGTTAAAAGAGCGGTAGAAAACGGTGTGAAGATAATTCAATACAGGGAAAAAAATAAGAGTGATAGGAAAAAGTACGAAGAACTCGTGAATATAAAAAGAATATGTGAAAAGAAAGCGCTTTTGATAGTCAACGATAGGGTGGATTTAGCTTTAGCTACTAATGCAGACGGAGTCCATCTTGGACAAGATGATATCCCTCCTGATCAAGTGGTAAAATTTAGTGAAAATATGCTTCTAGGAGTTTCAACACATGAACTTGAACAGGCTGAAAAAGCGGAGAGTGTAGCAGATTATTTGGCAATAGGCCCTATCTTCAGAACAAAAACGAAGGAAAATACCGATCCTGAACTTGGAATCAAAAGAGCGAAAGAGATAGCTGAATCGATTGATATACCGACTGCAGCTATCGGAGGGATAAAAGCCAATGATTTAGAATCTCTAGCAGAATCTTTTGACATGATATGTGCAATCTCTAGCGTGACACGTGAAGGCGATCTTTCCGAAAGGATAAGTTATTTTGAGGAAAAGGTAGATGAGGTTAAAAGGAGAAAACATGAAGAAGCTATCTGATATTGGAGAATTCGGCTTGATAGAGAAGATAGCCGCCAAATTCGAAAGTGATGAAGGAATCTATAAAGGGATAGGAGACGATTGCGCGGTGCTGGAAAACCAGAAAGAGTATACTCTACTGACTACAGACATGCTGGTGGAAGGAGATCATTTCAACTTGGAGTGGCAAACACCCTGGCAGATAGGATGGAAATCAGTTATAGTGAATATCTCAGATATCGCCGCTATGGGAGGTTTACCTGAATGGGGTCTTGTATCTATCGCGTTTTCTAGCGATGTAGAAGTTGAGTTCGCTGAAAACATTTTTGACGGGATGGCCGAAGCCTCTAAAAAACTTGGTATGGATATAATAGGTGGTGATACCACCCATGGAAATCTGTTAACGATCAATGTTGCGGTGATAGGGAAAGTCGAAAAAGAAAATCTATGTATGAGAGGTGATGCAGAGATTGGCGACGTGATATGTGTATCTGGAGACTTAGGAAAAAGTTGGGCAGGATTGGAACTTTTCCGAGCGGGAGAGAAAGGATATACAGATTATTATCTTCAACCCGACTGTAGGCTAGAAATTGCTAGGAAGATAGCGCCTCATATCAATGCCATGATAGATGTTAGCGATGGTTTATCTTCAGAAGTGAGACATATCTGTGATGAAAGTAAAGTTGGTGCGGAAGTCGAGAAGAATAAGATCCCAATCTCAGAGAAAACAAGAAAAACGGGAAAGAAGTTGGGTATAGATCCTCTAAAATGGGCACTCCACGGGGGCGAAGACTTTGAGTTAGTTTTTACTATACCTCCTGACCGATTGCCTTTGATTGAGAATGTGAACCCTATTGTGGTAGGTAAAATAATAGAAGAGGGGAGGTATCTTATAAATAGCGAAAAAAAGAAGCTTGGTGGAGGATATGATCATTTCAACAAATAGTTCTTAAGAAAGTTTTTTTCTCTTTTTTAAAAGATAGGTTTCATATCCGGCTTCTTCCCAAAACTCTACAGCTCTCTCATTTTCGGGTGAAACTGTCAACACAGCGATTTTGACACCTTTGTTTTTAATCCATCTTTCCGCTTCTTTTGTCAGTCGAGTTCCAACTCCCTCGCCTCTTTTTTCTTCTTTAACAAATACGTCCAATATCATCCCAACATAGATATCTTCGAAGATACCCATCCTCTCTCGGATCACTACATTCAAAAATCCAACTAGGTTATTTTCCTTTTCTGCGACAAAAGTGCACATCCCCTCTTTCTCCAAACCGTCTTCGATGAAATTTCTCCATTTCTCTCTACAGTCTTCTGCTAATTCATATCCTCTCATCATCTCTTGATGAGTAGACGCTAGGCTATACCACATTCTGACAATTTCATCTAAATCATCTTTCTTAGCTTTCCTAATTTTTAGATTCATTTTTTTCTTCATTTTCTCGTAACAGAAAGTAGATATAGGGAACAAATATAAATATTTGAAGTATTTCCTCCACAGTGTAGTCTCGGGATAAGGTTCTCCCGAGGATAAAATTATAAATAGAGCAACCTATTAAAGAGAAGCAGATAGATAATTGGAGGCATAAAAAATGGCAGATAAACCACACTTGAACCTTGTATTCATAGGTCACGTGGATCACGGGAAGTCCACATTAGTAGGTCGAACTCTGTTCGAAACTGGGGAGATA
>Ga0207421_10009176_pt1 | contig 10062 bp, 9 predicted proteins | sample SodLakKL_010_SED_4_FD_187542 | JGI IMG/M metagenome (GOLD analysis project Ga0207421, IMG submission 187542) | Alkaline sediment microbial communities from Lake Tanatar, Kulunda Steppe, Russia - 8KL_010_SED (SPAdes) (version 2) | ecosystem: Environmental > Aquatic > Non-marine Saline and...
CCTGCCAGGTGGATGATGGTGTCTGCTGCAGGAAGATCGTCCATCAGATCCCACGAAAATGTGTTTTCCGGAGGCAGGGGAGGGGGTGGTGTGTTTTCACCGGGGGTGATGTCTAACCCGAACAGCTCATAGTTGTTTTCAAAGGTCCGGTTGAGATTGGTGCCGACAAACCCGGTGTGGCCGGTGATCAGAATGGACGCCATCATTTTCCTGCTTTTATAAAACAGCTTAAGTCAAGCATATATGCAAATCCTTCAGCAAGGTGCTGCCAGAACGACTTTGCCTAAACATAAAAAAGGCAGCTTGTCTCTTTTTCATTCGATTGCTTTTTTATTCGGTTCTGGCGTTTTCTGCAGCCCGTCTTCTGTCCAATCTGTTTTTAAACAGTCTGAGCGGACTCAGCTCCTCCTGGCTTTTGTTTAAGGTCATGTTGCCCCCATGCCGCCGAACGTATAACGTGATATCCTCAAGCCGCTTCATTGGAATCTTTTGTTCATCAGCCCGGTTATACCAGTCGGTATCTTCTCCAAACATCAACATGGGGTCGAAGAAGCCCACAGTGGAAAAAACTGTCTGGCGGTAAAGTGCAGCACCTATATAATTGGCGTAGGATTCTTTTGGGTTGCCCAGATATTCTATGCTTCCATGTATGTCTTCTTTTACCAGTTGTGCATAGCCCCGCACAATATGAATATCCGGATTTTGTTGCATTTCGGCCATCAGCACCAACAGGTTTTTATCTGGCCAATAGTCGTCAACATCAAGGAAGGCAATAAAGTCAGCTGTGGCGTTCTGTATCCCCCGGTTACGGGCTGCTGCCGGCCCCTGGTTTGGCTGATAAAAGTATCTGATATCCAGATCCATTGAATTAACGATTTTCCTTGTATTATCGGTAGAGCCGTCGTCCACGACAATGATCTCGATGGCAGGATAGTTTTGGTCAATAATTGACCCAATAGCCTCGCGGATGAATTTTTCACCATTGTAAACAGGCACAACAATGCTTATCAAAGGCTTTTCTGAAGCCTCTCCAGTTGTTTCTGTGCCAGGAGGCAATGAAGCCTTATTTTGGATGGACTGCTTTACAGCCTGGGGCACAGATGTGCGTGAACGCCCAAGCCTTAGGGTAAAGCAAGGCAGCTTATCGAGCAATTCGCCCAGGTATTCATGGGTCCAATGGTCTGCTCCTGGCAGTTGCGACATGGTAGTGAACGACATAGAACGGTGCAAACGCCAGAAGGATGCAGGTTCCAGGGAGGGGTGCGCCTTATCAGTGATTTCGGGTGTCAGCACGGCCAGTAGTGGCATGTCGCTTCTGACCAGGTGCTTAAGCCGGGGGTAAAGCAGGAGTGTTTCCTTGTCCGGGTTTTCCTGAAACCCCGTCTTTTCGAAGTTTTTGAAAGAAGGGAACCGTTCCATGTCGGGTGGAGAAAGTTTGGCTGTGCAGTAAAGGCTGTGCACCGTTGGAGCCGGGTCTTTGCGAACCACAACATAGTCGTCGCCCATATAGAAGAACCCTGCATCCAGACATCTTAAGGCGGTGGAGGATTTGCCTGCGCCACCTTTGCCGGTGATTAAAACGGCGCCATCATCTGTGCCTACTGCTGCAGCATGCACGAGTTGGGCACCCTTTTCTCTCAACCACCAGTGAAACAGGGTGCGGAAGGGCGAGGAATATACCCAATAGGGAAAATGTTTCGGCGTTTTCACCCAATAGACACCAATTGAATTCTGAAGGTCCATCAGGTTTACAGAAAACTCGCTATAGTGAAAAGCCGTTTTTATGCGTTTGCTGTCAAATCCCCAGATATCCCCCCTGTCCGTAAAGTCCCTGCGTTCACAAGGTGGAGAGGGAGCTGTTATCCCTGTTGATTCCGAATCCCAGACATAAATTACCAGGTCGGGCTCAATGTCTTCCTTAGTCTCTAAATGCCGCAATGCAGGCGTGAGGTGAGGAATCAACGCATCGCCAGCAAAGCTTAGGCAAACGACGGTGTTTGCCAGATGGTAAACGATTCGGAATTCCCCTTTTCGTTTTGCAGCATGGGCATACCCAGTTCGAAAAGCCCTAAAAAAGGCTACTTGTTTTTCCTCTGTCTGCTTCCCTCCCTTCATTTCTTTATTTTTTGTCAGAGCTCCGTTGTCTTTCAAGATGTGCTTTCAGCATCCTCACATAATCGACATATTTGTCCTTCTTCAGGATACCAGTGTTTGTGTCGTGGATCCGGCGCATGTAAAAGATATCGGGCAGCATAATGGAGCGGAGGCCCATGGTATTGGCGCGCATGTACCAGTCATTAAAGGCTCCTTTCTCATATTTTCCGTCTAACAGGCCCACTTTAAAGAAAGAAGACCTCCGAATCAACAGACTACCAGAATTGTGGCCAGGCATAGGTTCCTTGGGACATGCGTATTTCTCTCTGTATTCGCGCGAAAGTTCCGGGCTATAAAACTGCTTTACATGACAAAAAACCATGTCGATCTCAGGGTTTTCTTTTAATATCTTCAGCTGCTTGTTTATTTTTCCAGGAAGCCAGTAGTCGTCTGAATCAATGAAGGAGAAGAAGTCGCCCTTTGCCCTTTGAACACCATGATTCATTGTTGCTGCAACCCCTGAATTTTCTTGATAAAAATAAGATATTTGGTGCGTGAGTTTCTTTAGAACGGCAGCGGTATCATCGGTTGATCCGTCGTCGACCACAACAATCTCGATGTTTTCGTATTCCTGTTCCAGGATGCTTTCTATGGCCCGGGCTATGTACCTGGCTCCGTTATATACCGGTATGATCGTGCTGACAAGGGGTTGGCCGCTATTTTTCATGCAGGGATAATTTGATTAAATTGGTCAAAAGAAGCTCGCAATCCAACAGTTATCGTCTTGTGTCAATTTTTGTGTAATGGCCCGGGTCTCTTCATTTATTTTTCCTGACAAGTGATTCCCGTAGCATTTTGAGTGTACGTGCTTTTCTTTCGGTTGATCCGGCATTGGTAAGATTGTTATTGTGCAATCGGCGCCGGATAACAAGAAAGGGTGTTTTTTTCATAACAGTTCCTTTCTCTTTTGCCCGGAGCAACCATTCGGCATCTTCTCCTACGCGGTAAGACGGATTAAAAAGCCCAACCTGGTCAAAGACTGTCCTCCTTGCTGTCATTACGCCAGCTCCGACTGAATCCATTTGTTTTTCAAGCCATTCATCACGAATGTGATTTGGCTTAATGCATCCATCCTCCAAAAACATGATAAGCTGACCCAATAAATACTGCACCATCGGGTTGTTTTCCAGCACTTCAAATGACTTGGCAAACCTGCCCGAAGCCCAAACATCATCACTATCCAGAAAGGCAATGTATTTTCCCCTAGCCAGTTGGATGCCGGTATTTCTGGCCACAGCCACACCCTGATTTGGCTGATATTGATGTTTCACCCCAGGGAAGGACCTGGCGACTTCTGCCGTATTATCCGTTGAGCCATCGTCAACCACAATGACTTCGTAAGAATCAAAAGGGTCTGCAAACACACTGCTGAGCGCTTCTCCGATGTACTTTTCCCCGTTGAAAACCGGCATGATTACACTGAAATCTGGTTGCCTGATTTCTTTTTTCATCGAGATTACCTGTTTGTCAAAAGCAAACGAAAATATTTATAGATCAATGCTGGCCAAAACCGTCCACTTGAAAGCGCGTATACATAGCGCACAAAACCGAAGTGCAAGCGAAAAACCCCTTTTCTTCCGGATTGACGGATGTAGTTTACATAGATTTTATATACCCTTTGCCTGAAGGTATGCACAGCGCGGTCGCCGAAAGCGAAAGCGTGCCGGCAAACTATCCGGTCTGCCCACTTGGGTTTTATTCCGTTTATCCTGTCAATAACACACTCAGGTATAGGAGTATCAAATGTGCCGCACAGATAATTGAGGGCTGCTTTCATTTGCAATGAAACGGAGTACCGGCTAGTTAGCTCTGTCAGCCGAGCCCAGTCGACGGGGTAACGATCCTGGCGTATGATCATGAGCGAGTCTGGCACCCACCTGACCGGGGGTTCATTGTTGCTTCGCAGGCCGTGGACAATGACATGCAGCAACATATCTGCTGAGCACATGGTCTTGGTCTGCATGCCTGACACCTCCACGGACACTGCCCGGTCCCAGAACACGGATCCTGTCTTCTCATCATAAGCTTCAAAGATCGGGTGCCAATGCAGGTCAATTTCGTTTTGATCTCTGTCTGCAAGGTCAGTGCTTCGTCCGTATTTAAGCAAGAACCGCAGCTGGGAGGGGTTTCTTAAAGACCAACCATTTTTTCCCAGCAATTCGATTGCTGGTTCGGCATGCGCATGGGGCACCATCAGGTCTACATCCGACATGGGTCGGAGCGCGTGGTTCCTGTAATAGAGAAGTGTAAGCGGCACTCCTTTCAGCAGCATGACCGGAATCCCTGCTTTTTGTAAGAGGGTTAGCAGATTTCCAGTGAGGTAAAAAAGAAAGTGATTGTTTGACCAGGTCTTTCGGTACATGCCTTTGAGCCTGGGAATGACAGGGTCATCGACCTGATGTCGAAGAAGGTTTTGGTAGACCAGCGGCAGCAGTTTCTGGGAGCCACTGTCCACGTCCAGCTCAAAATCAGTCGTTTTTCTCCATTCGGCCCAGGCCTCCCTTGCTGGCTCTTTTTCAAAAAAAGCAGCTTTCAACAATAATTCCTGTCCGGGAGAGGGAAAGGGGTTGCAGGCAGACTGTTGCATTTACTCATCTTCTTTGGGTTCCGGCCACCCCTCCTGCTCCACGTCGTGTATGGGGTCAAGCAGCAACAGGTCCTGCATGTCGGTATATTTCCTCATTGCCGGAGGAGAAAAGTCAGCGGCAAAAGACTTCAAAATTTCAGCCGCCGAGTTCATTTCCGTTTCGGAAACCGGACCTGTTTCCTTACCGGCTACGAGAAGCTCCTCTTCCAGAAGCTCGCACAGAAACTGGTTAACAGCAGCGGCGATCTTTTCATTATCCCCTCGACCTTCTTTTGCCAAAAGCTTAATGGCCGCCCCCGGATCACTTGTTAATTGAATATAATCCCAAAGTGCAGATGCTGAATCGTTCAGGCTGTAATAAAGGCCTTTGCGTAGATCTAGCAAAATGGTTTCCCCATCGATGGTTTCGTGCACCACATGTGGTTCGTTAACCTTTAATTGTTTTGGTGTAGACATAGCTCCGGAGTCTTTTTATGCTTGAGTAGTTTTACAAGCAACTCAAAGATATAAAATTAAATGCACAAACATAACCCTCTCTCATTTTTCAAAGCATCTAATGATGCAAGCCAGAAAGTGTTTAACCATAAACCTAATCGGTCTTTTCTGGTGCTGATTATCCGTGGGCTGTTCAGCGAAGAAGTCTCTTGGGAGGTTTACCCTTTCCATGATCTCCTCTTTTGAGACGGCCCATTTTGTTTTAGCCCTTGTTCTTTCTGATCGCATTCGCGCATTTTTCCCATGGTACATATCTCCATAGGCATGTAGCACCCTAAGATATGCATGTTTTGCAGACAGGAGCAATACCGGAACAACCCTATCGGTTTTATAATGGCCGCCCCTGGCCTTTATATCAAAAACATGGCAGAATTTGCTATTCTTGGTAGAAATCAAACCCAGGCCAAGGGCGGTCATTGAAGAATAGGTTTCTCCATATAATGTGATTTGTTGCTTGTCTGGATCAAAAAACCCGCTATAACCCAGGGGCAATGAGATGGCCGTGTCAACAAAATGGGTTGACAAGTAAGGCCTTATGATGTCAGTGTAGTCCCATGCTAGCGCATCATCATCATCAATTCTAAACGTAAAGTAAACCTCATCTTTATTAACCTCCTCTTCAATATAGCTATTTATCAGATCATCCATGGCGCCATCTTTCACGCCAATTGAAAACACATTGACAAAATCATACTGATTGCAAAGACTATGTAATTCATACAAGCTTTTTTCAGGTAATTTGACAGATGTTATAACTAAAACTCTGAAGTCCGCCCAGTCCCTTAAGTTGGCAGCCAGGGAGGGCAATGTTACTTTTTTAAATAAATAGAACCTTAAAAGAAGCCGACTTTTCTCAAAAAGCGTTTTTTCTAAATCTGAAAAAGACAAACTATTGCTAACCGCCCATGGCCCTTCATCTAAGCTATCAGTAAGAACAGAATATCTTACTATCCCAAAAACCTTAATTTTTTTCAAGTGGTTATGATTTGATAAAACAAGTCACGTGATCCGAACATTTTGTGAGCGAGACAATGTTTTTTCAAAACCAAGGATGGTTTCAGCGTTTCGGTCAAAATCATCTTCAGCATAAACAGTGCAAACCGGAATGCCTATGGCCCGTGCCCGGGATATCAGCATCTTAAACTGGTTCATTTGCAATTCTGCCATTAGACACAGTTCGTCGTCCGACAACCCCTTTTGGTGGCTTACCATTTTTCCGCTGTTTTGAGCTCTTTCCCTGATGCGTTTTACAACAGTGGAAGGATTCTTTGGTGCCAGGTATACGAGCGCTCTGCCTGCCATTATTTTGTTAAATTCGTTTTCCGGCAACGCATTTAGTTCCTTGGAAAAGTTGTGACAAATCCCTTCATCAAGCAGAAAGCCTTTATCAGGCACCCCGTTTTGCAAATGAAGATCATGAAGCATGACTTGCGCAAGATATCTCATCATTTTTGTTTTAAGATAACCATCCAAGTTGCGTCCATCAAGCCTCAAAAACCTGTCAAAAAGAATCTCCCAATGCAACCCTCCACTCAACACCCCGTCTCGTTCTGTTGGTGTCAGAGAGGATAGGTTTTCCCGGTAATACCATTCGGCAGCAGTTTGATTCTTAATCCTTTCAACCAGGGTTGTTTTGCCAACGCCGGTCGGACCCATGAACTCCATTACAAACACATTTATGTTTGAAGGGGTATCCTCATCATCTTTAGCAACCACAACCGACCTTGCTTTTTTACCTGAAATCTTTACAAGCCTGTAGCCAAGCTTTTTTAAAAGGGAATGAATGGTTCTTTTGAGCAGTCTCATGAGGTTTCCATACAGCACATAATTTGATCATTTTGCCCAGGAGAGTATTTTATGCTTAATCTTCTCTTTGGGCTATCCATACAAATATCCCACTTGCTAATTCAATGCCCATTCTCCATTGTCCGATCAGGCTTCCGGAGGTTGTTTTGTTGACAAAAAGAAGTGGCATCTGTCTTTGTTAGCATATTGCTTTAGTATTTCCACCCTGTTATCGCTACTGCAGTCATCAAGCAATATTTCCTCAAAGTCCTGATGCTTTCAGGAAATAATACATGTTTATTTGCTGGTTGCAACAGGTTATCGGTTGCGGGGGTCAACTCGCTTAAAAAGCGCGGCAACCTTCATCCCCGCCTTTTTCGGCAGCAAGATCTTCAATAACGGGAAAGCGGTTCCGATATAAGCCACGGGGCCTAGTTTCAGCATCCGGCACCCGCGCCACCCCATTTTTGCTTGCTGCCAAAGCACCGACGCGTTATTTTTTTCGAACCAGGCTTCTGTGAACCGATAAAGCAGCAATGGCTCGGGGATGTTGGCAAATTGCAGGCCTGCCGCAGCGCACCTGAACCACAGCTCATAATCCTGTCTCCTGGCAATGCTTTCGTTGTAGAGGCCAACGTCAAGCAGGGCTTGTTTTTTAAACATCACTGAGGGGTGGATCAGCGGGCAGGTCCAGATGTATTTCATTATTTTTTGATGCGTTGCAGGCACTTTTCTTAGCGAAAGTTTGTTTCCTTCTGCATCAATGTCGTGAGCCCATGTCCCAAGGATGTCCACATCCGGGTTGTTCTGAAAGAATGCAACTTGTTTTTCAAAACGTGCGGGCAGTGAGATGTCGTCGGTGTCCATGCGGGCGATGTAGTCGCCGGAAGAATGCTTTATCCCCGCGTTGAGAGCGGATGCAAGTCCTTTGTTTTCAGAAAGCTTAACAACCAAAAGTTTGTTTTGAAGCTTGTTTTTCCAGGAGTCAATAAGGTTGTACAACCCAGGGGTCAGCGCGCCATCCTCAACCAGCACAACCTCTGATGGTTTCAGTGTTTGTTTGTCCCAAATGCTTGCAATCGCTAGGTTGAGATAATCAGTCTTTTCGCGGGCGTAAACAGATAAGACTACGGAAAATGTCATGGCTTAAGTGATAAACGGTAAAGCCCTCTCTTGCCTTCGTGTACCGAGTCGAAATAAATGGAGTTCCCATCTCTGCTCCATCTGGGATGCAGGTCGCAACGTGTTTCGCCGTAAAAACGCAGGGGTTCCAGGAAGCTGCCCAGAATTTCAAGCTCTTGTTTATTAAGGTCAAAAACAAACAAATGCTTCATCCCTGCACGGTCTGGGTATGAATCAAAAAGCATTTTGTTGTTATAAATGGAAGGATGTCCGTCACCCACATACTGAATCTTTTCTGAGAGTAATTCGACACTCGAAGTGTTTATGCAAATTTTGTAAAATGCATTACCATGACTTTGATGTCGCATATATGCAATCACCTTAGTATTGTCTAGCCAGCAACAGTGACTTACCATACCATCGTCGGCGAGCACCTTGATTGTTTTTCCGCTAGTGTCAGCAACCAAAAGCCTGTCAATTCGATTCCCGCTTTTTAAAAACCATCTGTGCAGGAAAATAAAGCGTTGCCCGCCCGGACTGATCATGATGTGGTTTACTTTGTGTTTGGCCTCTGCCATTGACGCATGATAGGAAATATTAACAATGTCCTGTAAAGAAACAAGGAGGTGGGTTTTGTTTTGACTTAGGTCGATATAAAACAGGCCATCATTTTTGTTGTCGTTCAGACTGGATTGTTTTTTAAGATTCCGGTAGCCATAATCCGGACGGAGCTGGGCAAGGCGGTCAAAGTTAAGGCTCAGCGCAAAATCATCATTAAAGCAGTCATATATCGGATAATCGATCAGGGCTGTCTCCTTTTTCAATGAGGCATCGAAGATCCGGGCTCTGTAAGAGCCTTTGTCTTCATCGAACAGGTTATAGATGAATGTGTTATTTGATAGCCACTGAAGCTTTGTGCCTTGTTGCCAATTATAAGCCAGACTTTGCCCTGCAACCCTCTCCTCCTTGCTGTGTAGATCTTTGAGTTTTATGGCTATCGGTTTATTTGGCTCAGGCTTAACATGGGTTGGATGAGAGGCACAATGATAAACCAGGAATGTTGCTGTGCTATTTTCCGGCGTTTTATCATAATATCCAAAAAATGCTTCATGTTCATTCGCAGCAGCCTTTGTTACTTTATAATCTGACAGAAAAGGCCTTTTGTTTGTATTAGCATAATAGTTTATTGCTCTATATGCTTTTTTTACTTGCTCTTTAATGCCCGGAACTGCTGAGAGCGCACGTGCAAAAAACTTTTCAAATCCACTGTATGGCTTCATGACTTTGGTTTGCTTATTAAAGCACGCAGTTTAAATACATTTTTGGCACCTAAAAACGAAATAAAAGTTCCATATAAATATTTTGGCATTTTTAGTTCATGGAGCGCTTTCAGATTTAGCAAAACAGGCCTCCAATAATTTTTATTCAGATATGATTTATGTATTTGCATGTCATAAACCCACGCCCGATGCAATTTTTTATCATTGTTGTTTAACAAGGAACGATAGTCGTCAGCATATTTCTTTTCAATGAACTTGACACTCTCCCGATTAACCTTCAAAGACTTTGAAATACTTTTCTTTTTTGTTATGTATTGGGCGCGGGTAAGGACTGAGTTAAGAAAATGAAAGCTTTGGTTGTTTTTAGCCAAACGAAGCCAAAGCTCATAATCCTGTAGGGATTGCAGGGCTTCGTCAAAAAGACCAACGTTCAATAGAGCCGCTTTTTTTACAACAACCATCGGGGTGCCACCTATGTGGTTTTTAATGAGCAGTTTTCTGAAAACATCATCTTCTGGCGAAAACCCAGTGGGCTTGCTAATGTATGAAACCCCTTCGTTAACCATAAATATATGCGCCGGATGGTAAATCACGTCCACAGGGGAAACTTTTTTATTAATGGCTTTTGACACCACCTCG
>Ga0207421_10009178_pt1 | contig 10061 bp, 10 predicted proteins | sample SodLakKL_010_SED_4_FD_187542 | JGI IMG/M metagenome (GOLD analysis project Ga0207421, IMG submission 187542) | Alkaline sediment microbial communities from Lake Tanatar, Kulunda Steppe, Russia - 8KL_010_SED (SPAdes) (version 2) | ecosystem: Environmental > Aquatic > Non-marine Saline and...
CGGGTCGGTGTGGCGACCCACCCGCTGGTCTCGTCCGCATGATGGTCGTAGGCGTTGCTGAGGCGTTGCAGGATGCGGGGGATCTGGTCGCGGCGGCCGCGGGCAGCTTCGAGTCGTGCCCACTCGACGTAGAGGATCTCACAGGGATCACACAGCTGGAGCCCGGTGCGGATCGACGCCTCCGCCTCGTCGTGGTCACCGCGACGTCGGTGGGCTGCGGCAGCGGCGGCCGCCGCGTCCTGGAGTTGGGAGATGGCGCGTGAGGTGATCTCGCTGGCCCAGGAGCGCGGCCATCCTTTGAACGGCTCGCCGCGCACCAGTGCGACGGCACGGTCGAGGTGATCCAGCCGGTCGTCGCCGTTGGCGGCGTGGGCCTGCTCGAGATGGTGGACGGCCGTGTCGAGGTCGGTGCGGACGTGTGCGGTGAGGTGGACCAGGTCGCCCTTGCTGCGGCGTCGCGGCAGGAGGGGCTCGCCGTCGGGCCCGAGACCGAGAGTGTCTCTGAGCTTGGTGAGCGCTGATCGCAGCCGCTGGCTGCCGGGTTTGGCGGCCTGCCCGGCCCAGATGGCGTCGTCGAGCCGCTCTGGGGTGACCCCGTCCCGGTGGGTGGCGAGGTAGACGAGCATCTCGAGGATCAGCGGGGAGAGCCCCTCGAGGGGGCCACCGTCCCTGCACACCTCGACGGGACCGAGGATGCGGACCTCGACGGTGGCCTCATCGCGGTCGGTGTGGCGAGGTGCGGACCCGTTCATGCTGGCCGGATGTCGCGGTGCGAGGCGGCTGCCGGTCGTGGGCGCCGTCACGGTCGGGTCCGGTGGGGCAGCCTGGCCGTCGGCCGGAGGCCCGCCGACGTGCGCTTTGTCCGGTGCGCCCGGCGGCTCCTGCGCCGCTCCGTCCTCGCTGTCGTCATGCGACCGAACGTGAGTGTCGGCGGGCGTCAGTTGGTCGAGGCGGTCCAGTTCCTGGTAGATGATGCCGGGGTCAAGTTCGGGAAGGTCGAGGGTGACCAGCCCGCCATCGGGCAGGTGCAGGGTTGCCGTGGCCTCGTCCTCGATCGCCAGCATCCACCCGGGCGGTGGGGGTTGGACGTCGCGGTGGAGGAGGCCGAGGAAACGGTCGCTAGGGGTCGGGAGCGTGGGCAGGCCATCCTGGTCGGTGTCAGCGATGAGCAGCAGCGCGGTGCGGTCGTCGTCGATCACGCCCTGCTCGCGTTCGGCGAGGTGGACCGCTGCAGGGCCGGTCAGATCGTCGACGCGGACGATCTGGTCGAGGGCGTCGTGGGGTGCCTGACCGGTGGTGTGAACCTGGACGGGTCCGGCGGTGCGGGAGGTCGCGACCTCCAGGGCTGCTGCCGACATGATCCGACGGGCCAGAGGTGCCGGCCCGCTGATCGGGAGGTGGCCGAGCCTTGCGAGGTTGGCGAGCACGGTCTGGCCGGCGGTCTGGCCGAGGGTAACGAGCAGGGGCAGGCCGACTGAGCGTCTGGGTCCGGTGGCACCGAGCGTCGCCCTCCAGCCCACCGGTTGGTCATCGTTGCCGGCATGGACCCGCCACGGGCCGACCGGTGCCCCCGGGTCGTCGTCATCGGCGAACAGCAGCCGGACCTCACCGGCACCGGTGACCGTGACCAGCGCCGGCTGGCAGGCGGACGGGATGCTGCACAGCAGGTCGGTGAGGTCGTCGAGGGTGGTGTCATCCTCTGGTGCGGCAGCGGACAGACGGCCGAGGTGGCTGATGGTCTCCGGGGCAGGTGTCGGGAGCCTGGTGGCGAACGGGCGCTGCTGGAGCGCCACACGGCGCCGCCGGTGGAGCAGGTGCAGGACCCCGGCGGCAGCGAGCCCGGAGGCAGCGACCCCCGCCACAAGACTCGACCAGTGATCGAGGGGTGAGGGCGCCAGGTCGCGTCCGCCCACGAGCGGGCCTGCCGTGGCGCTCCCGCGGGAGAGCGTGTGCTCCCATCCTGACGTGGCAGTGTTCGGGGCGCCGGCTCCTGTCTCGGCGTCGGGGTCGCTCCTGCCTTCGACGGCAATTCCGTCACGAGCCGCATCGCGAGCGTCAGCCGGCTCAGACGGTTGTGCCTGGTCGGCAGGACCTGCCGGGCTCGAGGTGTCCTCCAGTTCGGACGGCACAGCATCGATGTCAGGTTGAGGCTCAGGGATTTGGGTGACGGCGTCGGCCGCCGGGCGGTGAACCTCGTCAGGAGCAGCCGCCTCGAACGCTCCTTCCGGACCATCTGCCTCGACGATCGACGGGCGCGCCGACTGCTCCTCACCATCGGCCACCTCGGCGGTCGGATCGGGCGGCGGGTCGGGGAGGTGGAAGCGTTGCCCGGGGTGGATGAGGTCGGGGTCACCGGGTGGTGCGAGCCGGTCTCGGTTGACCTCGATCAGCTCCTGCCAGTACGGCACGATCTCGTGATCGGTCGGCGCACGCTCCCAGGACTCTTCGAGCGTGACCGCGGCGATGCGCCAGAAGTGGTCGCCTCCTTGGACCTCCCACTGCAGTGACGGATCCGGCACCGGTTCGGACGCCTCAGGCTCCGGCGGCTCGCTCGACAAACTGTTGAGGTCGTCCCTGGCGGGTACGAGCAAGCTCCAGCCGGACTCGAGCTGGTCGGTGTCCGTATCGATGGTGGTGCGATCATTGACTGTGCGGTCGAGGTTGAGGTCCCGGATCTCGCGCCAGCGCAGCCCCTCGCCGAGGTGACGTTCCGCGAGCGACCACCACGAATCCCGCTCACCGGTCACCACCGTGGCCGTCGCGCTCGTGTCGCTGGTGCGGGCCTCCGCCCGCCGGGACACGGGCAGCAGCGGCTCGACGATCGTCTCGTCGACGACGACGTTCACGTCTGGGATCTCGAACGGTGCACCGGCGGCGACAGGGCGTGGTTGGACGGTGGTGGTGAACAGGAGGGCGGCGGCGACCAGGCGTGCCGCCAGCGGCTGGGTGCCGGGGAACAGTGGCAGACGGATACGTGGTCCGCGCTTGAGGGCGACGAAGGTCTCGAGGACGATCGCGGTGGCGAGCTGGGCCCAGGCGATCCAGACGACGACGGCCAGGGTGGTGACCACGAAGGTGTCGGTGACCCCGACGGTGGTGATCGTTGTGAACGTCTCCAGGTCGGGCCAGGAGGTCGGGATGGGCGGGCCGACATAGGTGGTGAGCAGCCAGGGTGGACCGACCAGCAACACCAGCATGAGCAGGGTTCCGGTGAGGCCGGTGGCCAGGCGGGTGAGCTGTCGGGTCATGGGTGTCCCTCGAGCACGTCGGAGGTGGTGGACGAGGTGGCGGTGACGGTGATGTGCCGGTCCGGGATCGGTAGGAGCCGCATCGGCTGGCTCACGGTCACCGTCACCCGCACAGCGGTGTCGGTGACCTGCACGTCACCGGTCGTGCCGGTGGCGGCGAGGTAGGTGCTGGCAGCGTCGTGCGCGGCGGCAGGGTCGAGCCAGGCCCGGCCGTCGTGGACCTGGTCGATGGCGAGTTGTTGTGCGCCGGCACGGGCGGCCGCACCGGCGAGGTCGCGGGCGCCGGCGGTGGCGGCGATGATCTGCCCGCCGTCGTAGGCGAGCCCGGCGACCGCGAGCAGTGCGATGGTCAGCACCGCCACGAACGCCGAGATCACCCCCTCCTCACCGCTGTACCGGTCCATCAGCCGCCCCGATAGGTATCGACCACATGCGTCGCAGACGCGGTCGACCATCTGCTGCCGGGGATGGCGAGCAGGGCGAGGTCGGTGTTGGACACCTCACACCCCACCTGCACGGACACGGCTCCACCGGCCCGCATGTCAGCAGTGATGGTGATGTCGGTGGTGCGGCAGTCGATCCCGGCGGTGGCGAGGTTGGCGGTGGCGACCTCGGCAGCTGCCGTCTCGGCAGCAGCCGCATCGCCGGCCAGTGAGGCGGCGCGGGCGGCGCGGGCGGCAGCGGACCGCACGTCCGCATCCGCGCTCGCGGCCCGGCCGCCGTAGACCACCAGCAGCATCAGCACGAGTAGCACGGGAGCGACCAGGGCGGCCTCGACCGCCAGCGTCCCGTCCTGTCCACGCAGGCGGGCCATCACCTGTCTCCCTGCGGGATGAACCGCTCGGTGGCCGCAGCAGCCGTGGCGGACACCGACCATCGGAACCCGGGGACGACCTGCGGGGCGATCCCGGTCACGGCCGCAACCACGAGCTCGTCACCTCGGTCGATCTCGATGCGGACGTCGCCGAGATGGCCGGCCTGGGCGAGCAGCCCTGCCGCTGCCGTCTGCCCGGCCGCATCGGTCGAATCGGGCAGGGCAGCGATGTAGGCGGCTTCGTCCGCGGCGGCACGGGCGAGCTGGGAGGCGTGCGCCCACAGGCCGAACTGCACCGCCAGCATCAGCAGGAGCAGCAGGGCCGGCATGAGGATCGCCAGCTCGCTGGCGATCATCCCGCCCTCCTCCCGTGACTGCCGCCGGAAGCGCATCAGGCGGGAGCTTCGGGGACGGGGATGTTCTCGGCGTTGCTGCGGGCCGCGACGTAGATGAGGCCCATCACCACGATCGCGCCACCGACCAGCAGGAAGGTGATCACCGCGATCTCGGTGGTGGTCAGCCCCTCCTCCTCGTCTCTGAGGCGTCCGTACGAGTCGGTGAGGTAGGCGGCCAGGGTGGTCATGGTCAGGTAGAGGCGGATCATGTGGGCTCCTTCAGGTCCGTTCGTCGGTCAAGGGACAGCGGTCACATCGACGTCACAGTCGGTGTCGCCGGGCAGGCAGGTGGTGGTGTTCACACCGGTGATGGCGGTGATGGCGGGGAACACGATGAAGACCAGGAACCCGAGCAGCAGCACCGCAGTGGGCAGGTTCATCCGCTCGGTGGTGGCCTCCGCGGCGGCTTCGGTCTCCGCGATCTGGTGCGCACGCAGCGTGTCGGCCTTGACCGCGAGGGAGGCGCGGATCCGGGCGCCTTGGGCGCCGGCCAGCCCGATGGAGGACGCGAGGTCGCGGAGCTCGTTGACGCCGAGCTCAGCACCGAGGTCGTCGAACGCGGTCCACAGCGGCTGGTTGATCCGCTGGGCCCGGTACAGGGCGTGACGCAGCTTGGCGAACGCCCAGCCGTCCCCGGCGTCCGCAGCGGCGACCAGGGCGGTTTCGATCCCTCCGCCGCCAGCGAGGATGACGTTGACCAGGTCGAGGTAGGCGGACAGGGCGTACTGGAACGCTTTGCGGCGCTGCTCGACCTGCTCCTTGAGCTTGAGGTCCGGTAGGAGCCAGCCGGCCGCCCCGCCCGCCACCACCAGGAGCCCGACCGCGGCAGGGACCTGGATCCCGATGCCGGTCAGTGCGGCCCACACCATCAGCGGGACGCCCAGGCCTCCTGCGGTACCTATCAGCTTGTCCCGTGCCCACGCTTCAGGGGTGGCGCCGGCCAGCGCGAGCTGCTGCTCACGCTGCGGGGTCCGCACCCCGATACTCGTCAAGATCTCCAAGACCCGGCCGGTGACCGGCCCTGCTGCCGGCGGCTGGACGGTGGGAGGTGGGCCGTCGAGGTTGTCGAGGACCTGTGTGAGCGGGACCGGCCGCGGGCGTGCCGCGACCGCAGCCATCCAGAGGCCCACGCCGCAGGCCAGTCCGAGGAGCAGCGGCACGATCATCGGCCCGGCCCTTGGCTCACGTGGCTGGCGCTGCGGGGCACGAACCGCTCGGGCAGGTCGATGTCGGACATCTTGGCCATCAGCCACGACCCGCCCGCCAACACGGCCCCGACCACCGTGAGCATCGCCTGGCCGAGGAGGCTGTCGTAGGCGTCGAGGTAGCTGCGGTTGAGGACCATCAGCATCACCACGGTGGCGGCGACCGACCCGAGGATGATCTTGGCGGAGGTCCGCAGCCGTTGCCGTCCGACCTCGACCTTGACCCGCATCGTGGCGTCATCACGGATCGAGACCGCCAGCCGGGACAGCAGGCTGCCGAGGTCGGCGGCCTCCATCTTCGCGGCGATCGTCAGCGCGGCCACCACCAGGTCGGAGGAGGGGTGGTCGAGTTCTTCTCCGAAGCTTGCGAGCGCGTCGGTGAGCCGCTGATGCCTTAAGCGTTCGGCGAGGCGGCGGACCTCGGGTGCGATCGCCGCTGGCGGGGCGACCGCGGTCGCGGTCAGGGCTTCCTCGAGACCTGCGGCAGCAGCCATGGTGTCGCGGACCGACTCGGCCCATGAGGCGATCGCTTCGGTCTTGTCGATCGCGGCCTGCCGGGTGTGTCTGCCGCCGAGGAGCAATGGCGCCAACACCGTGCCACCGGCGGCGAACACGGCAGCGACCGGCCACCCGGTCACCACCAGCACCACCACCGCGATGAGGGCGGCCAGCCCGAACCGTGCCGTGGCCTGCTGCAACTGTTTCGCCCGGGCGGCGAGCTGCTGCCGGGTGGGCAGCAGCTGCCAGCCGGCCAGGGCGCCGACGGCCAGCCACAGCCCGATCCCGACCAGGGCACCGGCCGCGAGGGCGATCAGTGTGGTCATCAGGTCCACCACCCGTCACGGTTGGCGAGCAGCTGCGGTTCGAACCCGTGGACCAGGAGCCGGTCCATGGTGTCGTCACGGATCGGGAACCCGGGCACCGCCCGGCCGTCGGGTCCGGGTTGGAAGATCTCGTTGGACACCAGCTGCGGGCCGTCCACGTCCACGACCTCACGGACCGAGGTGACGACCCGGCGTCCGTCCGACCAGCCGATGTGCACGACCAGGTGCACGGCGTTGGCGACCAGCAGGTTGGTCGTGGCCGCGTCGAGCCGTTCGGGGGTCATCGCCGCATACATCTGGAACCGTTTGAACGTCTCCTTCGACGTCGACGCATGGATGGTGCACAGCGACCCGTCGTTGCCCTGCGACATCGCGAGGAGCATCGGGAGCAGCTCGTCCCCGCGGACCTCCCCGACGATGACCCGGTCCGGGGACATGCGAAGCCCGGTGCGGACCAGCTGCGCGAGGGTGATCTGCCCGACCCCCTCGGTGTTGGCCGTCCGGGCGGTCAGGGTCTCGTAGTCGGGATGCAGATCGGCGAAGCGTTCCAGGCCGATCTCGAGTGAGTCCTCGATGGTGATCAGCCGCTCGCCGGCCGGGATGGCGTTCACCAGGCAGCGCAGCATCGTGGTCTTGCCCGAGTTCGTCCCACCGGCGATCACGATGTTCAACCGGGCCAGCGTCGCCGCGGTCAGGAACGACTCCAATGTCCGGTCGATCGCGCCGAACTCCACCAGATGGGAGAGGCGGTGGAGGTCGAAGTTGTGGCGGCGGATCGTGACCCGCGGCCGCGACGCCGGCGGGTACAGCACAGCGTTGAGCCGGTCCCCGTTGGGGAGCTGCATGTCCAGCTCCCAGTTCGCCGCATCGAACCGCTTCTCCGACCGGTCGAGACGGCGGGCGGCGTTGGCGATGATGTCCACCAGCTCGCCCGGCGAGGCAACGACGGGCGGGTGGATCTCCTTCCGGCCGTCGGCGTACTCCAGCCACACCGGATCCGCCCCCGGGATCGCGATGTTGGTCACCCCCTCGATCGCGAGCAGCTCCTGCAACGGTCCGAGCCCGTACAGCCGGTCCAGCACCTGCACCGCGAGCTTGCGTTCCGTCACCGCATCCAGCGGGTCGCGGCCGTCCCGTAGCGTCTCGGTCGCCAACGTCTCGAGCTCACGGCCGACCAACGCCTGGGCGAGCTGGCGTTCGTCCTCACCGGTCAACCGTCCCCGTCCGGCGTCGTCCTCGACCGCCTGCTGGGCGGTCAGCTCATCTCCGACCCGGCGGACCAGCCGGTCCACCAGAGCCACATCCATGGTTGTCATCGTGGCGTCCTCCCCCGCACCAGCCACCGGCGTGACGCAGCCTCATGCCCATTCACCCGGCCATCCGGGCCGTCGGCCGGTCGGGGTGCCGGACGGTCGGCGGTGAGCCGATCGACGATCCCCGTCGCTGAGCGCAGCAGCGGGCTGCGCGCGAGCCGACGGGGCGGGCCGGCCGCCGCGAGCGCATCCGCGGTGTCCGGGTCGTGGTCCAGCACCCCGACCACCGGGACCTGTAACGCCTCCGAGATCTCATCCGGTCCGTAGGGGCGGTCACCGACCAGCAGCAACTCCGGGGCCGGACCCAGAGACGCCAGGTGTGGGAGCCGGTGGGCGAGCGCGGTCAGCTCCTCCACCCGCGGGCGGACCACCAGCAGCACGCGCTCCGCCCCCGCCAGTAGCGGTGCGGCCAGCGGGGAGGCCGGCACCCGTCCGACATCGATCAGGACATCCTCTGCGACGTGAGCGAGCAGGCTGGCGAGCCGGGCGGCGGCGGTGCGCAGCAGCGCCTGCGCGGGCTCCAGCGATGCCGGACCGACCAGTGCGGTGATCCGACCCGTGCCCGGCAGCGGCTGCACATGTGGGCCGAGTACCCCCGCAGCTCCGTCACCGTTGCTGCCATGCCGCGACGCGGCCGCGAACGTGGTCAGGCCTGGCTCGACCGGGAGGGCGAACCGGGCCGCCAGCGCCCCACCCTCCTCAGATGCTTCGACCAGCAGCACCCGGCCCGGCCACACCGAGGCGCATGCCAGCATCGCCGTGGTCACCCCCGGCGCCGACCGTGCAGCAGCGAACACCACCCTCACCCGTCGACCTCCCCACCCGTGGTGTCTCGGGCGATCAGCACGAGGCGGACCTCCCCGGCTGCGGCGGCCTGGGCCACCACAGAGGCGTCCATCTCGCCGGTCTGTAGCGAGATGAACCGCTGCCCCTGGGTGCCGACCGGTTCGATCCCGACCACCTCGGCCGCCTCGACCAGCATCATCAGCTCGTCGGCCACCTCCACGACCGTGACCAGGTCACCGATCGCCAGCCGCGGGGTCGGGTACTGGCCCGGGGCGAGCGCGAGCCCGACCACCCCCGCCCCCGGGGTCAGCGTCGCTCCCGCCGCCACCTGCTCCGCCGTCAGGAGCGTCCCCGCCGACAGATCGGTCACCGCCGCGCGGCCGACCAGCAGATCCGACCGGTCCGCCGGGGTCAGTGCCAGCAGGTCGTCGGTGCCCACATACACGACCTGCAGATCCTCCACCTCCAGGACCTGCCCGCGCTGCACATCCACCGCCAACGCCAACACTGGGGTGCGCTGGATCGATGCGGCGTTGAACAGCACGAACCCCAGCGCCGCCAGCCCGGCCAGCAACAGCCCCAACGCCAGCTGCGGGACGCGGACACGGCGGACCGCCGGCTCGGGCGGATCCGGTGCACGCGAACGAGCGGTCGTGGCCGGCGTGGTGGTCGTTGCCATCAGAACCCCCGTCCCTCCCGCTGTCAGCCGGTGATCACCGCCTGGACCTCACCCACCTGCAGTCCGAATGCCTCGGACACCTCGACCGACCCGAACACCCCCCGGTCCGCGCCGTTCAGCGACCAGGAGAACTCCCACCGCACCGTCACCGACGCGTCGAACATCCCCGACGCCCGGATCGAGGAGGCGTTGACGAACGTGAACGTGCACGCCGGGTTGCCCGTCCCCCGCACTGACTCGACCTGGAGTTCGTAGGCTGCCTGGGCCGACGGTGACCACGGCACCCCCGGGCCGTCACACACCCGTACACCCTCATCCAGGTCCCAGACCACCTCGACCGGGACCGCCTCCACCGTCACCGTCACCCCGCCCGGGGTCGACGACGAGGCGGATGCCGGCTGCCAGTACGAGCCGTCGATCCACAACCACGTCTCGAACCGCACCACCGCCCGCTCGGGCGACACCGCGAACACCGGCACCGACGGCTCAACCCGCGCACGTGCCTCCTGCCGGGCCACGAAGATCCCGTCATCATCACCGGCACCACCCGGCACAGGCTCCGGAACCCAGATCACGCCGCTGCGCACATCGCCGTTGCAGTCCCGACGCACCGCCACCGTCTGGCCCTCAGATGGATGCAACGCCGCACCCCGCTGTCCGCCCTCAGGCAGCACCGACTCCGGCACATCGAACGAGATCCACCACGCGTCCGGATCGGCCGCTGTCAGGCGCCAGGTCTGGTGAGGATGGGGATGTCACGTTTGGTGAGGACGTGATCTGGGGTGGGCGTGGCTGGG
>Ga0207421_10009179_pt1 | contig 10059 bp, 11 predicted proteins | sample SodLakKL_010_SED_4_FD_187542 | JGI IMG/M metagenome (GOLD analysis project Ga0207421, IMG submission 187542) | Alkaline sediment microbial communities from Lake Tanatar, Kulunda Steppe, Russia - 8KL_010_SED (SPAdes) (version 2) | ecosystem: Environmental > Aquatic > Non-marine Saline and...
CGCGGCGCTCAGCGGTATTGGCGCAGTCACTTTTATATTCTCGCTGCTCGGTGTCGGCCCAGGAGTCGTCGGTATTCTGTTGGTTGGTGTCGGGCAAACGGTTGGAATCGTCGACGCGGTAGTTCGGTTTTAACTATGAGTTGAAAAGTGGTCGATATCACGAGGCCCGATGAAACCGCTCGCTGGGATTGCTCGCCGCAGCAACCGCTCGTGGACGTTGCATGTCGCAGAATGCGGTGGGACAGGGATTCGAACCCTGGAGGCCAAAGGCCACCTGCTTTCAAGGCAGGCGCAATAGTCCACTCTGCCATCCCACCAGCGGACGAAACTGGGCGACCAAGCATCAAAACGGTTCTGGTCTACGAGTCCGAGTCAACAATGAGTTCCGGCCCCTCGTCGCCGTCGACGACGTCGATTCCTCGCTCGTGGACGAACGTCGCGGTGTACTCGGGGACGATCCGTTCGGCAGTGATCCGCGCTCTGAGCAACGGGATCAGCGACAAGAGATCCACGCCAGTCTCGACGCACGGGCTCATCGGGAGGAACTCCGTATCGAGGCCAGCGTCAGCCGCGCAGTTCGAGAGCCGCTGGAGGTCAATGTCCGCGAAGCTATCGGTGAAATCAATCGGCTCGCTAAAGCCGGCATAGTAGCTCCGACCCTCGGTTGCAGGCCCGATAACGACCTCGTTGGTTCGGAGCTTCATTGCCGCACTGTCGACGATGAGTCGACTCATCAGCGGTGCAGTCCCGAAAACGACTGCCGCTGATTTGACGCCCTCAGTCTCCAAAAGGTGCGTAATCGTGTTGCCCGCCCGCGCCGAGACACTCGAACCGACTTGTGGCTCGAAACGGACGGCAGAGACGTCCTCCAGTGTGTCAGCGGCAATCGACCGGAGTTCGGCAGCTGAATCGATCTCGGTACGGTGCGCTGCTGGAAGCTCCTCGTTGGGCAGATAGTTCACCAGTAGCTCGCCACCTGAGCGGTCGACCGCGAGCAGCGTATCCCGAAGCATTGCCTCGTAGAACTCGGCAGCGTCGGCTTCACTGAGGGGCGTCGAAGCGGCCAACTCGGAAAGTACCAGACCCGGTCGCGGCGGCCGTGCGAGAACAGCGATGACAGTCATACCAACTCATTGGGCGGCGATGTCTTGAACGCGATGATACAGCCCGAGAAATCGACTGCTGTCGAACCAAGTGGTCCGTTGGTAGTCAGTTGCTACTGGCTTGGTAAGATGGGGCTAGCTTCCGATATGGGTTGTTAGCGACTCTGTCGACCCTTCGTCTGCCGGTAATCCCGCGAAAAGACGTTTTCCATCACGTGCTCGACGAACGCCTCGCTGTCGGCGTCAGTCTGGGCGTCGAGTTCATACATTGGGATGAGTTCGAACCCACGACCACGAATCGTGGTCGCATGCTCGGTCTCGATATCGAAGCTCTCGGGTTTGCGCGTGGTGTACTCCATGGCCAGCGACTCAAGAACGCGCTGGCCGATTGGGACGATAATTTGGGGGTTGATCATCCTGATTTCGGCGTTGAGATACGGCTCGCAGGTATCGATTTCCTGTTGGGTGGGCGGTCGCTCCGGGTCTCGACAGCGGGTGAGATACGTACAAAAGGCGTTCTGGATGTCCGGCCTGTCGACGTCGGGCTCGCTGCGGGCAAAGCCCAACTCGCCGAGAATCCACTGCAGTCGACGGCCTGCCTCGTCGCCAGTAAACGGGATCCCGCTTTCGTCTGCCCCCTTGTGCGGGCGTTCGGCGATAAACAAAAACTCGCCGCCGACATCGCCGTAGCCATGAACGACGTTCGTTCGGTTCTCACAGAGCCCACAGTTGGTACACTGCTCGTCCATGCCGAAGGGGTTCTCTGGGTCGGGCTGGTGTGCGTCCACAGTCGGTGGTGGGTGCCCGAAACCAAAACCGTACGGGTGCGCAGCCGGTTGCGTAGACAGTGACTACGGCGAGGTTAGACGCCGACTAACACGAGCGCCTGGTCGGCTTGGTCGGCGAACTCTTCGAGTTCTGGGCCGTAGACGGTGACAACGTACAGGAGCGCGAGCAAAATGGAGTTGTACAGCCCGTGGATAAGCGCGACAACAGTCAAATTCTCGGTGTACTCGTAGATTGCACCGAAGATGAGCGAGCCGCCGAACAGCGCGACCATCGATGCGGCGACTGATGCGACACCAGCACCACCGAAGCCGTGGGCCGGAATGTGAATCAGCGCGAAAATCACGCTTGCAAGGACGATGGCCGCGAGAGCCCCAAACGATTCACGCAGCCGACGCTGGATCACACCTCGGTACAGCAACTCTTCGAACGGACCAACAATCAGAAACATCAACGGGATCAGGTACAGATACAGCCTCGGATCGATATCGCCCAGCCCGCCGAGGGCGTGCTCGGAGGGCTCGACGCCCAAAAGAAGGCTCAACTGTGAGATCATCGCCGTCACGAAGATAATGCCGAACGGCGCGACGATGATTATCGCGGTCTCGACGAGCGTGGGTCGACGGATCTGGACGTACTCGATGCCGCGACCCGTATACCACAGATAGAGTGCCGACAGCCCACCCATCCCGACGACCTGTCCGATGAACAGCTCAAGGCTGATCAGTGCAAATGGGGCGTCCGGAATCGGAACCCCTAACCACCGACCGACCAGCAACAGCGGCAGCAAAATAGCCAGCGAGACCACAGTCGCACCGAAGCCGAGACCGACAGCGACGCCAGTGGTCCGCAGCTTCTCGCGTGTCGGATCAGTCGCAGTCTCAGATTCGGTTTCGCCGTCGACTGGTGTCGCCTCAGAGCGTTCCTCATCGGGAACGTCGGCCTGCGGATCGTCTGGGGAAAATTCGTCGGGACGAGAGTTGTCGTCCGGGGCAGTCATCGCCGATCACCCTCCCGGAAGAGACCAGCACACATCTGCGGAGGACACAGTGACTGAGGCGGGTATTTCATGGCTTGTGCTAGCTGTGCAACGACGAAAAGTCCGTGGTTTCACAATCGAAAGCTGTCGCCGGCCGGTTGGTCGACCGTAGCGCGCACAGCGTATGGCGTTCGGTAGCGCCTCGGTGTTGGTGAACCACACCTCAGAGCCAGCCGAAAACGACGGCGACCCAGCCAAGCGTCACAAGCAACCCGAGTCCGAACAGTCCGGAGTTCGCCAGCCGACTGTTTGCGTTGGCCAGCGACACCGAAACCGTCCGTCGCGAAAGCGGCCACAGGTACGGCACCCCCGCCGGAGTGAGCGTGTCTGCGAGCAGATGGGCGACGACGGTAAGCGAGCCAATCACGAAGCCGAATGTCGCAAGCGAGAGACTGCTCGAAACAACCATCTCGGCGGCCGTCCCGACTGCCCAGCCAACCGCACCGACCAGCCCGGCAAACAGCAGCGAGTGGGTTGGCCCTCGGTGTTCGACGATCGGAAGTCGGTGATCAATGTCGGGCAGCATCGTAAACCAAACCAGCAGAAAGCCACCAATGAACGCGAGCCACGGATAGCCATCCACAACCAGCGTGTAGCCAACCGGCCCGAAAACAAGCAACGAGACGCCGAGATGACCCTTTTTATACATACCGGTGGGTGGCCGTCGGGCAGCAAAAACGATTCGACTCGGTGAGTATCAGGTCGACGAGAACGCAGACGGCTGTGAAGGTGTCAGTCGCTCGCCTGAGAGAATCACCCATGATGCTACGGTTTAATTGCATGGGGCCCTAATTACGCCTGTGTCTGAAAATTCAGGGCGGAAAAACCTCCGCATGCCGAACGACGACCAGATGTTTGCAGTCGTCACCGATATGCTCGGCGGTGGCCGAGTTCGACTCCGGTGTAACGACGGCAAAGAACGAATGGGCCGTATTCCCGGGCGAATGCGCTTCCGAACGTGGATCAACGAGGATGACGTCGTCCTCATCGAGCCATGGGACTGGCAAGACGAAAAAGCAGATGTCGAATGGCGCTACGACAGCCAAGACGCTGCACAGCTTCGGGACGAAGGCCACATCAACTAGGCCGCTATTTTTGACGGCCAGTACCACTGTCCGAGAGCGATCGTTCTTCTCAGTCGGTCGACCGCGTCGTCGTCTGAATGGGGGCTGATTCGTTTCTGGAGATGACTGTACTGTCGGGCGTCGAAGACGGCTCCAACGTGTTGTCGGCGTTCTCGATGGCCTCCTCAACTGGGGGGAACGAGAGTGTTACAATCGAGCCGTGTGTCTCTTTGGTTTCGATGGTAAGTTCGCCGTCCATTCCCTCGACAATCCATTTGACCAGCCACAGCCCTAGTCCGCTGATGTGTTCGAGCGGCGTCTCAATGCCGGCGGTGATAACCCGCCGTTCGGCCTCCGGAATGCCCGAGCCGTTGTCGCTCACCGTGAGTTCGACCTGGCCGCTGTCGGCAGAGTAGGCCGCGACGATGTCGACTTCGGGTGTCGATCTGTCGTTGTGTTCAAGTGCATTCTCGATGAGGTTGCTGACAGCCGTCCGAATAAGCGTATCACCCCAGATCGAGACGTCTTCAAGCCGGGTTCGGATCGAGGCGTCAGGATACGTTTCGTGAATCGACTGGGCTTCTTCACGGACGATTCGGGTGAGCTCGATTCGCTGGAAATCGCGGTCTCGGCCGTGGAGTCGTTGATCGATTTTGCGGACTTTTTCGCCGAGTTGGACGAGGTTGCTCGCTTTCTGTTCGATTGTCTCGGCGTGTCGAACCCGGTCGTCATCAAGCATCTCGACGAGGATTTGGGCGTGGCCGACGACGACGTTCATATCGTTTCTGAGGTCGTGTCTGAGCACGCGGTTCATCACCCGTCGACGCTGTTGGTGACGATATCGCAGGCTGATGTCGCGTAACGTGATGATAACGCCATCAGTCGACGGCGTCGACTGGCTGCCACGGACCGTTGTCTCGACCATTCGCCAATCGCCGTCGCCGGCGTTGAGCCGATACTCCGAGTGAACAAGCTTGTCGCTGCCGGTGACGGCCTCGATTTCGGCCGAAAGCGACTCAATGTCGTCGACATGGAACAGCGTTTCGACATCCCGACCGACGAGTTCGAGTTGGGTGTAGTTCAGTTCGCTTTCGACTGCCGGACTCGCATACGAGATCTGTCCGTTCGCCTCGGCGATTAACACAACATCACTGGTGTGTTCGATAACGGCCTGGAGTTCGAGTTCCTGTTCGTGCTGGGTCGTCACATCTCGGAACACCAGTAGCTGGCCTTCGACTGCGGTCTCAACCGGAACTGGCTCAGTGCTTACAATAAACTGTGCATCGTCAAGAATCAACTCGACACCCGAAGGATGCGGCCGAAGCTTTCCGCCGCCATCTGTGCGGGGCGTATTTGTTTGCTGGCGTGTCGTTAGCAGGTTCTCCGGCAGCCCATCGTCGACCGAGAACTTCAGGAGCTGTTCACCGCAGGGCAACACAGCCGCGGCATCGCGCCCGATAACAGGCTCCGGAAGCGACAACTGTCGACGGGCGGCCGTGTTGGCGATCCGGATGCGGCTCTCGTCGTCGATCAGTACGACGCCGTCTTCCATCGTCGAGAGCACCCGATTGCGCGCAGTCGGCAGCATGTCGAACAGTCGGTAGCGCGCAATCGCGACCAGCAGGATGATGTTAGAGACACCGAACAGCAGCGGCGTTGAGCCGAGCGCAGCTGACGACAGCTCGAAAAGCTGTTCGAGCGGCCCGACAAGCGGAACCATTCCGGCAACAATAATCGCCAACAGTTGAGGATGGTAGGCCGGATCAGTATCACCGAGCAGCCGAACCAACAACAGCAACCCGGCGTTTGCCAGCAAGAACAGATACACCAGATGGAAGACGAACAGCGGTCCGAGTTGGGGAACGACGCTTTCGAAGCCACCAACAACGCCGATCGAATCACCGCCCAAGAACAGGCCATGCGAGGCCGTCGTCATGGCGAACACCAGTATCACCACCGGCTCGATAGCCAACAGCCCGAGCGTCGACCGGCTCAAGAGCTCGTCGCGGCCGGTGTAAGCGAGAACGAACACGAACCACAGCGTAATGTACGGAATCGAGCCGAACCACATCAGCGCCAGTGCATCATAGCTGTAGGCGGGATCGACAACCAGATAGGCGGCAAACCCTCCTGCCCACACCGCACCCGCAAGCACCGTTCCGAGAAACGAGTACCGAACCAGCCGCGACTGGGAAGTTGATCGCCAGTAGGCCACAGCTGCCACACCCATCGAAAGTACCCCCGAGAAAATAGCAAGCTCAAACACCGGGAGCAACGTGTACATAGATTAGCAGTCTCTTTTGGTCATATCTCTGTATGTATTATTAATACATCGGTTTAAATTATCGCTTCTGAGAACCGCTAGTAGTCTCAGACAGCTAGCGCCGGTCACGTCATTTATACCGACTCCGGTCATGAGTAGTCGTAGATGCGCCTGCGCCGCCTGGTCCGCGGCCGGATCGACTGGCCCGAACTCGAAACTGTGGTTCGAACGATTGCCGAGCGGTACGACCGATCCGAACTCCACGTCCGGTTTTTGGAGGCCGACAACTGGCTGTCGACGCCGATGGTCGTCGACGAGGACCTGTTTGTGAAAATCATCAGTAAGCAGAACACGATGGTTCACGCGCTGTTTACGACCGGCCGAAACATCGGCGCGTTTTCGAGCGGGACTGAGGGGTTTTTTGAGAGCTTTCAGACGCCCTACGAGATGGCCCGCCACGAACTGGAGGCGACCGAACGAATGCGGGAACTCGGAGTCAACGCACCCGAACCAATCGAGGCGTTCGAAATCGGCGAGTACGGAATTGTCGTCCTAGAGTACCTGCCTGATTTCCGGCCACTCGATGAGCTCACTACCGCCGAAACGGGCGTGCCAAAAGAGCTGTTTGCCTCGCTTCGGACGCTCCACGATGCGGGGTTGGCCCATGGCGATCTGCGCGCCGAAAACGTCCTGATTCTCGATGGTGAGCTGTACTTTATCGATGCGACGAACATTCGCACCGAGGGCCAACAGTCGATTCAGTCCTACGACGTCGCCTGTGGGCTGGCCGCACTCGAACCGCTGGTCGGTGCGCGCATGGCCGTCCAAGCCGCATTGGACGAGTATTCGATTGCAGAGCTGCTGGACGCACTGGATTTTCTGAGTTTCGTCCGCATCCGGCCGGACCACGAGTTCGACTCTGCGAGTCTCACCAGTGAGATCGAAAAACGCGCCACCAACAGTCGACAATCCTGAGCAGCCAGCCGCTTGGGTGAGACTGTGTGCTCCCCGATTAGTCGACAACTCAGCAGTGTCACTGTCAAGGCCGAAGGCAGCAGAAAACGATTGAAAGGGCCAGTGCCCCCACACGACCCTTTCGCGCAGAGAGTGCTGCGATGTGCAGTCCCCCATCTCTGCATGCGAATCTAGGAAGGAGGGTGATAAAAAACAATTTGATTTCCGAAAGAAATTAATACTGAGTTGACACGAATTTGCCTAGTGTAGACTCATTCCGCAGACAGCCACAGTGAACTACCCCACCCTACTCACTCACAGCTGACGCCGTTCGCTCCTTGAGAGTGGGGCTTCCTGTTTCCACGACGCGCTTTGCAGATACAGACGTATCCACAGGGAGCGCAGTCTCCACAGGCGTTGACGAATCGCAACGCGATTCGTTCGCACACCAGAAATCTCCGATTTCTGGGGACGTTGATTCGGGGCGTCCCGCCCCTAACCGCTTCGTGCTACCGCGAGAAAGGATGTTCCACGCCGCGTTCGCGTCTCTATCCGCCTCAAACCCGCACGCCGGACAGGAGTGTTCACGCACCCACAGCGGCTTGTCCGTCGAGACGCCGCAGGACGCACACTCTTTGGTCGTACCACATGGATTGACTGCGACAAAGTGTGTTCCCGCGCGTTCGCACTTGTATTCGAGCATCCGCAGGAATGTTCCCCACGCCGCTCCTGCTCGGTTTCGGGAGTTGCCCGGTAGTTCGACTAAGCCCTTCGCGTTTAACTCCTCGACCGCTACGAGGTCGTATTCTCTCGCGTAGTAGTTCGAGAGTTTGTGGAGGAAGTCGCGGCGCTTGTTCTTCAGGTCGGCGTGGCGTTCGGCCACGACGCGCCGCTGTTTCTCCCAATTCGCAGAGCCGTGTTCCTTCCGTGAAAGGTCGCGTTGGGCGCGTTCCAAGCGTTCGCGTTCGTCTGAAAGGTCGAGTGATTCGACGGCGGTGCCGTCTGTGTCGTGGGCGTACTTGAGAATCCCCACGTCGATGCCGACGCACTTTTCGGGATTCTCCGGTTTCTCCGGTGGGTCGTCGGGCGTTTCGACGCCGAGGATGGCGTACCACTTTCCGGTAGGTTCCTGCTTGATGCTGACGGTCTTGATTTCGGCGTCGTCGGGAAGGTCGCGGTGGAAGGTGATGGGGATTTCCCCGAGTTTCGAGAGCCACAGTTTTGTCCGACCGCTCGTGTTCTTGAGCTTGAAGCCGGATTGACTGTAGGTGAAACTGCGATACTCGCCCGGTGCTTTCCACTTGAGCGCTCCAACGCGGGAGCCGTTCTCTTTTCGCCCTCGGAGCGTCGAAAGATTGTTGTATAACCGCTGAACGACTTTCTGAAGGACTTTCGAGTGAACTTGTTTCAGGTCGTTCCACCACTTCTTGAGACTTGGCAGAAGTTTCTGTTCGCTGTATGCCGAGGTGTCGTCGTTCCGGTTGAGACGGTGGAGGAAGTGGTTGTAGACCTGCCTACAGGTATCGACAGTCCACGCTAACTGTTCTTTGAGAGCGTCGGACGGTCGGAGTCGATACCTGTAGTTGTAGTTCACGAGCGTTCTTCGATGAGTTCGTCGAGTTTCTCTTGGACGAACGACGAGAGGTTGAGGTGGTTCTCCTTGACCCACTCGGCTTGATCATCACGGATAGAGATGTTCTTGCGCGTTGCCACACCATATAATACACAAAATACACAAATAAGAGTTGCGATTGCGTGGGCCTGTAGGTCGAGCATCGAACGGGTTTGAGAACCGTGCGGCGCTGACGAGACGCTCTGCGTCTCGTTCGCACACCAGAAATCTCCGATTTCTGGGGACGCTGTATCCCCTCCCTACTCACTCGCTTCGCTCGTTCGTTGAGGAAGGGGCCTTAGCGCCTCAATTCAGGTAAGTCAGTAGAGATCAACCCACAGCAGTATGCGAAAATTGGGCTATTGGAGAAGTACTAGGACTGGTGAGTGTCAGCGGCGAGCCCCAACTCATCGAGTGCGGTATCGATGATCGTCGCCTCGACAAGTTGGCGCTCTTCGGTCAGTGGGTCGTCGACCGAGTCGAGAACCTCGTGGCTTCGCTCAAGCAGTCGAGTTTCGAGTTTCGTCTGGTCGGGCACTGCTTTGGTTGTATTCAGCATAGCTTCGAAGTCCTCCCGGAGATCGAACGAGGCGTACGCAACGTTGCACCGCGAAAGGGGGTGATGGCCCATCTCAACTGCGAGGTCGCGAACGAGTTCCCAGTCGTCCGCACAGAATTGGAGTGTGACGGGGCCGACGATATCCTGCCAAGCAATCGGCCCACTGTTTTTCATCAACTGAACCGCTCGCGGCGGAACTTCGATCCGGCTTGTGGTTTTAGGGTTCCCACAGAGACAACATGGGGTGTCGGTGCGCCCAGTGTACATACCCCCTCTAAGAGGTGTGGTTGTATGGCTGTTCCGTCGACGTGGGATGGCGTAACTGGCCGGCTTTCCGCAGTAGTCGACATCCATGTGTCGACGGCCGAGGCCGACCGAACAGTCACTCAGTTCGAACTCCGAGATACCAACGAGCGGATACCGAACAGCGAACTCGAACCCATTCGGGCCGGCGACGAAACCGCCCTCAAACACGGCCTTGGAATCGGTCTCTGGATTATTAACTGGTGTGTGACAATGCTCGACGGCGATATCGCGTTCAGCTACGACAACGGTAATGTGGTTACGGTCACGATTCCAGAGCTGTAGCCGCAACGATGGATGGGCCACCGGACAGACTACTTTCGTGCGTGGGCTTTCTCGAATCGATCCGGCGGCAGCCGCAGGTCGTCGAGATCCT
>Ga0207421_10009181_pt1 | contig 10055 bp, 10 predicted proteins | sample SodLakKL_010_SED_4_FD_187542 | JGI IMG/M metagenome (GOLD analysis project Ga0207421, IMG submission 187542) | Alkaline sediment microbial communities from Lake Tanatar, Kulunda Steppe, Russia - 8KL_010_SED (SPAdes) (version 2) | ecosystem: Environmental > Aquatic > Non-marine Saline and...
TTACGGATATGAACCCGTTTTATGGGATATTGATTTACGTGTTGATAGTGGGACGCTGCACGGTATTGTTGGACCGAACGGTGCAGGGAAATCTACACTCATTAAGGCGGCGCTTGATCTTGTGCCGAAATTGACAGGTCATGTCACGTTTGATGGGGATGCTTATAAGACTGTTTACAAAGATATTGGCTATGTGCCGCAAAAAGGCAGTGTTGACTGGGATTTTCCCACTACTGTCTTTGATGTTGTGCTCATGGGGCGATACGGAAAAATAGGGTGGTTGCGCCGTGTGCGTCAACAAGACAAAAAACAAGCGCTCAAAGCGCTTGAAGATGTTGGGATGCTTGAATATAAGAACCGCCAAATCAGCATGCTTTCAGGCGGGCAGCAACAACGGGTCTTTTTGGCCCGCGCCCTTGTGCAGGATGCGAGCATCTATTTCATGGATGAACCGTTTCAAGGGGTGGATGTGAAAACGGAAAAAGCCATTGTTAATGTTCTCAAAAATCTTAAAAAAGTTGGAAAAACCGTTATTGTGGTTCATCATGATCTTGGAACAGTTGAAGATTATTTTGATACGTTGACGTTACTCAATGTGCGCATTGTTGCGCATGGTCCGGTAGCGGATGTATATACGCCGAATAATATCCGGCGTACCTATCAAACGCAGCTTGCTGGTGAAATGGGGCGTTAAAAATGTTTGAATTTTCTTATACCCTGCGCCTTGTGATGCTTGGCACTATGATGTTAGGGGCAAGTGCTGGCATGCTTGGGACTTTTTTGGTGCTCAGGCGTCAAGCGCTTATTGGTGATGCCCTTTCACATGCGGCGTTACCGGGCATTATGATTGCTTATCTTTTCACCGGCGTTCGTTCACTGAATGTGTTGCTTGTGGGGGCGTTTTTAGCTGCACTCACGGCCATGGCGGTTCTTGAGCTGATCAAACGCCGTACACGCATTAAATTTGATGCATCGATGGCGCTTATCTTATCAGGTTTTTTTGGTGTGGGGCAAGTGTTACTCAGTCATATCCAACAAAGTGGTGTTGCTTCACAAGCAGGGCTTTCAACGTTTATCTTCGGCCAAGCGGCCTCTATGTTGCGTGCTGATGTACGTGTGATTATGCTCATAAGTTTCGTAGTGGTTGTGTTTATTTTATTCTTTTATAAAGAACTGAAACTTTATGTTTTTGATACACCGTATTTTAATGTGGCGATGCGAGGTGAACGATTTATGAGCGCGCTTCTTAATTTTTTCTTGGTCCTCGTCATCGTCATTGGCATCCGCATGGTTGGTGTCATCCTCATGAGTGCCTTGTTGATTGCCCCGTCTGTTGCGTCCCGGCAAATTTCTAACCGTTTGGTCATGGTGGTTTTGCTTGCGGGTGTTTTTGGCGCAGTGGCAGGCTTCTTTGGATCTCTTGCTTCAGCGCGTATTGATGGTATGCCCACTGGACCGGCCATTGCGGTGATTCTTGGTGTGATTGTCATTGTGCTTTTGTTATTTTCACCGCGTCGAGGCGTCATCGCAAACCAAATCCGCTTAAAGCGTTATAAACGGTTAATGAAACGCTATAAACCTCTCATTCACTTAAAAGAGAACTCTGCGGACGCCCTAAGCCAAACCACATTGAATATTTACCGAAATGAAGGGCTTATTGATCAAACCAATCACTTAACGACCCGCGGCGAATCACTCATTCACCGCTTAATGGGCGGGGTGAGACCATGAACATTGAGATCTTACTCACAGCGCTATTGGTTGCACTTTCAACGTCACTGGTGGGGGTGTTTTTAGTTCTCAGACGTCTGAGCATGATTGCGGATGCGATCAGTCATACTGTGTTGCTTGGCATTGTGCTTGCGTTTTTACTCACTCGAGATTTGAACAGTCCCTTACTCATTGTTGGTGCAACCTTGATGGGGGTATTAACGGTCTATGCCATCGAACTGTTGATTAAAACCCGCAACATCAAAGAAGACGCATCGATTGGTGTCATTTTTACATTGTTATTCGCCGTATCAATCATCATTATCAATACACTGCTGCGTGATGTTCACCTTGATACCCACACAGTCTTGCTTGGTAATTTGGAATTTGTTCCGTTTAACCGCATGGACATTTTTGGTGTTTCCTTACCGGCAGCCATGGTGATCATGGGGGTAGTTCTAATGATTAACATTGGTTTTATATCGTTATTTTATAAAGAAGTGAAACTCGTAAGTTTTGATACTGCCCTTGCGGGTGTCCTTGGTTTTGCGCCCGTCATCATCCACTATGCGATGATGACACTGGTTTCCCTCACAGCGGTTGCCGCATTCGATGCGGTGGGGGCGATTTTGGTGATTGCCCTTATGATTGCCCCGCCCCTTAGTGCACTGCAGTTCACCAAAACATTGTTTTCTACGATTTTACTTTCCTTGATCATTGCCGTATTCAATACGGTAGTAGGGTACGCAATGAGTATCATACTGGATGTGACCATTTCTGGAAGCATTGCTTCGATTGCCCTTTTCACATTTATGGTTACGCTTATCTTTGCGCCTAGAAAAGGGATTTTATTTCAATATCTGGACCATAAGCGTGCCAAGGAAAATATCATGATTGATACACTTATCATGCATATTGGCAACCACGCTGGAAGCATCGATGCAGAGGATGAACTTGGTGAGGAAACGATTCATACCCATATGCGCTGGTCCCCGCGGATGATGACCACCATGCTTGAAAAAGCACGCGCAAAGGGATTGATAAACATTGAGAACAATGCGATCATGTTAAGCAATAAAGGCATAGCACGGTTTAAAACGTTCAAGGAGGAATAGATGCTCATGAATAAAGCTGAAGAAGATTATTTAAAAATGATTTATGAACTGAACATTTCGCAAAGTGCCCCTTATATTAAGACGTCATATTTGGCCGATAAGTTTGGGTATACCGCACAAAGTGTCAATGAAATGGTCAAACGCATGGCGCAAAAAGATTTGCTTGTCTTTGAACCTTACAAAGGGGTCAAGCTGACCGCGACCGGACAAAAAGAAGCGCTTCGGATGATTCGCGCCCATAGGCTTTGGGAAGTTTTTTTGCATGAGAAACTTGAACTGGGATGGGAGTCTCTCCATGAGGAAGCGGAAAGACTGGAACATGCGACCAGTGACGAAGTCCTTGAACGTCTTTATGTTTATTTGGATAAGCCTGCGTACTGCCAGCATGGCAACCCCATTCCCGATAAACATGGCCATGTCGCAAAAGAAACCCATCAGTCGCTTTTTGATGCTCAGGAAAAACAGTATTTCACCGTAAAACGTGTGCTTGATTATAAGCATTTGCTTGAATATTTGAATACCATAGACCTTTCAATTGGTGATAAGGTCTATGTTGAATTCACAGATCGTTTTGGCGGCATTGTGCATATTCAAAAAGACGGAATTCGTATTCCAGTTGGCAAAAATGTTGCGGAAATGATTTATGGAACGTAAAAGGCCGTAATTGGCCTTTTTTGTTTGACAATCAAAACGAATATTGTTACACTTTCCATATACTTTGATAATCAAAATATGTGGAGGAACGACTATGGGAAAAATCGGTTATGTAGTATGTGGAAATTCAGGCATTGATTATATTGACCATCCGTATGATATTCGTGTGTTTAGAAGTCAGTTATTGGTTAGAGACAAGGAATATACCGACTTTATAGACATTAAGGCGGATGCTTTTTACACAATGATTAAAGAAAATCCGGACCTGCATCCAACAACAGCCCAAACCGCAACGGGGGTCATGCTTGAAACGTATGAAGCCATGCGTGATGAAGGGTATGAAGATATCGTTGTGGTGACGATTTCTTCGAAACTTTCAGGGACGTATGAAGGGGCTCAAATGGCCGCGAACATGGTAGAAGATGTCAATGTGACAGTCTTTGATTCCAAAACGGTTGGGTATAATGAAGCACACATGATCTTAGAGGCCGCCCGCTTGGGTGAAGAGGGTAAAAGTGTGACAGAAATTCTCGATCACTTAAACTGGATTCGTGAAAATCAGGGACTCTTGATCAGTGTGGACACCCTTAAGTATTTAGTGAAAAACGGACGATTGTCCGGCGCAAGTGGCTTTCTCGGATCATTTTTAAAAATCAAACCAATGCTCATGCTTTCAAGAGAAGGGAAAGTGGAGCCGGTTGAAAAGATTCGCACCCGTCAAAAAGCGATTGACCGTGTCATTGAAAAATTTGTGCATGAATTTTATGATGACGCCATGGAAGTCTTTATCATTCATGCCAACGCGTTTGATATGCTTGAACAGGTGAGAGAACGCTTAGCAAGCAACATTAAGCAATCAACCATCAAGGATTATCCACTGACACCCGTCGTTGGTGCGCACGCCGGTTATGGTGCGCTTGCGATTGGATGGGTTCGCAAAAAATAATGTGTTTTTATCGATAATTTGTTATAATGAATTCAGTGAATGGAGGGATTGTATGGGCAGTAAATCGCCAGATCGGCGTAAAGCTAAAGAAATCATCAACGAACTGCTCGTCGATGTATTTAATCATATCTTAAGTATAGAACAACAACACTTGCGCAGCCGCGGGGTCAATCTTTCCATGAATGAAGTGCATGTGCTTGAAGCCATTGACAAAAGTGATGAAGCCACCATGAGCAATGTGGCTAAAAAACTTCGTGTCACGGTCGGGACCCTGACCACTGCGGTTAATCGGCTATATGAAAAAGGCTATTGTACACGCTATAGTCAAACGGGAGATAAGCGCAAAGTGTTTTTGCGTCTCACAGACCAAGCACGCGAGGTACTTGATGTGCATGATAAATTCCATGAAGAGATGATTGATGCAGTCATTGAAGACTTAGAACTGGATGACAATACGGTGCTTATTGATTCGCTTGAAAAATTGAGCGCATATTTCAAACAAAAATATTGAGGGTAATTTATGACAATCAGTTCTGATATTATACGCGGCCACCTTGAAAGTGTCATTCTGACACTGATTAAGGAAAAAGACCGTTACGCCTATGAAATCGCATCGGAAATCAAAACGCGCACTGAGGGTACATTTACCATGAAAGAAGCTACCCTTTATGCCATGGTGCAGCGCCTTGAGAAAAAAGGTGTTATTGAATCATATATTGGGGATAAATCCCACGGTAAAAAGCGCCGCTATTATTACATGACATCCCTAGGGGATGCCTACCTTGAAACCAAACAACAGGAATGGTACCAACTCAAAGCCATCATGGCACGGTTTTTGGAGGATACAAATGAAAGCAATTGATAAATTTGTAGATCGTCTGTTTAAAGCACACGGTACACAAAATAAAGACGACGCAGATAAACTCAAAGAAATGCTTTATGAAAAAGTTGATGATTTGATGCGTGAAGAATCACTGAGTGAAGAAGACGCCATTGAACGCACCATCCAAGAGTTTGGAGATGAAGCCGATTATTCAGCCGCTTCGCTGGAAAAAGCCCGGCGCGTCCACGAACGCGTAAAAACACTTAAACATTACCAAAACGACTTGTTGTTTGCGGGCATTGCGACGGCGATTATTGCTGCGATGGTTTTCATTGCCAATCTTGTGTTTTTAGAAGCGTGGTTTCCGTGGCTTGCAATCATCATTACACTTGGTGTATTGTTTTGGCCGCTGAGCCTTTTATATAAATTGTTGAATAAAAGAGGGGATCGTTCATGAAAAAAACCGCTGTGGTTGCTGTAAGTACCGGATGTCTGGATTATCTTGACATAAATCATGACAACTTATACATGGTGCGCTGCAAGATTGTCTTAAGGGATGACACGTATGATGATTATACTGAAATTAAAGCCGATGATTTTTATCAAACCATCAAACAAGATACCTCACTGGTGCCCACCTCATCGATGCCATCCATTGGTGAAATTACACAAACATTCGAACAGATTGAATCTTCAGGGTATGAAAGTGCAATACTCATTAGTATTTCCAGTCAGTTGAGCGGGACTTTCCAAACCGCCCAAATGGCTGCGAACAGTTATGAAGGCAATTTGAACATTCAGGTGCTCGATACTAAAAACGCCGCGATTTCTGAAGGGTTCATTTCACTTGAGGCGCTACGTCTTATTGATGAAGGTGCGTCGGTCACTGACATTATGGCATACTTGAGCACCTTGTCTTTGGCGCGCCGTCAGTATTTTATGGTTGATAATTTACGTTTGCTTGTTAAAAATGGACGCTTAAGCGGTGCCAAGGGGTTCATGGGTCGTATGCTCAAGATGAAACCCATTTTACAGGTGAATGATGAAGGTAAAATTGTGCCATTTGAAAAGGTTAGGACCCAAAATAAAGCCCTTAAAAAAATGGTGGATACCATTTTGGACGATCTGGCCACCGTTGATGATTTTGTGATCACCTATGACACCTCCGACAATAAGGAAGGCTTTGAATATGTCTTTAACCGCATTGAAAAACACTATCCAAACCACCGGTATTACGCAGCACCGATTACACCGGTTATCGGCGCCCATACAGGCGCAGGCACCGTCGGGGTTGCCTACTTCGATTTAGCCAAGGCACGCGGCGAAAAATGATTGTCTTTTAAGGGGTTCGGTGGTAAAATGATTAGCGGTGATTAACATGGAAAACCGTACCCGAAAACTGGTGCTGATTGCGATTCTTCTGTCACTCAGCATCGTTGTCAATATTGTTGAACGTTTTGCCCTTCAAGGGCTTACTGGCATGCCCTGGGTTCGTCTTGGGCTTGCCAATATCATTGTTTTGCTTGTCCTTTATGCCTATGGTCTCAAGGATGGGTTTGCGATAATGCTGTTGCGCATTCTCCTTGTGGCCATTCTCACAACCGGCCTTGGGAGTGTGAACTTTTTCCTTTCACTCAGTGGTGGTATTTTATCCTTTGTGATGATGGTCATCTTTAAATATATTCCGGGTTTTTCCTTGGTCAGTGTTTCTGTTATGGGCGCACTTGGTCATTCCACCGGACAGATTTTAATGGCCATGTTTTTGCTTGCGACCGATGAAATCATCTTCACCTTGCCGGTTTTGATGGTCATTAGTGTTCCAACGGGTGTTTTTGTTGGTCTAGTGACCCAGCGTGTACTTAGTATGGTCGGACCGACGATGAACATAACGAGCGTTGAATAAATTTATATCAATGGATGCGTGCAGCGTTGTTGCACGCTTTTTTTTATGGATATCGGTGATTTTACGCTTTTCACACCCCAATTAAAAACATACTGGGCTTTTAGTGTATGTGCGCAATGCAAGGATAAACAAAAGACGTCATCGTAACTTCATCATGATTAAATCACCAATATCGTATAGGCATTCTATGTAAAAAACCCCTTAGAAGAGGCACTTGCAAGGCTAATGCAATGTGTTTTCAAGGGGTTTTTGCGTATAAAAATGTGTTATTGTTTTTTAAATTTGTGGATATAAATGGCGTAACCGCCTCCACCAACGATCACGAGCAGTGCGGGAATACCTATAGACATCAGGATGATTGTCATGTCGTTCATGCCATCACCCGGCGCGTCATCGTTTGGATTTTCATCAATATTATCGCCTGGATTTGAACCATTGTCATCCCCGTTAGGGTCAAGGGTGCCCGATTCCACAATTTCAAAGTTCACTTCTCGTAAATAGTTTTCATCAAAGCCCTCACTCATGACAAGCGTAACATCATCACTTTGAACATAAGCGCCCTTGCCTTCTTCAGGAAATTTATGATGGGCATCAGGCCCTCCGTCTATATACCAAATAGCATCCAAATCATCTCGATTATTGACATAATCAAGGCCTTTTTCTAGATCCATCAAAAAAATCGCTGTGACGAGCACATCACCAAGTGCCCCATCACCACTGATCAATGAAACACTGCGATGATGATCGGTTGGCCGGTTAGTATTAGGGTCAATCAGGTGATGCATGCGCTCACCATCAGCCATATAATAGCGCTGATAATCCCCGCTGGTTGTGATGTTTTGTCCATCCGTCAGTCTAACACTCGCAAAACTGCGTCCAACGAAATGGTATTTTGGATCAGTGAGACCAACGTGCCAGTATCCACTTTCACGCATTGGATGCTCGCCGCCAACTTCTATATTGGACGTTCCAGCGTTAATGAGGAAGCGTTTTATCTCATCTTCGCCTTTTAAGTAATCGCCAACTTGTTTCGCGGCGTATCCTTTACCAACACCGCCAAGATCAATGCTCATGCCCTCTTCAATGCGAACCCGCTGATTGTCATGGTCTAACTCGATCCTATCAATGCCTGTATGCTGCGTTGCATCATCAAGTTCTTCGTCACTAGGAACTTCACAGATTTCATGATTGAGACATTGATCACGGTAATCATCCCATATATCGATGATTGGCCCGATGGAAATATCAAAATACGCATCGGTTTCTTCATAATAGTCAATTGACTGTACGAGCAAGTCATAAAGGGTGTCATCAATATCGTGCCAAACACCTGGGTTATTGTTTATGGTTTTGATACTGACATCATTGTGATCATCTTCATAACGCGTGGCTTGACGATGGACATTGCGAAGGATATCGTCAATGTCGTCTTTAATTCTATTGATTTCATTTGAATTGTTATGGTATAAGGTTACGCTGATGCGTGTATCAAAATAGTCGGTTGTTGAATAGGAATCTTGATCAAAGTCTTCTGATCCACTTGCATCTATTGAGGGTGACATGCTCAGGGCCATCACACTCGCTGCACCCACCATGATTGTGAGAAGTAGTATTTTTTTATAGAATGCTTTCATTATTATCACCATAATTATTATAACATAAGATACAAATTCCGATATGAAAAGAGGCGTAATGAACGCCTCTTAACAAATCATGAATCATTAATTTATATTGTTTATTCAGAAGTTGCGCGTTCAATGGCGTTTTCAATTGATTCTAAATAGCCGTCTACTGTGATGGTGACGCCGCCTACAACGTCATCGCCGTCTTCGTCAAATTCACCATTATCTAGGTCATAACTAGGGATGCCTTGGTTGGCAACGATGTCGTCCATGACCATATCAACTTGTTCAACCCACAGATATTCATTGTCATTCATGAGATATCCTTCACCATAGTCCAGGCTGCGTTTGGTTGTCCAGTCATCATCAGATTGATAAACCGTATCCGCAACCGCGTATTTGATATCACCGTTTGCATCAACCGCAATCAAACCGAATGTGTTGCCGTTACGCTCTTCAGGAATGTCAGTGTAACCGAAGTGAAGGCCTGGGTCTAAGTCAGCACCCATTGCTTTAGGAACGGATGTGTCCCAAGGACGTTCGCCGTCTTCAAGTGCTGCATTGTCTAGTGCATTGCCTACCGCTTCAAAATAGTCTTCAACGGTAATGGTAACACCAGCAGGCACATCGTTTTCATCTTCAAGTCCTTGGTTGTCTACAATCCAATCAACGAGCATAGGAATTTGTTCTGCCCAATTGTCGTAGTAATCTTGTCCGTAGTCCATACTCATCTTCGTCGTTCTCTCATCGCCTTGAACGGTATCGATGAATACGTCTTTGATGAAACCATCGCGGTCAACATAGACATAAGAATATGTGTTTTCGTTGCCTTCAGTGTAGCCTAAGTGAAGGCCTGGCTGATAATCACCCATAACACTGTCAAGGTAATCTTCTTCGCCGCCAGCACGCTCAATCGCGCGGCCAATAGCGCTAAGATAACCGTCTACTGTGATGGTGACGCCGCCTACAACGTCATCGCCGTCTTCGTCAAAGTCACCATTATCAAGGTCATAACTAGGGATGCCTTGGTTGGCAACGATGTCGTCCATGACCATGTCTACTTGGTCATGCCACATGGTTTCGCCTTCCACTTCACAGTCTTCAACAGGCTCGCTTGGCCACATGTTATAGCCACAACCATGATCTAGACTACGCTTGGTTGTCCAGTCATCACCAGATTGATAAACCGTGTCCGCAACTGCGTATTTGATATCACCGTTTGCATCAACCGCAATCAAACCGAATGTGTTGCCGTTACGCTCTTCAGGTACGTCAGTGTAAC
>Ga0207421_10009184_pt1 | contig 10050 bp, 10 predicted proteins | sample SodLakKL_010_SED_4_FD_187542 | JGI IMG/M metagenome (GOLD analysis project Ga0207421, IMG submission 187542) | Alkaline sediment microbial communities from Lake Tanatar, Kulunda Steppe, Russia - 8KL_010_SED (SPAdes) (version 2) | ecosystem: Environmental > Aquatic > Non-marine Saline and...
CCCATCTCCGGGACGAATTTTTTTTCAGTTTTGTGCATATCTTTACCGTTGATTCCAGCCTTTGGAAATGTCTTTATCTGCCATTGGGTTATCAGCATAGCGACGAAGAACGCGCCTATGATAGCCAACCACATATCTAACATGTTGTACTCCTCTAATTATAGAAAGGACTTTTCGGTACAGCTCCGTCTTCACATCTTGGGGTAATAGAAAGTGCCATTCTATTTCTAATCAAAAATGCCCACAGTATAAATCTTTTTCCCAGTATCAACAGATATAGAAAGCGGCAAGGGTGCTGCATAGTACCAAGAAGAACATGATAAACGTAGTCTGTTTTTCAGTGAGTCTCATATGATAGGGAAAGAACCACATCAAGGTATGGGGGTTGGGAGCTTCGATAGTGCCATCTTCTCTAACATCACCGAACTTTGCCTTCGTTTGCTCCTTATCCCTTAAAAACCAGTAAGCCACCATCAGGAAATTTACAGTCAATGGTATCATCGCGATGAAGAAGAACACCTCTAGGTTGCTCATGATCGCAGTGATCCCTATGACAGCACCCATGAGAAGGTCTCCACTATCTCCTGGGAAAACACCTGCGGGTTGTAAGTTATAGGAGAGGAAAGATAAGGTTGCTCCTAGGAAGGGGAATATGAGGTAAAGCATGTCTATGTCACCGGTCTGGTATATCTTTAAACTGGCAGCTGAAAGTAAGATCAAAGTCGAACCTGCCGATTGACCGTTGTAGTACGAGAACATGTTCATGAGGTTGGCGGATACCATAACGTAGAAAGGCATCACGACCAGTAAGTAGATCACCCCTAATTCCAGAACGTAACCGGTAGGAAAAGGTATGTGGGTGTTAACATACTGGTATAGTGGGAAGATGAAGAAAAGAGGTATTATGATCTTAACTATCTTATCGTGGCTCACTTCTTCATCTCCTCCGATACCCAAAAGATCGTCCAGTAATCCGAATATGAAGTAAAATAGTAGTACGAAAAGTGCTGGATATATCGGGAAGGGCATCTCTCCGATGGACATGAGGAACAGTACACCGATGATGAATGCGAAAGCTATTCCGATGCCCCCCATCTCGGGCACAGGAGGATAACCTGGTTTGTACATGTCCCTACCTATGAAGCCTTTCTGTTTGAGTTTCTTCAATAACGGTGAGAATAATACTACACCGGCGATGTACGATATCGTTATGCTAAGAGTGAGAATTACACCTGCATCCAAACTTCTGCACCTTATCCTCCAAATTGCGTATTAGTATTAATAGTTAAGTCTTTTAGAAACCTGTGGTCCATATGACGTATGCTCCGAGGGATATCAAAACGAGTCCGGACGCTGGTCGTATGTACTCACTCAGTACTCCGACATCATCTGCTCTCGAGCCTAAGTAAAGAGATGTATAAACGAAGCCGACCATCATCACGGCCATAGTAAAGAGGAACAAAGCCAAAACCATCAAACTAGACACAGTACCTCCAGTCAACCATGACGACATCAGAACTGCGGCAAATACCGGTGAAGCGCACACCGACGCGGCGCCTCCATAGGCTACACCGTAAAAAAATGGGGTGGGATATGAACTAGTCGAGGCGGATCTAAGACCTATGATTTTTTTTTTACCTTTTTAATGAATATCGAAATGTATGCGCCGATGTCAACATCCAGAACCACGGTTATGCCTAGTAACAAGATCGTTACACCGATCAACAACTCAGCTCTAGATAGACTGTTCATCAGGGGGCGTCCTCCAGCTATGATCAACGCACCGATCGAACCGAAAACAAGTATCAATCCTAAAGACGCTTTGAGAGCGGTTTTTAAGGTCTTTTGGACATCTATCTTATCTTTGTTACCCAACTGGTATGCCGCGTAGGATGGCAGTAGTGGAAGTGCACAGGGTGAGAAGAAAGAAGCCAAACCACCTATCACGGCTAGAGTGTATATACCATATGTTGGTATACTAGAACCTTCTACTTCACCCTTTAAAACTAGATCTAACTCCCTTTGCAGTCGATCTGCACTCATCGTCCCTGTTTCGTAGAGTAAGACCTCACCTTCTTGCCCTACCACGACCAATGTCGGTACCTGAGTTATCCCGTAATTGGATATCAAGGAATACTCTCCCTCAGCCAAGGGCCAGGGTATGTCGCGAGATCCTTGTATCTCCTTAAGCTCTTCCACATCTGTTCCAGAGATATCGATGGAGATGAAGTAAAGATCATCTGAGAGGTCCGAATGAACAGCTTTCATCGAGTTTTCCAGTTCTATACAAGCTACACAATCCGGCGTCATAAAGTCTATGACCACAGGTTTATCCCTGTGATCCGAGAGACGAAACGTTGTATCCTCGGTGGTCTGGACCTCAAAATCAGGTGCACTTTCCCCCACGGTGGCGCCTGGAATGACGAGTAGGAGGACCACCACAAGGGCCACGAAACAGTTTTTCATCGATATTACATAACCATCTCTCCGTTATAAGATTATCGATTCTAAATGTCGTAAAGATAATTAGTGAATAAGGAAAAATTATATATCTTTAGGTTCATTACTTATTTTAACCAAGGTGAACAATATGGTAAAACAACCATGCGAGATAATCGTGAACTACATATTACCATCGGTACGAGCACAGTTGTCCAAAGAACTTGTAAGATCAGGTATGTCTCAACGAAAAGTGTCTAATGTGTTACAAGTAACTCCAGCTGCGGTTTCTCAATATATCTCGGGAAAAAGGGGTTATGCATTGGAATTCGAAGGGGAGGCGTTGGATATGATACGTGAGATGGCTGAAAGGATCATAGAAGAGGATGATTTAGACATCGGGTTAAGGGTGTGCAACGTTTGCTCCAGCGTATGGAATCAAGCCACCATCGATCAGCTCGAGGAACGATTCGAAGGTATAACCGAAGGCTGCAGCCTTTGTGCTAAAGAGCTATGATCATTCGATCTTGTATCTGAGTAATGCTCCATATCCACCTAGAGCTTCTAGCTTGTCTCCCCCTTCATGACTACTGCTCACTATCATCACTTTTCCCCCGAGTTGTTCTGTTCGAACCATCAGATCTTCTCCTTCATTCTTCCTTACGTTCTGATCGAGTATAAGAAGAGTTTCAACCGCCCCCATATCCACGGCTTTCTTGACTGAATCGTATCCATAGGAGAAGGGTTCGTCCTTTTTGATCCTAACGAGTAACTCCTCCACCATCTCTGATTCGAAGGACATCCTCTGTTCATCGAGAACTCCCCCCTCTTTCCCACTTTTTAAAACCTCGTGGATCCCGGTCATCCCACCGCATCCGGAATGTACGACTTGTGCATGTTTGACTAGACCCGGATGATGTCTTTTAAAGTGTTCATACAGATCCTCTTTAGTGAATCCGGGTCCAAGGATGACCAGCGGCGCATCTTCATCCAATATGATCTTCAACTTATCGGCTACTTCGTCGAAGAACTCTTCCCTGGTCATACGGTCTCCATCGTACATCTTACCCCCCATGTTGGGGTTGATCCGTGCCATCTCTTTGACGCCATACTGTCTTAGAACAGCTACCGTAGCATCGTCTTCCTCTACAGCCACCAACGTGACGATGGGACGTTTACCCTGTTCCACAGCTTCTTTCAATCTTTGTAGATGATGTTCCTTCCATTCCTCTTTTATGATCGTGATAGTGTCCTCTTCTGTCAGGTTCAATGTGTGGTATGAACCGTGATCCTGAGGACCCTCTACGATGACCCCGAGGACCCGCAGACGATCGGTAAAATCGTGGAACTCGACCTTTTCCACCTCTATGTCCAGCCGCATCCGTTTCTTCTCACCCCTGCTCGCTCTCAGTGTATCGCGCTGCTCTTCCTCTCGACGATAGGTGACCGCGGATATGATATCTCTCTCTTCGATCAGGTTTTTAAGGTGCCATAGGTCATCAGGATTGTCGATGCGAACCTTGATGCGTCTGCTCTTTCGGTCCTGGTAAAGTATCTTCATCTTACCGAGGTAAGTCGGTCACTCGTTATAAATCATACGTCAAAAGACTTTTTAAGTACCGAAAATCTACGGTGTCCATGGACGTAGTAGTGCTCGCATCCGGTAGCGGTACCGACTTTCAATCCATCGTCGATGCTTCAGAGTCCGGGCAGATAGATGCCAGGGTCGTACAACTGATAACCAACAACCCTAGTGCTTACTGTATAACTCGAGCTGAAAAACATGACATAGCATACAGTGTGATCGATCATCGTGGGTTAAAACGTAGAGAACACGAGTCGAAGATCATAGAGGTGATCGATGACATAGAACCCGGACTGATAGTCCTTGCCGGCTATATGCGCATATTCACCGACGATTTTGTAGATAGATACTTTGGAAAGATGATCAACGTCCATCCCGCTCTATTACCCCTATTTGGAGGTCCTGGGATGTACGGTGAACACGTTCATCGAGCGGTGCTTGGATCCGGTATGAAGGTGTCCGGCTGCAGCGTACACTTCGTTACCAACGAGGTCGATATGGGTCCGATCATCGCACAGAGGTGTGTTCCGGTGATGCCAGACGATGATGTGGACAGTCTTTCCAGCCGTGTTTTGGGAGAAGAGCACAGACTGCTTCCCGAGGTGGTGGGAGCCTTCGCCGATGATAAGGTTCACCTTGAAGGAGATAAGGCCTGGATCGAATAAGTGTATCGTTCAGAACAAACACTCGGTTTTTTATTATTGAACAGTTCTATGTGATTAAGATGAAGCAAGATATCCCCCCCGAACGTGTGCAACCACTGTACGAACAGGGATCAGAGGAAGGAGATCTTGTAATTTATTGGATGCAGCGTGCTCAACGTACCGAATACAATCATGCATTGGAGTATGCTATCCATAGAGGAAATGAGCTTGATATCCCGGTTGTTGTGGTGTTCTGCCTGGTCGATAACTTCAAAGACGCTAATTTCCGACACTATCAGTTCATGCTGGAAGGTTTACAGGGAGTAGAAAAAGACTTGAGGGATCGGGGTATCACACTGGTTGTAAAACACTCGGATCCGGTCGAGTGCGTATCTGAGCTTTCAGAAGAAGCCTCGGAGGTGATCGTCGATAAAGCTTACCTCCCTCAGACCCGGGATTGGAGGAGGGAACTGATGGGCAAGATAGACGCTCCATTGATAGATGTGGAAACGGATCTGGTGATCCCCATCGAAGAGGCATCTTCTAAGGAGGAGTACGCTGCCAGGACCATAAGACCGAAGATAGATAAACAGCTGGAAAAGTATCTGATACCTGTAAAAGAGCGGGAGGTCAAACATCCTTCACTGGAGATATCTTTCGACACGGTGGATCTAGATGAAATACTCGGGAGGTTGGATATCGACAAGAGTGTTGAGCCCGTTGCTCAGGGAATAGGAGGGACAGAGAAAGCCAAGGAACAGCTTCAGTATTTTATAGATGAAAAACTGAGCGATTATCCAGATCTAAGTAACGATCCATCCAAGGACTGTTTATCCAACATGGGCCCGTACTTACACTTCGGCCAGATCTCACCGATCTACATAGCTCTTAAGGTGAAGGAGAAGGGGGGTTATGGTGTTGATGAATATCTGGAACAATTGATTATCCGCAGGGAACTAGCTTTCAACTTCGTCTATTACAACAAGGATCACGATAACATAGATTGCTTACCGGGATGGGCGTCTAAAACGCTTGAAGAGCATGAGAACGATGAAAGGGAATACTTGTATTCTGAAGAGGAGTTCGAAAAGGGAGATACCCATGACGAATACTGGAACGCCGCCCAGAAAGAGATGCTTAAAACGGGAAAGATGCACGGATACATGCGGATGTATTGGGGTAAGAAGATACTGGAATGGAGTGAACGCCCCGCAGATGCTTACCAGATCGCTTTATACTTGAACAACAAGTATGAATTGGATGGACGGGATCCCAATGGTTACGCCGGAGTAGCATGGTGTTTCGGTAAGCACGACCAGGCATGGAAAGAGCGGAATATCTATGGTAAGGTAAGGTACATGAACGCCAACGGCCTCAAAAGAAAATTCGACATAGATCGGTACGTTGAACAGGTGGACATGCTTTAGTCTATCATACCTTGATGTATGCCCATCCTAGGTTTTGCTTTCTGACCAGCTCAGCTACACCCGCAGGGACCGGGGTAACGCCTGTAATGAGGTCGTTTTGATCGATGTGGAAGGCTTTCAAACTGTTTTTACAGACCTTGAATTCCACACCCTTCTTTTGGAAGTATGCAACCTTATTTATGTACTTTTTATCAGCCATGGTCACTACTGCGTCACCGTTCATCAACAGAATTGTCGAAAGATCGCCTTCAACATCTTTGATCAAGTTGTTGATGTTGCTGAAAGCTGTAGCTATATTATCCTTGTCGTGTAGATGGAAGATCACATTGTTCATGTAAAAATATGCGTTCGAATGTCCAAATACCTTTCGGCAGGGTATATTTTTTATACTGCTTTTCATATATGTGATATCACATAAGGAAGGTTGATGAACATGGACAAGAAAGACGCATATGTTGAGAAGTTGAAAGCACAGCTCGATCTTTGGAAGGCGGATATAGATAAGTTGGAGGCAAAGGCTAAAAAGGCTACAGCAGAAGCTAGGGTCAAGTATGAAGAACGGATCGATGAACTGCGGTCTAAATGGGATAATACCATGGATAAACTCATGGATATCGAAAATATAGATGAGTATGAATGGGAGGATCTCAAGACGGAAGTGGATAAAATAGGCGAGTCTTTTTTCGAAGAGTATAAAAAGTTGAGAAAGAAAATCGAAAAAAGATAAATACCAACATAGAACTGGATGGATAGATGCACGGACATGGAGACATCAGCGGTAAGTTGAAGTTAGCTTTGGTCATCAATATTTCCATCCTGGGAGTCGACCTTTTAGGCTACTTCATCTCAGGCTCACTTGCACTGTTGGGTGACGCTGGTCACGTGGCCACCGATGTACTAGCATTGGGTACCGCTATGATAGCGATCAACCTTGCTACTGCGGAATTTCATGAAGAGGCAACGTTCGGCCATCACCGGGCCGAGGTACTAGCAGCTATCTTCAATTCGATCATGCTGTTGGCTGTTTGCGTTTACATCTTTTTCAGAGCGTATCAGCGATTCATAGATCCTGTAGAGGTAAAGACAACAGAGATGCTAGTTGCCGCGGTGATAGCTCTTATAGGTAATTCCGCAGCCGCATACATACTCCATGGACACAGCGATATTAACGTACGTGGAGCATATCTACACCTGCTGTACGACGCACTTTCGAGTTTCGGAGTGGTAGTGGGAGCGGTTTTGATCATATTCACCGGTTACCATGTGATCGATTCCGTCATAAGTGTGATGATAGCCGTCCTAGTACTTTCTAGTTCATTTAGATTGCTCCGAGAGGGTATAGGTATAGTGATGCAGTGGACACCCGAAGGGCTGGACGTAAACGATATAGTGGAACGTCTGAAGGAAGTAGAAGGCGTTTGTGATGTACATGACGTACACCTGTGGACACTTTGTTCCAGCATATATTCCTTCTCCGCTCATATCCTTGTCGAGGAAGAGAACATGGTTGTAGTCGAACAGATCAAAAAAGATGTCAGGGATTTACTTCACAACGAATTCAACATCCGACATACCACTTTGGAAACCGAATGCACTGAATGTGGAGATCAAAGGATACAGACGGTCTGCCATGGATGATATCGTGGATCGTTCGATGACCCATATCCATACAAATTTGCAGGTAAATTATATACATGTTTAGCCAGTTTGTCATCCGATGAACCCCAAGACCTTTCTCTTCACTGCGGCGATATGTTTCATGATATGCACTCCTTTTTTTATCACTCAGGCTTCTTCTCCTATCGAGAAAGAAGACACGGATATCGATCAAATAGACTTTTACTCACCTCCTACTAACATAAGAACAGCTGCCGAATGGGAAAGGTCCGAGGAGGTTCTTTTACGCTGGGGTGGTGGAGGTTTGGATAATTATTATCTGGAGATAACACGTGAGGTAGTGGAGGTCGCAACCGCCCAGATAGTTACCAATAGTCAAAGCTCAGCAGATAGTATATCTGATTATCTCGAGAGTAATGGCGTGAATATGGGTAACGTTTCCTTTTTTATCGTTGATACAGACTCGATCTGGATGCGAGATTATGGTCCTATCTCGGTGATCGATGAGAGCGATGGGAACTTGTCTTTTGTAAACATGATGTACGATCGATTTGGCAGATGGGATGATGATAGTATCCCATGGCGTTACGGTCAAGCCAGTTCTACAGACTGGTACAACATGACCGATGGCGACAGATGGTTCAGGCTGGAAGGTGGGAATGTTATCGTCGATGGTGCAGGGATATTCTACACTACTGACAGATGCTTCGAACAGAACCATCCTTCCCACGGTGGAGATCTATATCAGGAAGAGGTGGTCGAGTGGGCTACAGACTATTTTTCTCTACAGCGTTTCAGAAATGTGACCCGTTTATCCAACGACGGAACCGGCCACATAGACATGCAGATAAAGTTACTGAACGAAACAGCGGTGATGATATCCGAAGTACCTTCCAATGACCCTGACTATGAGATCTTGGAGTACAACGCCCGATACTTCGAGAATCGAACCGCCAGGAACGGTCAGCCTTATGAGGTGATAAGGATACCGCTTGAGAAGGGAGGGTGGAGCACTCACTATACCTACACTAATTCCCTAACAGTCAACAACAAAGTTCTGGTACCTATCTACGGACGATCAACGGATACTCAAGCTCTCCAGATATACGAAGAAGCTATGCCAGGTTACGACATCGTTGGAATAGATTCGTCGGATATAATATCTTCAAACGGGGCGATCCACTGTACCACTATGCAGGTGGCGGCAGAAAACATCCCTCCGTCCATTGAGATATTAGATGTTACCCATCGGTCCCATGAGAATGTCACTATACAGGCTAGCGTTACCGATGATAGTGCGGTAACATCGGCAGAGCTCTACTACAATTCTACCGAAGATGATACACTCACAAAGATCAGGATGGACCCGGTAAGAGATGATAACACGTATGAAGCTGTTCTACCAGTCTATCCCGACGGGACCATTATCAGGTATTTTATACGCGCCGAGGATGATTTCAAAGCGATAAGTTACGATGGTGATATCTGGGATATGCACGAGTTCACAGTTGGATCCCCACCAGAGATAAACATCACTAGTCCAGTGATCGATGATTCTTGGGATGCCGGGTCCGTGCATGAGATAAGATGGAACATCACACCAGGGAACGGTGTTATCACAAGTGTAGATATAGAATACAGTATCGACCATGGCGCTTATTGGTATGACCTTGTTGATGGTGTAGATGACACCGGCACCTATCCATGGGAAGTACCCGATCACCATACCGAGTACGCGTTAATCAGATTGACGGCCCATGATAGTAATGATCTAACAACAACAGAAGTCAGCGGCAGATTTGAGATCGTAGGTGAACCTCCTATGGCTCCAGAGGATATAGATGTGGATCATTTTGTGAACGAAGGAAACTACACATACAGCGAGATCCGCTATTTGCGCAGCGACTCCATTCTTGGTGAGGAAAACACTGAAACTGGACTTGCAGATGAGTTCACCGGTAGTGGGGGTCAGTCGTTTTATGTTGGAGTCCGAGTATTCGTCAACAATTCTACCACCGAGTTTGAATTAACAGAAGGCAGCGCCGTGGGTATAGTCGAAAGGGTTGATGATGGTGAAGGTTATCAAACGGCCACATGGACACCGCCTGAGGTTGAATTGAGCACTTCAGATTCAATAACTGTAGAAGTCTATGGAGACTGTGGTGTAGATCCACCCACATCGCTTATAGATACATTCTCAACTGAAGAATTAGGAGCTAACGTTCTGAACGCAGAGCCTTGGACGATAAACTATTACACATACCGATCAAGAGAATTCGGGACTACGACTGGTAGATTCGAATGGGGCTCTGAAGAAAGAAACAGCCGGATCGAAAAT
>Ga0207421_10009185_pt1 | contig 10050 bp, 9 predicted proteins | sample SodLakKL_010_SED_4_FD_187542 | JGI IMG/M metagenome (GOLD analysis project Ga0207421, IMG submission 187542) | Alkaline sediment microbial communities from Lake Tanatar, Kulunda Steppe, Russia - 8KL_010_SED (SPAdes) (version 2) | ecosystem: Environmental > Aquatic > Non-marine Saline and...
GCACACACCAATCCTCTTGCAAAACGCACCATAAAGTTAATGGATTCAGGAGTAACCTTTTCTGCAGCCATAACCAGGTCTCCCTCGTTTTCCCGGTCCTCATCATCTACCACAACTACCATGCGTCCATTTTGCAAGTCTTCTATAGCTTCTTCAATAGTATTAAAAGGCATGATTTCTCTCCTTCCTACCAGAAGCCTTTTTCTTGAAGCCATGCGGAGGTTATTTCCCTTTCAGGCTCCGAATTACGGTCTTCCAGCGCGTTACCAGTATATTTTTCTACATATTTGCCCAGAAGATCTCCTTCCAGGTTAACTCTACCCCCGGTTCTTTTGTAACCCAGGGTAGTCTCACTCAAGGTATGAGGCACCAGGGAAACTTCAAAAACATCCTCCTGTTGGAAGCTTACCGTAAGGCTTATACCGTCCACAGCCACGGAACCCTTGGTCACCAGATAACGGCTTACTTCTTGAGGACAGGAAAACCTCATGATTACAGCATTACCCTCTTTCCTGCTCTGGAGCAATACTCCGGTTCCGTCAATATGCCCGGTGACAAAATGCCCACCCATGCGGCCGGATGGCATCAGTGCTCTTTCCAGATTCACCTTGTCACCAGGTCGAAGGTCTTCCAGGTTGGTCCGGCGCAAAGTTTCAGGCATAACATCCGCTTCTACGGTTTCGTTGCCCTTTAAGGACGTTACGGTCAAACAAACCCCGTTAACGGAGAGGCTGTCACCAATACTCAAATCCCCTCTTACCCGAAAAGCTTTAATCGCCAGGATGAAGCTGTCTTTTTCTTTTCTAAGGTTTACCACTTTCCCCAGTTCTTCTATAATTCCTGTAAACATGGCTACATCTCCCTCCCGGGATATCCTGTAAACAACAAATCATCGCCGTAATACTCCAGTCCTGCCTTTTTAACTTTCCAGGCCTGGCTTATCCAGGCTATTCCTTTACCTTCAAAAGGGGTTACGGCTTCTTTGCCTCCGCACAAAAGAGGAGCTATAAACATATAAACTTTATCCACCAAATTTTCCTTTAAAAATCCGTAGTTAAGAGTTCCTCCTCCTTCTACCAGCAAACTGCTTATTTCTCTTTGGGCCAAGGCCTCCAACAGGGAAGCCAGGCATATTTCTCCATTCTTGCTGGGAAGCTTTAACACTTTTACCCCCTTGCCGGACAAATCTTTCTTCTCTTCCTCTTCAAGGAAAATGTCTTCCCCCACTACCCAGATAAGATCCGCCGTAGAAGAAGGGTTGATTATCCTGGAATCCCGGGGGAGCCTGCCCCAAGCGTCAATTACTATCCTGGTGGCGTCTTTGCCCCCTTCCAGGCGGGTAGTCAGGGCAGGGTCGTCTTTTAAAACGGTTCCTATACCTACTACTATTCCGTCAACTTCATGACGGATTTTATGGACTACCTCCCGGGAGGCTTCACCGGTAATCCAGCGAGAATCACCGGTACGAGTGGAAATCTTTCCGTCAAGCGTCATGGCGGTTTTTACTATTACAAAAGGACGTCCAGTAGTAATATATTTTACGAACACCTCATTAAGCTGAAGGGCTTTATCTTCCAGCACTCCCGTTACTACTTGTATCCCGGCCTGACGCAACTTTGCTTTTCCAGTTCCTGCTACCCGGGGGTTAGGATCCTCCATAGCTATAACTACTTTTTTTACCCCCGCCTTAATGATAGCATCCACGCAGGGAGGCGTACGGCCATAGTGGCTGCAGGGTTCCAGATTGATATAAAGGGTCCCCTCCCGAGCCTCGTCTCCAGCGTTTTCCAGGGCAATTACCTCTGCATGAGGGCTCCCCGGCTCTTGATGGAAACCCGTTCCTGTTATTTCTCCCCGGTTTACCAGTACCGCGCCAACCATGGGATTAGGACTAACGGTACCTTTACCCCGCCGGGCAAGTTCCAGGGCCATCTGCATGTACCGTTCATCAACTTCCATCCCCTCACCCCCGCTCTAAACATAAAAACAACCCCTTCCTCTAAAGGGGCCGTTTTTAAAGAAAAACAGAAATGGCGTTTCCTTCTCTCGTCCAGACTATACTGTCGGCTCCGGAATCTCACCGGATCTGCCTGCAAGGCTCGCGGGCTAGCTCTTAAGTAAAGAGCATTACCGCCGGTTCGGAATTGAAAGCCACAGGCTTTCTCACCTGACCCCGAAGGAAAATTTATATATGTGCTGGTTGAAGTTTAATTTATTATAGCACAATCCATCTTTTTTTTAAACTTTTTTAGATGAAGCAGGATACATTTTTAATGCCTGTATCGCCTGGTCAGGTTTTTCCTTTCCAAAAACAGCCGATCCGGCAACCAGAACGGTCGCCCCCGCGTCTATAACTCTGGGAGCAGTAGAAGCATTGATCCCACCGTCAACCTGCACCTCAACTTTTGATTCTGACTTCTCTGCCCATTGGGCTACTTCTTTTATCTTGGTTAATACCCCGGGGATAAATTCTTGACCTCCAAAGCCGGGATTAACACTCATTACCAACACCAGGTCTACCTGGTTAAAAACATAGTTTAGAAGATGAACAGGAGTAGCCGGGTTAAAGGCAACTCCTGCTTTTGCCCCCAGTTCCCTTATACGAGAAAGAACCCGGTGAAGGTGGTGACAGGCTTCTGCGTGGACTGTAATCAGGTCAGCCCCGGCTCTGGCAAAATTCTCCAAATGCTTTTCCGGCTCCACTATCATCAAGTGTACATCCAGAAATAGATTAGTTTCCTTTTTCAGGGCTTCTACTACCGGCGGGCCTATGGTCAGGTTAGGGACAAAACGACCATCCATTACATCAACATGTAACCAGTCTGCTGTTTGTTTTATTCGATAGATTTCTTCCGCCAACCGGGCAAAATCCGCCGATAAAATAGAAGGGGCTATTTTAATCAAGGTTATCGCATCCTTTTTTCTTGTTCTCTTCGTATTTCTTTCAAAAACTGAAGATAGTGTCCATACCTCCGCATGCTGATTAAGCCTTTTTCTGCAGCTTCTTTAACCATGCAACCAGGTTCATTTTGATGAAGGCAGTCCCTGAATTTACAATTTTGAGATAGATCTTTGATTTCCGGGAAATACTCTGCCAGTCGCAGGTCTTCATAGTTGATATTGGCGGGGTTAAATAAAACTTTTAATTTGCTGAATCCCGGCGTATCAACTACCAGTCCTCCCGTATCCAGTTTAAACAACTCCACCAGACGAGTAGTATGCTTCCCCCGGTTAATCCTGGGGCTTACTTCAGCAGTTTCCAATTTTAGCCCAGGCTGTATCGCGTTTAGCAGGGTGGATTTGCCTACGCCCGATGGCCCGGCCAGCACGCTGGTGTTGTTTTTAAATTTATTCTCCAAGGTAGAAATACCTTTTCCGCTCAAAGCCGTGATAAACAAGTAACGGTATGGCAATAATTCCAGTTCAGCCTGCAAACCTTCTTTTTCCTCAGGATGGAGGAGATCCACTTTGTTTACACAGATCAATGACCCAATGCCACATCTTTCCGCCTGTACCAGCTGGCGGCTAAGCAAAATCCAATCGGGAAAAGGCTCCCGGGCAGACATTACTGCTACCATCTGGTCCAAATTGGCTACAGAGGGCCTGAAGATACGATTACGGCGAGGTAATATTTCCTCGATAACGCCTTCGTAAGAGTCTAATAAAGATATTCTAACCCGGTCACCCACCAGGAGGCTTTCTTCATTTTGTTTAAATTTGCCCCGGATACGGCACCTGACTTCACCGCCTTCTTCCGTGAGGACATCTCCAAATCCTCCCGCCATACGAAGCAGTGTGCCGTTTTTAAAACCGGCCATTATAGGAGGTCATCAATCCTCCTCCCCGAATTATTGTCAAATTATTCTTCCCCGTTTTCTCCGTACTCTTCACCATTCTCATTATTATCATCCTCTTCTTCATCCTCTTCCTCTTCCTCTTCTTCAGGACCTTCACTTATAACCAGGTCTATGAAATCGCCATGCTCCACCGGTGATCCCGGAGCAGGATGCTGATCGATAACTTTTCCCTCGGGATCATCAGAGGGTATCTTATCCTCTTCACCCAGGATAAAACCGTTTTCACTCAGGTAATCATGAGCCTCTGCTCTGGTTTTGCCGGTGAGATCATCCAGCGAGGTAGGCGGGCTGCCCGTACTTACATAAACAGTTACTTTATCTCCCGGCGTTAATTCGAAGCCGGCATGAGGATCCTGGCGTATGACATATCCTTCGGAAATATCTTCGTGGGTCTCCTTTTCTATTTCCATTTCCATGCCCTTGTTTTCAAGAATATAGCGCGCTTCTCTTTCGGTCTTATCAGAAAGGTCAGGGACTTCTATTTCCTGCACTCCCTTGCTTATCATCAGGGTTACTTCCCTTTGCTCCCGGACAGTTCTCCCTGCATCAGGAGACTGGCTAATCATGTAACCTTCCTCGATCTCTAGGTGATGTTGTTCATCGGTTTCCACGTTTTCCAGCCCTACCTTTTCCAACTCTTCCAGGGCTTCTTCTTTGCTCATACCTTCCAGGTCAGGTACTTCAACCTCAGCTGGTGGTGTCATCAGGCTAAAAAGATAAAAGAAACCACCGGTCAGTACCCCCAGAAGAATAACCACCAGTACCAGCGGAACAAACCATGCTTTTTTCCAAAACGCTTTTTTTCTAGAAACATTATTTTTTGAATTCATAACACTTTCCTTTTGGGTGCCCCCCGTTTCTCCTCCCAAATTATTGTCTATTTTAAAACCTCTTACTTGTGTAGATTCTAGATTTCCATCTTCCTCCAAAAACCATGCATGGTATACTCTCCCCTCTTCTTTCCAAAGGTTCAAGTCTTCTTTCAATTCAGTTACGCTGGAGTAACGCGAATAAGGGTTCTTTTGAACTGCTTTTAAGATTATTTTCTCCAATTCTTCAGGTAAGTGGGGGACCACTTCCCGGAGAGGCGTTATTTCCTCATTAAGGTGTTTTAAAGCTATAGAAATAGGGCTTTCACCACTAAAGGGTATTTCCCCGGTAAGCATCTCGTAGAAGACTATACCCAGGGAATAAACGTCAGACTGCTCTTCCACTACTCCCCCCCGCGCCTGTTCCGGGGAAAAATAGTGAACCGAACCCATAACCTGCTCGCCACAAGTTATAGTTTGTGAGGCATTGGCGGCCAGGGCTATACCAAAATCGGTTACTTTTACCTGTCCATCGTTGGAAATAAGAATGTTTTGAGGCTTTATATCCCGGTGGATCACCTGGGAAGCATGGGCATGCTGGATGGCTTCGGTAATCTGCAGCATGATATTCACGGCTTTTTCCGGTTCAAGACTGCCTTCTTCCAGGATTTTGTTCTTAAGAGTTTTTCCCTCTACGTTTTCCATTACTATATAATGATTGCCGTCATCTTCTCCTACATCAAATACATTAACAATATGCGGATGTGCTAAACCAGCAGCTGCTTGAGCTTCCCGGCGAAACCGGCGGACAAAATCTTCATCTTCTGCCAGTTGCCCCTTTAACATTTTAACGGCAACCATTCGGTTTAACAGGTTGTCCCGGGCTCGATAGGCAGAAGCCATGCCGCCTTCACCAATAAGGGCCAGGATTTCATAGCGCCCACCCAGTTTTTTCCCTATCATTAAGACCTTTTCCTCCCTACATCTGCTGCATAAATTAGAGTGATATTATCAGAGCCCCCGCGTGAATTGGCCATACCTACTAATATTGAGGCGGCTTTTTCCGGATCTTCGTCATTTTCCATGAGTACCTTTAAAATTTCTTCTTCTTCAAGAAATGAAGTCAGCCCGTCAGTGCAAAACAACACTTCATCGCCTTCCTCAAGTTCCACTTCACCCAGATCCACCTCTACATCGAGGGAAGTACCCAATACCCTGGTTAATACGTTTTTCTGGGGATGAAAGCGAGCTTCCTCGGGAGTAATTTTTCCCTGGAAAACCATTTCTTCCACCAGGGAATGATCACGGGTAAGCCTTTCCAGTCGATTCCCGGTAATTCGATAAGCCCGGCTGTCTCCCACGTGTCCCCAATAAAATGCGCCGTCAAAAAAAGCACCCAGGGTAAGGGTTGTCCCCATTCCTGATTTATCAGGCTCTTGTAAAGATACCCTGTAAATAGCCTGATTGGCTTGTTTAATTCCTCTCTCCAGCAAAGAAAGCATCTCTTTTGCGCAGGCCGCTTCTTCCGAAGCAGCGGCTCTAAAAACCTCTTTTAAAGTTTCTACCGCCAGATGACTGGCTACATCTCCTGCTGCATGACCACCCATCCCGTCGGCCACCGCCAGTAAGGTTATACCTTTATGTTCAAGGCAACAATAATTGTCTTCATTCCGGGGACGTTCCTGCCCCGGGTCGGAGCGAACAGCTATTTTCAATACTCTACTCCTCCTTGCCGAACCACCAGCAGTGGCAGCAGGTTTTCCAGGTCAAGTATAGCAAAAATAAATACACAAAGCAACGCAGACTAAGTAGTTACGGATAACTTAAATCTTCCGTTCCAGTAAAGCCATGTAAAACCCTTCCCGCAAATGTCGGTGAGGATAAAAGGCCAACACACCAGTAGATAACTGCTCCCCTTCAAAAGGAAAATCAGGAATTTCCGAAGGTACAAAATAAGGATGTTTTTTTAAAAAATCGGTCACTATTTCCTGTGTCTCTTCGGGTTCCAGGCTACAAACCGCGTATAGCAGTTTACCCCCGGGCTTAACTATCCTGGAGGAAGCAGCCAGCAAATCAGCTTGCAGCCCGTTCAGAGAAGCCAGGTCTGCTTCTGATTTAAACCATTTCAAGTCCGGCTTGAATGAAATTACTCCCAGGCCGGAACAGGGGACATCACAGAGTACCCGGTCTGCCGTTTTCACATGACGGTATACTTCCCGGCCATCCCAAAGGCTGGTCTGGATATTATTCAACCCCAGTCGCTGCGCATTTTTTTCTACCAACCGCAAGCGCCGGGAATTAATTTCTCCGGCCTCAACTTTTCCCGTATTTAGCATAAGTTCAGCCAGGTGAGTAGCTTTTCCTCCCGGGGCACTGCAAACATCCACCGCCCGGCTGCCGGAAGGAGGGGACAGAAGATAGCCACAATGCATGGAAGCTTCTCCCTGGACAGTAAAAAGCCCCCTTTTAAAACTGGTTAAGTCAGCCAACGGCTTATCTGACTGGGCTCTCAAAGCTACTGGAAGAGATGATGCATCTTCTACCTGGAGGCCTTCTCTTTCCAGAAATTCTTTTACATATTTTTTTTCTCCGGCCAGCTTATTAACTCTAAGAGAAACCGATGGGATACGGTTGTTGGCTTTACACATGGCCTCTGCTTCTTGTATCCCCATACGGTCTACCCATCTTTGCACCAGCCAGCGTGGATGACTGTGAACCAGGGATATATAAGAGACGGTATCGTGGTAATACTCCGGCCACGGGAGTGATCCTTTTTCTCTTGAACATTTTCTTAATACGGCATTAATCAGGGAAGCTACCCCCCGATGTCCGTACCGGTAAGCCAGTCGAACCGATACATCTACTACCAGGGGAGCAGGGACTTGATCCAGGTACCAAAGCTGGTAAGCACCACTGCGCAAAAGGTTTCTAATCCAGGGGGTAAACTTAAGGAGTTCTTTTTTTAGGAATTGCTCCAGTGCCCAGTCCAGAGTGTTGAGGCGCTGTACTGTACCGTAGGCTATACGGGTGGCCAGGGGCCTATCCTGAATATCCAGGTGTTTCAGGTAAGCTGGAAGGGCCAGGTTAACAAAAGAGCGGTCTTTTTCCACCCGGACCAATACTTTCAGCGCAGCTTCCCTGACGCGATATGAACTCCTGGTAACAGGCTTGTTTTCCCGGGTCATAAATATTCTCCTGTGGTAACTGCTCAGCCTATATAAAGGTTAAAAACGGTGGTGTGGTGGTGTGGTGGGCGACATCGGGATAAAGTGAATGGTTGCCCTAGCCGGCGAAGACAAGGCTTCCGGTCGGGTCGGCACATGGTCTCAGTGCCGCCTCGACGGTCGCCGGCACTGCAACTGCCTCTTATTAATCAGTTGAGTGCTGGCAACTGTCGGGGTTACCCGCTTAAGACCGAAAACTGAGCCGCAACCAGGGCCCACGATACGAACAGCCGATAAGCCGACCCACGCCACCAATTAATCAAGCTACTTTTATAGCTGAGTAGTAACCTCCTGTGTAAAAATTTAAGGTCAATTATCTATTAAGCATTCATCCCACGATTTCGCAGGCTTTCTGCTAGCTTAATCGTAAGAAGATAGTAGAAAGAATATAATGTAAAATGAAAGGGTAGCAATAATAGCCCCACCAGGGAAAAAGCCCTACAATCCAAAGCAAGGCCAGCAACAATAAAGGCATGAACTATTCTCCTGCGCTGGTTAATTTTTCTCCGGTAACTGGCTGATACCCCCGGCAAAAACTCCCTGCATCCATTTTTTTCTTGCCTTCAGGCTGTACTTCCTGTAAAACGATACTGCCGTCCCTGGTTGCTACTTCCACTCCTTCCGGTTTCAAGGATAATATTTCCCCGGGCTCTCCTCCACAGCCACCTGATGATAAAGACGCTTTCCACACTTTTAATCTGCGTCCCCGGAAAAATGTGTAAGCACCAGGAACAGGGTACAGCCCTCGAACCTGGTTAACCAGTTCTGTCCCGGTACTTTGCCAGTTTAACATTTCATCAATTTTCTTTAATGGAGGCGCGCTGGTAGCCTTACCGGGATCCTGTGGTATCCTATCTTCTTCCCCCCGGGCAATAAGGTCCACCGCTTCTAAAAGAAGATGGGCACCCTTATGGGATAGGCGACGGTGCAAGTCACCGGCAGTATCTTCCAAATATATGGGTTCTTCCTGCTGCAGAATTATATCTCCCGAATCCAGCTCCTCTTCCAGGCAAATCACGCTGAGCCCGGTTTTCTCCTCTCCGTCCATCACCGCCCGCTGTATGGGTGCCGCCCCCCGGTAACGGGGCAGCAGAGAAGGATGTAGATTTATACTGCCCTGTAAAGCAAGATCCCGAATTACAGCTGGTACCACCTTACCGTAATCCACTACTACCACTAGTTGAGGAGATATCCTCTGTAATTCTTCTATTAAACCGGGATCTTTTAAACTGGCTGGTTGATAAATTTTAAGGTGTTGTTCCATCGCCGCTTTCTTAACCGGGGGATGAGTAGTTTGATGACCCCTTCCCCGGGGACGATCCGGCCGGGTTATTACCGCTTCTACCCTATGCCGGCTTCGGCATAGCCCCTCCAGGGATGGCAAAGCAAATGAAGAAGTTCCCATAAATACCAGGTTCAAAGCATTCAAAGTTGCTATCCCTCCGTTTTTAGCTCTTCAGGGTCTACCAGCCGGGTAGCTTTATCGGTAAACAACATTCCGTGCAGGTGATCTATTTCGTGCTGTAAGACCCTGGCCAGAAGGCCTTCCGCTTCCATAGTAAACATTTTTCCACTTAAGTCAATTCCTTCAACCTTAATACAAGCAGCGCGGATAACTTCGCCATATATTCCCGGCAAACTCAGACAACCTTCCAGGCCTGTTTCCCGGCCATTGCTTTCGGTAATTACCGGGTTAATAATTTTAACCTCTTCTCCTTCTCCCACATCAGCCACAATGATCTGTTTGGAAATGCCAATTTGCGGCGCTGCCAGGCCAATACCTTCTGACTGGTGCATGGTTTCCATCATGTCTTCTGCAAGCTTTATAATTACTTGATCAACCTTTTTTACTTCACTGGCGGGATGCCGCAGTACCGGGTCACCCGACGCAACCAGGTTACGAATAGCCATAGAAAATCACCACATTTCTCTGATTGATATAATTACCCTGAATTAAACCTGTTTATTCTATTTTAAGCAAAACAGTGAGAATTTTACACCTGCATGAGTGGGCTCTTTTTGCAAGCATTATTTGATTTTTCCTTACCAAAGAGCCTTTCATAAGGTTAATATAATTATAGCATTGACACCGGGTTGAAATCCACCGTAAGGCGAACCTTTTGCCCCAGAAGGGTCTGACGGAAATTCCTTACTTCCCGG
>Ga0207421_10009188_pt1 | contig 10048 bp, 10 predicted proteins | sample SodLakKL_010_SED_4_FD_187542 | JGI IMG/M metagenome (GOLD analysis project Ga0207421, IMG submission 187542) | Alkaline sediment microbial communities from Lake Tanatar, Kulunda Steppe, Russia - 8KL_010_SED (SPAdes) (version 2) | ecosystem: Environmental > Aquatic > Non-marine Saline and...
CGGCTGGCGCAACACCACGGCGTGGACGGGACCGCCTCTCGAGGTTCTGTTTCCGGATCGGTCACCTACCAGGCGCAAGCCACAGACCCTGACCGCAACGGTGCCCTACCGGTCGACGCACGGTCCGGCTCGCGCACCGGCCAACCTCGCGTGAGCCAAACGCGGGGTTTCGAAGCGCCGACCTGACCACCAAGGCCCGGTATCACTACCGGTGTGCACCTCCAGCGCACCGCACCTGGAGGCAGCCCGCAGGACCGTGGAAACCGAAGACGCGGCCGTTGCCGGGTTCGCGCCACGATGGTGGCTCGTGCGAGGGTCCGGGGAGTTGGGCTGACCCCGATGGCCACACGGGGCCCGAAAGCCCGTCGTCGGCTCTGCGGGCGAGCCGACCCGGCAGCCAGCTATTCCGCCCTGCCCGCACAGCGAGAACGGACCATCATCCACGTGCCAGGCACAACCCACCAACGAGCGGAGTCCAATGTGGGGGTTGCTGGGTCGACGTAAGCGCTTCGACTGGCAGGAGATGTTCGCGACCACCGTGCTCGGCGGGGCGCTGGCGATCGTCTACCTCGTGGCCGGACGCAACGTGCTGCCCGTGGTCGCAGCGCACATCGCGATCAACCTGGTGATCGAGCCGGGACTACTCGTCTCGGCCGTCCGCGACTACGGGCCCGCCGCGGACCACGATCCCCGGCGGCGTCCTGAGTCACCGGATCGTCGAAGACGCCCGTCACATCAACGTGAGGGACCGCCGATGCGTATCGCCACCTGTCGTGGGTTCCACAGAAGGGGAGACCGAACGGGCATAACGGCCCCAGGTGCCGCGCCGGATCGCGCTCAACTGGCCCGAACCCGACCACGCCCCATCCGTCGCGCCGGGAAGCCCCTGTCCATCACGCTGAAACCCGTCAGCATCTGGACCGCCCTCGTGCAGGCCTCATCGAGGGTCTGGTCCACCGATCCGATGATCTGACGACAGCGGTACGAACAACCGGGCGCCAGGCCGCGAGGTGATCGACTCGGCGTTGGTGACCCTTGGGGCGAACCCGAGCTCGGGGCGCTCGGAGAGCCGCTCCAGGTCGCTTCGGCTCGGTCATCGACCTGTACACGCAACCGTCAACCCGACCCCTTGGGATCGGTGATGACATGGAGACGAGGGGATGTCCGGAGGGACACCCCGACGTACGTGACGGGTGCTGGCACCCTCGCGGACCGTTGCCGACCTGTCCGCGTAGGAGCTCATCCGTGAAGGATCTCGACCAGCGGCTCTCGGAATGGACCGACCACGATCTGATCTCGCCCGAGCAGGCCGCCCGTATCGCCGATCACGAGGCGGCAAAGCCCCGCGCCGAACGTCGCACGGTGGTCGCGGAGGCGGTCGGGTACGCCGGGGCGGCTCTCGCGCTCGGTGCGCTCGGGTTGATCGTCGCCGAACTCTGGCCGGAGTTGCGTACCGGCGGGCGGCTCGCCCTGATCGGGCTGCTCACCGTGCTGGCCGCAGGAGCGGGTCAGGCGCTGCATCACCGGCGTGACGCGGCGATGCAGCGGCTCGCCGGTGTGCTGTGGACGGTGACGGCGCTCGGTGCCGCATGGTTCACGTGGATCGTCGCGGACGACGTGGCCGGCCTCGAGCCGGCCGGGGTCAGCGCCGTCGCCGGAGCGGCAGCCGCTCTGGTCGCGATCGCGCTGCTGTTGCGCCACCCGGCGGCGTTGTTGCACGTGGTGTCCCTCGGCGGGCTGGTGCTCGCCACGACCTCCCTGCTCGACCTCGCCACGGCACTGCCGGTCGACGTGTTGTTCGACGGGTTGTTGGCCGCCGGCGTCGGCGGTGTGTGGGTGTTGCTCGGGCTCGGCGGCTGGCTCGCACCCCGCCGGGCCGCGGAAACGCTCGGAGGGGTGCTCGCGCTGCTCGGGGTGCAGGTCGGCTCCTTCGGGGACCTGCGCACGACCGCGTTGGGTCTCGGGCTGCTCCTCGCCACCGGCCTGGTGGTGCTCGCCGTCACCGGCGACGCCTCCCACCATCTCGCCGTGGGGGCGGTGGGACTGTTCGTGTTCGCCCCCCAACTGGTCATCGAGGTGTTCGGTGACGTGCTCGGCGCCCCGGCCGCCCTGCTGCTGGTGGGTCTGTTGCTCGTCCTGCTGGCGGTGGGTCTCGGCCGCGCCCAGCGCGAGGTGGGCGGGGCCGAACCTGGCGCGGACGAACCGGATCCGGACGAACGGGATCCGGACACCCCGGGATCGGACCTGACGCACGGGGCGCGTCGATGACCGCACCGAGGTCTTCCACGCGCCGGCGCGATCCGGTGTGGTTGCTCGCCGCGGCCGTGCTCGCTGTGGCCGTGACCGCGGGCGTGCTCATCTTCGGGGTCGACCGGCCGCCGCAGGTCGAGCCCGTGACGGCCGACGCGCCCCACACCCCGCCCGCCCGCATCGCCTGGTGGACGTTCACCAACGGCCGTGACTGCCTGTATGTCGGGGACACGGACGGCTCCGTGCGGGAGGTGACCTGCATCGACGTGACGGGCCAGCTGGTCGGCTGGACGCAGGAAGGCATCTTGATGCAGGAGGAGCCCGGCCACGCGCAGGCCATGCTCGCCATCGATCCGGACACCGGTGAGCGCACCGTGCTGGAGCGCACCGTGGAGCCGGACTACGAGCCCGATCCCCCGGCGGTGACCGAACGCGAGGACGGCCGATTGATCCTCTCGGTCGATCACACGCCCCCGGAGCCGATGGAGCCGGCCGAGACACGGCTCGGGCGGACCGTGCTGTGGGACGTCGAGGCGCCGCAGGGCTACGACATCGGGCGCACCGTGCCGTCCCCGGACGGGACCGCGATCGCGTTCCACGACAACGCCGACCGTCTGCTGGTGGTGCCGGCCGACGGATCGGCCGAGCCGCTGCTGTGGCACCCCGATATCCCGTCCCGAGCTGGTCTCACCTGGGAAGGCACGCAGCCCTAGACGACCGATCCCGAAGAAGAGATCGATGTCGGTTGCGACCCGCCTGTGTGATGCGATGAACGCGCACGATCTGGAAGCATTCCTGGACTGTTTCCACGAGGACCACCCCAGCGAGCAGCCGGTCCATCCTGGCCGCGGCTTCGGTGGCCGCGACCAGGTCCGGACCAACTGGTCGTCCATCTTCGCCGGGATCCCGGACTTCGCAGCCAACCTGCGCAGCCGATGCCTGGGGGACGGCCAGGCGTGGTCTGAGGGGCGATGGCCTGGAACGCGCCCGGATGGCAGCGCTCTGGACATGGCCGGTGTGATCGTGACCGGGATCCAAGAAGGTGGCGCCCCACACCTGGGGCCGGTTGTACATCGAACCCGTGGAGGCGGCCGAGGAGAATATCGCCGCGGCCGTGAGCAAGATCGTGAGTCGTGAGCCGGCAGCCGACTGGACCCGACCGGCCGACAGCATCCGCGACCCTGGGCAGTGCGTGTCGCCCGGCGCCCGACCGGACTTCGACTCCCAGACGACGGGCTTGATCGTCGTCGACCCGGACGGCACGCGGGAGGAACCCGGCGAACCATCCCAAGGTCGAGGTGACCTACGGGGACCTCGAAGCACTCGGCTACGAGGCGGGCGGTCGGCTGTACGGACCGTGGAGGGGCCACCGACCGGAGAGCATCTCCGCGGAACTCTCCGGCTGGCGAACCTCGCGGCGTGCCGCACCAGCGACGTACGCCTGCCCAGGCGGCAAGCTGTGTTGGGGACGTGGGACGCTCAGCCGGGCGGGTCGGGTTCCGACCTGACGATGGCCACCGGACAGGTCGCGTGGTGGGCGCACTGCTGACTGACGGAGCCGAGCAGCAGGCTCTTGAAGCTGCCGCGGCCTCGCGAGCTGACCACGAGCATCTCTGCGCCCTTGGATCGCTCGACGAGGGTCTCCGCCGGGTTGGGGCTCTCGATGGCGTGAGCCCGGACCTCGACCCCCTCGACCTCGACGATCATGCTGTCCAACACTTCACGGGCCGCCTCAGCGACGGCGCGGGAGAACGTCTCGGCCTGGGCTGCGGTGACGATCCGTTCGACGGTCTGCACCGATTCGTAGGTGTGGATCACCTCGAGAGCGGCGGAACGCAGCGCCGCCTCCTCCGCGGCCCAACGCAGCGCGAGTCGCGAACCCTCGGACCCGTCGACGCCGACCACGATGCGGTTCACGATCCTCCATTGCTCGATTGCTGGTGGGTGGGTCTTTCACCGTAGCCGCACCCTGCTGTGGGGGGACGTCTCGCGCGACGTTCTCGGTGATGGGATCGAGGAAAGCCTTGCCGGGCGTGTCGGGCATCGTTAGTGTCTGGTGCAAATTAGTTTGTACTACGGCGGTAGGTGGGAGCCCGTTGGTGGCAGCGACGAACTACAAGGAGCTCGAATCGCTCCTGCGTCGCGACTTCGAGTCGTTCACGCCGCATCAGCGTCGGGTTGCCCAGCGGCTGCTCTCCGACCCCGAGGGCTGCGCATTCCAGACGATCAGCCAACTCGCGCAGTCGGCAGACGTCAACGAATCCACCGTCGCGCGCTTCGCCACGTCGCTGGGGCTGGGGGGCTACCCGGAGCTGGTGCGCCTGTGTCAGCAGCGGCTGCGTGACAAGGCCCAGATGGTCGAGCGCTTCGGCACGCTCAACTACCTCGAGAGTGTCGAGGGTGGGCTGCTACCCAAGGTCGCGGCCTACGACCGGGCCAACATCGAGCGCACGTTCGCGAACGTCGACGACGAGGTCTGGGAGCGCTCGGTGGCGTCGCTCAGCCAAGCCCGTCGGGTGTTCGTGGTGGGGCACCGCAAGTCATTCGCGCCAGCGGCGTTGCTGGCGTACCTCCTCGGCCTCGTGCGTGGCGAAGTCCATCAGATCGGCGCAGGGCACGGGGACCTGCCCGACGTCCTCCGGCGGGTGGGGCCGGGGGACGTCGTGGTGGGCTTGTCGATCCACCGCTACGTGCGTGAGACCTTGCTGGCCTTTGATGTCGCCCACCGGCACGGAGCGACGACTATCGCGCTCACGGACAATCCGGCCTCGCCGTTGGCCGGGCATGCGGACCACGTGTTCTACGTCGAGGTCGCCGGCGTCGCGATCCTGCGGTCGATGACGGCGGTCGTCAGCCTCGTGCAGGCACTGGCCAGTGCGGTGGCCACCGAGCTCGGTGCGGACACCCGTGCGTCCCTGCTGCTCGAGGAGGAATTGCTCGAGGAATTCGACGTCTACGTCGCCAGCGCGCTGGAGCCCGACGAGCCCGCCCCGCACCGTCGGCGCGCGGCCCGGAACCGGGTGAGCAGATGAGCCCCGCGTCTCAGGATCACCGATGAACAACTTGCCGAGCTTCGTGAGAAGCGAATCACGTGACGGTATCCGGCACGTTCAACTCGATCGTCCCGAGCGCCTCAATGCGGTCTCCGACGAGCTGTACGCGCAGCTCGAGCCGGCGCTCCGTGACGCCGCCGCCGATGGGGACGCCCGGGTTCTGGTGCTGTCTGGCGCCGGCCGTGCCTTCTGCGCGGGGGCGGACCGCAAGGCCCACGCGAAACGCGAGCGCACACCGGCCGAGGCCCGGGCCTACGTGTGGGCGGGCCAGCGGGTGTGCCGGCTGCTGCAGACGATGCACCTGCCGGTGGTGGCGGCGGTGCACGGCCATGCCATCGGGGCCGGGGCGGAGCTGGCCCTGAGTGCCGATGTCGTCGTGTGTGCTGACGATCTGCAGCTGCGGTTCCCCGAGGTCGGTCTGGGCACGTTCGTCGGTGGGGGCCTGAGCCAACGGTTGCCACTGCTGACCGGCCAACTGCGTGCCAAGCAGCTGCTGCTGCTGGGGCGAGCACTGTCGGGCCCGGAGGCGGTCGAGTGGGGCCTGGCCACCGAGGCCGTGCCCCCGGAGCAGGTGCACGCGCGGGCGTGGGAGCTCGCCGAGGAGCTCGCCGGTCTCCCGGTGGTCTCCGTGGGACTGGCCAAGCAGACCCTGCACCGTGCTGGCTCGATGTCGCTGGACGAGGCGCTGGTGGCCGAGGCCGAAGGAATGCTCGCGTGCATGGGCAGCGAGGAGTGGGTCTCGGGACTCGCCTCCTTCCCGGGTGGCTCCTCCGACGGCGCGTCGGGCGCGGAGGGGGACCGCTGATGCCGGGCTCGGTCTCCGCACTGTTCTCACCACGCAACGTCGCGGTGCTGGGCGCGTCCAGTGACCCGCTCAAGCGCGGTTACCAGGCGATCGCCCGTCTCCAGGCCGACGGGTTCCCGCACCCCATCTACCCCGTCAACCCGAGGGCCGACGAGATCCTCGGGCTGACCGCCTACCCGGACGTCGAGGCCATCCCCGGCGCGGTCGACCTCGCCCTGCTGGTGACCCCGGCGGCGCTGGTGCCGCAGCTGCTGAAGGCCTGTGGACGCAAGGGGGTCGCTGCGGCGGTGGTCATCGCGGTGGGCTTCGGGGAGATCGGGGACGAGGGTCGTGCGCTCGAGGAGGAAATCGCCCGCATCGCCACCGCGTACGACATCGCGCTGGTGGGCCCCAACACCAACGGCGTGTTCAACCTCCACGAACGGCTCAACCTCGTGGGTGTGGCGGACGTCCCCGAGGGTGAGCTCGCGCTGGTCTGCCAGAGCGGGAACATGGCCGTGGCGCTGTTCGCCGACGCGGCCGCCGGCTCGGTGGGCTACAGCTCCTACGTCGGCATCGGCAACGAGGCCGGCCTGCGCTACCACGAGCTGCTGCCACACCTCGCCGCCGACCCGCACACGGGGGCGGTGCTGATGTACGCGGAGGGTTTCCGCGACGGTCGTGCGGTCCTGCAGGCCGCCGCCGAGGTCACCCGCGACACACCGGTGGTCGCCTACAAGGCGGGCCGGTCCGAGGCCGCGCGCCGCTCGGCGCTGTCGCACACGGGAGCCATCGCGGGCAGCCCGAAGGTCGCCGAGGACCTGCTGCGCCAGGCCGGGGTCATCGTGGTGGACCGCTCCGACGAGCTGCTCGCGGTGGGGGAGGCGGTGCTGCGCCAGCCGCCGCTGCGCGCGCCGAGCATCGCCGTGCTCGCCGACGGCGGGGGGCACGCGACCGTCGCCGCAGACGCCCTGGGCCGCCAGCACCTCGGGCTCGCGGAGCTGGCACCCGCCACACGGCAGCGTCTCGGGGAGCTCCTGCCGCCCGCAGCCTCGACCGCCAACCCGGTCGACGTCGCGGGCGCGACCGACCGGGACCTCTCGCTGTTCGAGACCTGCGTCGCGACGCTGCTCGCGGACGCCCAGGTCGCTGGCGTGCTGTGCGTGGGCCTGTTCGGCGGCTACGGCATACGGTTCAGTGGCGAGCTGGCGGCCGCCGAGGAGTCCGCGGCCCGGGGCATGGCCAAGCTCGCCCGCGACCACGGCAAGGCGCTGGTCCTCCAGAGCGCCTACACCCACGCCCGGCCCAAGGCGCACGAGCTGTTGCGCGCCGCGGGGGTGCCCGTGCACGGCTCGGTCGAGACCGCGGTGCGGTGCCTCGGGGCACTGTGGGAGCGCGGCCGGGTGCGGGCCACCGCCGACGAGCGCTCGGGGTTCGCCCTGGGGCCGCGGCCCGACGTCGACGGTGTGCGCGCCCTGACCGAGCCCGAGGGCCGTGACCTGCTGGCCCGCCACGGACTCGATGTGGGCACCTGGGTCCTGGTCAGGAACCCCGCCGAGGCGGCGCTCGCCGCGGAGCGGATCGGGGCGCCGGTGGCGATGAAGGTCGTCTCGAGCGACGTGGTGCACAAGTCGGACGCCGGGGGCGTGCTGCTGGGCATCGATGGCGCCGACGCCGCGCGCGCCGGCTTCGACGAGATCGTGCGCCGCGTCGCCGCGGCCGAGCCCGGGGCCCTCCTCGACGGGGTGCTCGTGGTACCGATGGCGCCCAAGGGGATCGAGCTCATCGTCGGCGCAACGATCGATCCGACGTTCGGCCCGGTGTTGACGGTCGGCGCCGGCGGGGTCGCGGTCGAGGTGCTTGACGACGTGGCGTTCCGGGCCGTGCCCACGACGCCGCTCGAGTGCCGCGAGATGCTCGACGAACTGGCGATCGCCCCGATGCTCGACGGTTTCCGGGGCGGCGACGTGATCGACCGGAAGGCCCTCGTGGACCTCCTGCTCGGCGTTTCCCGTCTCATCGAGGCGGAGCCGGGGATCGTCGAACTCGACCTCAATCCGGTCATCGCCCATCGGGGCGGTCTCGCCCCGGTCGACGTCCGCGTCGTGGTGGCGGACACCAACTCTGGAACGAGCGAGGACGAAGGGGGCTCCTGGCACCAGGACACGTGACGAACACGCGGCCGACACCGGACCGCACGGAGGAACGACCACACCATCCCAAGGAGATGCACATGAACCGAACGACACGCAAGGCGGTCCGGCCGCTGCGCCTGGTCGCGGCGATGACGGTGGGAGCGCTGCTGCTCGTCGCCTGTAACGGCGACGACCCCGACGTCGAGATCGACGACAACGGTGACGACGTCGGCGAAGAGGTCGACGTAGAGGAGGATGCCGCCGCCGCGGACGACACCGCGGACGGCGACCGTCCCGACTTCCTGACGCTGGCAACCGGCTCGACCGGAGGGACCTACTTCCCGCTGGGTGGCGCGATGGCCGGCGTCTGGAACGACAATATCGACCTGCGGGTCAGCACCCAGTCCAGTGGTGCCTCGGTGGACAACCTCCAACTGCTCGACGCCGGTGAGGTCGAGCTGATCATGGCCGTCAACGGGGTGGCCGCCGAAGCCATGCGGGGTGAGGGGGAATTCGATGAAGCCCTCGACTTCGCCTTCGTCGGCAACATCTACGGCGAGGTCATGCAGGTGGTCGCGCACGGCGACTCGGGAATCGAGAGCATCGCCGACATGCAGGGCGCCACGGTCGCGATCGGCCCGCCGGGGAGCGGCACCGAGGTCATCGCCCGCCAGATGCTCGAGGCCGCGGGCCTCGACCCGGACAGTGACATCGACGCACGCCAGGAGTCGTTCGGCGACGCCGCCGACGGTCTCCGTGACGGGCAGATCGACGCCGTGTTCGCGATCCTCGCACTGCCGGCCGGCAGCATCGAGGACGTGGCGACCGCTACCGACCTCACCTTCGTCTCGATCGACGACGACCTCGTGCAGACGATGCTCGATGGCGACGAGACCCTCTCCGATCTCAGCGTCGAGGCCGGTACCTATCCCGGTCAGGACGACGAGGTCACCTGGTTGACCAACTGGGCGACGCTGTACACGCCGAGCGATCTGCACGAGGAGGTCGTCTACGACCTCACCCGTGTGTTGTACGAGGAGAACGAGTCGATCGCGGCGGCGCACGCCGTGGGCTCGCAGATCCAGATCGACACCGCCCTGGACGGGCGCGCCGGCATCCCGGTCCACCCGGGTGCTCAGCGCTACTACGACGAGGTCGGCGCCGAGTGACACGCAACCCCGCTGACGGGGCGGTTCGGCCGGAGCACGTGGCCGCACCGCTCCGACAGCGCCGCACCAGCCGCGCACGGGGTGGACCCGGCCCCGTGCGCCGGCCCGGCCCCAGGACGACCCTGCTGCTCGTGGTCGCTCTGGCGGGTCTCGGAGTGATGTCCTGGTACACCTCATCGTCGCCGGGTGCGGCGACCGGAGCGACGACCTTCGAGGTGTTCGCCCACGGTGAGGACGAGGTCGCCTACGCCCGCGAACTGGTGGTGGGCGAGCGATTCCGGCTCGAGCACACGCACTCGGTCACGCGGCGGCCGGTGATCGAGACCTTCTCCGTGCAGGACGCCTCGACGATCGCGATCGAACAACTGTGGTTCGACGAGCCGGGCCCCAACCTGCCGGCGGGCTCGGAGCCGTTGGGCGACGGACGCACGACCTTCCTGCAGGAGGACGGGGCGTTCCGCGTGCTGCACCACGGCTACCCGATCGGGTCACTGCCGCTCATGGTGGGTGGCCCCGGGGTGGACCACACGCTGGTGTTCGCCGACCACGAGCGCGTGCGCCTGCTCGATGTCGTGCGCCGCGGTGAGCGCGTCGAGATGATGGTGGGCGGGACTTCGAGCAAGGGAGCAGGCGATGAGTGAGGACGGCAGCGGCGGG
>Ga0207421_10009189_pt1 | contig 10048 bp, 9 predicted proteins | sample SodLakKL_010_SED_4_FD_187542 | JGI IMG/M metagenome (GOLD analysis project Ga0207421, IMG submission 187542) | Alkaline sediment microbial communities from Lake Tanatar, Kulunda Steppe, Russia - 8KL_010_SED (SPAdes) (version 2) | ecosystem: Environmental > Aquatic > Non-marine Saline and...
CAAGTGACTCCGCCAGGATTCAAACCTGGAACCTTCTGATCCGTAGTCAGATGCTCTATTCAATTAAGCTACGGAGCCGTTTGCGGGTGCAAATATAAGGATTTTTTTATTTCCTCCTAAATGATTTATCCGGATTTCTCGGCCGATTTGGGGATGACCTTTTTGCCGGAATTGGTAACTGATTGAAATGCTTGCTGGTATCCGGCATAGGAATGATTTTGCCCCATGCTGCGCAGGATGCGTATCCGTTCTTCCAAAGGGGGGTGGGTGCTGGATAGGTTACGCATGCGCCTGCCTTTGGGCTTCAGCGGATTGGCAATATACATCGGGGCCATGGATTTGTCTGCCACTTGCAGGTCTTCTGTAGAGCCCTTGATTTTGTCAAGCGCAGATGCAAGTCCCTCCGGATACCTGGTGAGTCGGGCTGCCGAGGCATCGGCGAGGTACTCTCTTTTTCGTGATACCGCCAGGTAGAGCAGCCGGATGGCAATCGGAGCCAGGATGGCAAATGCCAGGGACACGATCACCATGATGATGTTGCCTTTTCCCCGGCTGCCGCCCCCGCCTGCGCGCCGCATCCCACCGAACATCATACTTCTCAGATATATGTGTGAAAGAATGGCTACGGTTCCCACCATAATGGTTGCCAGGGTCATGTACCTGATGTCACGGTTCAAAATATGGGAAATCTCATGGGCGACAACCCCCTGTAGTTCGTCCCGGCTCATCATATTGATCAGCCCGGTGGTAACCGCTACCACGCTTTTGTTGGGGTTCATGCCGGTGGCAAAGGCATTGGGGGCCGGATCATCGATTACGTACACCTCAGGCATGGCAGGCATGCCGGCAGCCAGACGCATTTCTTCCACAATGTTGTAAAGCTGGGGGTAGTCGTCAGGGCCGATTTTCCGGGCATTGTTCATCCGCAGCATAATCTTTTTACCCGAAGAGAAGGCTACGATCAGCAGAATAAAATACAGCACGAGGGCCAGGGTGATCCCTGCAAAGCCTCCTTCGGGGTCAATGGCCATCCCGATGACATATCCCAGCAATACCAGTACCACACCCATCAGCATGAGCAGCAGCATGGATTTTTGCTGGTTTTTTCGAATGATTTCCCACATAATGGTTATTCAGTTAAAAGGATACATTGGGCACCTGGCGTTCCGCTTCACTTTCAAGCTCAAAATACTTGTCTTTGCTGAACCCGAACAACGAGGCGGTGATGTTGGAAGGGAACACCTCAATCTTGTTGTTAAAGAACAGCACCTGGTCGTTGTAGTTCTGGCGGGCAAATGAAATCTTGTTTTCCGTGGAGGTGAGCTCTTCCTGCAGTGAAAGAAAGTTTTTGTTGGCCTTGAGGTCGGGATAGGCTTCCACTGCCACCTTGAATTGCCCAAGTGCCGATGAAAGCTTTCCTTCAGCTGCCGCCTTTTCTTCCACTCCACTGGCCTCCATTGCCTGGGCACGCATCTTCGTCACCGCCTCGAGTGTCTCCCGCTCATGTTTCATGTATCCCTTCACCGTTTCGATCAGGTTTGGGATGAGGTCGTGACGGCGCTTCAGCTGCACGTCGATCTGCGCCCAGGCATTCTTTACCTGGTTCCTGAGCCTCACCAGGCGGTTATACATCCTGATCAAACTGAATATCAGAATGACCGCTACAACTATAATAATGATTGTTCCTGTGTTCATGGCAACTTTTATTGGTTTATGCAAAAGTACAATTTTTTAACGTGTGTTTGGTGTGCTACAATAATTCATTGTTGTTGTTCGCATATAAAATAGTTGCCTGCTACCTATCAGCCTTAACCTCAACCTCAACCTCAACCTTAACCATAACCTTAAACTTATTATTTTTGCACTGCATAAAACATTGGTCATATGGAAACATCAGAATTCACCATTGGAGCAAAAGTAGAGCACCCACAGTTTGGTGTGGGCGTTGTCACCAAAAAGACGATGACCACCACGCGGGTCTTCTTCTTGCATAAAGGCGACAAGGAGATTGCCAACAGCTTTACCGGCCTTGAGCTTATTGAAGAGTCCCATGCTGACCCGGCCGAAGAGGGCGGGGGAGGTGGCAGCCAGATCAGCCTGGCCGACCTGGAAAAGGTCTTCTCCCAGGTCTTAAGGCGTTATGCTGATTTCCCTGAGGAAGTAGAAATGGGCGATCGCTGGAAGAAAGGCATGATGATCCTTAAGCCAGGCACGGACACCCTCAAGCCCAAGGAGATTCCGATCGACATGTTCTTCAAGAAAATCGTGCTGGTGCGTGACCGGCTCAGGGTCATGGAAGCCCGAATCAACGCTAATGATAATCTCGCCGAAGAAGAAAAAGTCAACCTGCAGCAGTACCTTACCCGGATTTATGGTTCATTGACCACATTCAATGTTCTTTTTAAACACAAAGAGCAGCAGTTTGTGGGGGATCGGGGGTAGTCTTTTATGTAATTTGTTTTTGTTATTTATTGCAGGGATGTAAAAAATTGATAATAAGGCAAATATATCAAAAGACCACTGAAGTAACCCTTACTTTGGGTAGAAAAGTATAAAAAATTACCCTTACTTTGGGTCGTTTTTTTGAAAAAGTAACCCTTACTTTGAGAAAAATTTATATCTTTGTGGTAAAGATAAGGGCATGTTTTACAGGAATCAAATTAAAGAGCTGGAGACCTGGCGTAAATCGCCGGATCGCAAACCATTGGTCATCCGTGGCGCAAGGCAGGTTGGCAAAACCACCCTTGTCCACGAATTTGGCAAGCAATTCCGGCAATACATATACATTAACCTGGAGCACAAAAAAGATGCGGATCTGTTTGCGTCATTTGATGGTGTTGGACAATTGCTGACCCGTTTGTTTCTGGAAAAACGTTTTCAGCAGCATTATCTGAAAGATACCCTGCTATTTATTGATGAGATCCAGGAATCACCGAAGGTGGTTAACCTGTTACGTTACTTCAAGGAAGATGCGCCCGGTTTGGCTGTAATCGCTGCCGGCAGCATGCTGGAAACCCTGTTGGGCAAAAACCTCACTTTTCCTGTCGGACGGGTTGAATATAAGGTCTTGCGACCTGTCTCTTTCGAAGAGTTTTTAAGTGCCACGGGCGAAGGGCAGCTTTTGGAGGAGTTTCGAAAAACACCCATCGAGAAATATGCTGAACCTGCATTGCTGGATGCTTTTCATGCCTATGCGCTAATCGGAGGAATGCCGGAGGTTATTCAACACTACAGCAAACATCGGGATGTCACGGCTTTGGGGCCTGTTTATGACTCCCTGATCAGTTCCTACCTGCAGGATGCTGAAAAATATGCCAAAAGTGACCAGCAGCTTCACATCATTCGTTTTGCCATCCATCAGGCCATCCTGAAAGCCGGTCATCGCACCACGTTTCAGCGATTTGGCAATGCCAACTATCCGGCAAAGGCCATAGGTGAGGTCCTGCGCGCGCTGGAAAAGACCCATTTGTTGCATATCCTGTATCCAACAACCGGCACAACACTGCCCCTGGAGCCTGATTACAGGAAAACACCCCGCATTCAGTTTTTGGATACCGGCTTAATCAACTATTTTGCCGGCTTGCAAAGCGATATTCTGGGTACAGCAGACCTGCACAGTGTTTACCAGGGTAAGCTCATAGAGCACCTGGTCGGGCAGGAGTTGCTGTCCTTTCAATCCCTGAGCCTGCAGAAGCTGCATTTCTGGGTTCGTCAGAAGAAACAGTCTGATGCGGAAGTCGATTTCATTTATCCTTATAAGGGCAAACTCATTCCTATTGAGGTCAAATCAGGACCGAGAGGTCACCTGAAGTCCTTGCAGGTATATATGGATCGTTCACCGCTTCATTTTGCAGTTCGTTTCTATGCAGGCAGCAGGCAGCTCGACAAGCTCAGAACAAGCAAGGGGAAGCCTTTCTACTTATTGAGTCTGCCGTACTTTTTGGCTTCGCGCATTGAGGCTTACATTGATTGGTTGATTCAGGATATTGGTGTAGTCGCCGATGGTGAGGACCTGCGGGTTGAGGAAAGCAAAAAAGCCTATTATGGCAGGAGACGGGTGGAGAAACGCTGGACACCAGAAACTTTAACGCCTAAGCACATCCGGCTCCTTCACTTGTGTGCCGAGGCACCTCAAAAAGGCAAAATGCTGATTGAAGAAGGGCTGGGGCTCACTTACCAGTCGAGGAACAAGCGCGTTTACCTGCAACCTTTGAAGGAGCTGGGGCTTTTGGACTTCACAATTAAAGCGAACGAAAAAAGCAAGCAGCAGCGGTATTGCATTACGGCAAGAGGGGAGGAGCTTTTACGAAGATCGTGAGGCTCTTCCCTTTTTTACAGGCATCAAAGCTTATCCTGGTCAAACTTCACCACCGCCTTTCGTTTCCATCTGCCGGTCAGGTAATAGGCATAGGCGGCCAGCAGTCCGAAGATCCATGCTACGGGAATGCCCCACCAGATGCCTTCCGCGCCGTACTGCATCGACAGGTAGTGTGAGGCAGGGATGCGCAGCAGCCAGAGGGCGATGAGGGTGATAAACATGGGTATCAGCGTGTCGCCGGCACCACGCATGACGGCCTGGGTGACAAACATGGCGGCAAAGACCACATAGAAGGAGCTTACAACGACCAGGTAGCCATATCCGATATCAATCACTTCCGGATTGCTGGTAAACACTGCCATCAGTTGCCTGCCAAAGGTCCAGGCCACAAAGGTCATCGTGAGGGATACCCCGGTGGTCATCAGCAGGGTGGCACGCAGACCCTTTTTAACCCGTTCAGGCTTGTTGGCCCCGAGGTTTTGTCCCACGAAAGTGGTGAGCGCCAGCCCGAAGTTCATCGCTGGCAACGCCGAGAAGGAGTCGATGCGCCAGGCGATGGTGTAGGCCGCAATCGTATCCGTGCCGAAGCGGTTCACGATGCTGATCAACGCCAGCATCCCAAGAGAGACGAAGGTGTGCTGCATACCCGTGGGAACTCCTATGCGCAGGCTCTTGCGAAAGATATCCCAGTCGAAGGTAAGCCCTCGCAAAGCAAACCGTATTATTGTATGGGTACGGTTCAGATAGATCACCGACAGGCCAAAGGCGATGCCTTGTGCGAGCACGGTGGCAAAAGCCACACTGCCTATTCCCCATCCAAAAACAAGCACAAATAAGAGATCAAAACCGATATTCAGTATGGTGGATATGATAAGAAAATAGAGCGGGGTCCTGGAGTCGCCCAGGCCGCGCAGTACGGCTGAAGTGGCATTAAACCCAAACATGAGCACCAGCCCGGCGGCAAACACACTGAAATAGCGCGTAGCATCGGGCCTCACATGTTCAGGCAGGTCGATCAGGCGCCAGATATCTTCAATAAATACGATACCCAGCGTGGTTAGAAGGATGGAGGCAAAAAATAAAAAGATGAAGGCGGTGTCGATGGCGCGCTTCACCGCCTCGTAATCCTTTGCGCCATAGTACTGTGAGATGATGATGGTGGTGCCCGTGGTAATCCCGATTACCAGGCTGATGAGCACAAAGATCACAGGGAAGGATGCTCCTGCCGCAGCCAGGGCATCCGTGCCAATATACTGGCCGATGATGATGGTATCCACCACATTGTACATCTGCTGAAATACATTGCCCAGCAACATCGGCAGAGCAAACATAAATATCTGGCGGGCTACCGGCCCCTGGCTCAAATCTCGCATCACTGCAAAGGTAGGGCTTTTAATAAAGCCATTTCCGGGAAGGATATCAACAAAAAATTGTACATTTGTTTTTATAACCTTCTGAATACAGCCATGGACATATCCGTTGTCATTCCTTTGTTAAATGAAGAAGAATCCTTACCTGAACTTACTTCCTGGATAGCAAAGGTGATGGAAGAGAACAAGTTTTCTTATGAGGTGCTGCTCATTGATGATGGCAGCCGCGATGATTCCTGGAAGGTGATCAGGCGACTGGCAGCGGATAACCCATTCCTTTACGGTATCCGCTTTCGCCGGAACTACGGCAAGGCAGCCGCACTTAACGTCGGCTTCCGCCATGCCTCCGGCGAGGTGGTGATCACCATGGATGCCGACTTGCAGGACAGCCCGGATGAGATCCCGGAACTCTACCGGATGATCACCGAAGAGGGTTTCGATATGGTGAGTGGCTGGAAAAAAAACCGCAAGGATCCACTATCAAAGACCATTCCCACCAAACTGTTTAACCGGACTACCAGGCTGGTGTCGGGCATCCGTCTGCATGACTTTAACTGCGGCCTGAAGGCCTACAAACAGGCATTGGTCAAATCCATCGAGGTTTATGGCGAAATGCATCGTTACATTCCTTTTCTTGCTAAGAAGGCAGGTTTCCATAGGATAGGGGAAAAGGTGGTCTTTCACCGGGAACGCAAGTATGGCAAGACAAAATATGGTATCGACAGATTTTTCAAGGGCTTTCTCGACCTGATCTCTATCAGCTTCGTGGCACGCTTTAAGCAAAGACCCATGCACCTTTTTGGCCTGCTGGGCACCCTGCTCTTCCTGGCCGGATTCATCATTGCCGCCTACCTGGCATACGGAAGGTTTATCCAGCAAATCTATGGCATGACCGACAGGCCGCTGTTCTTCTTTGGCCTGCTTGCCATGATCCTCGGAACACAGCTCTTTATAGCGGGCTTTCTGGGAGAGATGATCTCACGCACCGCACCCGACAGAAACCGTTACCATATCGAAGAAAAAACAAAAAATCTCAAATGCTGACCTGCCAGGTCCGGCCAATACACCAACCCTCAAACCCTCAAACACCTTCCCCATGTCCCGCATCATCATCCTAGGCTCTGCATACCCCCTTCGTGGCGGCGGACTGGCTACTTTCAATGAGCGTCTGGCAAGGGCCTTCATGGCACAGGGGCACGAGGTGAGCATATATACGTTCAGCCTGCAGTACCCTTCCGTATTATTTCCCGGTAAAACACAATACTCTGATGAGGAGCCTCCGGAGGATCTGGACATCCGTGTAAAGGTGAACAGCATCAATCCTTTTAACTGGTGGAAGGTGGGGAGGGAGCTCCGGCGAATGAAGCCCGACCTTTTGGTGGTGCGTTACTGGCTGCCCTTTATGGCCCCCAGCCTGGGGAAGATTGCGGCCCTGGTAAGAAAAAACGGTCATACAAAGGTCGTGGCTATTGCCGACAACATCATTCCACACGAAAAGAGGCCGGGTGACCGCATGCTCACCAAATATTTTGTACAAAAGGTGGATGGCTTTGTCACGATGTCGGAGCAGGTTCGAAAGGATCTTCTATCCTTTGGAGTGGAACCGAACCGTGTGACTCATTGTCCGCATCCCCTGTATGACAATTTTGGAGATGCCGTGGAGAGGGATGAGGCGCGCAGGCACCTGGGGCTGGAAGAGGAGGAGATGCTGGTATTGTTCTTTGGCTTCATTCGCGACTATAAAGGACTGGATCTGCTGATCCGCTCGCTGGCAAGCGACAAACTGCGTAACCTGCCTTTGCGTGTGCTTGTGGCAGGGGAGTTTTATACTAAGAAAGAGCCTTATTTCGAACTTGCAGATTCGCTTGGCGTGGCCGACAGGATCATCTGGCATACAGATTTTATTCCCAATGAAAAAGTGAAATATTACTTTTGTGCTGCAGATATGGTGGTGCAACCTTATAAAAGTGCTACCCAAAGCGGGGTGACGCAGGTGGCCTACCATTTTGAAAAACCTATGGTGGTGACTAATGTTGGCGGATTACCGGAGATGATAGCACATGGCAAGGCCGGGTATGTGACCCAAATGGACCCGCAGGAAATCGCCGCTGCCATGTCTGAATTCTTCATGAAAGACTTGAAAAAGCGCTTTCAGGAAACCATCAGGGAGGAAAAGAAACGTTTTTCGTGGGAAAGGCTCGTCGAAAGCCTGTTTGCCACGGCATCCAATAAAAATAGCAATGGAGATAAGAAGGCAGATTGAAGAGTCAGTGGCCCTGAAGCAGGAGGTGCTTCACGACAAGGATCTTATGGATAAGCTGCAGCAATGTATCGGGCTTATCCTGGAGACCTATGAGAAAGGGGGAAAGGTGTTGTTTTGCGGAAATGGTGGCAGCGCTGCTGATGCCCAGCATCTGGCTGCGGAGTTAAGCGGACGATTTTATATTGACAGGCCTCCGCTCAACGCAGAAGCACTTCACGTGAACAGCTCTTTTGTGACGGCTACCGCTAACGACCACGCCTTCGAAAAGATTTTTTCCAGGATGATCGAGGCTGTAGGACATAAAAACGATTGTCTGGTGGCGCTGTCTACCTCCGGAAGGTCAGAAAATGTCATCAGGGCCCTGGAAGCAGCACGTAAGCTGGGGCTGAGGACAATCGGGCTGACTGGTGAAAAGAAAAATCCCATGTCCGGTCTTTGCGATGTGCTGATACGCGTTCCCTCAAAGGATACCGCCAGGATACAGGAGGTACATATGCTGTTCGGCCATATCATCTGTGAAAACGTTGAAAAACTCCTTTTTAGCTGATGCTTTCCGCACGCGATTTTCCTGTTTTTCATAAGGGATGGAGCCTTTTCCTCGACCGTGACGGGGTGCTAAATCACCGTCCGTGCGACGGCTATGTGAAAAGGCCCGGGGATTTTCATTGGACTCCCGGCAGCCTGGAAAGTCTGAATAGATTGAATAAGCTGTTTAACCACATTGTAGTTATCAGTAACCAGCAGGGGGTGGGCAAGGGCCTGATGAGTGATGAGGACTTGCAGTGTATACATGAGAGATTACTTGAAGATGTTGAAAAGGCAGAAGCCAGGATCGACAGGATCTATACAGCAACCGGTCTGAGGCATGGAGATAGCCACCGCAGAAAGCCAGGTGAAGGTATGGCCATGGAGGCCAGGCATGATTTCACCGATATACGCTTTGAGCAGACCATCATGGCCGGAGATACCTTTCGCGACATGCTTTTTGGTAAGCGCCTGGGTATGATTACTGTGCTGATTGCGCCAGTAAGGCCGTTTCCCCCGCAATATCATTATTATGCTGACTTCCATTTTGTCAGTCTGCAGGATTTTACTAATTTTATGATTACATATTTCAATACCTGAATATATGTAATGTCATAAATGAAATGCGATTATGAGTAAAGGCAGGGTTTTGATGGCTATGAGTGGTGGACTTGACAGCAGCGTGGCCGCCATGATGCTTATCAATGAAGGATATGAGCTGGTGGGGATCACCATGAAAACCTGGGAGTATGCCCAGGGTGAAATTCCCGATAAAGAGACCGGGTGTTGTAGCCTGGATTCCATTAACGACGCCAGACAGCTGGCTGTAAGCATGGGTTTTCCGCATTATGTGTTAGACATACGTGATGAGTTTGAAAAGTATATCGTTACAGATTTTATCGATGAGTATCTGAAGGGCCGGACACCCAACCCCTGTGTGCTCTGCAATACCCACATTAAATGGGGCGCGTTGCTGAAACGTGCTGAGCAGCTCGACTGTCAGTTTATCGCCACCGGACATTACGCACAGGTCCGCCGGGAAAATGGCCGGATGGTGCTTTCCAGGGGAGTGGATAAAGACAAGGACCAAAGTTATGTGCTATGGGGCCTGCCACAGGAGTTTCTTGAAAAAACCATCTTTCCGCTGGGAGGGTATGCCAAGCCGGAAATCCGTGAGATGGCGCGTGAGGCTGGCTTCCATGACATAGCCGGGAAGCGCGAAAGCTATGAGATATGTTTCATTCCGGATAATGACTACAGGGGCTTTCTGAAGAAACAGGTACCTGGCCTGGAAGAAAACCCAGGCGAGGGAGATTTTGTCGATAAGGAGGGTAATGTCCTGGGAAAACACAAAGGATACCCTTTCTACACTATCGGACAGCGAAAAGGTTTGAATGTAGCTCTGGGTGAACCGGTATATGTCAGCAAGATCTTTCCCGAAACCAACACCATTGTTTTAGGCAAGCGGCAAGACACCTTGTCTACCAAATTTTCCGTTAGCGGTTTTAATCCCATAAAATATGCCAGTCTGCCCTCACAGCTGGACACCTTTGTTAAAATACGCTATAAAGA